>Ga0126376_10000318_pt1 | contig 22748 bp, 17 predicted proteins | sample PanSoiMetPlot_15_FD_92760 | JGI IMG/M metagenome (GOLD analysis project Ga0126376, IMG submission 92760) | Tropical forest soil microbial communities from Panama - MetaG Plot_15 | ecosystem: Environmental > Terrestrial > Soil > Tropical forest > Bulk soil | place: Panama | collected 2016-02-17 | reverse complement strand
TCCGCTACGCAGAAAACGATCAAGCCGGCGCTATCAACCTCATGAATAGTCTCGGGGCTGTTTCCGATCGAATCGGGGAGCCCGACAAGGCCCTGGAGTCTCTTGAACAAGCATTGAAAGAATGGCAGAAGCTCGGAGAGCTATCGCCCAGAGATAGGGGGCGAGTTGCCAGTCTGCTTCAGAATCTCGCTGTTGTAAGCGATAAGTTGGGACAGTGGGAGAAGGCGCGCGAGTATTACGATCAAGCCCTGGCAATGCTAAGTGAAGGAGACGATGCCCGCCCTGCGGCACTGGACAGCAAAGGTGAACTTTATGCATCTTTTGGCGACTTGGAAAAGGCGCGAGACTGTTACGAAGAAGCACTCCGGATCTTACCTGCTGAAAAATTTGATCTCGACGTTAAAGCGGGCATTCTGGTTCACATGGGCCAGCTCTACTCTCTTCAAGACGATCTGGCAAACGCTGTGAGTAAATTTGAAGAAGCACGCCAGCTAAAGCCCCAACCTCCGCGACTTGCAGGTGTGCTTACGAATCTGGCAGTAGCGTTAGCAAGGCAGGGAAAACTCCAGGAAGCAATGGCAGCCTATGATGAGGCTCTTAGTATTCAAATCCAACTCAAAGACAAAACAGGTCAGGCATTAACACTTCAGAAGCGTGGCGAGACGTACAATCTCTTAAAGCAGCACCAACAAGCTAGTGACGATCTTAAACGCGCGCTGGCCCTATGGGACTCGCTCAAAGATCCTCGAGGTCGAGCAGCGACTCTCAACACCCTTGCACAAGTTGAGCAAAACCGGGGAAATCTTAAAGATGCTCTCATGTACAGCGACGAAGCCATTGGCGTCGTCGAATCACAACGCACAACGGTTTCGAGTTACACAATGAGAGCATCGTATTTCGCAACTCAAGAGAACTATTACGAGCTCAACACCGAGTTAAACATGCAACAGAGCAAGTTGGGTGGAGATGAATACCTGGCGCGTGCATTTGCAACTGCGGAAAAGGCTCGTGCGAGAGTTTTGCTGGAAACTTTAACAGAAAGCGGAATGAGACAGTTGCAGACGAGCCAGGTGTCTCAACCTGGACTTACAAGCTTGCTTGATCAGCTAGCGGCATTAAGAAAGAAACTCGCGTCCAAAGCACAAGCACGCACTACACTTCTGAATACCATTCCTAATCCAATTCAAGTAGGGGCATTCGATAAGGAGATTCAGGAGCTTTCCGACAAATACGATTCAGTTGAAGCCCAAGTTAGATCCCAGTATCGAAAATTTGCGACCTTAACCAAACCGCAACCTGCCACACTCAAAGATACACAACAGCAACTCGATGACGACACGCTGTTGCTCGAGTACGCACTGGGCGACAAGCGCAGCTATGCCTGGGTGGTTAGTAAGAATTCGATTAAGAGTTTCGAACTCGCGCCGCGCGAGCAGATCGAGCAAGTAGCGTCGCGTGTAAGAGAAGCAATCACTGGCGACGGTCCGCCATCGCCCATGCAACAACAGGCCGTTGGCGAGCTATCAAAATTAGTCCTGTCTCCGTTCGCATCACACCTGACCAGCAAACGCCTCGTCGTCATACCCGACGGAGCGCTTCAGTTGGTTCCTTTCGCAGCACTATCAACGTCAACTGCCGATACACCACTGATTAATGACCACGAGATTATCTATCTTCCGTCAGCCTCTGTGCTCACGTTGCAACGGCGCGAACTCGCGGATCGCAAACCGGCCAGCCACGCCGTTGCGGTTCTTGCTAATCCTGTCTTTCAACCGGACGATCAACGGGTGACGCAAACGAAAAAGAAGAAGCCGGAGAAAAATGCGGTCGCACTAAAAACGCAGTCACCGCAGATCGATGATTTTAAGAATGCGTTGCGTGATGTTGGCATGGACCGGCTTACACGACTTCCGTTCTCGGCTGACGAAGCAGCATCGATCGTCAACGTCGTGCCGAAAGGCGAGGTCCTGGCGAAACTCGGCTTTGACGCAAACCGCGAGACGGCGATTAGCCCGGAGTTATCCGATTATCGAATCATTCATTTCGCCACGCATGGCATTCTCGATCTGCAACACCCGGAACTGTCTGCGATCGTTCTCTCCCTGGTCGATCAAAACGGCGCGCCTCAGGATGGATATCTTTTCCTTCACGATATCTACAACCTGAATTTGCCGGCGGAGCTGGTTGTCCTCAGCGCTTGCCAAACGGGTATCGGCAAACAGGTTAGAGGTGAGGGACTCATCGCACTCACTCGCGGCTTCATGTACGCAGGCGCCGCTCGCCTCGTTGCAAGTTTGTGGAAAGTCAACGACGCTGCGACTGCAGCGCTGATGAAAGAGTTCTACAAAGAGATGTTTGTCAACGGGAGGAAACCGGCGGCGGCACTGCAAGCAGCGCAACTCTCTTTGCGTCGTACGAGGCGTTGGAGTGCGCCGGTTTACTGGGCTGGATTCTTTATCCAGGGGGAGTGGAGATGATTTGAAACGGGCATTAACTGCTTATCTCTACTATAATCCGCTCCCGAGGTTCTACCACGTTCCCCCTGGAGCCTGTAATTTGAGTTCTGACGATATCCAGCCCGGCGATCCTCCCGATCAGAGTAACACCAGAAGCAAGTCTCACAATAAACCCAAATGGGTAATGACCCAGGAGGCTTTTGATAAGCTTCTGAATGCGTTTTCAACGGATCGAGACGAAGCAGGCAAACAATATGAAAGGACCAGATTACGACTGTGTCGCTTCTTCGAATGGAAAGGAATCGGGCTCGCTGATGAGCTTGCAGATGAGACTCTCGATCTCGTGGCGCGTCATCTTGATGAAGGAAAACAGATCGACAATCTGATCGGATACATCGTGGGAGTTGCCAAGCTCAAGTACAAGGAAGCCCTAAAGAAGCGAACGCCAATATCACTGGACGACGCGCCGGAGAGCCTGCCTAAGACTCAACCAGAACCAGTGGAGCCGGATCCTCGCCAGCAGTGCTTCGACCGTTGTTTGGCTGAACTTCGCAGTGATAAACGGTATTTAATCGTGGAGTATTACCAGCACGACAAACGAGACAAGATCAAGCGCAGGGAAAAACTGGCGAATGAGCTTGGGATCCCCATGAATGCCTTGAGAATTCGTGCTCATCGAATCAGAATGGCGCTGGAAAACCGTATAAATGAGTGTTTGAAGTCCATGACGGACCGAAACGATTAGCGTTCCTAGCTCACTTTAAAACGGGGGGAGGCGATTTGCTTGGCGGAACAAACCAATCAAGAAGAGCTTGCCATACGCTACCTGCTGGGCGGCATGTCCGATAAAGACGAGACAGCGCTGGAGGAACGGCTTCTCTCGGACGACGAGCTATTTGAAGACTTCGAAATTGCCGAAGGAGAGTTGATCGATCGTTATGTCCAGGACGAATTGAACCCGGATGAACGCCGGCGAGTTCAGGCAATGATCCGTAATTCACCTCGCATCGCCGAACGCGTAGAGATCGCAAGAATTTTCGCTAACAGAGTTACTTCCCCTGCCCCCCTCCAAGATGAGCCACAATCAGCCGAACCGGCAGTTAAACAGAAAAAGAAGGAAACACCAAAAACTCCGTGGTGGAATCTTTTTGTACCGAGTTCAGAGCTGGCGCCGTCAATGCGCGTAGTGGCGGTGGCGCCGTTGGCTTTACTACTGGTGACCAGTGTTTTTGTTGTTATAGTTTGGACCAGGTATCGCATCGAATCTCAGCGTTGGGCCAAAGCAGAACAACAACTCTCAGATCTCCAAAAAGAGATTGACAACCAGAACGCCAAACGCAGTGGACTCGAAACTACCCTTACGCAAATGCAACAGCAGACAGCTGAGCAGGAAAAACTCATTGCCGATCTTCAGCAGCAACTCGCAGAGCAAGGCAGGCAAGTTTCCTCTACCGCATTCTCGTTTTTTCTTAGTCCAGGACTTGGTACTCGCGGTGGCGGCAAGGCTGAAGCTACCATTCCCATTCCGTCCGGCAAGACCCAGTTAGAGCTTCAGTTGAATGTTGAGAGAGGCGATTACCGTCAGTATGTCGCGTTCTTGCAGGATATTAACCTCAAACCGATCGGACGACGCCAACGGCTAACACCCGTTCGCAAGGGCAGTCGCAAGTTCATTCCCTTTAAGGTTCCCGTCAGCCTCATACCTCCCGGCAGCTACCTGGTCCATGTTGACGGCGTGGTGAGGCCGGACCAAACTGAAAATTTCAACGACTATCAGTTTCGAGTAACTGCTCGCTAGTACTTGTCACTCATGGACAGTCGGTGCGTCGGCGTGTGGAACGAAGCACATGCGGCAGCGGGCCTCGTATTTGTCAGAAGCGCCCACGGCGACGCGTTCTTCTGATTCGAACGTGCGCTGGGAATAGTTTGCGGGTTGGCCGCATTTCATGCAGATGGCGTGGGTCTTCGTGATGTACTCTGCGATCGCAAGTAACTGCGGCATCGGCTCCCAGGGTTTGCCGGTGTAGTCCTGGTCCAACCCGGCAATGATCACGCGCACGCCGCGCTGTGCGAGCGTGTTTGCAACGTTCACCAGTTCGTTGTCGAAAAACTGTCCCTCATCGATGCCGACAACTTCCGTGTCCGGATCGACTTTCTCCAGTATCTCGGCGGCTGAACGACTGTTCGCCGAGTCGTGACGCATCTCCGAGTGGGAGACAATCTGACTCTCTGAGAAGCGCGAGTCGAGCTCGGGCTTGAAGACCTGCACCTTTTGTCGCGCGATCTTCGCGCGGCGCAGACGCCGGATCAATTCCTCTGACTTCCCTGAGAACATCGATCCGGCAATCACCTCGACCCAACCCGCGTCCTTGCGCGAGTGTGGGGGTGGTTCATCGTGATTAACTTGGGCGACTAGTTCATCCATTCTGTTAACTGTACATTTTGGGATTGTAAAAAGGCGCAAAGGCGGCGACGAGCGCGAGCTCAAAACTCATGGACCGTGTTACGAGATCGCGTGACAAAACTCCCCACGCGCCCTGCTTGCTTCTGATGTCGCGTCCGCCGGTGACTTCGTCGATCACGGTACCCAGTTCGCGCCGGCCTTCCACGACACTCTTGACGATATCCGGCGGCACTGAAATCGACGGCGCCGCGCCAAAAGCACTCCGTTCGCCGTTATCGATGGCAAAAGCCCAGCCACGCAAGAACGTATGCCACTCGCCTTCGATGGAAATCGAGTGAAAGCCGCCTTCGAGACCGACGTAGATATCAGCCTCGAGCCTGCGGCTACGCAATGAATCGCGGGCCGCAAGGGCTCGTTCTCGCGCTCCCTCCATCAGTTGCCAGTCCGTAAGAGGCATGGCGGGAACGCTGGTCTCTACGCGTCGCGCGACGACGTTGGCGTTCGCCCAATCCGGGTCGATAGTGGCGATTCGCGCGACGCTGGCACGTACCGCCATGATTTTTGCCGCGCGATCAGACCCCAGGGCGATTGTCTTCAGTGCCACAGCGAGAGACGCTATAGCACAGGAACGCGCCGTGTTCAAAATGAACAGGTCCTATCCTAATTCTCCAGACACATTTTCTTTCTCTTTCTCATAGCTATTGAAAGGTTAAGCGCAAGATTTGGTTGACAGAAATCGGAGGTGGGAATAGCCTGTCGGACCTCTGGTTGTTTCAACATGCCCAGCACCCCCTTTCTGGCCGCCCAGAGAACTGCCACGGTTCAGGCAAGAACCAGTTTTTGAAGCTGCCTAACTAGCGTCTCACGTTAGCCCCCGTGACTCCGAAGGAGGAGATTTGAAATGTGCGAACCTAAAGAATGGACATTGATGTTTTACTTTGCCACTGACAACCCGCTTGCGATCAGCGCTGTCTCGCAACTGAAGGCCATCAAAGACGCCGGGTTTCATCCTGATGCCAACGTCGTGGCGCAGTTTGATCCTTACACTGAGGGAACTCCCACCCACGTGTTTGATGTAAACGTCGTCAACAAGCTCAAAGCCAAGGGAACGCCCAACATTGGTTTTTCCGGCAAGGACCCGACCGTGCGCAGTCTGGTCGAGGACAAGCTGTGGCGAGACGAACGGACCAGCACGGCGCCGGAAGGCGCGGTAGCAACAGCGTCAAATCGAGAGTTGGTAAGAAAGGCACTCAATAAGGTACTGAAGAGAAATTATGGGATCGACTACAAACCACCGGTCGCTCCGAATGTGAACAGCACCTACAACCCGCTCAACGACCGCATGGAAGAACCAGGCGCACAAGCGTCGCTGCGAGAGTTTTTGCGGTTCTGTGCGGACAATTACCCTGCCCGTCATTACATGTTGTTCATGCTTGGCCACGGCGTCGTCGTTGGTAACGACATTTTCATGCTCGATGAACATGCGAGCGAGCAATCACTGACATTAACCGATCTCGGACAGATCATCGGTGAGTTTAAGCACAGCATCGAACTCGAAGGCTCGGTCCTCGAGCTGGTTAGTTTTCACAGTTGCTCGGTGAGCGCACTCGAGGTCGCTTACGAACTACAGGACACGGCAAAATACATGCTCGCGTCGGAGGGTCCGGCTTTTGTCGGTAGTTGGCCTTACCGCCAGATTCTGATCCACATCTTCAATGCCCTGGAAGACAAACACACACCGATAAACATGAGAGAGCTCATGTTCGAGATCTATCAGTTCTGCATGCGTAACAGTGCCGACTACCTGCTGGCCGGTTACTCGTTCCAACTGACTCTTTGCGATCTCGAGAAAATCACCGAGCTACAGAAAGAGATCGATGAGCTGGCGAGAACGTTGACAGTTGGATTGAAAAAAGATCTCGCCCGCGACTGCATCTTGCTGTCGCACTGGAAGTCGCAAAGCTTTTTCAACGAGATGTACACCGATCTTTACGACTTCTGCTTCTGCTTAAGCAACAAGATCGACGATCTTATCGAGGTTGGAGGCAGACCCGGTCAGGAGCTCATCGACATTCAAGCCGCCTGCGGCAAAGTGATGGATAAGCTGGTCAAAGAGAGTCCCAAGAAGGAAAATTATCCCGACGTCAGGCAGATCATTGTGGCTGCAGATTCTCTCGGACCGGCATTTCAGTATTCGCGCGGGCTATCAGTTTACTTTCCATGGGCGGAACCTTCGAAAGATAGTCCCATCCTGGCGGAGTATAAGAGATACCGGTTCACCACCGACATCAAAAACTCATGGCTTAGTTTTCTGCGGGCATACTTCGAGAAAACCAAACGCCCGGTAAGCAGTGACGAGGTGGATAACAGGCGTTACCTGCCGCATTTGCCTGTCAGTGGACCAGTGCCACTCGAACAGAGCCTCAACGTAGACGTTGCCAGCCTTGTCTACAACGGTGAAGGAACACCGGACTTGCGAGGCGCCCTGGCCAGCGGCACCAAGACCGATCCTACCGATAAGACAGGTGGCGACTACGAGGTCGTCTCGATCAAAAACTTCCCGCGGGATATCCGGCCTCGCGGACTGAGGGCGCAACAAGCATTCGCGACGTTCCCGATATTCGAGGCTCTCAATCTGATCGATATGAACGGCAAAAATGGTCAAAGCGGTCAAAACGGCGAGTGCGTTCCGAAAGTCAGCAGTCAGGCCGTTGCTGCTCAGAACGGCCAGAGCAGTAAGACTTAGCGAACCAATTGGGTAGTGCCCTAAACTTTCTGCGAGCCTCTGCGTACCTCGGCGTTCTCTGCGTTGGGATTTCCCCTGACGCAGAGTACGCAGAGGGTCGCGGAGGTTACTTCTCAATTTAGGGCACAATTGGAGTTGTCGCGTTTGATGAAAGCGACGTTAGTCTTCCTCATTTGCCTGATCCTCAGTTGGCATTTGTCCGCTGGGGTGTCGGCGCCTGCCGTAAATCCGGATGCCAACACCCGAGCGTTGGAACTTCTCAAGCTCAGTGACGAACAAAACGCAACCAACCATGACCTCGCCGTTCAAACCGCGCAGGAAGCGCTGGCGCTCTTTCAATCCGTAAACGATCAAGAACACATTGCCGATTCATACCTTGCTCTCGGTGGCTACTACTATGCCCAGAACAAGATGAGTGAGGCGGTCGAGAACTTCGAATCAGCGCTGCAAATCTGGCATCAACGTCAGGAGCCGGAGAAAGAAGTTGCAGTCCTGACCCAGTTAGGTTTTATCGAAGCGCGAAGAGGTGAATGGCTTAACGGCTTCTCCTACTTAACTCAGGCCCAAAATCTACTGGACGATGAAAATAAATCGGAGGACTTAGGGCGAATCGCTGCGGGAATGGCCTACATATTCAATGAGAGCGGCCTTCCCGGGGACGGGTTAACTCAGTGCCAGCGAGCGCAGCACTATTTTGCGCAAGCTAAAAACAAGCGCGGCTACAACCGGCAGATAATGAAAGCTGGTTATACGTACTTCCTGCTGAAAAACTACCCGGACGCACTCAATCAGTTAGAACAGGCGCTGGAGTATTTCAAATCCTCTGGTAATCGAGATGCAGATTTGGATATCGCTGAGTGTGACGAGTATATCGGTCAGGTCTACCTGGCCACAGAAAAGTACGATCTCGCGTTGCAACACTTTTTGCCGATTCCGGCCTTTTATGAGACCACGCATAACGACAGCGACGCTGCACAGGTTAGAGGACTGATTGGAGAAGTCTATCAGCGGCAGGGAAAGATCGAACTTGCGCGCAGCAATTTTGAGGCAGCGCTGAAAAATTTTCGCGAGTCGGATGCTCAAGTTAAAAAAGCCACGGTTGCGTTTGCGCTCGGACGATTGGAGTTGAGTCAGGGCAATTACGATGCAGCGGAGAATTATCTCAAGGAGTCGATCGAGACCACCGAAAACATACGCGCCGATCTGAGCAGTCGAATGTTGGCAACCGCGTTTTCCGCAAGCGTTCACGATCGCTATGAGACTTATATCGAGTGCTTGATGGAAAAGCACAGTCGGCAGGCTTCACAGGGTTTGGAACAGCAAGCCTTCGAGGCCAGCGAACTGGCCCGCGCTCGTGCGCTGGCAGCGCTTCTGCGCGATACACAAACCAGGATCGTAACCGGCATCGATCCGCGTTCGGCGCAACAGGAGAGAAAACTGCGCCAGGACATCCATCAGAAAGCGGAACAAACAATCGCTCTGCTCGCGAAAGACTACAAAAAGGAACAACTCGACGAGCTCGAGAAGGCCTTAACCGCGTTGCGCGAGCAAGATCGACAACTCACACAGCAACTGCAGAAGCAAAACCCAAACTACGATCAGATACAAGACACAACCAACTATTCCATACAACAAGTTCAGCAGCTTATCGTCGACGATAACGAGACGATGCTGCTCGAGTACTTCCTCGGAAAGAATGCGAGCTACGTCTGGGCCATTACGCGGAACGACGCCCGCGTCTACGAGTTACCTAAGGCAGATACAGTGACCGCTGCTGTGCAAAAGCTTTACGAACTTCTCGCAAAAAAGCCCGACGGCGATTCAGAGCAACGTCTTAGTAAAGCCGGCAGTGAACTCGCACAAATGATTCTCACTCCGCTGGCGAATCAATCGACGATTAAGAGACTGATCGTGGTCGCGGATGGCGCGCTGAATTACATTCCGTTCCAGTTATTGCCCGCACCTTCAGGAACTCCGTTGGTCGCAAGTTATGAGATCGTCAACGCGCCGTCGGCTTCGATTCTCGGACAACTGCGTAAAGAGAAACAGCAGCGGCCGGCCGGCGCCAAAATCCTGGCGGCTTTCGGCGATCCGGTATTCCGCTCAAACTATGCGCAGTTCAAGAACTCCGGATCTGCCGACGTTGTAGCGGCAACAGAGCGCGGAGTCGAAGTGGATGCAGATTCACTCGATCCTGACAAGATCCAACCGCTTGTTTACAGCAGAGATGAACTGAACTACCTGCAGCAGGTCGGCGGCCAGGGCGCTTTCGTGGCCCGAGGGTTCGAAGCGTCGCGCGCGGTCCTGGAAAAGACTGACTTCTCACGTTATTCGATCCTGCATTTCGCAACGCATGGGTTGCTCGATCCGAAGAACCCGAAAAAGCTCGGGTTTTATCTTTCGATGGTTGACGAAGCCGGCCGTAACCAGGAGGGCTTTATCACGATGCAGGATGTTTATAACCTCCGCGTGCCCGTGTCGCTCGTTGTGCTAAGCGCCTGCCGCACCGGTCTCGGTGAGGATGTTCGCGGCGAAGGTTTGATCGGTCTGACGCGTGGCTTTATGCATGCCGGCGCTTCGAGTGTAGTGGCGAGTTTGTGGAAGGTCGACGACGAAGCGACCGCGGAGTTGATGAAGTACTTCTACACAAACATGCTGAAAAAGGGCATGCGGCCTGCGGCGGCGTTGCGTGAAGCACAAAATACGTTGAGACAAAATCCGCAGTGGCAGTCACCGCACTTCTGGGCCGGCTTTACCTTGCAGGGCGAATTTAAAGAACCGATAAAACTGCCGCCGCCAACTGCTGCGCCTCCGGCAGTTCAAAACGCGGTTGGTGGGGGTCTATTGATTACGTTGCTGGCTGCAATCGGCTGGGGCTACTGGCGCCGACGTAAGGAATCAATCCGCGCTCGTCCGTGAAAATCCGCGGCTTAAGTTATTCAACCGCGAAGTAATAACTTCCGGGAATGCGTTCTGTGGAATTGTCGGGTTTGACTTTGGAGAGTTGGATGGCATAGGTGCCCGGATTTAATGATTCCGCCGGGATGATCGCAGTTACCGTTTCCCGTGTTTGTTGTTCGATCTTCAAACCACTTCCACCTGCCAACCGCGCTACATAATTGTTCGCACCTCTCGCGTTTTCCGGAATCTTGAGTGTTACTCTTAGTCCTGTGTTCGGAGGCAGTTTCACTCGCTCAGGCGCAGCGCCTTCCGCTCGGTCCGCAGTGCTGATCTGCAGGTTAAGAGCTAGATAATTCGTAGACCGAGTGGACCATACTTGAAAGATGACGAGGCCGGCAACGATTACCGCTGCCGCAAAAACCGCGACCGGCGCAAACGACGGCTGTCTCCAAAATGCCGCGATCTGTCCTAACAAGCCTGGACGAGTGACTTTCTTACCTCGCTCGGATTCAGCACGCTTGAGCAGCTCAGTCGCAAACTCCAACTTATTCTGACGCTCAGTGCTACTCAAAAAATACTTCCGGACACGTTCGCGTTCATCGTTCGGCAACTCATTTTGCAGGTACTCGTCCGTGATTTCGTCGACAACAGTGTCAAACTCTTCGCCGAATTCCGGATCCGAAAGCAAACGCAACTCGATTTGCTCTTCGTCTGCTTCCGGTAGTCGACCGAGCAGATACTCCTTCACCTCGTTTTTATCCCTCTTATCTATGATGGCCGCTCCTCTGTCTTGCCGCTATGCCGCCCGAAGCGGATACCCCCATTTTTGAGGTATCCCTCCCTACTCATTTACTATGACTTTAGACAGCAGTTTTGTTTTGCCTCCCGTGATTAATACAGCGAACTACGCATTTTTCGAGGTTTACTCGTAAATGGTGGGCGCGCGTACGCAAGGCTCCCTCGCTAATCCGAAGTTCGTCAGCCATCTGCCGGTGATGCTGGATCTTCGCGCGTCCCTGGTACAGGTGATAGTCGAGAATGAATTCCTGTTTGTCGCGGGGCAACAGTTGCAAACACTTTGACAGGCACTCATGAGTGTCACTTCGCACGGTTGCGTTTGTCAGGTGTTGCGGCAGCACGTCCGTGGGGACCTCTTTACGGCGTCCATATTCGAGGAGGACGTTTCGCGCCACGCCGTGAAAGTAACGGGCCGGATCTCCGATGTAGCTCTCTTGAAGCTCAGGCAGTCGCTTTATCACTCGATCGATCGTCTCATCCGTATAGTGTTCCGCGTCACTAAGACCTTTGGAGACGAAGATGCGTATCAACCCGGCGCGAATTATCTCGTATCGTGCTCCTGCTTTTTCGCGATCGGAGTCGAGCCACTCAAGCAAAGCATCAAATGGTTCCTTGGTGATGGTCACCTATCTGCAAGTTCCTTAGAACTGGGGATCGATAAAGACGTGTGCCGCGAAGTTAGAAGGCTCGATGAAACCTGCCTAAAACTAGCTCAGACGCTGGGCAATAGCAAGAAGGCCATCTTGACATTCAATTCCGCGGTTGCTGTAATCAAATCTCACACTACATCGTGAGCAAAGGAAGTTTTTTGGAGTACTCGCTTGACAATCGATGAATTAGTTTACGACTGGAATACGATTGAACCATCGCTCGTCGCTCCCAACCGTCATATCGGCATCGACGATGAAACACTGCGCGATGGGTTGCAGTCGCCGTCCGTCACGGAACCTTCCGTAGAACAGAAACTCGAGCTGCTTCACCTGATGGAAGCACTGAACATGGATAGTGCCGATATCGGCCTGCCCGGCGCCGGTGGCACCCACGCCGCCGGAGTTGAACGATTGGCCCAGGAGATCGCCGATAAGAAACTGAAGATCAGACCGAATTGCGCAGCCCGCACACATCAGAACGACGTCATCCCGATTGTTGAGATCTCGCAGCGCGCAGGTATTCCGATCGAGGCGGCTACGTTTATCGGTTCTTCCTCGGTGCGCTTCTTTGCGGAAGACTGGACGCTCGAAAAGCTGCTGCAAATGACAGAGGAAGCCGTGTCTTTTGCGGTGCGCCAGGGACTTCCGGTGATGTACGTCACTGAAGACACCACGCGCGCGAAACCCGAGACCATTCGTGCGCTTTACACGACCGCGATTCGCTGCGGCGCGAAGGCGGTTTGCGTGTGCGATACGGTTGGGCATTCCACGCCCGACGGCGCGCGCGCGGTGGTGAAGTTTGTCAAAAGCATCATTGAAGAACAGGGCGGCAACATCCGGCTCGATTGGCACGGTCACCAGGATCGGGGACTGGGTGTGATCAACTCGATCGCAGCCATTCAAGCGGGAGCGGATCAGCTTCACGGCTCAGCGCTCGGAATGGGCGAACGCGTCGGCAACACGCCGCTCGATCAGTTGCTGGTTAATCTGAAACTGCTGGGTTGGATCGATAACGATCTATCGCGTTTGGGTGAGTACTGCCAAACAGCAGCGCGCATTTGTTGTTGGGATGTGCCCGCGAATTATCCGGTTTTCGGGCGCGACGCCTTTCGCACGGCGACCGGAGTTCACGCGGCGGCGGTGATAAAGAGTTATCGGAAAGGCGACCAGCGGTTGGCTGACATTGTTTATTCGGGCGTCCCGGCCGGTGAGTTTGGACTCGAGCAAGTGATCGAGATTGGTCCAATGAGCGGAAAATCGAATGTGATTTTCTGGTTGGAGAAGCACGGCATAGAACCGAACGAGAGTCTCGTGAATCGCATTTACGAACGGGCGAAGTCAGCGTCTGGAGTACTCGAAGAGAGTGAGATCATGGGGTTGTTGTGAGTCAAATCCGTGTTGCACTGCGTAATTCCGCGGCCCAACTGATGTCGCATGCCGAGGTTGCTCGCGCGCTACGCTTCTTCGAAACCGACGCCGACGCAATCACGGAAGAACAGATTCGCATCTGCACGGTTCCGGCCAGCCCCTTCGGAGAACAGGAACGCGCCGAGTATCTGCGGCAAAAGTTTTCGGAGCTGCGACTGACGGAAGTCGAGATCGACGAAGAGGGCAACTGCCTCGGTTTGATCCGCGGTGCCTCACTAAAACCGCTCGTCGTTGTCAGCGCACATCTCGATACAGTGTTTCCAAAGGACGCTGATTTCACAGTCGTCAAACGCGATCACAAGTTGTTTGCGCCCGGAATCGCCGACGATGGTTGTGGACTTGCAGCGCTCATCGCCCACGCCCAGGCAATTCAAAACGAGCAAATTCCGATCGAAGGTTCGCTGCTGTTTGTGGGAACAGTCGGCGAGGAAGGCGAAGGCAATCTGCGCGGCGTTCGACATCTGTTTACTAAAGGCCGCTGGGCTTCCGAGGTTGATGCGTTTCTGAGTTTTGATGGACCAGGCCTTGATCGCATTACCAACCGAGCGCTCGGATCTCGTCGTTATCGCGTCGAATTCACTGGACCAGGCGGACATTCGTGGGGCGACTTTGGCGTGCCAAACCCGGTACACGCGCTGGGCCGCGCGATTTCACGACTGGCAGGTTATCCGGCTCCTAAAGATCCACGCACGACGTTCAACGTTGGTCGCATTGAAGGCGGCACCGGTGTCAACTCGATTCCGAGCAGGGCGATGATGGAAGTCGATCTGCGATCGACGGCCGAGGCGGAGTTGCGGCGGCTCGATGCGTTCTTCCGTCGTGCGATGCGAGATGCTGCGGATGAAGAGAACGGAAGCAGGCGCACGGGTAATGCGTTGTTGGAATTGAAGCTCGCGTTGATTGGTGAAAGACCGACGGGAGAAACACCGAGCGATTCACCGCTCGTTGAGCTTGCCCTGGAAGCCACGAGAATACTCGGCGTCGAGCCGCGTCTCGATCAATCTTCGACTGACTCGAACCTGCCGATCTCGCTGGGCATTCCTGCAATCACACTCGGCGCCGGCGGCACATCCGGCTGCTCTCACACACTCGATGAATGGTACGACCCGCGCGACAGAGACAAAGGCCTGAAACGCGGGCTGCTCGTGGTTCTCGGAATCGTAGGGATAAAACAAAAATAGGTCCTACCGGACATATAGGACCTATTTCCAATTTGACCCCCGCGATTAATTGATCGGGATCGAGACCGTCGCCGATCCAGCTTTGCCTGGCGGGAAGCGCTTCTGTCGCGCGATGCGCAAGGCGTTAGCATCGCCTCCCGAAGCCTGCGTCACGCGCCCTGACTCATCATAAGTAACCGTCACTACAACTCGCTTGGCACCAGGCTTCACTGCCTCAGCAGGAGCAACAGCGCGCGGGTTCTCTGCGAGTTTCGCTTCGCGAGCTTTTCGTTCCTTCTCACGCAAGCGCTTGGCTGCCAGTGCTGCCGCATCCTCAGTCGCCGACTCCGCGGTCTCTGCGGTTGATGGTTGCGGTTGTACAGGAGTTTCAGCTTGAGTGTTTTGTGGCGCCGGCGCCTGAGTCGCTGCTTCCGGCGCAGGTGCGGCTTTCTTGCTGTACCAACCAGCCGGTACGCCGATCGCGGCCACGCTTCCTAAAACTGCCACCGCAATCGCTCCCACGAAAATCGGTTTGCGTCGACTCGCTGCCTCTTTTCCAAGCGAAAGAAATGCAGGCGGGAACGATCTCTCAACGTCAGCGCTCGTCTCAACCTGAACTTGCGTGCCCGCGAGCTCATCGGGCTCGGCCACGTAGTCCGGAGGAAATGCGACACCCGGAGCAATGTTTTCATCGAGTCGTCGCAGTCCTTCGAGCACCACCTGTGTCCACGGTTGATTGATGGTGCGGCTCTTCGCTTCAACGTCGACGCTAAATTCAAACTGGGCGTTGGGGAGAGTGAGAGCGTAGTAGACCGCGTCGATTCCATGCAGCACGCCGATGCGTGCGTCAACAACTGAGCCCGCCTGCAGGAAGAAGTATCCTGCGCCCTGCGGATACAAGACTTTGAGACGGCCGCTCTTGCGTTGATTACAGAAAAACTCGATCAGTTCGGAAAGTGAAAGGTCGCTGAGGTGTCCAGTTAATGCCATGAGAACTAGTCCCTTCTAGGAGAACAATGGGTTGTAAAGAGGGCGAGAATGGCGCGCCGGAAAGCCGGCGCGCCATGAAGGAAGGTTAATTAACCAGCGCAAACTTGTAGTTAATCACGCCGGCGACTTTCACCGGTTGGCCCGAAAGCTTAGTGGGGGAAAACTTAGCTTTGAGCGCCGCCTGCACCGCCGCTTCGCGCAAGATCGCGGGACCACTCGACGCATTCGCAGCTACCACTTTGCCCGTCTCATCGAGGATCACGTCGACCGTAACCACACCCTGAGTTCGCATGCGCTTCGCAGCGTCAGGATAAGCCGGAGACGGAAGGTAAATCGCGGTACCGTTGAGAACGCCACCCGACACCGGCTTGAGAATCGGTTTTGGACCAGGGCTCGGTGGCGGTTCGGAATCCAGGATCACTCGAATCGATTCATTGGGATCAATTGCCGGCACCTTTACTTCTGCTGGACCAGACGCGAGCTTGGTCGCTGATGCTGAAGCTGATGGCAACTCAGGCGCGTTCGGAACTTTCTTGTTGTCTCTCTTTGCATTCGCCGGCTTTGGATTACTCGCGGCCGCGGTTGGCGGCGGAGTGACGGGTTGTGGTGTAGTCGCCGCGCCGGGCGTGACCATTCGGACCATGTTCTCGTCGAGGTAATACATGATCGAGCGATAGGTCACTTCGGTTGGTTCGAACGTGATACCACGCGCATCAACCACGGCTACCGAGGTCGTCATCTTGTTCCAATTGCCTGCGAAATCGAACTCGTACTTGTAGGTTTCCTTGCTCAACAACGTGCCGTCCGGGTTGAGCAACGTCATCTCACTGATATTTCCCTTGTCGTCGTACTTGTAGACTTCTTTGCCCGTCAGCGTAGCGCCAGCGATCGGGAAATACTGGTTCTCGATCTTGGCGCCCTTGATGTCGTAGGCAACAATTTCGACAATCTGATGTTTGCTTTCAGCCTGGCGGCCATCGGCGGTCGAGAGTTTGGCGACCTCGGTGCGAACGCGTCGCACGGGGCCGATCAAACCGTCCCTGGATCTGTCGCTTTCAACCGCGGGACCAGCGGCTGGGGCATTTCCGGCTTTGGCGGTCAGGTTCGACTGGGCTGTTGCGGCAGCGCTCGAGACCATCAGGCCAAGCGTAATCAAGCATAATCTCTTCAGCATCATCGACATTTTTTTCTCCATAATTCGCTGAGGCGGGCCAACTTTGGAAAGATTGGTAGTGAGGTGGGCTGGTCAAGCAGCTCAGAACACCCACCGGCCCCTAGCCATACTAACGAAGTTAAACGTTGTTTGTCTAGAGGTTTCTGAGAATAGGTCTTATTGGACGATTGGACGGATAGGACCTATATTTCCGCCCGGAAGAGGCTGTCGGTGCGGCTTAGGGTTATTAATTCATGGGCGGCCCGGTAGACGTCGGCGACCGGAATCTCGGTTATGGTAGGCCCGAAAATGAGGCGATTCGCGTCGCCGGCAGGTGTAAAACTGTGCGGATCGGGCCGGTCCATGATCATGACGACCGGCGTCCCAACGGCGGCCGCGATATGGGCGGGCCCGGTGTCGTTCGAAATGAAGACAGTCAAACGCGCCTGCGCCGAGATCAACTGCGGGATGGTCAGACGGTCAAAGAAGATCGTCCTGGCCGGAAAGACCTTGCGCATCTGCGGCACCATTCCCCGCTCCTCCGGCCCCGCGAAAACGATCACTCGCACCCTATCGTTTCGGACCAAATGGTCGGCGAGCTCGACGAAGCGTTCGAGCGGCCAGAGACGCGTGCTGCTCCCCGCTCCCGGAAAGACGCCCACCAGCAGTTCGCGAGTTTGCGCGTTCTCTTTCTTCAGCAATGCTTCAACTGCCGCATCCTCTGTCGGGCTGGTCCTGAGCGCCGGCGCTCGCGATACGTTCTCAATCCCCAGCGGCTTGAGCACAGCGAGATAACGATCGACGAGATGAGTAGTCTCTACTTCCTTAACCGGTTGCGGCTTGAAGTTCGCGAGAAAGTCGAGCGAACGATTGGACCGGCGTGAGTAAAGCCGTTGGGGGGCGCCGGAGAGAAACCCGAGGATGTTCGTCTCGTAGTAGCTGTGCAAATCGATGACGAAATCAAACTTCGCCTTTCGCACCTCGGAAACGAATTTGATAATGCGGCCAATCGAAATCAGGGTTGGACCATCGCGCAGCGACACGCGATCCACTTCGAGTATCTCGTTCGCGTAACCAGAGAGGCTGAGTAGCTCTTTGCCCGGCTTGCCAACCGCGATCGTGATCTGCGCCTGGGGGAAACGTTCTCGTATCGCGCGCAGCGCGGGCAAACTCATCACCACGTCCCCGAGTTGACCAAAATCGATGACGAGGATGTTGCGCGGATCGAATGCCACTTTACAACAACCTTAGATCGCGACCAGTCATCTCAGACGGCTTTTCGAGCTCGAGTAGACCGAGCAACGTCGGCGCGACGTCTTCGAGCGCGCCGCCACTGCGCAGCTTCACTCCAATCGATTCTTCATCAATCAAGTGAAACGGCACGGGATTGGTCGTGTGTGCGGTGTGTGGACTGCCGGTTACGGGATCGATCATCTGCTCGGCGTTGCCGTGATCGGCGGTGATGAGCGTAATGCCGCGCGCCTCTCGAATTCGTTTCATAATCCAACCAAGGCATGTGTCCACGTACTGGCAAGCCTCGATCGTCTTATCGAGTTTTCCTGTGTGGCCCACCATGTCGGGATTCGCGAAGTTGATCACAAACACGTCCGTCTCTCCTTCATCGACTCCGCGCAGAACTTTGTCAGTAACCTTGAAAGCCGACATCTCCGGTTCGAGGTCGTACGTCGCGATCTTCGGCGACGGCACGAGCAAGCGCCGTTCGCATTTGAACTCCTTCTCTACGCCGCCATTGAAGAAGTACGTGACGTGCGCATACTTCTCCGTCTCGGCGAGCCGGTAATTGCGCACGCGGAGGTCGCCCCAGACTTCCGCCAGCACGTTGCGATGTTTTCTCGGCGGAAACGCGATCGGAAGATCGAACGTGTGGTCGTACATCGTGAAGCAAACGAACTCGACGTGCAGCCGATCGTCGATGGGAAATTCTTTGAAATCAGAGACTGCAAGAGCTCGGGTTAACTGGCGCGCGCGATCGGGACGGAAGTTGAAGAAGATGACACTGTCGTCGTTCTTGATCGTCGCAATCGGACTACCATCGTTACGAACGATCACAACGGGAGCGACAAACTCATCTGTGACGCCGTGCTCGTACGACGCGTTGATGCCTGCAATCGGATCGGTGGCGCGTTCGCCGATCGCTTTGGTTAACAGGTCGTACGCGCGCTGTGTTCTTTCCCAGCGCTTGTCACGGTCCATCGCGTAGTATCGGCCGACGACAGTGGCGATTTCACCGCAACCGATCTCCGCGATCTGGTTTTGCAGAGTCGAGACGTAATGAGCGCCGGACGATGGCGGTGTATCGCGTCCGTCGAGAAAGCAGTGTATGAACACCTGGTCCAGGCCGCGGTCTTTGGCCATCTTGAGCAGCGCGTAGAGATGAGTCAGCGATGAATGGACCTGACCATCGGAGACGAGTCCCATCAGGTGCAACGCCTTGCCGCGCTCGCGCGCGCCATCCATCGCGGTAGCCAACACTTTGTTCTTGAAAAACTCTCCGGTATCGATCTCGTGATCGACGAGCGACACGTCCATGCGAATCACGCGACCCGAGCCGATGTTCAGGTGTCCGACTTCCGAGTTTCCCATCACGCCGGCAGGTAGTCCGACGCGCGAACCGTGCGCTTCGAGCAGCGTGCTCGGGTATTTTTCGCTAAGTTCGTCGTAGAAAGGTGTGTTGGCCAGCGCGATTGCGTTGCCCTCGCGCGCGGCCGAATAGCCCCAACCATCAATGATAATCAGGGCCAGCGGCCCTCGTTTCTTCGCCATAAGTTTATAGGTCCTATAGGACGTATAGGTCCTATATTTTAGCCCCTTCGCTGTGCGGCTGCTTTTGTTCCTCTTTGATGAAATGCCTTTCGTCCCGCGAACCGCGCGGCCCCGCGTAAATCTTCTTCGATGCGCAAGAGTTGGTTGTACTTGGCGGTGCGATCGGTACGCGAAAGCGATCCGGTTTTGATCTGTCCTGCGTTGGTCGCGACGGCCAGGTCCGCGATGAACGGATCCTCAGTTTCACCGGACCGATGCGAGATGATCGTGGTGTACTTGCTCCTTTGCGCGAGCTCGATGCAGTCGAGTGTTTCCGTCAGCGTACCGATCTGATTGACCTTGATCAGGATTGAATTCGCGACGCCGAGATCGATCCCTTTTTGCAGAAAGATCGTGTTGGTCACAAACAGATCGTCACCGACGAGTTGAAGTCTCTCGCCGATCTCGCCGGTCAATGTTTTCCAACCAGTCCAATCATTCTCTGCCATGCCGTCTTCGATCGAGATGATCGGATACTGGTCGCACCAGCTCTTCCAGTAGGCAACCATCTCATCGCTGGTCAGTTTACGTTTGTCACTCTTTTTGAAAACGTAGCGCTTGCCGTCGTAGAACTCACTCGCCGCCGGATCGAGCGCCAGCAAACAATCACTACCCGGCGTATAACCCGCTTTCACGATCGACTCGAGAATCGTCTCGACTGCTTCCTCATTCGATCTCAGATTCGGAGCGAATCCACCTTCGTCGCCGACGCTCGTGGCGTAACCTTTTCCTTTGAGCACCGCTTTGAGTTGATGAAAAACTTCCGCGCCGACACGCAGCGCCTCGTTGAATGTCGCAGCGCCTGCGGGCACGACCATGAACTCCTGAAAGTCGACGTTGTTATCAGCGTGAGCGCCGCCGTTGACGATGTTCATCATCGGCACCGGAAGAGTGCGTGAATTTGGACCACCGAGATAACGGTACAGCGGGATTTCAAGTTGAACGGCTGCTGCGCGAGCGGTAGCCATCGAAACAGCGAGCAACGCATTCGCGCCGAGCTTGGACTTGTTCTTAGTGCCATCGAGCTCGATCAGGGCACGATCAACTTCCGCCTGGTCCAACGCGTCGAATCCCTGTAGCGCCGGAGCGATTATGTCGTTGACGTTTTGAACTGCTTTCAGAACCCCCTTGCCGCCGTAGCGTTTTTTGTCTCCATCGCGCAGCTCGACGGCTTCGTTCTCGCCGGTTGAGGCGCCGGACGGAACTGCCGCACGTCCTATCGCACCATCGGCCAAAACCACTTCTGCTTCTACGGTCGGATTACCGCGCGAGTCCAGTATTTCCCGTGCCAGAACGTGCTCGATCCAGCTCATCCTCTATTTCCCCTTCTCCGTCAGTTTGTTGAATTTCGAGTTTCACGCGCATCACGCGACGCTTCTCAACTCGTTCGACCTTAAAAACAAGACCATCATGTTGGACCACTTCACCGTGCTTGAGAACGTGACCCGCTTCTCTCATCAGAAACCCGCCGACTGTTGTGTAACCTTCAGATTCAGGCACCGACAGTTTCAGACGCCGGTTCAGATCTCTTACCGCCAACCCACCGTCCAACACGTACGTGTGTCTATCGATCTCCGTGATCTGTTCGTTAACTTCCTCGTCGTGTTCGTCAGAGATGTCGCCGACGATCTCTTCGAGCAGGTCTTCGAGAGTGATGATGCCTTCGAGTCCACCGTGCTCGTCTACGACGAAACCAAAGTGCATCTTGGCCTTCTGCATCTGGCGCAGCACGTGTTCGAGTCGGGCCGTGTCAACGACGTACAGCGGCGGCTGCAAAACGTCTTCGAGTTTGAATCGCTCGGGATGCAACAGGTAAGGCATCACGTCTTTGCTGTGAACGAATCCGATCACGTCGTCAAAAGATTCTCGATACACCGGCAAACGCGAATAGCGATGCTGGTCGAAAGCCTTCGTGATCTCTGCGAGCGAGCAGGTGCTCGGAATCGCCGCCATCTCGGTGCGCGGCACCATCGCTTCGCGCACGAGTGTGTCGGAAAACTCAAAAACTCGATGAATCAAACGACGTTCTTCCGCCCGCAGGTGACCACTCTCGCGCGAGATGTCTATCAGCCGCCGCAACTCTTCTTCAGTGTATGTCGACGCGTGTTCGGAAGTGGCCTGAATGCCGATCAACTTAACGGCACGCGCGCTGGCCCAATCGAGCGCGCGTATCGGCAAACTGAAGATGCGATAAAACAGTTGCATCGGAAGCGCAACCGTCAACGCGATTCTTTCGGCAGATGCGAGCCCCATCAACTTGGGCGCCTGTTCGCCCAGCACGATGTGCAGCGACGTGATGATCGAGAAGGCGACTGCAAAAGCGATGCCGTGTCGAAGAGTCTCGGAGAGGCCGGAAAGTGGTCCTGCCAGCAAGCTGGCAACGGCTGGTTCACCAATCCAACCCAGTGCGAGTGAGGCGAGCGTGATTCCCAACTGACAGGCGGAGAGGTAAGCGTTGAGGTTTTGCAGCAGTTGCATCAGCCGTTTCGCTGACCGGCTGCCTTGCGCCACCAGCGTCTCGATCCGCGAAGCGCGAACCCCCACAAGGGCAAACTCTGTAGCGACGAAAAAGCCATTGGCTGCGACTAGTAACACAACCGCAAGCAGTTTCAGGGTGATCGCGTTGGCGGAGTTCATGTGGGACGGAAATCATAGCACGGAGAGGGTGCGGCCACAGATCTCCACAAACAGCACGGATTAGTACTGATCAATTGTGATTTCGTTGAGCAGTTTGGTCAGTGTCCGACAGACGCCCCGGCGGCGCGAGCGCGGATCGGACGACGGTCATGTTTGCTGTGGGCACGAGCGAGTGCCTGGTCAACGCGAGGCTCGATGCTGCATTCCGGCTGGCGACAGACCGCTGCCAACTCCGAAACTACAAGATAACGGGAACGTTCAAGCATCCGTTGTTCGCGAAAAGAGAGAGGTTTGATACTGCTTAAATACGTTAAATGCTTGAGCACATCGGCAACTTCAAAGATGTCGCCGCTGCGCATTTTTTCAGAGAACTCTTTGAAGCGATCCTTCCAATCGTTAGCGGGGGGGGAAAAATCATCTGCTAATGCTTTGAAGAGCAATTCACACTCACCCGATGAGATTGGGGCGCGCAGGCCAACTTCTGAAGCATTGGTAACGGGAACTAAGACCACTGAGTTATTAGCAGCAAGACGAAGCGTATAAAAAGGTAGGAGCGTAGCGCCTATTTGCTTCTGTTCTATTTGCTCGATGGTCCCGATTCC
>Ga0126376_10000317_pt1 | contig 22804 bp, 18 predicted proteins | sample PanSoiMetPlot_15_FD_92760 | JGI IMG/M metagenome (GOLD analysis project Ga0126376, IMG submission 92760) | Tropical forest soil microbial communities from Panama - MetaG Plot_15 | ecosystem: Environmental > Terrestrial > Soil > Tropical forest > Bulk soil | place: Panama | collected 2016-02-17 | reverse complement strand
GCCGGCTATAGGCCGCCAACCTTGCCGCAGCGCGCCTTGTTCCGTATGGGCATGCGCGGCGGCTGGATCGCCGGGCCAGCCTATTTGCTGCGCCTTTCTCTTTCGCCCACGGAAGAGGACTGGATCGAAGGCGCCGAAGGCAATCGTTCCTGGCTTTGGGATGCCGCGGCGCGTCCGTTCCGCTTAATGAAGAAGTACGGTCAAGACGGCAAACCCTAAAGCCACCGCGCAAAAAAGCGAAAGCCCCCGCATCGCGCGAGGGCCTTCGTCTGTCGTGTGGTCTGCAAACTTGAGTCAAATATTGGTGCGGAAGGAAATCTTTCGTTTTTCCTTGGTAGCGGGCGCCGGTAGTTCCACCGTCACGGTGACATTGTTCTTGTTGCGTAGAATGCCGAGCGTGACGGACTTGCCGCCTTCGATGCCGGACAGTTTTTCGCGAAGCTCGCCCGCCGTGCGGATCCGCTCCCCATTGAATGTGGTAATCACATCCCCTGCCTTGACACCGCCCTTTTCCGCCGGTGAATCAGCGTTTACGCTGCGGACTAGAATGCCTTCCCCTTCCGGTGCGCCGAAGTAAGTGCCAAGCTGACCGGAAAGATCCTCGGCATCGATCCCCAGGCGCGGTTTTCCCCCTAGGAGCATCCCGCCGTTCCAGTCGAAGTTCCGGATCTCAGGAATCTCTGGCATTTCGGGAATCCGGAAATTGAACGTTTGCGGTACTGCTTTCATCATGACTCTGCGGCGCTCTTCAGACTTGCCAAGAGTGGCGGTGACCGTTTGCTGCTTTCCATCGCGCCAGATGCCAAGCTGCACCGCGCGGCCGCCGGGAATTTCACGAATCATGCGGTGGAACTGTGCCGTGCCTTCTACGCGTTGCCCGTTGATTTCCGTGACGACGTCATTCTCCTTCAATCCCGCTTTCGCGGCTGGACTGTCCGCCAGGACTTTGCCGATCAGCGCGCCACGCTCGCCGTTCAGCTTCAGCTCTTTGGCTTTCTCGGAAGTGACTTCCTGCGTCTCCACGCCGAGCCAGCTCCCGCCACCGCCATCGAGCGACATCACAACGCGCGGAGTCGAAGGTGGCGCAGGCGCTTCGGGTTCCTGAATGTTGATGACCTCCTGCTCAAGGTCGGCAACTTCCGGGCCCTCGGACACTTCCGGCATTTCGGCCACAACCGTATTCGAAAACTCCTGTGCATCCTCTGCCGCGGCGAGCTTGGCCTTCAGTTCCGCGATTTCCCGCTTTAACGCGGCGACAGAACTATCTTGCGAAGTTTGCTTCTGGCCGGAGACTGCCGGTAGCGCAGCCAAGGAGACTCCGAGGACCACCGTCCCCAAGGCCAGGAAGAGATTTCGTTTGTTCATGAGGTTTCCGTCCTTTCTGCCGGAGTTAGACGCGGCGATTGCTAAACCGTCGCGCGAAGGGTCACGATTCGGATGCCTCCGTTGATCGTCCGGAGTTTGATTGGAGCGCCACCCTTGCCCAAACGGCCGTGCATCTCCCGGGGCTTGAGGCTGCTTTCCATCGAGATCGGCATCTCGGAGAAGAAATTGCCATTTAAGCAACGCGTTTCGACCTCAGCCTGGGTGTCACTAGGTAACGCCACGAGCAAAGAGCCATTCGTTGTTTCTGCGGAAGAGCCGCTGCCTTCTCGGAAGTGCGCCAGCTCAAGATGGATGTTGCCGTTCGTGGTGTGCGCGTGGACGTCACCGCCGCCATCGTAAACTTCGATGTTGCCGTTGACAGTGTGGAGATCGTCCACGGCCGCGACGCCGGCCACGGAAACAGTTCCGTTGACCGTCCCTAGGTGCTCGACGTGCGCGGTGTGCGGAACGTGAATCAAATATTCTACGGCGACCTCTACTCCTTCGTCTTGCGGGTAGTGTGTGGACACCGAGACAGAGTCCGGCTTTGCGGAAACCTCAATCGTCACCCGCCGCAGATCGGATTCGTGATGCTTCGCCGTTTTGACCGCACGTACTTCGACCACGTCGCGGTCCCAGCCCTGTACTTCGACGGGTCCGTTGACATTCTGCAGCTCGAACGTTCCGCCCGGCTGCAAGGGGTATGTTTGATCGAACTGCTGGCTCAGCCCCGCAAAGCTGGGGACGGCCGTGAACGAGAGGAGAGCTGCGAACAGAGCAGAAACAAACAGGTGCTTTCGAAGCATTTCGAGAACTCCCTTCGAGGACGATTCTCTGAACTACTTACCCGGGACCCGATCGAAAAACCTATTCTTTTTGCGCGAACTTCAGCGCAAGTGAAACTCGACGGTAACTGTGGAAATTACATCCACGCTCTTTCCCTCTATGGCCGCGGGTTTGCCACGCCATGTCTTGATACTCGCGATCGCTGCGTCCACTAGCGAAGGTTCTGAACCTTCCACAACTTTTTCCACCTGTACGTGACCATCCTGCTTTAGCCGCACCTGCAAGCGTACTCTGCCTTCTACTCCGCCCTTGCGTGCCGTCATCGGGTAGGCAGGACGCGGTGCATACGTCAGGCGCTTCTGGAAATTGTCAGAATCCTCTCGAACGCCACCGAGCATGTAAAACTCGAATTTGTTGACCCAGTTCCATTCGAGTGAGGGTGGATCGTGGGGGCTGGGAACCGCCACAGGCGCCGGTGGACCACCGGGTGCTGGCGGAGCTACTGGCGCGCTATTCTCCAGCCGCTCGCGCTGCTCTCGAATGAGCGAGTCGCGCAAGCCGGTTTCGGAATCCAGAAATTGCAAACGGATTTTGCCCGCTGCGGTTTTCAGTTTTAGCGGCGCGCCGCCGCCGTTCAACGAGAGCCAGCCCTTTACGGCACCGGGACCTGTGCTGCTGAATCGCAGCGAAATCGCCGGGTCGGCTTCAATCTGTTTTTCCCCGCCCGATTCAACGATAGCCTCGATATTTGCAGCAAGATTGCGCGGGAGGTACACGACGATATCGCCAGAACCGGAGGAGAGCTGGGAAGCCCCTGCCAAGTGAACGGCGCCGCTAGACTGTGCTTCCGGATTGATCCACGCCGTGATGGTGCCGTCGCCCGTCGCCGCGCGGACCGAGCTCGCCACGCTCGTCAGGCAGATGCTGCCGCGGCTCGATTCGACCTCCATCGGTCCCGCAACTTTGATTACGCGAATTCCGCCGCCAAGCGTTTGCGCGCGCACCGAGCCCGCCACTTCACCGAAATCAATCTGCCCACCGCCCGTCTTTACCGATACAAATTTCGCGGCTCTGCCGACGGAAATATTTCCGCCTTCGGTCCCGAGGTCCGCCCGGCCGCCAATGCCTGCAGCGCGAATGTGCCCGCCGCCCGTGTGAAGTGTCGCTTCGCCCGAAATAAAGCCCGCGACGATGTGCCCGCCCGCGGTGAACGCCGAGATGTCCCCGTAAACGTCGCCGATTTGAATGTGCCCGCCTTCGGTCACAAGCTTCGCCACCGGCCTGCCAAGCGAGGCGCTCTGCAAGCCTGTGCGACCGATGCGCTGCGTTTGAATATTTCCGCCTTGCGTAACGAGCGTAGCGGTTCCGCCGATGTCCATCGCTTCGATGTCACCGACTTCCGTGTTGATGTCGAGGTTGTAGTTAGCGGGAACGGCGATTTCGAACCGAACCGAGAACTGCGCTCCGTGCGGCGGTTGTTGCGGCACTGCGCCGACGAGCTCTACGCCATTCGGCGAAGACCGCGCCGTGAGCGAATAGCGTTCAAGAATCTGTTGCGCCTGACTGCCGCGCAAATCCGTTTCGACGTGTACCGTGTAACGAACAACTGGTGTAGCTCCGCGATCGAGCGGAACGATTCGAATCGAGCCTTCATCGGCGATAACTTTCAACGTCAGGCCGTCGCGCGTATTCAATACACCGCTGCGATCCACCGTTGCACGTTGTGTTCCCGCCACAACCCTTGTCGAGACCGGCAGAATAAAACTGGCTGTCACGAGCAGCGCTAGAGTAATCGCCAGCCGCCTTGCGCCAGCGCCGATCATTCCCGCGTACCGCGACCCGATACCATTTTTAGTGCGTTCGCTCATTCTTCATCGAAACTTTCTGCGGCGCACTGAAGAGCGCCTTCTGCCTTACTGCACGTCCTGTAGAGCGATCTGGCGCAGGGCCGCGGCGCTGCGCAGCCGCACGTAGCGGTTGGAGTCATGCTGGCGCAGTTCGTCTAGCGCACGAAGAATGCGTTGCTCTGCACCCTTGCCACCCGGCAATAACGCTTGCGGCGCCATCCCCGGCGCTGGTAAATCCGAACCCGCCGTTTCCGGTGCCTCATCCGCCGCTTCAATCGAACGAACCAACAAGTTCACGGCCTCTACTCGCACCCCTGGATTCGGATCATGCTGCAATGTATCCAGCAACGCATCGCGCACCGCAGCCACCGCAACCATGTCGCGCAAGGCATCCAGCGCTTTCAGCCGCACCGCCGCATTCTGATCCTTCCGCGCCGCAGCAAGCAACGCCGCACGCGTCTGCTCGTCGGTCGCCGCGGCAGCACGCAACGCCTCCACACAATTCAACCGGATATCTGCGTCAAAGCGATCTCCATTCGACACGACAAACGTCAACAATCGCCGTGTATCGGCCGGATCTTCATCGCTCGAAAGCGTCATAGGCTGCTCGGCATTCAGTTGAACCTGCACCTTGCCGGTCGAACGCGAAATCTTCACATTCGAGATTTCCACTTTGTCTAATTTGTCTTCGGGAATCTTTGTATCGGCGAGGACGTTCACGGGGGAGCCAGGATTCACAAGCGGGTTGGAAGGGAGCCACTGAAATGCCTGCGTACCGACAATCGCTCCAACAAGCATCAGAGCTGCGGCGCTCCAGCCCGGACGCAACGCCATCCACTGGCGCGCCCAGGCAAAAAACCGCCAGCCTTCGTCTTCCTTCGGAGCCGCCAACTCGTCCAGCGCTTCGGAAAGCTCGCTCCGGCAGTGCGAAAGAAGTACGCCGGAACTGTCGAACTTGTCCGCCGTTTGCGGCGCGCTTTCGATAGCTTGTTGTAGGGCGTCTTCTTCGGAGAGTTGTGCGCTACATTCGGCGCAGGTCGCGAGGTGCGCTACGATCTGCTCTCTCTCCTCAGCGCTAAGTTCGTCGCAGGTGTAAAACACCAAAAGCGGAGCTACATCTTGACAGCGCGGAAGTTTCGGTTCGCGGCTCATCGGAGTCCTGCCAGTTCATTGCGAAGTTTCCGAGTGGCGCGGAACAGGGAATTCTTCACGGTTTCTTCGGTTGTGCCGAGCGCGTCGCCAATAGCGCGCAACTTAAGCCCCTGATAATGCTTCATCTCAAAAACAACTCGTTCGCGCGGCGATAGCCTTTCCATCGCCCGCGCCAGCCTTGCTTGTATCTCTTTGCCCAGCAAGCTGCGTTCCGGATCGAGCGTCGGCCGATGTTCTTTCTGATGATCGAAAAAGTCGCGAGGTCCTTCTTCCATCCGGTTCGGATGAATCTCGGGTGCCTGATCTTCCGGCCGCGCCTGCCGCCGGCGCAGATGATCCAGGCAAACGTTCGTCACGATGCGGTACAGCCAGGTATAAAAACTGCATTCGAAACGGAACCTATGAAGGTTTTTGTAAACTTTGAGGAAAGCTTCTTGGTAAACGTCGCGCGCATCTTCCGGCCGCTTCATCAAATTCAGCGCCAGCCGCAGGACGTCACGGTCGTATCGGCGAACCAGTTCCTCAAAGGCGGCTCGATTGCCAGCCTGGGCCTCGGCAACGAGGGCCCGCTCATCGAGGTTGGGCAAAGAGGTCACCGTAGCGAAAGCGGCGTCGGATCCGCCCGTCCGGCCTGTGCTATCGGCCAAAGCAAACACCCATCGGAAAAGTGGCATATTCGCTTTCTATTCGCGTTCGCCGGTCCCGCGTATTGAACCCAAACACTTTAACGCATTTCCTGGCCCGCGGCCAGACGCAGGGCTTCGCGACCTCACCCGTCTTGGACGCAATCCTACCCCTCGGGTGAGCAGCCACCTCTCATCCTTACAACGAAAGACGAGGGGTTTTTGTTTCGGATTGTGGAAAAAAGCGCCGTGTTGCCCGCGTCAGGCTTGCGCCTCGGAAGCCGCCGTGAGCCATTTCACCAGCGGCCATCCCAGCAAAAGCAAGATTGCAACGAAAAGCGCGTACGCGCTGTGATGGTAAGACTGATTCGGCTGCTGCATCAATCCCATCGCAGACGAAAGGAGGGCCGAGCCGAAAGCAGCAAGAAAAATTCCCAGCAGGTTCAGGCGCGCCACGCATCCCACGCCAAGCACGACGACGCTCAGCAAAACCAGACTGCAGATGTACCGCTCGACAAAATCTCCTGCACTTCCCCAATCGCCGACGAGCGTCGCTGCTCCCACCAGCAGAATCGGCACGCGAATCGCCCACGGTTTCACATACCACGCAAAGAATCCTCCAATGGCTGCGATTAATGCCGCCACGAACAGGCTATGCGACAGCGCCCCGCCCACCGCCGACGCCGCAGGCCACTTCGCCGCAAACTCCAGACTGAAACCCACCGCCGCGAAACGATGCACCGTTTGGAATTGAGCGCTGGCCCACGCGATCGCTGACTGCAGACCGGCCAGCGCGCAAACTCCACCAAAGCCGATCAGCAACGCATCGCGATAGTAAAGCTTCGCCATGCCCGTCCAACTCGGCAGGCGCGACTCTCCAAACGCTTTGCGGCAATAGAACCATGCGAGCCCGAACGCCAAAATCAAAACGCCAACGTTAAACGCGCTTCCAAGCAACAAACCTATGAACGCGACCAGGTACCACACTTTTAGCGGAATTGCGGTCTGATATTGCTGCATGACTTGTGCCAGCCGATCGCCAAATGCAATCGTCAATACCAGTCCCCCCAGCGACCACATCGCCCATCCCGAGATACGCTTCCATGGAATCGATTGCGCGTCCTCCGACCGGAAATGCTTAAAGTAGATCACAAACATCGCCGCGCCCAGCGCGAGCCACAGCAATATCTTGCCGACGAGAAACAACGTCCGCGAAAGCCCTTCTTCCTCGCGTTTCCGTTCCCATTCTTCAGGAATTTTCACGTAAGTCCGGTACCAGCCCGCTTCGTCGCCAATCACTTTCACTTCCGTTCGTGCGAAGGCATGATTCGACTGGTCTGAGCCCGAATCAAGTGCGGCGTTTTGCTGCCAGGCCAAAGTGTGGTCAATTCGGTGTGGCCGCTTCTTCGAGTCCGAATCAACGATCGACCAGCCCGTCAGGTCGAGGTTCTTCTCCGTCTTTAAATATTTCTCTGCCCGCAGAACGGCTTCCTCCTTGCTTAGTGCCGCGCCCTCTGCGTTTTCTGCGATCGTGTGATGAATCGAATGTAGGCCCCCGTTTGGCTTTAGCACCACGAAATATTCTTCCGGATCGCTGTCCTTAAAAAACCGCGTACCCCACAATCCGACAGGAATCTGGTCGGCATAAACCCTGTTCACGCCGGAAACGCCGATCCTTTCGCGCAGAAACTCCGTCGCAATCGCATCGCTGTTGTCCAGAAACAGAGTGGTGTGATGAAACTTCTTCGAATCAACGCCGCGACCGCGCAAGACGGAGTCGCTGAGCGCCGCCGCCTGTCGCGCATTTACTGTCAGCTTCAGGTAATCGCCAATTCGATCTTGCTTCAGCTTCAAAACGGCCACTGCGCCAAACACGACGCAAATGCCCACTATCGCCATCCTCGTTCCACTCAACGGCTGGTACCGCCGCGCGGCTGCCTCAAGCCGAGGCTGGCTGTTCGCTGCCGTCGCTCGAGTCATCGCCGCTGCTGCGAACGTGTCGTCGGCCTTCGGTTGGGGTTGTTCTGCGAGGGCTGGTTCCGGTTCTCGCTGCACCGCCGCGCCTAGCGGCTCGGCCGCGTTCTGCAAGTCCGCCGCTTCCTCGAACTGCCCGCGCTTCAAATAGGAAACAGCCGAAACGAGCAGAGGCGCCGCCGCGGCAAGTCCAACCACAACACCGGAAATCTTGAAATACAAATTGTCCGAGCGAACCAAAAACAGCCCGACCAGCGAAGCATCCACCGTGTAGTGCCAGATCAGCGTCGCAAGAATTCCCCAGCGCAGCATCACCAGCCCCGCGACAATTCCGATCAAGCCGACTTCAACTCCGCGAATATAAGCCGGCTCCTGCGGATAGTTGCTGTGCAAAAATCCCCAAAGAAACGCGGGAACAACAATTGCAATCCACCGTGACTTTGTGAATCGCGTGAAAAAGGGAATCGCAAAGAGCCGGAAAGTGAACTCCTCATTCATCGAAGCCAGCAACCCGATTGCCACGCCCGAAATCCATGGGAATCCGGTATTCACGGCATCGGAGTAGTTCACTTCCTGTGGTGCCCACGCTCCAAAATTCGTCGCCAGCTTGTAAAACACGACTACGAATCCGATGTGCGCGGCAGCCATCGAAAGTCCGACCATCGCCGACGAGAAAAACTCCTTCGAACGAATCCCGCGCCATGTCAAAAGTTTAGAGAGTCTCAGATTGTTCGGTTGCGATTGCCGGTAGAGCGGTTCCGCAGCAGGCAAGACGAGCGAGATCGTCAGCGCCGTAACGATTGCAAAGGCGAGCGCTTTTACAATTTCGAGCAATATGAATCCAGCGTACGCGCCCCTCGTGTCGTAGTTCGAACCCCAGAGCGGCCAGTCATTTAGTCCTTGCAAAAAAAGCAGCGTCGCAGCAATCGCTCCGAGTTTGATCGCGAGCGCCCACTTGGTCTGGCCAGCCTTCGTCAGAGCGATCGCGAACCAGATGGCGAATGCAAGCAGCACGATATACGGAATCGTAAAAACCAAAGCCAACGTATTGTTTCCGGAGCGTAGCCGCTCATAGCCGCGTTGCCACTGTTCAGGAACAAGCAGTCCTTCCGCCGCCCCCGCCGGTTTATCTCCCGCGACATGAATCTTTTCCCGGTACGGAGCCTCCTTCACTTTCAGGCTCTGTTTTTCCCAACTGAAATCCCAATCCACACGGTGTGGTTTGTGTTCCGGATTCGCTTCTTCATTGAGAAACGTCCACTCGCCTGCATTTTTCCCGAGCTCTTGCAAAAAGAAATTTGTCGCAATCGCCTGCGCCGCGGCCCGCTCGAGGGATGCTCCCGCCTTTTCCTCCGGCACGACGTGCTGGTACCCGACAATCTCTCCCGCCGGACTGACTCGTACGAAGTACTCCTCCTGCTGAAGCGGCTTATAAAACCGCACGTTCCAATACCACAGGCTCACTTGCGAAGCAGCCAGCTGGTTGGCCTGCTTCAGCCCCAGTTCACGCTCCAGGTAAACTTTTTCCTCGTCGTCAACACGGAACTCAATCGCCGACTTGTAGCCGTCCACGTTCTCGCCAAGTCCCGCGACAAAAGTCTTCGCGCGCTCCAGCGCCTGCGGTCGTGTCACCTTGAAATCTACAGAAGCTTCCGGGAAGGCTTGAAAAAAATAACGGTGGGCAAAAAAAATGCCGGCGATTCCCGCCAGCGCCCACAGCAAAAGCGCGCGCTTTTCCGACCCCGTCAACTGCCCCGTTAACTGAACATTGGACAAGAGACTCCTCCCGATACGAGACCTGCGGAGTCTTCACTGTAGTAATACGCACCGGCCCGGCGCAAGTTATCTCCTATCCGGCTCATCCTGTTCGGTAATGGTATAAACGTTGTTTATGGCAAGCGGCCTTCAATCGCCGGTCCGGATGATCAAGGGTGTCGGCCCGCAGCGCGCCGAATTGCTGGCGAAGCGCGGCATTCACACGCTCGAGGATTTACTCGCCTATCTGCCCTTCCGCTACGAAGACCGCATCCGCTTTTCACAAATCAAGGACGTGCGCCCAAACGCCGTCTACACCCTGCGTGTCACCGTCTCGAGCGGCCAGGCCGTCCGCACCATGCGCGGCCGCGACGCCATTTATCACTTGCTTGTCCACGACGAAACCGGCTCGCTCCCCTGCAAGTTCTTCCACGGAGGCTATCTCGAAGGCCGCCTCAAACCCGGTCAGCAGCTGATTCTTCACGGCAAAGCCGAAGTAGACAAACAACGCCCCGCTCGCGTCGAAATGGTCAATCCCCAAATGGAACTCATCAGCGTCGAAGGACTCGACTCCACGGAAGTCGGCCGCATCGTTCCCATCTACGAAGCCATCGGCACCTTCGGGACGCGCGCCATTCGCCGCGCCATCTACGGCGGGCTCCAGCATCTCGATCCGCGCACGCCGGATGTTTTGCCCGCACTGTTGCGGACGAAACTCAAATTTCCCTCGCACCAGGATGCCGTCATTCAAACGCATTTTCCTCAGCCGGAAGAATCGCTCGACGCGCTCAATCAATTCCGCTCTCCCGCCCAGCAGCGGCTTATCTTTGAAGAACTGTTTTTGTACCAGTTGAGCCTCGCCCTCGACCGCCGAGCCACGCGCAAAGAAAACGCCATTGCGTTTCGCGTTCGCGAAGAAAACGTGCGCGAAGCCCTCAAGCGAATCCTGCCCTTCAAGCCGACCACCGCGCAAAAGCGCGTCCTCGCAGAAATCGCCGCCGACCTCCAAAGCGCCGCGCCGATGAATCGCCTCCTGCAAGGAGACGTCGGCAGCGGCAAAACGATCGTTGCGCTGCAGGCCGCCGTCATCGCCATGGAAAACGTTTGTCAGGCGGCGCTCATGGCCCCAACCGAAATTCTCGCCGTGCAGCACTTCCTCTCCGCGCGGCGCATCCTCGAAAAAGCCGGCTACAAGGTCGAACTGCTCATCAGCGGCATGAAATTCTCTGAAAAACAGGCCGCACTCGAAAGAATCTCGAGCGGGGAAGCGCAGCTCGTCATCGGAACGCACGCCTTAATCGAAGACAACGTCAAATTCGCGCGCCTCGGCTTTGTCGCAATAGACGAACAGCACCGCTTCGGTGTTCTGCAACGCAAACGCCTCATGGACAAGGCTGCCACCCACGGCCACGCGCCTCACGTTTTGGTCCTGACCGCGACACCCATTCCTCGGACGCTCTCGCTAACTCTCTACGGCGACCTTGACGTCTCCGTGATTGACGAATTGCCGCCAGGCCGCACCCCCATCGTTACCCGGCTAACAAGCGAAACCCATTTGCCTGGAGTGTGGGAATCCGTGCGCCGTGAAGTTGCGGCCGGCCATCAGGCCTACATCGTCTATCCCGTCATTGAAGAATCTAAGCTCGAACTCAAAGCCGCCATGGAAGAGTACGAGCGCCTTTCGAAACAGGTCTTTCCGCAACTCAGGCTCGGCCTCTTGCATGGCCGCCTCTCCAGCGAAGAAAAAGAAATCGTCATGCTGAGGTTCCGCTTGAACGAAACGCAAATTCTCGTCGCTACAACCGTCGTCGAGGTCGGCGTCGACGTTCCCAACGCAACCGTCATGGTCATCGAACACGCTGAGCGCTTCGGCCTCTCGCAATTGCATCAGTTGCGTGGCCGTATCGGCCGCGGGGCGGAAAAATCTCACTGCGTTCTCGTCGCGCCAGTTCGCATGAACGAAAACGCCAAAGCTCGTCTCGAAACCATGGTCCGCACTTCTAACGGATTCGAAATCGCGGAAACCGACTTGCTCCTCCGCGGCCCCGGCGAATTCTTCGGCACGCGCCAGTCCGGCGACCTCGGCTTTCACATCGCCAACCCACTCCGCGACCGCGAAATCCTCGATCTTGCCCGCCGCGAAGCTTTTGCCCTCGCCGAAAATCCCAGTTCCAGCGATGAGCTAAAACAAATCCTGCGCGCGCTCCCGCCCGAATGGCAGCGCCGCTACCATCTGGCCCACATCGGCTAGCCTTTTTGGCAGTGGGGAGCGCGTTTTTGAGTGCGGCAGTCCGATTTCCGGACTCCTGAAACGCCGCTTTTGCGGCCAGTCGTGCCCGAGAATCATCTCTTGACTCTGAACGCTGCGGCCGAGACCTTCCACTCTTTATTTCTTGACTGACAACTGAAAACTGACAACTTATTACTGGGTCTATGCGCATCATTGCAGGCAAATTTCGCAGCCGCATCCTAAAGAGCCTCAAGGGCCAATCGCTTCGCCCCACCAGCGACTATTTGCGCGAGACTCTATTCAACGTCCTCGGTCCGGCCGTGGACGGCGCGCAATTCCTCGATCTGTATGCGGGCACCGGCGCCGTCGGGCTCGAAGCCATCAGCCGCGGCGCTTCCGACGTTGTTTTCGTTGAAAATTACGCCGCCGCCGTGAAGTTAATCCGCGAAAATCTCGCGTTGCTGAAGATCGATTCCGATTTCCAGATCATTGCCGCCAGCGCCGTCGAAGCGTTTGTCCGTTTAGAGAAATACAAAGCACCGCCGTTTGATTTCGTTTTCTTGGACCCGCCCTACGCCGCGGAGCTCGAATACGAAATGACATTAGAAGCATTGAGCGAATCACCGCTGATTTCAGAACGTTCGGTCGTCATCGCCGAACATCAGAAGAGACTCGAACTGGACTCGGCCTATGGCGCCCTGCAGCGCTACCGTGTTTTGAAACAAGGCGACGCAGCGTTGAGCTTTTACCGGCTCTTGAAAACCGCCGCTTAAGAATATTTGATTTCGGATAACCCCACAGCCGCTAGCGACATCTATGCAGCTTTACGCGCGATGGGCTTCCCGCCGCCCCACGATATACTTAGAAATTCATGTCAGAGCGCCAAACCAATCCGTTCGATCTTCTGGGCCAGGCGAACGCCAATCCTCCGGCACTGCATCTTCGCGGCGCGGGAGAACCGCAGCTCGAAATCAGCTGGGGGGCATTCCGCCAAAGTTTTTCCAGCAATCTTTCCGGCGCCCTCGAACGTTCCATCGAATCTCGAAAGTTCTTGACCGCTAGCTTTTTCAGAGATGCTTGGGTGGAAAAACGCTTTCCTCGCCGCGCAATTGTTGCGGCTGCGCTTTGGCATCTCGTTTTCTTCGTAATGCCCAAACCGGACATCATCGGCCAGCGCCACTTCTCCCAATTCGATAATACCGTTCTCACCTGGTCCGGCCCGATCGAAGATTTGCCGCTGCTCCAAATGCGTGGCAACAAAGCGAAGCCCTCGCCACGCGGCGAGCCGGATAAGCCGCTGCCACAAGAAGGTGCCGATGCATTTCATCCGCGCCAACGAATTTTCACCGATCCCATCCATCCCAATCATCCGCGCCAGACTTTGATTAATCCACAAGCGCCGGCCGAAGCGCCAAAATTCTTGCCAACGCTCCCAAACATAGTCGAAATCGCTCCGAGCGCCATGCCCGCGCGCCCCAAAATTGAAATTAGCGAAAAAGTCTTGAAAGCCCTTCGCCCGCACCAGCGCAAGGCAAGAACCATCGACACCAGTGCTCCTGCTCCCGACGCTTTAAACAATGAAGTGCGTCCCGCCGACATTTCCATCGCCGCCAATTCGAATCAGCCCACCCGCCCGAAACTCGAAATCAACGCCGGCTCCGCGCCGAGGATTTCCGCGCGAAATTCGAACGCCGACGCCGGCCCTTCTCCCGAAATGGTCTCCTCTCTCGCTTCGAACGGCGCTTCTTCCACTTTGATAGCGCTTTCCGCAACTCCCGGCCCTACCGCGCCCGCCGCTCCACCTGAAGGAAATCTTTCCGCGCGCGTCGCCATCAGTCCTGAAGGAAAGCAGCGCGGCGTGCCCGGCGGTTCGGCGAATTCATCTGCCTCGAACGGTGGTTCAGGCGGCGATCATTCTAGTGTCGGCGGTTCCGGCGGAGCGATCGGAAACGGCAAGAACGACGTTGGCGTCAGCGTCAGCGGCGGAAATCCATCCAGCAAAACCTCCGGACTCGGCGGGGTCCGGCCCAAACTCGATCTTTCTGCTCCAAAAACGGGCGCTGCAGGCGCCTCTCGCGATGTTCTGGCAGATCCGCCTCCCGTTCGAACCGCCCCGCCAAACTTCGCCGATCTCGCGCCCGGCGCAAAGCCCGAAGCGATATTCGGGCCAAAGCGTGTTTACACGCTGCACGTCAACATGCCGAATCTCAGCAGCGCAACGGGAAGCTGGATCCTCAATTTTTCCGAACTGCGCGGTGGCCCGACGGGGCAGCACGTTGCGACCGAAGACGTTGTCTCGCCGCAGCCGCTCAAGAAGGTCGATCCAAAATATCCGCCGACGTTAATCGCAGAACACGTCGAAGGCGAAGTTATTTTGTATGGCGTGATCCGAAAAGATGGCTCGGTCGACAGCATACAGCTTGTCAAAGGAGTCGACGAGCAACTCGATGCGAACGCAATGCGTGCATTCGCGCAGTGGAAATTCCACCCCGCGGAAAAGCAGGGCGAAGCGGTTGACCTCGAAGTCATCGCGCACATTCCGTTTCGCACTTCTTCGGATCGTTGAGGTTTAAACCGGGATGCGACAGTTGCAGGACCAACCCCGAGTTGGGCCCCTTAATTGCGCCCTACACGTCGCACAAATCAACTGCCTCGCGCAGCGACGTGAGCGGGTCCCGCGTCGGCACAAATTCGTGCGCTACATATCCCGCATAATTCGTCGACGCGATCCCGCGCATCACCGCGTCCCAGTGCACTTCCTGCGTATCGTCCAGTTCGTGTCGCCCGGGCACGCCGCCGGTGTGGAAATGCCCGAGCCACTTGATGTTGTCCTGAATCGTGCGGATCAAATCGCCTTCCATGATCTGCATGTGGTAGATGTCGTAAAGAAGCTTCACGTGCGGCGAATTCACCTCAGACACGACGCGCACGCCCCACGCCGTGTGGTCGCACATGTAGTCCTTGTGGTCGACCTTACTGTTCAAAAGTTCCAAGCAAATCGTCACGCCGTTGTCTTCAGCGATTTTCTTCACTTTATTCAGCCCAATAACGCAGTTCTTCGCACCCTCTTCGTCAGACATGCCCAAGCGATTCCCTGAAAACGTGATGACGTTCGGCACGCCCATTTTCGCGGCGATTGGAATGTTTTTGCGGAACGCTTCTTCGATCTTGGCGTGATTCTCCAAGCGGTTCATCGCGTGCGGAATGTCTCCGCCGCCGGCGTAACCCATGCTGCAAATGAGCCCATACCGCCGCGGCACTTCCCATTCTTCGACGCCGAGCAAGTCGATCGCTTTGAGCCCCATTTCCGCACCGCGCCTAGAAAGCTCATCGAGTGCGATCTTCTCGTAGCACCAGCGCGATACGGACTGTTTAATCCGCCCCTTGCGCGGCGTCGCGTGAATTTCCAGTGGCGACGCTTGGGCTGTGCTCACCGCTGCAGCAAGTGATGGCACGGCCCAAACCGTCGCTCCCGTTACAGCACCTTTCAAAATCGCACGCCGAGAATAGTTGTTCATGGCATGGCGAGTCTAACGCAGGCATCGTCCGCGGTACAATGAAGCTTCTTTGTTCCGTCGTGGCGTGACGAGCAAAAGCCTAGGCTCATCGCTTTTTGACTTCAAGCAAAATGGGCCATGCCACAGATCGTACGTCCGGATCGTAGTATTCGTAAACGCGAGATTCGAAACGTCCGTGCTCGCATCGGGTATTTCGCAGGCAGCCGGAACTTGAGTTCAACGGTTTCGCCCGCGGCAAACTGATTCGCAGTTAGAGGAATGGTTTCGAAACTACGCGCGCAGGTAGAGGAATCCGCCGTAAAGGATCATGCCGACACCTGCGGCGAAAAGCAGCGGAGTGAGAATCTGCGTGACCAGATCCGGCACAGGGATGGGGATATTCATCCCGCTGTAGCCCGCGGCGAAGAAGTAGACCACGGCCGCCATCAGGGCATAGAGGAATCCGCGCCGCATGAATTTGCGGCCCTGAAACGTTTTGACGCTGTCGACGCGCGTCGAGACGCCGCTCGCCACGGGCATGCCCTCGCGGCAATAGGGGCAACTCGCAAGAGCGGCGGCGATTTTTTTCCCGCAAAACGGGCAATGACGCATTTGCGACAAGCTAGCCTCGCAAAGGAAACAAAAAAAATAGTTGACCCGGTAAGTCCAGCCTACGGCGCGCCGTAAACGGGGTCAAGGATTGCAAAGCTGGGCGTAGCGAAAGCGCCAAGAGGAGCCCGGAGGATACCTCTAAGTCGAAGATTCCGCTAGCTTTACGAGCGTGAAGAGTGCATGGTTCAGCGGCGTTGGCACGCCCAGTTCGCGGCCCTTGCGGGCGATGAATCCGTTCAGCGAATCAATTTCGGTGCGTTTCCCTCGCTTCATGTCCTGCGAGGTAGAGCTGCGCGTCGCGGCCATCTGCTCGGCAATTTTGTACGCGCCAAGGAAGGCGGCTTGAGGATCTTCGAGGCCGGGCGGCTGAATGCCCGCGGCCTTCGCGACCGCAAGCACTTCGTAAACGGTGCCTTCAAGCAGTTGCTTTGCGTTGGCGTTGGCAAGGATTTCGCCGTAGGTAACTTTGCCGAGCGCGGAGAGCGCGTTGAGCGCGCAATTCCAGACAAGCTTGGTCCAGAGTTCGCCTTCGATGTTGTTCGAGATGCGGCAGGGAACTTTGGCGCGCGTGAAAACGTCCGCGACGCGGCGCGTCGTTTCGTTTTCCGGCCCGAGGACAAGGTCGCCGCGGCCAACATGCTTCACGGTTCCGGGCGCAGGAACAGACGCAGCGACGTAGACCGCTGCAGCGAGCGCGTTCAAGCCCGAAGCAGCGCGAATTTGCTCCGCGTTGTCCGCGCCATTCTGCATGCTGACGAGAATCGCATGCGGCGCGACGATTTTCCTAAGCTCGCGCGCCGTGCTTGCCGTGTCCGTTGTTTTCACGCAGAACAAGACAAGTTCCGCATCGCGCGCGGCGGAAAGTTCTGCCGACGCCGTGACGCGCACGGTCTCTTTGAATTGCTTCGTGTCCAGTTGCAAGCCGTCTCTTTGCACGGCGGCGACGAACGCTGGACGTCCGATGAAAACGACCGGGGCTCCAGCGCGCGCGAGCATGCCGCCGAAATAGCCGCCAACGGCCCCCGCGCCGACAACTGCAATCTTTGGCCAGAATTTTTCTTCACTCATGCAGCGCTCATGTGGTGATGGCGGAGACTAGGCGATCGATGTCCTGAATCGTATTGTAAAGATAGGGCGACACACGAATCTTGGATTCGCGAAGGCTCACAAAGATGCGCTCTTCGCGCAATTTTCTGTAAAGCTCGGCGGTTTTTTCCGGCGTGCGCGCGACGAAGCAGCCGTACGGCCCGCGCAGCGAAGCGTCAAGCGGGCTGGCTGCGACGCAGCGGTCCACGGGCAAGCGCGAGAGAAGGGAATCGATCAGTTTGTGATTCTGCGTAAGGACCTCTCCAGGCGCTGCGCGCAAAACGAATTCCACCGACGCATCGAACGTCACGAGATTGAAGTTGAAATGGCTGGCCCATTCCGGCGTGTCCCACCGCTGAGCGCTTTCGGCCGCTTTGGGATTGGAAAAATCTAGCTTGGAAAAGTTGCCGGAACCTTCGACGGCCATCCAGTAAAAAGGCCCGGGGCGCAGCGAGGCGAGGAGTTCCTTTTTTACCCAGAAGAAGCCAGTGCCGAAGGGGCCGAGCAGCCATTTGTATCCTGCGGAAACGAGAAAGTCGGCGCCGAGCGTGGTCACGTCGATGGGCACCGCGCCGCAGCTCTGGCTGACGTCGAGGAGCAGCAGCGCGCCCTGCTTGTGGCACGCTTCGGCAAGGCGCGGCACGTCCAGCATCGAGCCATCATCGAAGCGCACGTGGCTGACCGAAACCACACGCGTGCGGGGCGTGAGCGCCGCGATCAGGTCATCGGAAGTCAGAAATTTTCCGTTCGGACCTTTTCCACTGGGTTCGACGATCTTTACGGTAATTCCTTCGCGCTGCTCCATCGGCTTCCAGGTCGTGTATTGCAGCGGGAATTCCGCTTTGGAGGTGATGACCTCATCGCCGGGTTTCCAGTCGAGGGCGTAGGCGACGGCGATTGCGCCAGTGCTTGCGCCGGTGGTCAGCGCGATCTCTTCCGGTTTTGCGCCGATCAGTTTTGCCAGATTGGCACGAAGGCGGTTCGGCACGTCGAAGAAGCGAGCGTCGTCGAACAGGTGCGGGAGTTTTTTCGCCTCGACCGCGGTTTGTACGGCTTTGAGCGAAACTTTCGGCATCGGCGCCATGCCGGCGAGATTCAAGTACGTTGCGCCTTCAAACTCGTGCCATTCCTGGCGCCAGTCGGTTGCTTGCGTTGTTTGTGGTGCGGTCCCGGTGCTCATGGTTTTATCCTCAATTTGGCAACGCCAATTGAACTATCTTGCGGGGCAATCCGCATCTGACAAGTGCCAATATGGGGGAGTCCCGCACCGACCAGCCATTCGGCCGGTTGCAGGTTGCGCTGATCCTGGTTACGGTTCCTCTTCCCGCGCTTCAAAGTTGATTTTCGACGCTTACGACGATTCTATCTCTTTCATTTTCAGTTGTTTCTGTACTCTCTCTCGGTACAAAAGGCTAAGCGTGTGGGGTCCCTCCAATCAAAACTCCCAGGCTACGCGGGGGTGAGGTTTGCGCTATCCCGTTTGAGATGAATACTTAGACGAAAACCGGGGAGAGGGTACCGCGAGGTCCGACGAAACGGCTCTAGGTGGGAAGCCTTCTTAGAAGTGCGAGCGCAGCTCGCGGAAGCCAGGGAGGATGACGAGTTTGCCGGAGCCGGCCATGACGGGTTCGTGTTCCATGTGCCACGTGTGCTGGTGGGGAATGTAGACGGCGTTGAGGCCGACCTTGAGGGCGGGATTGATGTCGCTGCGCGGGCTGTTGCCGATCATCCAGCCTGCCGCTTTGACGATTTTGTGTTTGGTGACGAGGCCGGTGTAGGTGACCGTGTCCTTTTCGTGGACGATTTCGATGGCCTCGAAAAAACCTTGCAGGCCGGAGCGCTGCACTTTGGCGGATTGCTCGGCTGGCTCGCCCTTGGTGAAAAGAATCAGGCGGTGGCGCTCGGTGAGGTAGGCGAGGGTTTCGGGGACGCCATCGAGAATTTTGGGCGGAGTGCGTTCGAGGTCCACGACGCGATTGTGAATTTCCGCGAGCTGTTCACGCTTGGCTTGATGCTCGGCGAGTTTCATGTAGGTTTCTTCGAGCGAACGGCCGAAGCTGCGCACGCCGTAGCCGTACTGGCGGATGTTTTTGCGCTCGGTCTCGTTGAGGATGTGGCGGATGTAGGCGCGCGTGAATCCGTACGGCTCGACGAGCGTGATGAAATCCTCAATCAGGTTTTCGAAGAAAACGTTGTTTTCCCAGAGCGTATCGTCGGCGTCAATCAGGAGAGTGTTGCGTCGCATAGTCGCGGTTGTTTACCCGAAAACTTTCTTCCGGGGCTAAAGCCCGGTCTTCAGTGAACACGGTTACCGAGGGGCTGAAGCCCCTGCCTTGCACAGCCAGGGCACGATATATCGTGCCCCTACAAGAAATACTCCTACGACAGAACTCTTAGCTTACCAGCTTCAAAGCGTCGGCTGCGATGTCCGCGGCGGCGGTCGGATGTCCGAGTTTGCGCGCGGCTTCTTTCATGCGCGCAAGACGCGGCGCGTCATCGAGCAGCGCGGCGATTTTCCACGCGGCGGCGGGCAAATTGTTGCAGCGAATGGCAGCGCCTTCTTCGAGCAAATGGTCGGCGTTGCGCTCTTCCTGGCCGGGGATGGGTTCGATGAGTGCCATCGGCAGCGCGCGTGCGAGCGCTTCGGAAGTGGTAAGCCCGCCGGCTTTGCCAACGAGCAGATCCGCTGCGGCCATGTACTTGTCCATTTCCTTGGTGAAGCCCACGGCAACAAGACGCGGCGAGTTGGATTGTAGCTTGCCCGCGGCTGCAGCGAGCTGGTCGAGCTTCTTTTTGACTTGCTCGGATTTTCCGGCGATGGCGACGATTTGCCAGGGCTTTTTCAAAGCGAGCAAGTCTTTGACAAGCTGCTCGACGGGGCCGATACCGTAACCTCCTGCAGCAATGAGCAGCGTGAGCGCGGAGGAATCGAGATTGAGTTGTTTGCGCGCGACGGATTTTTCGAGTGGTGTGGCGAAAAGCGGATCGATGGGAATGCCGGTGGTGCGAATGATGTCGCGCGGCACGCCGATGCCGGTGAGGTATTCGGCGGCTTCGGGGATCGCGACGTAGTAGCGATTCACGGTGCGGCAGAGCCACATGGCGTGCACGTCGTAGTCGGTGACGACGACGGCGTTGCGCGCATGGAGTTTTTGCTTGGCGATGAGCCAGGCGATGATTTCGCCGGGAAGAAAATGCGTCGCGATGCAGAGATCGGGCTGTGCGCGTTTGAGCAGTTTGATCATCGGGCGCGTGTTGAGGCGATCGACGACGAGGCGCTGGCGCATTTTCTGCCACGGCTGGTCCGTGCTGTTGTAGAGCAAGCCCATCAACTCGGGCGCGCGGCGGACCATGGAGATGTACGCCTTGTCGTAAAGACGCTGAAAGACTTTGCTGACGTAGTGGATGACGTCAACGTGCTCGACAATCGAGTCGCCGCGAGCGGCGAAAGCTTTTTCGAGAGCTTGCGAGGCGCGGACATGGCCCGCGCCGGAAGAAGCGGAAAGGAGGAGAACGCGCGGTTTATCGGGCATCGTTTGAGCGCACAGAAATCATCGCACCTCAGCGGCTAAAGCCGGAGATATTGAGTGTTTTTCCATCACAGCCAAAGCCGCCCTCCCGAAGAGTTCATGCTGTTTTGTTCTTGGCGGCGGCGACTTTTTCGAGAATGCCGCGTGCGATCTTCTGCAGCTCGCCGAAGCGCACGAGGTAATCCTGAAATTCCGAATTGAGGCGTTGCGCTTCTTGCGGGCCGTGTTCGGTGCGAAGAATCATGTCGCGGAGTTTTACGGGATGCGGAAGCACCGCTTCTTCTTGCAACTCTTCGAGCGCGATCGCGGCATTGTAGTGGTACATACGAACCCCCGATGGTGTCTCGAGGAAATTGTACGCGCAGAGGGGGAAGTTGAAAACAAGCGTGGTGTAAGCCGTGGAGCAGTTTAAATTCCAACTTATTGTGTTGCGACCGAGGATTCAAATTGCTCCTACGACAAGAAATTGGCAGCAGGAAAGATTATGCTGCGGCGTGGAGGAATTCGTAGCGTTCGATCTTGGCGGCGATGCCGTTGCGGCCGTTGTCGGTCGGTTCGACGCGAACGACCTGGCCCTGGCAGCGAATGTTTACGTCGCCGGATTGCGTGACTTGTTCGGGCAAGGTGATGACGAACTCGATCGCGCTGCCGACGGAAAATTTTGCGTCAGCAAGAAAATAGAGGCCGCGATAGCTGACGTCGCGCGTGTGAGCGGCGAGTTCGAGACCTCGGGAATCGTGAGGGAACACCCGCAGAGGAAGCGTCATTGTGAAGCGCCGCGCTTCCCGGCGTTCGGCTCCATCTGCCATGCATCCTCACTCTTCGAGCTTTTGGGCCGTGCTGAAATCTGAAAAACGCTAACACCCGACCCAGACAAGTGCAATGCGAAAAACCAACATTTTTGTCCTAGTACGAAAGATTGGCAGTTTTAGTATCGGGTTTCGACGTGAAGGAGTGATATAGTGCAGTTTACCCGGCGCTCGTTCCCTACATTCTTACCTTTATGATGCGCCGCCAGCATGCCCGGGTACGGTTGCGCCTTCCTGTAAGGCTCCGGTGGATTGCGCCACTCGGCCAGCAAACGGAAATCTGCGAAACGCGAAATGTGTCCAAAGGCGGGCTGCTGGTGGCCTGCAAAGAACACCACAACGAAGGGTTTCCGATGTGGGTGACGTTCCCGTTTGATGCGGCTGGGGGCGAGCAACAACCGGAGGTTTTGGCTCGCGTGATGCGCAGTCGGCGTGCCGCGGACAACGGTGCCGGGCACGAAGAGATTGCCTTGCACTTCGAGAGCATGCCCATTCTGACGAAATCAACTGGGATCAAACGCCTGGAGAAACCGCCCGAGACGGCTGCTCTAGGGCCATCGCTATCGTCTGCGGAGGTGACTCCGCAAGTGCCGAGCGGAAAAACGACGGAACAGCCGGCCGAAAACGTGATTACGCTGACGCGCAAAAACGGAGACTTACGCCAAGTGGCCTTGCCGATTCGCGTGCGGCCGGAAAACATTCCGTGGTTTGAAGAAGCAATGACGACGGAAGTTTCGGCGGAGGAGATCCGTTTTGTCAGCCACCGGGAATACGCGGCCGGGGACACCCTCTACGTGACGTTTGTGGGGAAAGACGCGCGGCCGTGGCCGGGAACGGGCGACGCGCCGGCAAAGATAGTGAGGATGGAGAACATTCCAAAGGCCGCGGCGCTGCTGATCACCATCCGAAGAATCGGAGCGTGAAGCAGGCGATCAGAGTTGGGGCGCGCGAAGTTCGGCTACACTACTGCTTCTTCCATGACGGCAAATCACGACGCGAAGAATTTTTTCCTTCAAGGACCAGCAGGAAAGTTGGAAGCGGTGCTATGGACACCGGTGAAAGGAATTGAGCCGCGCTTTGCCGCGGTGGTGTGCCATCCGCATCCATTGTTTGGCGGGACGCTGCACAACAAAGTGGTGTATCAGGCGGCGAAAGCGCTCGATGCGCAAGCTGGCGTTGTGTTGCGATTCAATTTTCGCGGGGCAGGATTGAGCGAAGGAAAGCACGACCGGGGGCAGGGAGAACAGGGCGACGTTGCGGCGGCGCTGGATTTTCTTGCCGCGGAGTTTCCGGAGTTGACACTAGTGCTCGCGGGTTTCAGTTTTGGTTGTTGGGTAGGGCTGCGCGTCGGATGCAGGGATGCGCGAGTGAAGCGGCTGGTTGGAATTGGAGCGCCGGTGAATAGTTCGGATTTTTCGTATTTGGAGTCTTGCGCGAAGCCGAAGTTATTTGTGCACGGTGGGAAGGATGAATTCGGCGACGTGAAAAAGTTGCGACAGTTTGTTGCGACGCTGCCGGGAGAGAAGGATTTGGTGGTG
>Ga0126376_10000316_pt1 | contig 22806 bp, 19 predicted proteins | sample PanSoiMetPlot_15_FD_92760 | JGI IMG/M metagenome (GOLD analysis project Ga0126376, IMG submission 92760) | Tropical forest soil microbial communities from Panama - MetaG Plot_15 | ecosystem: Environmental > Terrestrial > Soil > Tropical forest > Bulk soil | place: Panama | collected 2016-02-17 | reverse complement strand
GACCTCCATTATCGTTCGCCGAACCGTAGTCCATGGCCATGACATTGACCACGTCCAGACTGAGCCCATCAGTTTTCACGCTGTTGAGAATATTTACACCGCTCGCAATCAGTCCCGTCGGCAGAACCGGCAGCGTGTAGGAAATCACGAGACCCGGATTCGCACTCTTCAGATTCTTTAACGCCTGGTCGCGACGAGTGATCGAAGCCTGGTCCGTAGTCGCCCCGCCTTCGATATCGAAGTCCAACCTCACCGGTGTGCTCGAGTTGACGCTGTACTTGTTGAGCACCGCCTGGTAAGCAGCTTGCAGACTCGACACAGTGGTACATCCCTGTGCCAGTTCAGTCCCCGAAGCGCCTCCAAACGAGATGATCACATCGCCACCGGCCGCACGAATGCCCTGGACCAGCGACACGATTGTTGTGCCGTTGGGTAGCGTGTCATTCGCTACCGTAGCTCCGACACCGCCCCAGGTGGGCGTGCAGCCACCATTACCAACCACGAATCCCAGCGTAAAAACCTTGATTCCGGACTGCTGTTGAATAGTTGTGAGCTGCCAATCAGCAGTAAGGCCCATGTCAATGTAAGGCGCAAACACCTTCGCCGATGGTGGCGGCGGAGGTGGACCATTCAGCGTAGTTACGTTTATCGCTGCGCTCTGTGCGGAACTTCCCGCAGCGTCGTTGGCTGCAACCGTAAAGCTATAAGTGGTCAACGGCGACAAGCCGGTTATGGTTATGTTTGGACTGCTTGAAGTGCCGGCCGCAACACCGTTCTTGAAGATAGTGTAGCCGGTTAAAACGCAGTTGACGGCAACCGTCGAAGCGGTCCAACTGAGATTCGTGCTGTTACTCGTGGTCCCCGAGGCTTGTAGTCCTGTAGGCACGCTTGGAACTGTAGTGCAGGCGCTGCAGTTTCCGATGATGGTCCACGGCGCACCACTTCCTGGCCCACCGTTGTTAGTGGCAGGGTTTTGATTCTGCGTCCAAAAATTTGCCTGATAGTTCACGCCGTTAAGACTTGCCGTCATCCCCGCGGTGTAAACACTGGTAGCGTTCCACGGTGTCGCGCAAGAGCCGCCACCTCCGCCTCCACCACCACCCGATCCGCTACACGTACCGTTGCTGGTCCATGGCTGGCCACTGCCCGGTCCACCGTTGTTAGTTGCCGGGCTTTGATTCTGCGTCCAGAAATTCGCCGTATAGTTGATTCCGTTAAGGCTCGCCGTCATGCCGGCTGTATAAACCGACGTGGAATTCCAGGGCGAAGCGCAAGGAGTCTGTGCCGCGCCCACGCGCGCCGTGCACAGCAACAAGAAAGACACTCCGAGACAAAATTGGATTCTGCGAGTTAAGGTCATACGAACTCCTTGGTGATTAGGAGGTGGTTGGGCGCGGGAAGTGAAGATTTTTTAATGCCGGGGGGACCGAACGACTAACTTCTTATTCCTAAAATTAGCGGTTGTCAATACTACGAGAAGGACGCAACGTGATGACGCGTTTCTGCCACAAATCGAGAATGTCGTTAACCATGTCTGCTATGTCTTCCTGCGAAGTGTGTTTCTCGATCACTGCGGAAAGCTTTTCATGATGATTGAGAAGCTAATAAAGCGGTCTCAATTTAAGGGCTGGATTAACGAGTGTGCGGATGAGCAGAGGCTCGTGAGAATTTCAGCCGGCAAGTGACACGACTCCTGTCAAAAGAAAACATTTTTTGAAACTTTGTTGAAGGCACCATAAAAATCACGATGCAATCTGGCTGTCAATAGAATTTTGATCGCAGAGTGAATCATGAACTGCTTCTTATATCCATCACCTCAACCAGCACAACCTTGACATTGCAGTTGGCCGCAACTTAGGATTCGCGCGTAATTAAACTGGCTGAAAACTCACCGGAGACCCCATGACCAGCCATGCCCGTCGACTTATCTGGATTCCAATCCTGTTCGCTATCTTTGCTTCAGCAGCTACAGCACAAAATACCCGGCTGACCGTTTTTATAAGCGACACCCATTTCGGAGTAGGTAAAACACAAGACGGCAACTGGCACCCCTACGAGGATGCTCGCTGGGCTCCGGAGTTTAAGCTGTTTCTCGAGGAGCTGAATCGCCAGGGGAACGGACATACCGATCTAATTCTCAACGGCGACACGTTCGAGTTGTGGCAGTCTCTCGACAACGACTGCACGTATCCGGATGAAAATTTAAGCTGCACGGAAGTTGAGGCGTTAAGACGTCTAAGGCGAGTGATCGCCGCGCATCAAGCTGAGCTGGATTCGATTCGCGCCTTCGCAGTAGCGGGAGACAACAGGGTCTTTATCTTACCTGGCAATCACGACGCGGCTCTCCAGTTCTCAGGGCTTGCCGCTGAAGTGTTAAGGGCAATCGGTGCTCCTGCTGACCGTGTGACGATTACAACGGATGGTTACTGGTTGTCAGCCGATGGAATGATCTATGCAGAGCACGGACACCAGATTGGGAAAGATCCAAACGAGTTCTCAAATTGGCCCACCCCGTTCGTAGAAAAGAACGGCGTTATTTATATGCAACGGCCGTGGGGTGAACAGTTCGTACAGAAATTCTATAACTCGTACGAGATGAAGTATCCAATCATAGATAACATCATGGGCGAGATTGCAGGCGTCAGGTATGGATTTGCGGCGGAGGGTAATTTCGGTGTTGTCAGGGCTCTGGGGAGCTTTTTCGTCTTCTATTTACTTCAAAGCTCGTGGACTCAAATCAATCAATCTCTGGGCAGCCAGCAAGGATCTAAATGGGACACTGTCGCGATTCGCAAAGGCGGCGATCGTTTCTTCGCCGAGTCGATTCCGAATGACGATCCTCTGCGCTCGCTCGTAGAGAAATCGTTAAGCGATGGCACGTTTGGTACAAAACTCTCTGACCTCACTGATGAAGACCTGCAAAGCATTTGTGATGTTCGCGCTGCAATAGTTGCGGACGACACGCGAAATCATAAAACACCGCGCGTGACATTATGTCCCAAGCTGAGTCTCGGCGCGGCCGCCGCCTCGGTGATCCAATCACGTGACACCATTTTTCAGAAGCATCTTACAGACATGTGGAACAGGCTCCGCGCCTCTGGGAAGACCAGACCTTTTACCCTGTTTGTTTTTTCCCACACGCATTTAGCTGAAGCGTCATATTCTCCGTTTGAAAGATCCTCATCGAGCTGGCGGCCCATCGTTGTTAACACGGGCGCATGGCAGAGGACAATTTCTGAACAGCAGTTGCAGAGTCTTATGCGAGACAAAGGTTTGCAGGCAAGGGATGTGCTCAAACTGCAGCCCGAAAACCTGCCTCCGTGTTATCCGGTAATCATAGTGTCGCCGTATTCTTCTACGCCTCAGAGCTTGCTTCGCTACTGGAAGCAAGCCGGCGGTAACTGGTCGTTTGCAGACACATGCAATTGAGTAACTACAGCTTCAGTTCTGGATTAAAGGTTGCCGGTGTGGTTGTGTTTCTGTGTTTGCTGGTGATGGCGAAACCTCCAGACACCCAGATTACCGGGCGAGTGACAGGTGCGAACGGAGTTCCCGTTCCGGATGTGACGGTCACAATCAAGAACCAGGAGAGTGGAGTTGTCCAGGAGGTCACCACAGACAAGTTCGGGATCTTCAGAGCATCAGTGTCACCTGGTGTGTATCAGATAACCGTAAATCTCCCCCGCGATGGCGCAAAAATCTCGGATGTTACTGTTGCTTTAGGTGAGTCGAAGTCAATCAACTTCGTTACGAAAAGCGATGAACCTCTTCAACACATCGGCGATGAGGCGGCGCCACCTCCTCCCAAGCCTACGGCAGCGGCAGCCCCCTCTGCTGGCTTCGCACGCGCTGAACTGACATGGAACGCCTGGGCCGAACCTGTATCTCGCACACCGAGCTTTTCGCCCGTGCCTTTTCTGGAACCGAAAGACAAGAGCTATTCACTAATTCTGGATCTTGCGGCGTTAGCTTATGGAAATGGGCCGGACGTCTTCCATCAGGCTGCCGGCGACGCGCTTAAAGATTGGGTTCTCAAGTCGAATGCGCCAAACGTCGACCTGACGTTGTTGATTATCCCTGACAAAAGATTTTTCAAGACTACCGAGCAAATCGCTACTCTGCCCATAGATCTTAATCGCCTTCGCCAGGCGTTCAAAAACGGGGTCGACGTACCTGGAAATCCTTTTGAACTTCTGAGGGAGAACGAGACGCGTGATTTCAGCTTCGGGCGAGTACAGATAAATCTTCGCACGCGCACTCAGGAAGGCACCGGTTCGGTTGCCATTGCTTTGTGGGCCGATGGCGTGATGCCCGTCGATGAGATCTCCATTCCATTGTGTGTTGCGTCGAATGCCGAAGCCGCAAAGAAATGCGTGACTCATCCGTCCGTACAAGATTCGCTGGCGGGGATCGACCCGGTAAGAGCGGCGGCTCAACGAGAGGCCTCTTCTTTGAGACCTGATGGCGCGCTTCATTTTATTGAGCTCGACTCCTCAACGCAGGTCGGGATCTTTCGAGACAACGCTTGGCCGGAAGGTAAATATGTCAGTTGGAGTTTAGCTCAGAGCGCAAAAGCAACACGTCAATATCTCCAACAAACTTTATTACATAACTTCGATGAAGCCGTGACTGATGCGGATCTGTCCGTGGTTGGGTCGGACCTCTACAATCTTTTATTTCCTCCGGATGAGACTGAAGCACGAAAGGCGTTCGCTGAATTCATACGCAGCCACCGTGATCTAAAAGATCCTGCCAACCCTCCATCGATCTTCGTCCGCATGTTGTCGGACAATAACGATGAACCTCCATTCTTAATTCCTCTCGGGGTAATGGTCCACGATTTCGACGGCAAGAAGGACTTTCTCGGCTTTCATTTTCGCATCCAGACCCCGCTTGAAATTCAGGATTATCAGCCTTACTCAAAATGTATCGGCAGTTGGGTGGTGGTAGCGCCGCCCGCGAACGCGTCAGGCGTGCCGAAAGAATTAAACGACGCGCGTGGGCACTTTTCAGATTGGTTTAAGACCTGGGACTTTGAACCGCTTGGCGGGATGGAACCTTTTATTGACTGGGTGGGTAAAGATGTCAGCGAAGCCGATCCGATTTCATTGTTTATCCTCGCCCACCAGGACAGCAACACTTTGTATTATGAATCCAATCCCAGGCTTGCCGCCGCATCGATTGTGCGGCAATTTAAGACTCCTTCAGTGGCGGTGGTAAATGGTTGTTCGACTGGTGCGCCCGGGAGTTCCTTAATCGTGCAAAAGCTCAATGCACGTGGTGTGTCGGCGGTGATTGCTACCTCCGCGAAAGTCAATGTGGACTTGGCCGGAGATTTCTTCGCTGTACTGGGCGATTTTTTAACTAAGACTCCCCCCGGTAAAGAATACCCGCTGGGCGTAGCGCATTTCTTAACTCTTCAAAAGTTGCGGGACATGGCCCCTCAATCGGGTAATTCTGCGTATGGAGCGAAGGTGCTTGCCTATGAGTTACTCGGAAACAGCAGTCTTCTCGTATGTTCACCTCCACGCAAACCATCCTGAGCCGTAGACTGACCCGACGCTACCGCGTTACGGTACTGACAAGTCTCAATCCTGACTTTTGAGACAAAGCCGACACAGATCATTCTTTCACCACCTCAACGTAGAAGTTGCGATTGACCTCGAACGTCTGGATCTCTTCGGGGAGCTCAAGCGTCTGTTTGGCCTCCGTCGGGGTGATGACTCTTTCCTTGCCATTGATTGTCACGCGAAGCGGCATGGCAAAGCCTTTTACGACTCGGTCGTAATTGAATGACAGCGTCTTTCCGTTCACGCTGTATCTCAACAACGGAATCTTTGTCGTTCGCAGGTACTGGTCAAACACCTTGCTCAGATCGATACCAGCCTTGTTGCTGATGTACGACTCGATCTGTTGTGTCGTTACAGTCTGGTGCCAGAACTCAGCATTCAATCCATGCAGGATCGCAAGCCATTTCGCGTCGTCGTTGATAACGTTGCGAATGGTGTGCAGCATGTTCCCGCCTTTGGGATACATGTCGCCTGAACCTTCTCGGTTGGTACCATACGTGCCGATGATTGGACGGTCGTTTCTGATGCTGCGACGAGTGCCGATCACGTAGTCTTCCGCATCCTTTTTCCCGAAGTGGTATTCGACAAAAAGATTTTCCGCGTAATTGGCGAAGCCTTCGTGAATCCACATGTCGGCAGCATCTTTCATCGAGATGTTGTTGCCGAACCACTCATGCGCTGATTCGTGAACGATAATGAAGTCGAACTTAAAGCCAACGCCGCATGCACACGGGTCACGCGCCAGATAACCGTTCCTGAACCAGTTGCCGTAAGTCACAGAGCTTTGGTGTTCCATGCCGGGATATGAAACCGTCACCAGCTTGTAGCCGTCTTCATAAAACGGATACTTGCCAAACCAGTACTCAAACGCCTCGAGCATGCGGCGCACTTCCTTAAACTGGCTCAGCGCGGCTTGTTTCTGATGAGGCAGGACCCAGTAGTTGATGTCCAACACACCACCTTTGCCCTGGTACTTGTCCGTGAGGTTTATGTAGTTGCCGATATTGACGTTGACGCCGTAGTTATTGATCGGATTCACGACTTCCCAATGAAACGTCTTCTTCTTAGCCGCAATATCATGGTCCGTCTTCTTCAACCGACCGTTGGACACGGCAACCAGGTTGTCCGGCACGGTCACGCTGATTTGCATGCCGCGATCGGGTTCGTCAGCTCCGTGATCTTTGTTGGGCCACCAGATACTTGCGCCGATTCCCTCGCAAGTAGTAACGATAAAAGGCTCTCCGAGGTCATCTCGTCCCCAGGTTATTCCACCAACCCAGGGCGGATTCTTACTGGCAGTTGGAACCCCTTCGTAAAAGACCTCGATCTTATCTTCCACCCCTTTCGGAAGTTCCTTTTCAAACATCACCCAGTAGACGTTTCCTTCCCGCTCAAACTTCAGTTGCGAGTCGCCGTGAGTGATCTTGGTAATCGCTAACGGCGGCTGCAGATCGATCTGCATCTTGATTCCCGGTTTGACTGTCTTGAAAATTATCTCGTTCGAGCCTTTCAAACGTCTGGTCTCCAGCAGGAACTCCACTTTCAGATGGTAATGCTGCACGTCCCACCATTCGCGTTCAGGTGTGACTGATCCTCGAAGTATCTCCTGACGAGTGGGAGGTTCGGTTTGGGCCAGAAGGGGGCTGGCCCCGAGGTATATTTGTAGAAATACGGCCAGGGCGAAGAATTTTAGGTTACGCATAGTCTGAGTGAATTAAACAAGAAGTGGATCTCCCTCGACCGAGAGAGATCCACAGATTGCAGTTTCCGTTGGACCAAGACTCGCTTCGATTAACGAGCTGGGCTCTTCAGGATTTCTGACAAAGCTTGCAACCGAGTTGCGTCAGCGCCAGTCTTGCTTGCAGCGCTTTGTTCCACCGACGGCGCGAGGCTCTTGAGTTTCGCAACGTCTTTTGAATTCAAGTGCGAACTCTCCGCGCTTTGAATCGCCTGGCGCAAGCTTGTGATTTGATCGGCCGGCAGCGCTTGCGAGCGCTCCAACTGATCGATGTAAGCCTTCGCGACGACGAGCGTGTGCGGCCACTCGAACTTCTGCTGGTTCTGCACGTTCAGCTCAGCGACTCGAACGGATTTCGCAGCGTCGATCTCGTTCTGCGTTAGATTCTTCGTCGGCGTCAGTTCAAAGATATCGAGGCCACGAGCGATCTCTGAAGCGTAGACATGGCCGTTGTACCAGTACGCCGACCAGTCGCCACCGAGCACGAGCATGTTTGGATCGATTGGACCACGATCGAAATAGCCAATTTCAACCGGATGCTGCGCGTCGGTGAAGTCCATCAGAGAGACGCCGCCTTGATACCAGCCTTGCACCGCAACGTCTCGGCCCGGGATCGGAACGAGCGAGCCGTTGTGCGCAACGCAGTTCTCGCTGTCGCCTTGCGCTGCCGGCATCTTGTAGTAGCTCGCAAAATTCAACTTCTTATTCTCCAGGTTGAAGATCGCATCTGCACCCCACTGGTTCGGATCGTTCGGGCGGCAGCGCGCACCGAGTCCGCCGCCCCACTCGTCGGTGAAGACGACTTTCTTTCCATCATTCGAAAACGAAGCCGAGTGCCAGTACGCGTAATTCGGATCATTCACCGCGTCGATGCGCTTCGGATTTGCCGGATCTTTGATATCCAGCAGGATTCCGTTTCCAGAGCAGGCTCCGGCCGCCAAGCCGAGGGCTGAGTACACTGTGATGTCGTGACACTGGTCGGAAGGCGATGGCTTTCCTTTTCCGTGAGTGGCGCCACTCATCAGGCCTGCTAGCGAACCTGTCTCCGGATTGGTAAATATCCGAGGACTCGAAACGATCTTCGCATCCTGCGGCGTCGCGAGCGGCACCTTGATCACGTCGATGCGAAACAGCGCTGTGTTTGGATCCTTGTCTGGGGCCTCACCGGAGCATCCGGCCAGCTCTTCGCTTTGACGGACAAAGGAAGTTCCCGAAACGTAGATGTAGACGTTGTTCTTGTCATTCGGATCGACGACTAGCGTGTGCGTGTGAGAACCACGGCAGGTTTGCACAGCTGCGACTTGCTTCGGGCTCTTGATGTTGCTGATGTCAAAAACCCTCACGCCGCGGAAACGTTCTTTATTCGCGGCAGGTAATTGCCGCCCATCTTCCTTTCCGTCGGTTGCTGGAGGTGGCGGCGGAAATCCTTCGGCGCCGCAATCAATGCGTCCGTTCGGCATTTCAACCGACATGAACATCAGATTTTTGTAAACCGACACGTCGCCCTGTCCACCGGGGCAGATCATCGAGGTCAACAGGCTTGTCTTCGCCGGGTCGGAGATGTCGTAGATGTTGATGCCATAAAAGTTTCCCTGAAACAGGTGATTGCCCTGGAATGCGAGGTCCGAGTTTGCAAACGCGAGCTGAGCAAGGACGAGTTTTAGTCCCCCTGGTGCCTTCGAGGCATCACCCATACCGAGCAGACCCAAAGCCTTTGTTACTTTGGGATTGTTAGGATCATCGGAGCCGAGTTGAAAGGCGTCCGGCTTCTTGACCAAAAGGATGTGCTTCATGCCCATCGCTGCTTCACCCGCATCGAACATTCCGGGCGCCAGTTTGAAGCGCGGGTCAGTCTTGTCTGAGCCGGTCATTCCCTGCGGCAGCGGCTGCGCCGGTTCAGGAGCAAACGGATTCGCTTGTTCTTGTTTCGTCGCGGTTTTGTCTGGAGCCTTCGTGGCGTCCCGAGACGGGGAAGGCGAGGGTGTTTGCGCCAGCGTCGTGACTGCAAGACACGAACACAAAGCAAGGGGAGCTAGCAGTAAACGGAAAGTAATGTCATGAACTCGAATCATCGTTTCTCCTCTTAGGGCTTTTCACCCAGCATGGTTTGCATAATCTTGATCTCAGCGCGTTGTCCGCTGTCGACGTCCGTTGCGAAATTGAACAGTTCAGCATCCTGGCCGGCGCCGGCAGTGTCAAACAGATCCTTCACCATGATCAAAGCGCCGTTGTGATGCTGAATCATACCCGTCAAAAAGAGATGGTCAAACTCTTTGCCCTTTGCGTTTCGTAGAGCGGTCATCTGTTTTTCCGTGAGCATGCCCGGCATCAGCATCGCATCGCTCGACATGTCCATGCCCGGCATGTGGTGCATCGCCATCGAAGTCGACTCGCCCCTGACCGTCAGCCATCGTTTCATAAAGTCGATTTCGTCTGACTGCGATCTGCTGATGCGCAAACCGAGTGTGCGGAGCTCTTTGTTCTGCGTGTGCGAGTCGATTAGCGCGGTCATCTCAACTGCCTGGGCGTGATGCATGATCATGCCCTGCATGAACTCGACGTCCTTCGGCGAAGGTGTCGGCAACTTGGCGCGCGTCGAGGACGGCAACGTCTTTGTCGCTTGTCCGGGTGCGCCGGGTTGAACCACGACCGGGCCCGAAGGTTCAGCCTGCTGGGCTGAGATTGACAGCGAAAACAAGGCGATAAGCGCACACGTGGCCATGATCTCAGGTGGTTTGGGACAGACTCCGAAATGAAAACGCTTCATAGGGGTGAAATGTCGAACACGCAGGCTTTTACATTACCACAAAGCGGCCCAAGAAGCGCGTGTCCCCAGCGGCCGCGGCTCCGCCGCCCGATGTGAGGCAGGGCTACGCCCTGCCGTCAACTCTAAATACTTAGTCTGGGGCTATGCCCCCGGTTCGGGCTGCGCCCCTTACATCCAGGGCCAAAGGCCCGAATCGCGGGCGTAGCCCGAAAATTTTTTAGAAAGTTGACGGCAGGGTATAGCCCTGCCTCACATCGGGCGGCAAAGCCGCAGCGGAAAAGTTAACTGACAATTGCGCAACGCTTCACATCGTTTATTGCCTGTCACTGTTCGCTTGCGTGTGGGGCGTAGCTGATTCTACGCAGTTCACTCATACCGCCTGCATCCAATTTACCTTCCACCAATTCATAGCCGAGCAGCGCGAACACTCGGCCGCGCAAGAATAGTGGCCGCGCGTTGCCATACCAGTCCACACACGAAGCGCGACACTGATCGTCCACTGCCTTGTCCGCCTGCGCCCCCAGTTCGCCGAGCACCCGGAACTTCAGTCCTTCGTTGCGCAAAAACAGGATCGCAGCAGACGACTCAAACAGGTGACTGTATCCCGGCCGGCCGGGACGGCTAATCGGCAATCCAAGTGTTCCGGAGTTTTCACCATCAGGCTTGTAAAAGAAACCATGACTTCTCAACTCGCCCTGCGACGCTGCCTCGCGCGTGTAACGCGAAACAATCTCCGGCTGCCGATCCAGACGTATCGAAGTAAAGTGGAGATCCTTTCCGTCAGTGCCAATGACGACTGCTCCGGTGCCCATCTGCTCGATGCGATCCACACCGTGCGGGAGTTGCAGTTGCTGCCAGTTTCCATTTGCCCAATCGACAACGAATAGATCTTTCTGTCTTACGATTGTTTCCGGATACCCCCAGCCACTCCCGCTCCCATAGATCAAAAACTCACCTACGAAACGATTCTGAAAATAGCCTTCCACTTTCGGTAGTTCTCGATAGCTCGTGGCCGGAACCATCTCCGCTCCGTCGGAAAAACTCCAAAGCGGAATTCGCATCAACGCTACGTCGCCTTCCCCAACCTCCGCATTCCACATGCCATCGCCCTTCGCTTCCGAACGCACGAGCACGTTCAGCGAGTGATCTTCATCACTTTGCAAAAACGAAAATTGATCGACGGGACTGCCTGACACGCGCAACGCGCCTGGACCGGAACCATCGAGCGGCAGGCGAACGAGAAGTGATGGGTTGTCACCGTACCATGACGAAGTCCAAACGTAGACCGAATCACGCGAAACGTAGAAGACGCGACCGGCTGGTCCGATGACGGAAGTGGCGTGGCAGTCGAAGCCGCCGTTAGCGAGGTCACAGGTTATTACTGTGTGCAGGGTTATGCCGTTGTCAACATTGATCTCGACTTCGGGTCGATAGATACGCTTGGCAGTGATGATCTTTCGAAACTCCTCAATCGTTGCGTCTTTGTGCCATTTGCGCACAGATGGAAACGACTTAAGGGGATCGGCGTCATAGGCGCCATAAAAGTTAAGCGGCGTGTAAAAGATCAGTTTGCTGCCGATGAGCCGGCTCGCATAGTTACGTGAAGAGTAGTAGTCGTTCGAGCGGAGGTGATACGTGGAACGATAGCTGAGTTTTCCTTGCGCGTCGATGTTGAATAAACCGAGTTCGGTCCCGCCGCGGTCATAACTGTAGCCGATGACGACGACCGTGTTGCCCGACACCAGCATCTCGTCATACCAGGTTCCGGCTGGATTGATATCCGGACCGAACGCATCGACCGCTGAGATGGGTTTCAAAGCACCATCGCCAATTTTAACGGTGAAGAGTCGCCCGCGACGAAGTAGCACGAGATAATCCCCGTAGACCTTGACGATGCCTCCTTCATCGACGCCAGCAACCTGCGTGTTTGTGACTGATTCCACAGTTTCTGCGGATGAAACCTCGACGGTTTCAGTCATCGATGCTCGCTTACGTTCATACGCGAGTTTCTGCTTTTCGGCTACTTTTTGAAAGTAGCTCCGTAGCTCACGTTCGGACGTGAACGCCTTCAATTTCTTTGGAGTGCGCGGGAAAGCGACCGTAGTGGTAATCGCCAGTAGTCCTGTGGCAAGGATCAAGAGGAGAGTTTTCATGGCTCGGCCTCGAGCAAGCTGAGAGACAACTTGCTTCGGAAGATGGGTTACGGATTAGCGGGAAATCTGTTCGTCCGTGGTCTATCGGGGATCGACTTTCCTTTGACTCCCATGACGAGCAAAAGGATGTCCTTGAATACACCTTACCGAAACGTTACCTCACATTTACAACAACTTTATGACTCGCGAAATCTCCTCCTCTATGCTCCGCCAGTTTTGATGAATGCACGCATTCAAGCCATATATATGAGGAGTAAGCAATATGAAGAAAATGTTTTTGGCAGCGGGGCCGGTGTTGCTCCTGCTGTCAATTTCGCTCTCATTCACAGTGAAACACGCACAGGGGCAGGTAGATGACTCAGTGGCGAACTTCGTTGCGCCGGCCGTATTCCAGGCAGCCGGTCCGTCGAACAACTCAATTCAGAGCGTGGTTACTGAATATCGGGCCGCTCTCGGCGGAAATAACAACGGTAGCGACGGGCCGCACAACGATGGTGGTCGTCGTGAAATCAACTGGGACGGAGGCAGCACTGCAAACCTGACCACGACGCTTTCACCGAATCCCTTTTCGGGATTTCAGGTTACGCGAGGTGCGCTATTCACGACGCCCGATGGCACAGGGTTCGTGCAGGCTCCGCCGAGCGGCCTGGCGAGCGCAGCTGTATTTAACAACCCGAGCTACGCGACGATCTTCACGCCGTTCAGTGCGTCGCGGCTGTTCAGTCCGATCGGCAGCAACGTCACTGAAGTTGACTTCTTCGTTCCCGGTGGTGGCGTCGCGGCAACGACGAGAGGGTTCGGAGCAGTCTTCGCTGACGTTGATCAACCGGATGGAAGTGGACCCGGCGAGAAGCGCGGCAATCGAAAAGCGAGCACGCTGATTGAATATTTCGGCGTACACGGCGAGTTGTTATTCAGCAGTTTTGTACCTGCTTCACCGGGCGATCGGAGTCTGTCGTTCTTCGGCGTCGTTTTTCCTGACGCGCGCGTCGCGCACGTGCGCATCACGAGCGGCAATGCCATTCCTGGAGCGGACGATGTCGGCAAGCAGGACGTAGTAATGATGGACGACTTTATCTACAGCGAGCCGAAGGGTATTCAGTAATCGCAGGACTCCCGGTGTTGCGCGGGGGACGCAGCCGGGTTGTGGGGACGAAGTATCGTGGGCGGGGGCGCCGGACTTCGTTCTCAACTAAACGTGAGACGTTGGAGATCGACCGGCGTGCCTTGCAAGCACCGCCGCCAGTGGATTACGGGCATCTATTGGACCAGCAGCGATCTCTCGTCTCACGTTCTACTACTTCATGAGAGTTGAGAAGTAGGCGAGCACTTCTTCGGCGAGACGTTCGTGTCCTTTTCCTTCGACACGCGTAAGCGATACGTTCTTGTAGCCATGCGCCTCTGCAACGCTCGTCGCCTTCTGCATCTGCGCGAAGATCGGATTGCCGGCCGCGCAGAGCGTATCTTTCGTCCCGACAAAATTCCGAACCGGCAACGCGCTACGCTCCGGCGCAGACGATATGTGCGCGTCGTCCACCCATCGACCGAGATAATTCGGACACACGAGCGCAGCACCTCGCACTGTCTCCGGACGGTTGAACAAGATTCCCCAAAGCGTATGCCCAGCAGCCTCCATGCCGGTGATGAAGTACTTATCCTCGCCGCCATACAGTTTCACCACGTCCCGCATGATCGCGGCGATGCCGTCCACATCAAACACGAATGGACCAGAACTCTGAATCTTGTCCCACACCTGATCTGAATAGTGATACGTCGGCACACTGCGAGCGCCTGCGCCTCCATTCGTCACGACCAGCGGCGTCACAAGAATGAATGGGCGCTGCTCGCGTGCCTTCGCGAACGCAGTGGCGGCCTGTAAAAACTCTCGATCTGCGCTCTCAATCACCACCACCACCGGCCATTTCTTTCCCGCGACCCAACCTTCCGGCAACGAAAGGTAGTACTGCATCGGATGAGTCGAAGCAGTCTTCAGTTGCGGTGCTTCAGATGCATGGACCAAGGCAGACCATACGCAGTTCAACACGAAGAGTAATGCTGATCGATGTACGATTTTCACGGCAGTATACCTTCGGGCACCAGCCAGGGGTGAATATCCATCGCGAGTCTTCCAGCCTGCACCGCCGGATCAGTTGCGGTCAATGCTTTTGCTTCATCCAAAGAGCCGACGCGGAACACGAAGATGCCACGCAGTTGACCATCATCTCCGAAAGGGCCGGCTGCAATCAGCTTTTTCATTTCGGCTAAACGATTGATGTTGGCCATATGACCCTTTTGAATCTCTTCAGTCGCAGGCGTTTTTTCCGGAGTCCACTTTTCACCGCGTGTCAGGAAAGCAAAATACATCGGCACGAGTTTCAGCGGCTTAGCAGCCTTACCGAAGATATCTTCCGACCACCAGGGATGCATTTCCGCTACGAAGAGGCCGGCCGCGACCGTTGGATCTGCTTCCACCCATGCTTTCGCTTCTGCGGCAGACTTCGCGCGAAAGATGAAGATTCCACTTATCTCGCTGTTGTCCGTAAACGGTCCCGCAATGATTGCTTTGCCTGAGTCGAACAGCGACGACACGTAGTTGATGTGTTCCTGGTGCAGACGCTTCGTCTCAGCGTTCTCCGCGGCGGTCCATTTTGGGCCGTGCTTGAGAATCGCCATGTGAAATTCGACGAGTTTGTGATCCTGCTGCGCTAAGACCGCCGGAGTTATTGCAAGAGAAAAGATGAGACCGATTAGTAGACGGTAAGAAAATTTCATTTTCCACTCCTGATATTGTGTCCAGGGTTTGAGTCTTTTATTATCCGTTAGAACGGAGGAAGTTATGGCTACAGCGAAGGAACACATCGCTAACATTTTGAATCGCCAGCCGGACGATAGTTCTTACGACGACATTGTCCGTGAGCTGGCCTTTGATCTGATGGTACAACGAGGCCTGAAAGATTCGGAAGAGCGCCGCACAATCTCCAACGATGAAATGGAACGCCGAATAAAGACTTGGCAGAAATAAACTGGACTCGTGAGTCCGAAATCTGGCTCAAAGATATATACAGTTACATCGCCGCAGAAGATCCTGACGCTGCGGCCAGACCGTCACAAAGATCTACGAAAAGGTACAGCTACTCAGAAACCACCCGAGGCTTTAGCGCAAATCCACGGCCTTTCCTAACGACAATGATTTCACTAGTGAAGCGCAAGCTCGAAGATGAGATTGACGATTTGTTCAGACTGCCTTTGGCTGAGTTCACGAGCGCTCGCAACGCGCTGGCTAGTCGGCTGAAGAAGGAAGGCCGTCAGAACGACGCCGAACGCGTGAAACTATTGGCCAAACCTTCAGTCTCGGCTTGGACTGTTAACCAACTTTACTGGGATCATCGCGAGGCGTTCGACCAGTTAATCGCCACTGGCAAACGCTTTCGCCCAACTCAGACGTCTCGTCGTCCCGGCAAGGCCGCGGACATGCGCGACTCGCTCGACGCGCGCCGCGAGGCGCTCGTGCAGTTGTCAGATCTCGCGACGGAGTTGTTGCGTGACGCGGGTCACAATCCGTCGCAGGATACGATTCATCGTGTCACGACGACGCTCGAGGCGTTGTCCGCATACGCCTTACTCTCTGATGGTCCAACTCCCGGGCGGCTGACAAGCGACGTCGACCCTCCGAGTTTCGCATCACTCGCGTCATTGATGTCGGGCGGCGGATCAGTTGAAGCAGCTCCGATCAAGTCAGGCACTGCGACGACGAAGAAGCCCGCTGTCATCGCGGATGTTCGCAAGATTCAACAAGCAAAGATCGCCGCCGCGAAAGTTTCACTTCAGGATGCGAAGCGATCGCTTACCGACGCGCGCGCCAAGGTGCAAAGCTTAGAAGTAGCACAGAAAAAGACGAACGCGGAGGCGAAGGAAGCGGAGAAGTATAGACGCGAAGCCGAGCAGCGATTGGAGAAGGCAACTGCCGCGTCGAAAGATGCGACTCGACGCGCTCAAACCGTCGCAGCCGAAGCAGAAGAAGCGGCGCAGACACTGGAGGAAGCGAAACGCACGCTCGCAGAAGCGACAAAAGAGTTAGAATCGTTGCTCCGCGAATAATTCAGGAAAGGGGAAAGAGAAATGGACGAACTGATCAAACGCATCACGGAGAAGACTGGAATCTCAGAAGACCAGGCGCGCACCGCCGTGACCACCGTGTCCGGTTTTCTGAAAGAGAAGTTACCGGCACCTCTAGCCGGCCAAATCGACAACGTGCTGAGTGGCGCAGGCGGCGTGACCGACAAACTCGGCGACGTTGCGTCGAAAGTCAGCGGAATGTTCGGCGGCTCGTAAATTTTACGCCACGGGTTCACGCGGATGAACACGGTCAATCCGTGTGAATCCGTGGCTGTTATTCACCGATAATTTTCACCAGCACACGTTTTCTGCGGCCGCCATCAAACTCGCCATAGAAGATCTGCTCCCATGGGCCAAAGTCCAACTGCCCTCGCGTGATCGCAACGACAACCTCGCGTCCCATCACCTGTCGCTTGATGTGAGCGTCAGCGTTATCTTCGCCGGTTTTGTTGTGATGGTACTTGCTGACGGGTTCGTGCGGCGCGAGTTGTTCCAGCCACGTCTCGTAATCCTGATGCAGCCCGCTTTCGTCATCGTTGATGAAGACGGACGCTGTGATATGCATCGCATTCACCAACACCAAACCCTCCACGACACCACTCTCCCGCAAACACTCCTCAACCTGTGGCGTGATGTTTATAAACGCCCGTCGACTCGGCACGTTAAACCATAGTTCTTTGCGATAACTCTTCATCAGAGTTTTTCATGCCTCTTCCGGCCACTGAAAGCACAACGTGTAGCCATCCGGATCGCGGAGGTACAACATCTTCGAACCCCAGGGGGCGACCTGCGGAGCCTCGGCGTCGATACCGTGCGCCTGAAGATGTTTATAAGCGCCATCGACGTCGGGACAACTGAAATACAGTTCGGTATCACGATGCGCGGCTATTCGCGCAGGGTCTGGCTGCGCGGGGCGCTCGTCTTGTTCGTAAGCGGTGTTGAGCATCAGTTGCGTGTCGTTCAGACGCAGCAAGCCCCAGTCAAACTGATCGCCTTCGCGCGGCGTTGTCTGAACGATTTCAAAGCCGAGCACATCGTGGTAGAAACGAACCGATGTAGGCATGTCGAAAACCTGTAGCAGCGCGCAAACACCGCGCACTTCAATACCCATCAGAACCACCTCCTGTCTGAAAGTCGATCGTCTGCTACGGCTTACGCGGCTCTTCACCGGGATGGTATGCGGCTTCGATGTGGCCCTTGAGGGCTTCGAGCGTTAGCCATGCCGGTTTGAACTCGCCGCGCGCGTAGAGAGCCGCCTGGTCCGTGTAGTGTCGACTCTTCGGATCGCCGCTCGCACCGAATGTATGGACCGAAAGCGCGCGAACCTTCGGCGCAAACTCGACGACACTGATGTACGTGCCGCCGGCAACTCCGTAGCGCCGTTTTTGTCCGTGGCTCGGCGCGGCGTAAAACGTGAAGACTGCGCCATCGTTACCATTCACACCGCTCACAGCAAGACTCGGCTTCGCGTCCTGAAAGTCTTCGTCCTTGCTCTCGTCGCGACGCTGCAGCCGGTTAAGCTCACCCCACGGAACTCTCCACGTTCCAAAATCACGTTCGAGTGAGGTAATAACATCGATCAGCGCTGCAACCTCATCTTGCTTGCCATCTCTCGACACACGGTCGTGCCAGAGAGTGAAAAGAGTCGTGGCGACTGAGTCGTTCGTGCTGCGATAGTTCCAGTGACTGAGTTCGTGGTAGGCTTCGACCAGCCGTGAGTCTCCGCTGAGGCGCTGTTTGAGTGTTGCAAGGAGTGTGGGCAAACGTTTGGCGGCATTCATCACCCGCGTGTCAAACGCCAACTGCCTCCATTCATCGAAAGTGAACTTTGCTTTACTTGAAAGTATCTCTCGCGAGATCGCGCCACGAGGGTTGTCGCCCTCCTGGACCATGTATTTCGGAAACTTCTTTGGATCCGGATTGCCGTCACTCGTCAGCAGAAACGGACTCGTATTGCAGTTTTGCATCCAACCGGTTTTCGGGTTTGTCAGTTGCGGCAGCTCATCGATGGTGTGATAGCCCTGCCATTCCGTAGCCGGGTCGCTGCCGTCGACCGGCTTGGTCCAATCGAAACGCGAGTCGCGCTTTGGAATTGCGCCGTTGTAGAGATACCAGGTGTTTCCCTGGCGATCGGCATACATCACATTGCCGAACAACATGTTGAGCGGAGCCATCGCACGCTTCATCGCGGCGAGCGATGTCGCGCGAGTCATGTCGTACCACTCACGCAACCATCCGTCCGATTCAAACTTTGCCATTCGCAACGCCAGGAGCTTGCCGTCGCGTTCGGCAAGAATTGGACCATGATGCGTCTTGCGCATCGTGAACTTGCGCGTCTCGAGACCGTTCGCTGTCTTCACTCGAATCTCTTCGACGTGCTCGGTGGCGAGGCGATAGCCGTTGCCGTACTTGTAGGCGAGTGGACGGGCCGGATCATCGAACGTTTCCATGTAGACGTCGGTCAGATCTGCGGCATTGTCAGTACTCACCCAGCCGCCGTTCTCGTTGTGTCCGACGTAAGGCAGTGGAAAACCGAAGCGTGCGTAACCGGTGAAGTTCCAGCCCTCATCGCTATGAAGGTGACCTTCGTAAACCTGGCCGGGACCAAAGAACGGCAAGTGAGGATTGATGAAAAGCATCGCGTTGCCGGTCGCGCTCTTGGATGGACCAATCACCCAGCCGTTTGAACCGGTGTGTTGCTTTAGGTCGTTCTCGATCTCGGCTGTTTGCAGTGTCGTTCGTCGCAGATTTGGATCGTGGGCGAAGCCGTTCTGGTAGTAGTTGTAACGAATGAACGCGAGGGTGTACCAGGGCTCGATCTGCGTGAGCAGTCGCGGGTGTACTTCGGGATGACGCGCGAGGTAGTGATTGAACCCGGCGGCGAAGGCGTCGCACAACGAACGCATGTGTTTGTCGAGACGCGCGTATTCCTCACGCGCCAGTCGCGGGATCTCGAGTGCGTGGTTGAGTCGATCTTCGTCTAGGGTCTTCTCTCCGTATAACTCGGAGGCTCGGCCGAGGGCGTAAATGAAATTTTCCTCGACGCGCCAGAAGTTATCTTCCGCCTGCGCGTAAGCAAAGCCGAAGACGGTGCTTGCGTCGGTGCGGCCAAAAACATGGGGGACGCCGTACGTATCGCGATAGATCGTGACGTCCTTTGCCAAGGACTGCGTCTGCGCGAAAAGTGGAGTCTGGAACATCAGAAGCGACAAAATCATGAAGGCGATTTGTCTGGGCATACAGAACCGAATCCTCTCAATCACTCACAGCCGCTGAAACAGCTCGACAGCAATGGTTGCACAAATCTCTTTGACGCGGTTCCAATCATGCCATTTTGGATGTAGCTTCCGGTATTCGCTTAGGTCTGTATCCTCAAGGTCATAAGGCATTGGATTCGACAACTGAAGCTGCAACTGTTGTAATGCTGACTCACCGCTGGCTTGCGGGTAGAGTCTGTCAAGTGAATCGAGGGCTTGCTTGACTCGGTCCATCCCTATGCGTTCGGAAAGGGCAGCAAAATCCAGGTAATCACGTGTAGCATTGCGGCGTAGAATCAGAACGGCTTTGATGCGAAGTAATTCCTCCTCGGTGGGAACGGTCAGGTGCACTCCGCTAATACTAATTTCTTGAGTCTCCAGTGGCTCCTCGCGAATCATCTGTCGCACACCCGTTTCAATTCCATCGAGACTTCCCAGTATCAATACGGGTCTTTTCAAGCGCGCTGTGCGCCATCCTGCTACGCCTTCAAGTTGCGCCAGTACGTCATCGAATTTATGGCGCAGATCAGATAGAACATGATCAGCATCGCGCGAAAGACGGTGTTGAGCAAAAATCGCTACCGCGGTGCCTCCGACTAGCGTCGCGTCGGGAAGGATCTCTTGCAGGTGTGCCGCTGCAGAAAGGACTTGCTCCCACTCAGGCAAATTGCTTTCGGACATAGAGGTTCCAGAAGTGATATCGCTGGGCGTATGGATCGGACAGGTGCGGTTCGGATACGCGAAGGATCCGTTCGCGGATGTCGATCCGGTTTGCGGCAGCATCGCGAAGCTCCTTCCAGTCCTGAAGCCGGCCACGAGTGATTACGTCGTCGATGGCTGCCAGGGTCCAATCCGAGTGATTCAGGTGACGATGCAACATTCAGTATGAATTATAGCAGCAATCTGCTACGCCGGTTTTTGTAACACGGATTGACACAGATTTAAGGGCGGATCGGGTTCGAGTAGCTGCGTAATCCGTGTTTATCCGTGAAAATCCGCGGTTTGTCGAACGTTCCTTCTACTCACGCGTTTTACGAGTTTGTTGTGTTCGCCTATAGTGGTTCGGATGGGCAGAAGGATCGTCTTTGTATTCGTAGTAATCGTACTCGCAGCCGGGGCAGGCTGGGCACTCTACCATTTCAAGTTAGGGAAACATCTAAGCAGTCAATCAGCAAGCAATCTGGCGAGTGTTTCATACACGCCTGATGCCGATGCGTGGAATCGCGCGGTCGATATGGTCAAGGCCGATCGCGCCGGTGTAGGCGCGGGCGCGCTCGATATTCCGCCTGAGCTCAAGCATTACGAGGAGCGCTACTGGTTTCTCGCCACACAGGTTGCTGAGGTTGAGAAGTACAACATTCCAACCTGCCAGGACTATCTCGATCTCGCGGCCACGATCGAGCGCGGCGAGATGGTTCCGGTGCCCGCCGTCACCGATACGTACGTGTTGCTTGGCATCGGCCAGCGAGCCGACGACAGTTCATTCAGTCGCTACGAAGAAGACAAGGCGCTGCTCGATCAGAACTCCAACAACGCCGGCACGCAGCAGAAGTTACCTCCGGAATTTGATTCGCTCCAGAAGCTGGCGAAGAGTTTCAATGGGCGTTCTTACGACCTCGACAACCCTTCCGATCGGCTCGCGCTCAAGATGAACATGCTGAGTGTGGTGCGGCCGCAGGCTTTGAAGATCATGGAGGAGGTGGCGGCGGCGTATCACAACGAGTTTGCTCGCCCGCTGCCGGTGAGCTCGTTGGTTCGACCTGAGCAGTACCAACACGAGTTGCGGCGAGTAAATCGCAATGCGGTGACGATCGACGCGCCGCCACACTCGACCGGTCTCGCGTTCGACATCGACTATCGCTACATGAGCGTGGCCGAGCAGAACTTTCTCATGCGCGAGTTGGCGCGTATAAAGAATGAAGGACGCATCGAAGTGATACGCGAGCGCAACGCGAACTATCACGTGTTTGCGTTTGTGAATGGAAGCCGGCCAAACGACGATCTCATTACGGCTTGTCTGGAAAAAGCCGGCGCGCCGCCACCGGAGGAGGCGCATCACACAGTCGAGAAACCGGCGAAAATAAAGGGGAAACGCGGCAAAACAACCCACGCCCGAGGCAACCCTCGGAAAACGCGTAAACGCCACCGCTAGCAGGCGAACCGTAGATGATCTTCGAGCATCTTTTTGTCTTGAGCCTATGAAGAAATTGACGTTGCTTGTTGTGGTTGCTGTTTGCGTGCTCGGCGCGGTGGGTCAATCACCCCGCTCGAAGAACGAAACGCCGACGCCGGTAAAACCGGTGGTGCTCATTTCAGAACGCGCGACCGATGCAGGCGCCAGCAGAAGTACTGCATTCACCGCCGCAGCCGCGAGCAACGCAACTTTGCGAAACGAGCTCACCTGGACGTTCGGAGGAAAACAGCAACGCGGCTGGTACCTCTACGACCTGCTCATAAACAAAACGCTCGACTCACAAAACGACACGATCACAGACGACTTCGCCTCCACGCTTGCAACCTGGCAAAAGAAACGAGGACTGAGCTCAGACGGTGTGCTTAACGAAAACTCACTCATGGCGTTTGTCTCGCAATGGCAAGGCGATCGACTCAAGGACCGTACTCCTGCAACCGCGGAACAACTGATAACCGCGCCGCCGTCAGACTTCTACGATCCGAGCCGCGCACCTGAGTTACGCCAGGTCGAGCGCAACACTTACGAAGCTTACAAACAAATGATGGCCGCGGCAGCCGCCGATCCGGAACTCAAGCTCGGTCCGTCAGACCAGTATTTGAAGATCGTTTCCGCGTTTCGGTCGCGCGAGTATCAGGATGAGCTGCGACGAAGATCGCCGAACGCGGGCAGCGCCGGGCTAGCAGTCAACAGTCCGCACTTCACTGGCCGGGCACTCGATCTCTTCGTGGGCGGCAGTCCTGTCGACACAAGCGATTCGAACCGCGCGATTCAGGTCAATACACCCGCCTATCGATGGCTCGTGCGCAACGCCGAGCGCTTCGGTTTTCGTCCTTACTTTTACGAGCCCTGGCACTGGGAATACGTTAAGTAGGCCACAAAGAGGCACATAAGGCACATAAAGAAAAGAGTACTCATTGAAAGTACTCTTAACGAGGAAAGCTGTTTTTGTGCCTTTTTGTAGCTAAATTTTTGTGGTAGATAACGATTATGCGAATCCAGCCCCTAACTCTT
>Ga0126376_10000315_pt1 | contig 22840 bp, 18 predicted proteins | sample PanSoiMetPlot_15_FD_92760 | JGI IMG/M metagenome (GOLD analysis project Ga0126376, IMG submission 92760) | Tropical forest soil microbial communities from Panama - MetaG Plot_15 | ecosystem: Environmental > Terrestrial > Soil > Tropical forest > Bulk soil | place: Panama | collected 2016-02-17 | reverse complement strand
TGGCTGCGGATTTCTTTTTGGAACGCCGCTTCGGCACCGTCCTCTTGGCGGCGGTCTCAAGATAGTAGTGACCCGGGGACACCACCGGCTGCGAGTTCTGCACGAGCCGTGCGCCTCCGAAATCTTGTGCTGGCAGGCTGATCGCTGCAAGCAACATGCTTGAAAGAACCCATTTGGGCTTCTTCATGGAATCTCCTCCCAAAACAAACAACGGTTCCTGCGCTTTCAGCGCCGGCCAGTGTTGTCGAGTGCTTAATGTTGTGTTGTTGGATGAGGCGGGAGAACAGAGAGTTGGAGACGAACGCGAGCTGCTACAACTCGTGCTTCAGCAGATCGGAAATCGTTTCACGTTTGCGTACTAGCTTCGCGGACTTGCCTTTCACCAGCACCTCAGCAGGTCGGGTGCGAGTGTTGTAGTTGGAGCTGAGGGACATTCCGTAGGCTCCCGCATCGAGGATTGCCAACAACTCGCCTTCGGCTACTTCGGGCAGCTCACGATCGCGAGCGAAGAAATCGCCGGTCTCACAGATGGGACCGACGACATCGAATACAGCTTTGGTTGAGTTCCTCTGAACAATAGGAACGATCTCGTGATGGGCCTTGTATAAAGAGGGGCGGAGAAGGTCGTTCATGGCAGCGTCTGTCACAATAAAGCGCTTCGTTCCGTTTTGTTTTACATAAATCACGCGTGTAAGTAGTGCTCCAGCCGGTCCGACGATTGTCCTTCCCGGCTCCAGCAGGATGTGCACCTTGACGCCATCGAGTCCTTTCAGCAGAGCAGCGGCGTACTCCGACACTCTCGCCTGAAAATCAAATTCAGCCTTGGGAGAGTAGGAGATTCCCAACCCGCCACCGGCATCCACGTAACGAATATTGTGTCCGCCTCTCTGGAGTTCTCGCACGAGATCGGCCACCCGCTTCATAGCCGCCATGAAGGGTTCTACGCTCAGAATCTGAGAACCGATGTGGACGCTTACGCCTGCGACTTCCAGCCGCTTTGAGCGGGCTGCTTCTGAGTAGAGGTCCCACGCTCGTTGAATTGGTACGCCAAACTTGTGTTCGCGCAATCCGGTCGAGATGTAAGGATGCGTCTCAGCAAAGACGTCTGGATTTACGCGCAGCGCCATCTGCGCCCTCTTCTTTAACGCAGCCGCACGCTCTGCCAAAACTTCCAGTTCACTTTCACTCTCGACGTTAAAGATCAGGATTTGTGACTTCAGCGCGAGGTCGATCTCCTCTCGCGTCTTTCCGACTCCGGAGAACACCACCCTTCGCACGGCGTTCTTGTCAGCACGGAGTACGCGCTCGAGCTCTCCTCCGGAAACTACGTCGAACCCTGCCTTCAGCTTGGCGAGCAACTTCAGAATGCTGAGATTGGAGTTCGCCTTCACGGAATAGCAAATCGTGTGCGGCACGCCGGGAAATGCCGATGCGAAGGCTTTAAAGCGATCCGTAATATGTGTCGCGGAATAAACGTAGAGCGGTGTGTCGTACTTCGCAGCAAGAGTGCTAAGTGGTAGCTCGTCGCAGAAAAACTCTGCAGAGCTGCTATTGCGCTTGTTGCGATAGGCGAATGGGCGTTGTGGGATCTTCAAGGTTGGGTGGTTTTCCGAAAGTTATTTCACTTTAACAGCGAGGACGGTCTCATCATCGAAAGTTGCGCGCGTGCCTCGGTGCTTGTCTACAGCGTCAAAGATCGACTGCACAACGTCATTCGCTGTCATCCTGCAGCTTTCGCGTATTACTTCCTCGACACGCTTTGGGCCGAATTGTTCTCCCGAGGCGTTCACCGCATCCAGAATTCCGTCACTTACCAATACGAAGACGTCTCCCGATTCAGCTTTGACCGTGACCTCGTCATAGTCTGCGTCTTCGAATAGCCCCAGTGGAAGTCCAGTGCTTTCGATGCGGCTGATTTCGCCATTTCTACAGGAAAATGGGCGGGGCAGTCCCGAATTGGCAAAGGTGATCACGCGCGAATCATCGTCCCAGACCGCGTAGGCGAGACTTACATACTGTGCTTCAATTCGACGCTCGTTGAGAGACAGGTTGATCGCCGAAAGCATCTGCGCAGGATGCGGTTCAAGGGACGCTGTCGATCGCAGAAGACCACTGACCAGCGCTGCGTAAAGCGCCGCAGGCGCCCCCTTTCCGCTGACATCGCCAAGTACCAGTGCGATCCGCTCGCCGCTGTATTCAAGAAAATCGAACATATCGCCGCCGATCATCAGCGCGGGTTCAAATTTTGCGGCAAGATCAGCAGACTTCAAGCGTGGTAGATTCTGCGGCAGCAGTCGAATCTGAATCTCGCGCGCCATGGAGAGGTCTCGCTCAAGCCGCTGCTCCTCGCGTGCAATGCGCTCATAGAGCCGCGCATTCTCGATTGCTATCGCGATCTGTCCCGCAAGTGTGGTTAGAGTCTTTACGTGGTCCTCGTTGTAGTAGTTGCGGCGCGTGCTCTCGAGGTCGAGCACTCCAATCGCCGTCTCCTTATAAATGAGGGGAACGCACAGCTCCGAGCGTGTCTCGGGATTGAGCTGGATGTAACGTGGATCTTTGCTGACATCGGGTGTGAGCACGGCCGCTTTTTCCTGGACCGCGTATCCCACCAGCCCACGTCCGAGCGGAATATCGTGCTTCAGGTGAATGTTCTCCTGGAAGCGCAGCGAGAAGCGGTGCACTAGAACACGGCGCTCCGAATCGACGAGCAGGATCGAAAACATCTGATATTCGATTACTCGAGTGAGCAGATCTCCGATGCGTTTGAAGAGTTGATCGACATTCAGGATCGAAGTGAGCTCGCGGCTGATCTCGTTGAGAACGGTCAGAGTTTGCGCCTGCCTGGCCACTCGTGTGTAGAGGCGGGCATTTTCGATTGCAGTGGCGATTCGCGAAGCTACCAGAGTCAGGATTCGCTTGTGCTCTTCGGTAAAGTACGCTTCCTTACTTGCTTGAATATCGATTACGCCGATGACTCTCTTTTTCGTGATGAGCGGTACCGCAAGTTCGGAGCGAACGAGGGGAAGAGCGTTGATGTAGCGGGGCTCCTTACGGACATCGTCGACCAAAACTGCGGCCCTCCTCTCAACTGCCATTCCGGTGATGCCCTGGCCGACCTTGATCTTCAAGCGCTCGGTTTCGGGTGTATGCCCAATTTGGAACCGGATGCGCATCTCTTGCGCGCGTTCGTTCAACAAGAGAATCGCGAAGATCTCGTAATCGATGATTTGACGAACCAGCTCAGCCACTCGTCCCAGGAGTTTGTCCATCTCGAGCGTGCTGTTAAGAGTGTCGGCAACGTCAAGCAGAAAATCTTCCAGGCGCAGCGAGACATCGGTGACGAGTCCTTCAGGCAGTGAGCCTGGAATTGCGGCTAGTTTGTCTTGTTTGGGCGCACCATTTCCGACCGCCGATAGTTTTGTCTCGGCCGGTTCGCTCTGCGCGGGAGATTTGGTGCGGCTAGAACCCATAGTGCAGCCTTTGATGATAGCGCGAGATCGATTCGAGGTCGCTGTTAATGCAGTGAAGTGTGCAGAACTGTGCGCGAGTGGGAGTGCGGACGAAAGCTAGACGGACTTTGCGCGAGCGGACTCCACGATGGCCACACTTGAGCTCGTTCCGATTCGGCTCGCTCCCGCCTCGATCATCGTCTGGGCATTTTCGAAAGTCCGAATCCCGCCTGAGGCTTTTACTCCGAGCTTCTCGCCGACTACGCCGCGCATGAGCGAGATGTCGGCAGGAATCGCTCCAGCGTGAGAGAACCCTGTGCTCGACTTCACAAAATCGACGCCAGCCGCGACTGCAACCTGACAAGCCAAAATCTTTTCTTCTAGAGAGAGCAGCGCCGTCTCGATGGTGACTTTCAGTATTGCACCGTTGTCATGCGCAACCTCCGCCAAACCATGCATGTCCGCCTGAACACGAGCGCGGTCGCCAGACTTCAAGGCGCCGATGTTCATCACCATGTCGATCTCGCGCGCTCCAAGGCGAATCGCATCTAGAGCTTCATAGCGCTTTACGTTTGTGGTATTCGCGCCGAAAGGAAATCCAACAACGCATCCGACTTTCATGCCCATCCCTGCAAGGAGCGTAGAGGCCAGAGCCACGTGAGTCGGGTTCAACATTACGCAAGCAAAGCCATATTCAGCCGCTTCGTGGCAAAGCTGCTGCACTTCCACACTTGTAGACTCGGGTTTTAGAAGAGTGTGGTCGAGGACGGCAGCCAGGCGTTGCCAACTCGCTTGCGCCGGAGCTACTGCTACATTTGGCGCTTCAGAAATCTCGATAGGCATGACCGAAATACAATTTTAACTCACTCGTCACCGAGCGCGGAGGGTGGAATCACACAAATGTCTGGCAAATTGCGATACCGCTCCGCATAATCAAGGCCATAGCCAACGACAAACTTATTGGGAATCGTAAAGCCTATGTAGTCGCCATCGATCTTCTGGATTCGGCGAGCTGGCTTGTCGAGTAGCGCTGCAATCTTCAAACTTCTCGGTTGATGTGCGCTTAGAACTCTGCGCAAATAGCTGAGTGTCAGTCCAGTGTCGAGGATGTCCTCCACCAGAATGATGTTCTGGCCTTCCACGGAATGATCGACGTCCTTGAGCAGCCGAACCTCGCCGCTTTGCTGATGTCCCTTGCCAAAACTTGATGTTGACAGGAAGTCGAATGTCGCATCGAGCCTGATGCAGCGGGCCAGGTCGGCGAGAAAGATCGTTGCTCCCTTAAGCACACCAATCAAGACAACTTTCTGCCCAGCAAAATCGCGCGAGATCTCCGCGCCCATCTCTGCGACTCGTTTCGAGATCTGATCCCGAGTGTAGAGAATTTCCAGTCCAGCATGAATACTTGCAGCCGCCATAGGCGTATTGTGCTCCTCGCATGAAAAGAACGGCAACTGCAAAAGAGACGCAAGGCTAATACAATCGACTGTTTTCTTACAGGAGCCTGCTATGCCAATGCCGGAATTTAATCAGCTCTGCAATGAAGCCAAGCATGAGATTCAGGAGATTGATATTCAACAACTCAAGGGAATGCAGCAGCGGAACGAAGACTTTGAATTGATCGACGTCCGCGAGACGGACGAAGTACAGCGTGGAACCATCCCCGGTGGCAAACACATCTCGCGCGGCATTTTGGAGCGGGATATCGACAAGGTCACGACCGACAAGAATCGCAAGATGGTCCTTTATTGTGGAGGCGGCAATCGTTCTGCCCTGTCGGCATGGAGATGGGTTTCAAGAATGTCTATTCGTTGATGGGCGGCTGGTCAGCGTGGAAGTCGCAATAGCGCAACCGCGGTATGCGCCTTCGCCGTTATCGCTCTTCCCTGTGTAGCAACAAGACCTCCAAAAATGCGATCCAATTGAAAACCTTGTTTCGTTCGGCCGCTAAATGGCGGCCAACAGACAACGACTAGCAGCTAACTTCCAGGAGGACTTTCTTTGATCGATCTAAAAGGCAATCAAATCACCTGGCTGGGACACGCTACGTTCCATATTGAAACCGCGTCGGGCAAGTCTGTTCTTATTGATCCTTGGGTAATGAATAATCCGGCTTGTCCCAACGAAAAGAAGAGGTTCAAGAAGATCGACGTGATGCTATGCACGCACGGGCACGGAGATCACATCGGTGACGCCGTTGAGCTTGCGAAGAAACATAATCCAAAGATCGTTGGCGTCTATGAGCTTTGCATGTGGCTGCAGAAGAAAGGCGCCAAGCAGGTTCAGCCGATGAATAAAGGTGGATCGCAGACCGTGGAAGGCGTTCGCGTCACGATGGTGCACGCCGATCATTCGTGCGGCATCGAGGACGATGGTCAGATCATCTACGGCGGCGAGCCCTGTGGGTACGTGATCGAAATTGAAGGACTCAAGTTCTACCACGCCGGGGATACCAACGTCTTCGGTGACATGCAGATCATCCGCGAACTTTATGCGCCGGAGTTGGTCATGCTGCCCATCGGAGATCTATTCACGATGTCTCCTCGTGAGGCGGCCTATGCATGCAAGCTGCTAAAACCAAAATTCATCATCCCTATGCATTTCGACACTTTCCCTGTGCTTACGGGAAGGCCGCCGCAGCTAGAGAAATTAATTGAAGGCAGTGGCGCAAAGGTGATGGCAATGCAGCACGGGCAAACGATGTCCTGAGCGGAAGGGCAAGTTTTCGCTTGAGATTCCGGCCACGAGAGAAGGTTGGAAACAAACCGGGAACCTTGAGAAAGTTGTGGTGTCAATATCACATTTGTGGCGTTTGGCCGCGTCGTTGCTGTGAAAATCTCATGCAAGAACCAGCTGTGACTTGCATCTAATTACTAAAGAGTCACAACGCAGCTTGTTACCTGCAACATGGCTTGCTATGTTCGTGGTGCATTCTTATAATCAGCGTTTCTCCGCCAGAAGCGGTTGCTGATTGTTTGCTGGCCGCGGTCAAAAGGCGCAACCACAGATGCTATTTGGGTCTGCTGGACCGCGCCGGGTGGTTCCGGTGCAAGCCGGTTGTGGTTCAGAAATCAAAAACTTTCGTGCCGAGTGACGCGGTCCGCCATTCGAATGCGCTGGGCGGACAGCTACTGAAGGAGCTTCGAATGAAGAAGTTGCTTGTGACGTCTCTGTTGGCATTTGCCGCGTATGGCTTTGCCCAGGACTCCCAGGGTACCCAGCCCGGGCAAACCGCTTCCGGTCAACAGGCCGGCGCTCAACCGCAGCAAAAGACGATCAAGGATCCTGCGGAATACAACGCGTACATGAGCGCGATCAGTAACAACGATCCAAATGCCAAAGCCCAGGCACTCGAGGCATTCCTGCAGCAGTATCCGAACACCGTCGTAAAAGAGGAGACGCTCGAGCAGTTAATGGGGTCATACCAGGCAGCCAACAACGCGGCAAAGACGACCGACGCTGCTAATCGGCTCCTGCAGGTCAGCCCGAACAACGTGCGCGGACTGGCATTGCTCACATATCTCACCCGTCAGCAATGTGGCCAGGGTCAACAGGCGGCGTGCGACCAGGCTGCGCAATTCGCACAGCGTGGATTGCAGGCAGCCGATTCGATGCCGAAGCCTTCCGGGGTTTCCGATGCTGACTTTGCGAAGCTGCAGAACGGCGTGAAGGTGATCTTCAACGGCGCCATCGGCATGGGGGCCATCCAGAAGAAAGACTACCCGACTGCGCAAAAAGCCCTTCAAGCGGCGATATCGGTTCCAGAAAACGCAAACAACCTTCAGGACGTGTATCCGCTCGCGACCGCCTACCTTCAGGCGAATCCGCCTGACTATCTGAACGGCCTCTTCTACGCGGCGCGTGCAGTCGATCTTGCACAAGGCAATCCGGCAGCTCAGCAGCAAATCGAGAAGTTCGCTCTTTATTACTACAAAAAGTATCACGGCGGCCCCGATGGATGGGACCAGGTAAAGGCGCAGGCGCAGAACTCGCCGACGCCTCCTGCGGGATTCACGATCGCGCAAGCTCCGCCGCCGCCGACTCCGTGCGAATTTGCCACCACCATCATGAAACAGAATCCTGACGTTTCTCAGATGGCATATGGCGACTGGCTATTTGTTCTCGGCTCAGGCAATGCGCAGGCCGCGCAGCAGGTGTGGACTTTCTTGAACGGCAAAGGAATTCCTGTGAGCAGCCCGGAGCACGCGGCGAAGGTGATAAAAGCGACGCCCGAGGAGCTCCAGCTCGCGACGACTGACGATGACATCCAAGAGAACAAGGCTGACGTAACGCTCCGCATGGGTACGCCTCTTGCCGCGGCTCAGGTCCCACAACCTGGAACCACGCTGCAGGGCAAGTGGGTGGGCAAAGCTACGAGCTACACGCCCCTTCCGCCAGCTCCGAGCCAGGGCTCCGACGGACAGCAATCTGCGACACAACAGCAGGCTCAGCCCGCCGGCTGCTTGCCGAACACCGGTGGTGGCGTGATGCTCACGTTGACGGAAGGTGCCAAGCAGGGAGCCACGACAACTAAGAAGCCCGCGACTCCTGCGAAGAAGAAGGGCACAACTGCGAAGAAGAAGCCCGCGGCTCGCCACTGATCAACACTGGTTTGTTTCTGCAAAGGCAGCCTTATTTGGCTGCCTTTGCTGTTTCCTGGAGATATGCTGGTTATGCCTTAAAAGGAAAACTGAAAAAGACTCTCAGTAATCCAACTGATTATGGCCAAGCTCGTTGCCCTTAAGCCACGTTCACCCGATCCTTCAACTCTCCCTCCAAGTTCACATCACCCTTCGAAGCACAAAGCATTTTCGCAAGCACGAGAGCTTGAGCAGGCACTCAAAGGTGTGATTAAAGGCGAGGTGCGGTTCAGCGACGCGGATCGTGCGCTGTACGCGACTGATGGCTCAAATTATCGGCAGATTCCGATCGGCATCGTTGTTCCTCGCGACATTGAAGACGCAATAGCCATCATGCGTCTTTGCCGAATGCATGAAGCACCTGTTCTCTCGCGTGGTGGTGGCACGAGTCTTTGCGGCCAGTGTTGCAACTTCGCCGTAATTCTCGATTTTTCCAAGTACTGCAATCAGATTCTGGAGTTGAACCATCGGGAGAAGTATGCGCGCGTGCAGCCAGGCATTGTGCTCGACAAGCTGCGATTTGCTGCTGAGAAATTCAACCTGACATTTGGTCCTGATCCGGCAACGCACATGCATTGCACGCTGGGCGGAATGATCGGGAACAACTCCTGCGGCGTGCACGCGCTTATGGCCGGCAAGACGGATGAGAACGTGCTGGAACTCGATGTCCTCACCTATGACGGACTCCACATGAAGGTTGGGGAAACCAATGAGCAAGAACTAGAGAGCATCATTCGCGAGGGCGACCGACGTGGTGAGATTTACTCACGCCTCAAGAAACTGCGAGATAAGTATGCAACGCTTATTCGCGAGCGCTATCCCAACATTCCGCGCCGCGTCTCAGGATTCAATCTCAACGAGTTGCTCCCCGAGAACAACTTTAATGTTGGGCGTGCTCTAGTTGGCACAGAAGGCACGTGCGTAATGGTACTCGAGGCTAAGCTGCGCCTGGTCTACTCGCCGCCTTCGCGGACACTAGTCGTACTCGGATATTCGGACGTTTACAGCGCCGGCGATCATGTGCCGGAGATTCTCGAATCCAAGCCCATTGGGCTCGAAGGAATCGACGATCGCCTCGTCGGTTACATGAAGCGAAAGAACCTGAACGTAAACGACCTTCCTTTGCTGCCTGAGGGTAACGGCTTCCTGCTAGTGGAGTTTGGTGGCGAGAACAAGGCTGAAGCCGATGCCAAAGCGGGAAGAATGATGGCGCGGCTGAAGAGCAAACCGGGCGCCCCATCCATGAAGCTCTATGACGACAAGCGCGAAGAGAAATTGGTTTGGGAGATTCGCGAGTCCGGACTTGGCGCGACGGCCTTTGTGCCAGGAGAGCCGATTGCGTGGGAAGGTTGGGAGGACTCCGCCGTTCCGCCCGAGAAGGTCGGTCCCTACTTGCGCGACCTGCGCCGATTGTTCGAGAAGCATGGTTACGATTGCTCTCTCTATGGACACTTCGGGCAGGGCTGCATTCACACGCGTATCAACTTCGACTTCCGTACCGTCGAAGGAATTCGCAACTTTCGCGCGTTCATCGACCAGGCCACCGATCTGGTTATCAGCTACGGGGGATCCATCTCCGGAGAGCATGGTGACGGCCAGTCTAAGGCAGAGATGTTGCCCAAGATGTTTGGTCCCGAAGTGGTACAGGCCTTCGCTGAATTCAAATCTATCTGGGATCCGCAAAACAAAATGAATCCCGGCAAGGTCGTCGATTCCTTTCCCATTGATGAAAATCTGCGGCTGGGAACAGACTTTCATCCTTGGGAGCCCAAGACGCATTTCAAGTTCCCTGAAGATGAAGGTCATCTCTGGCACGGAACCATGCGCTGTGTCGGTGTAGGCAAATGCAGACGCCATGACGAAGGCGTCATGTGCCCCAGCTACATGGTCACCCTTGAAGAGAAGCACTCCACGCGCGGACGCGCGCATCTTCTATTCGAGATGTTGCAGCGCGAGGAGCTGAAAGATGGCTGGCAGGACGAGAATGTCAAAGAAGCTCTGGATCTCTGCCTGAGTTGCAAGGGATGCAAGAGCGATTGTCCAGTGAACGTCGACATGGCTACCTACAAGTCCGAGTTCATGTCACACTATTACGAAAAGCAAAAGCGTCCGCTCAACGCAGAAGTCTTTGGCCACATCGATCGCTGGGCTTCGCTAGCTTCGTTAGCTCCGGAAATCGCGAACTTCTTCAGCCACGCTCCTGGACTTAGTGATCTGCTGAAATCGTTCCTGGACATTGCAAAGGAACGCGAACTTCCAGCGTTCTCCCCGCAAACATTCCGTAGTTGGTTTACGAATCGCCGAACCACGACATCGCCTGGTCCGCAGGTGATCCTGTGGAGCGACACATTTAACAACTACTTTTACGCTCAGACTGCACGAGCAGCAGTGGAGGTACTTGAGCATCTTGGCTGGCGTGTGCGAATTCCCGCTGAAAACCTGTGCTGCGGACGTCCGCTATACGACTTCGGAATGCTCGACGAAGCCAAAGCATACTTGAAGCGCATTCTGCGCAGTCTTCAACCCGACATTCAGGCTGGCTATCCGATTGTGGTTCTTGAGCCAAGTTGTGCTTCCGTATTTAAAGATGAACTGAAGAACCTCTTACCCGATGAACCGCTCACCGAAAAGCTCTCTGGACAGACAATGCTGCTGAGCGAATTTATTCAGAAGAAAGCTTCCGAGTTCCGCTTTCCTCAACTGAAACGCAGGGCGCTCGTGCAGGCGCACTGCCATCACAAGTCGATCTTCAAGACCGCCGCAGAAGAGCAAGTTCTCAAACGCATCGGTGTCGAAGCCGAGATATTGGATTCAGGCTGCTGCGGCATGGCCGGCCCATTCGGCTTTGAGGCCTCGAAGTTCGAGGTTTCCCAGGCCTGCGGGGAAAGAGTCTTGCTGCCGGCAGTTCGCCAAGCTACTCATGGAGAAATCGTGATCGCCGACGGTTTCAGTTGCCGCGAGCAGATTCGCCAGAACACGGACCGTTATCCATTGCACCTCGCCGAAGTATTGCAAAAAGCTTTGAAAGATGATTTGCCGAAGAACGGCAGACCTGAATCATTGATTGTGAAGCGCCTTAAGACAGAGGCGACAATCGGAAAGCTGAAAACCGCAGGTTGGGGTGCTGCTTTAGTTGGTACAGTCGGATTCCTAGCTTGGGCTTTCTTTGGTCAGCGACCTCGCAAGTAATAATGCAGATCCGCAGCGACGATATCCAAGTTTATTACGAGACGGTGGGAAGCGGCTTTCCTGTCGTACTGCTCCATCCCTTTCCTGTGCATCATGAGTTCTGGTCGTCGTTGGTCGCTACATCCTGGCCGCGCTACAAACTCATCCTGCCCGATCTGCGCGGACACGGTCGCTCCGAAGTGGGGAATGGCGTGGCGACCATGGCCAAGCATGCAGAAGATCTGCTGCGCCTTCTGGATGCCGAGCAAGTTGCGAAGGCAGTCTTTGTCGGCGTCTCAATCGGTGGCTACATTCTGTTCGAGTTCTGGCGTAGACATCGCGAACGCGTGCAGGCACTTGTGATGTCGAACACACGCGCCGAGCCTGACACAGAGCAGGGAAGAGCGAATCGCATGAATTCCATCGAGGATGCTCGTCTGCGTGGCACAGCACCCTTCCTCGATGCTCAAATTCACAATCTTATCGGCGAAACTACACGGCGGAATCGCCCAGACATCGCAGCCAAGGCCCGCAAGATGATGGACTCGCTGACCGTTGATGGACTCACGGCAATACAGCTGGGAATGGCTCAGCGCCTCGACTCTGTCCCGACGCTTTGGGGAATCGCTGTTCCCAGCCTTGTGATCGCAGGTGACGAAGACACCCTCACGCCCTTAGCAAATGCTCGAGTGATGCAGCAGCACGTTCGCGGAGCGAACTTGTCAGTAATTCCAAGAGTAGGACACTTTGCAGCGCTCGAGAATCCCGTCGAGTTCGATCGTCTCCTACGACAATTCCTCGACGGTCTACAGTTCACCTGATCATCGAGCGGAATTTGCGATCGAAGGACTGGCCGCGGAAGCTGCGACCGCAGCCCTTACCTTCTCCAGCACGCTCCGCGCCGAAGCAGAGTTTGGGTCTTGTGGAGCAAGCCTCAGGAACACCTGCAGTTCGTTCATAGCGTTGCTGTAATCCTTGGTTGCGAGCATGACATGTGCCCTGAGCAAATGGATCGGAGCGTACTCCTTCGGATTCAAGCTCTGCGCCTTGGCTAGTTGCTGCCAAGCGTGCGGATAGTCGGCTTTCCCGACGTATGCCTTGGCCATCTCGAAATACGATTGCCAGGATCGAGGAGCCAAAGTGATGGCCCGTTCTGCCGACCGCAAAGCATCATCGAATTTGTTGAGTTGATTCAGCGCCGCCGTCATCGCGGTATAAGCAAGTGCGAAACCCGGATCGGAATGGATTGCTTTATCAAAATCATTCATCGCCGCATTCGCGTCCGAGCGATCCAAGGCGAGCACCCCGCGAAGCGTTAGCGCCGGCGCGTAATCTGGATAGATTTCCAGTGCCTTGGCCAAATACTTGGCAGTCTCTTCAGGCTTATTCTTTCCGAGATTGGCTTCAGCTTTGTGGAAGGCGTCCCGGGCCTTTCGAGGAACCTTGTATTCCGCTATTGAAACCGTGGTATTTCCGTCGGCCTGCGCAGCTTTCTGGTTCGAATTGTCCATGCGTATTTTGAGGCTTACAGGACCATCGGGACCGACACGCTCGTGCGCCTCCGAAAGTCCCGAGATGGCCACTACCTCGTAAGGACCCGAGGGCAGGCCGGCAAACTCGAATGCTCCGCTTTCATTCGTGTAACCTGAAGCTACGGTGTGTCCAGTGTTCTCGTTGCGCAGTTCGACTTGAGCATCGGCAATCGGCGTACCGTCGATTCCAACCACGACTCCGGACACGCTGTTCAAGTTAGGCGCTCTGAACGAAGGCCCCGGCGCATGATTAGTATTAGTTGGATTCAGTACTTGCGAGTAACAGGTGCTCGCAAAAAACAGAAGAGCTAGCGAAGTCGTTCGAAATCGGCCTTTCATGGGCCCTGGTACCTCACGTGTTCACGAGCATCGGGAGGTACCTTGTCACCCGTGGGGGACCTCATGAGTCGCTCGGCAACAGCGAAACCGCCGTGCTGTTCAATGAGAGTTCGACTTTCCTGGTTTAGTTGGCTGGCCACTTTAGCAGTGCTAAGAAATAAAAATCCGCGGAGCAGGCAGCTACTCTGAGTTGCTGCGGGGAGTGAATCGAAGAAATGACGGACATGGTGATAAGACCCGCGAAGAATCTTGTTGGATCGATACGTCTTCCGGGCGACAAAAGCATTTCGCACCGCTATGCGATGCTGGCAGCACTTGCACAAGGCACCACTCGCCTGCGCAACTTTTCGACTGGAGCAGATTGCGCCAGTACTCTCGCATGTCTCAGGTCACTTGGAGTCGAGGTGACGAAATCCAACGGCGAGATCGCAATCGCCGGACGAGGTGGCGCACTGACTTCTCCCTCATCACCTCTGGATTGTGGGAACTCTGGCTCAACTATGCGCATGTTGTCCGGAATTGTGGCCAGCCAGCCATTCACGAGCGAGATGATCGGCGATGCGTCGCTCTCTCGCCGTCCGATGCGTCGTGTCATCGAGCCGCTTACGCAGATGGGTGCGAACATTTCCTCCGAGGATGGACACGCTCCCTTGCGGATTAAAGGCAGCAGGTTGAGGAGCATCGATTACAGGCCCCCGGTAGCGAGCGCGCAGGTCAAAAGTTCGCTGTTGTTTGCCGGACTTCTCGCCGATGGAGAGACCAGCGTTGAGGAGCCTGTCCGCACACGCGATCATGGAGAGGTTGCGCTGCGCGCCTTCGGCGCACAGATCTCACACGACCGGAACCGCGTGAGCATCAAGGGCGGCCAGCAGCTAAAAGCGATCGAAGCCGCAGTGCCTGGCGATATCTCCTCAGCTGCGTTTTTTCTCTGCGCGGCAGCGCTCTTCCCCGACAGCAACCTGGTGATCGACTCACTGCTACTGAATCCAACTCGCGCCGTTATCCTCGATGTGCTTACGTGTCTCGGAGCGCGTGTCCACATGGTGCAAGTGGAAGAGCAACACGGAGAGCTCGTCGGTACGGTTGCCTTGGAACCTGGACCACTCAAAGGCATTGGATTGGCTGGCTCGCAGTCCGCCGCACTCATCGACGAGATTCCTGTACTCGCGGCCATCGCTCCGTACACGAGCGAGGGATTGGTCGTACACGATGCGAAGGAACTCCGCGTGAAGGAATCAGACCGCATTGCAGCAGTAGCCAAGAATCTCCGAGCCATGGGGGCACGGGTCAAGGAACACGAGGATGGCTTAACCGTTCCAGGCGGACAGCAACTGCATGGGGCTGAGATCGATTCGGAGCACGATCACCGCATCGCCATGGCGTTCGCAATCGCAGCACTCAAGGCAGAAGGAGAAACGGTGATTCACGGAGCCGACGCAGCACAGATTTCATTTCCGGAATTCTTCCAAATGCTCGAAGGGGTGCTGGAACGCTAGCTTTAGTACCGGCGGCGGTAGCCGCTGGGTCAGTGTTCCTGAGGCTCGATGATCATTCACCCAGCGGCTACCGCCGCCGGTACTGAAGCCGGACTGAAGTCGTGCCCTTCCCTAAACCAACTACTGATTTCCCGTTCTACGCCGCAAGGTTGGTTGAGGCTTTTTGCCTCCATTCAGCGCGCGTCCACGTGTAAGGTGCGCGAGCTTACTACGCACCTGATCGAACTCACTGGTGTCCGTGATGTAGTTGTCGCGGTCAGGCAGATTCTCGAGCATACTCTCCGCCCGGCGAACCCGATCATCCGTCATGGGATGCGTCATGAAGGCGCGGGCGATAAAGTTGTGCGGTTCTTTCCCCTCACCCTCGAGTTTCTCAAAGAAATCCACGAAAGCCGTAGGATCGTAGCCCGCCGAGTACTGGTATTGCATACCCAGCAAATCGGCCTCGCGCTCAGCATCACGACTGAACTTCAGGTAGGACAGTGGCAGTGCAAATCCAGAAATCTGGCGAATCGCCAACCCGACAGGACCACCAAGGAAGATCAGCGGCAGGGAAGCATATTGAGAAATCTGTCCACGCGTAAGGTTCTTCGTCGCATGACGCGCGCACACATGCGCGATCTCGTGCGCCATCACGCCTGCGAGTTCAGCTTCATCGTCCGCAGCGAGAATCAGTCCGGTATTGACATAGAAGAATCCGCCGGGCAGCGCGAAGGCATTGACTTCGTCGTCGTCGACAATCTTTACCACGAACGGTACCTTGCAGTCCGAATGCTGGACCAGCAGCTGCGCCTTGCGATTCACATACTCATTGATTTCCGGATCGTTCAGCACCCGCGCACTTTGCTCCACCTCGAGGGACAACTCCCGCCCCAACGCGATTTCCTTCTCAATCGAATAGAAGTTGACCCCCTGCCCGACTTCCCGATTCCCAATCCGGGCCGCGTCGTACTTGGCCTTTATTGGCGAGGTAGCATGACGAGGAGGCTCAACCGCCATGCGCTGCGCCGTATTGAGATGCCCGGGCTTCGACGAATCCGGAAGATACGCAAAGTTATCTTCGTCCGGAGAAGTGCTAAGTGGAGTCCAACTGGAAGGATCAGGAGTAAGCTTGTACGACTTCGGCTGCGGCAGCGAGCGCGTGCTCTTCGCGTCCGAAGCGAACATTCTGTCGCTCAACAGCCACGGACGCATAAACGCCGCCATGATCTTCGGATCAGCCTGCAGCGGATTGCGCACCAGCGTCAGAGTCCACGCAGAGAAATCCGGATTCGCGTTCAGCGACGTTTCCGTCACCGCAAGCGGGGACGCCTGGGCCGGAACCGTCTGGCAGTCAGCAGCGAATGCGAAGGAGCAAGACAACAAAACAACCAAGAGCCTAAAGGTCCTACCAGAGAAACAGCCAGGGACAAACATAGTGCCCACTTCCCGGGGATAGCTTTTTAACAAACCCATTGTAGGCCAGCAAATCAAGCGCGTCTCCAGAAATTCGCCGCGTCTATCTCGATATCTGCCTACAGCGTTGCGACTACAAGGTTCAGATGCAGGCTGTCCCGTCTCGGTGACAGGGCAAGCAACGGCCATTCAGCACAATTCGCCACTGAAGAGCAAAGAGTGAATAGGTTCGCTGCGCAAGCAAAGAACAGGGAAAATGACAGAGAAATTTTTCGATTCGACCCAGAAATCCTCAAATTCTGCCCAAAATTCGCAAATTACCTTCCAGAAAACAGGGAATAACAGCGAATTATCAGTGAATTTGCCGGTCATTTTCGTAAGTTGCGGCACGAATTCGATTGCCCACATGGAGCAATCGAACATCTTGTGTTTACTCGAGGTTTTCCCCCGAGGATTGCCGAGGATTTTCGCCGGATAAGGCAGCTACAAGCATCAACCCGATCGAAAACGAAAAATAGTGAAGGTCCCATCAGATCCCATGAGATCCCATCAGGTCCCTAGGGATCCTTGCCGTCTGCATTACTGATGGTGACAGGCATTATAGGGGATGGACTGAAAGCGGACTCGGATACACTCCAGCATCTCTCTCGCTCGATTGCGATCTCGAAAACGATCACCTGAATTCCAACCATAACCGGACCGACGTGTGCAGTCAGCAGACGCCGTACAAGAGCAAAAAGACAAAACGTTAAAACCTTACCTTTCATCCGCCCCAAGCTTTTGCGAACATTCCGCCAGTGGCAACTGGTAACAGAACGATCGTCCTGGTGAGTTCGTGTGGCGATTTCGCGGCTGAAACGTTCGCGCTGGTGGCTTCAGACTACTTACTCAGGCCACTCTCCCGTGAGCGCCTGGAGGCGTGTTCCAAGCGAGTCTCTGAGCAACTGAGCCTTCGCGCCTGAACGCCCATTTTCAGAATGGCACCGCAAACGCAGACGAAGCTTGCCTACGCCTCCTCGTTCGCGTCCCGCTGCTGCACGGAATCGTTGGAGAAATTCGCGAACAGAAGCCACGTGCGAATGTCTGGCGTCACGTCACCAAACGCTCGCCGGAACGTCGCCTGGAACTGCTCAAAGGACTTCTGTGGCTCGCCATTTATTTTGACGACCATGGGGATGCTCAATAGTGAGCGGAAAGGTACTGCAAAATGCAGGAATACGAACAGTAAAAGTTCAATTAAATTTCTGGGGCGTAGGTCCAGCGGATGCTGAGAGCTGGCGCGTGATTTCAGCGACGATCTGCTCAGGTGATCGCGAGATGTCGATTACAATCGCGTCCTCAGGCTCCTCCAGATCCGCGATTTGGCTCAAAAGCATCGCCGGTTTCATGAAATGGTCGTGTCGTTCGGTAAGACGGCTGTGCAAGACCTCGAACGGTCCTTTCAGATAGACGACTTTTGTGCTCTGGCCGACTGAAAGTTGCTCGCGGTACTGCCGTCGAAGCGCCGAGCAGGCGAGCACGATATTGTCTCCCGATTTGGTCCAATTAGATAGTGCTTGCTGAATTGCGCATAGCCACGGCTCCCGATCAGCATCGGTAAGTGGAATGCCGCGAGACATTTTCTCAATGTTTGCGAGAGGATGAAAATCGTCAGCGTCTACAAATCTCCAGCCGAGAGACTTCGCCAGCACACTCCCAATGAGTGTCTTGCCCGATCCCGCCACTCCCATAACCAGCACCAGCATGCTTAGGCGCACTCCGCCGCTTTTAGCACACTCGGGCAAATGATCCTTGTGTGCTTCGCTTTTGTCGTGGTAGCAGAGAAGTGTAGTCAGAGAAGGGATCATTTGTCCGGTTTGCGGATGGTTTGGCGAAATCACGAACTGCGGCTCCGTCCAGGAGGATTCCCTGCAAATTCCCTGCTAATTCCCTGGTCGATTGCGAATCGCTAGTGTTTATGCGGGTCTCAGTCTCAGAAATTTTTCCACCGGGAAAAATTCCCTTCTCGATTCCCTGCAACAGGGAATTGGCCGATGCCGGTCTTTCCATTCGCGACGTGAGTTAGAGAATCCAGCGCAGGAGGAAGTCCTTCAGCTTTGTGTAGGGTGGATAGGCTAGCGGGAGTTCGGGGTGGACTGGTTTGCGTACTACGGCGCGCTTGTGGCTGAAGGTCTCGAAGCCGAAGCGGCCGTGGTAGTTGCCGATTCCGCTTTGGCCCACTCCTCCGAAGGGGAGGTGTTCGTTTGCGTGGTGCAGCAGGGTTGTATTGACGCAGGCTCCGCCTGAGCTTGTGTTATGCACAACCTGGTCTTGGACCTTCCTGGATTGGGAAAACAGGTAGAGAGCCAGCGGTTTTGGGCGGGTGTTGACGAACTCTACTGCTGCCCCGATGCTTGGAATTGGGATCACGGGAAGGATTGGGCCGAAGATCTCTTCCGTCATTAGTTCAGAGTTCAGGTCAACCTTGCGCAGGATTGTGGGGGCGATGTAGCGGGATTCGCGATCGGTTTCTCCGCCTGCTGTGGGGTGGCCACTATTGATGACCGCTTGCAGGCGCTGGAAGTGGCGGTCGTTCACTATGCGTCCGTAGTCGGGGTTCGATTTTGGATCTGGTCCGTAGAATTCTTCGATTACATTCTTCAGCTCACTCAGCAGTTTCTGCTCGGCGGACTGTTGTACAAGAACGTAATCGGGTGCGATGCAGGTTTGTCCTGCATTGAGAAATTTGCCGAAGACGATTCTGCGGGCTGCTGTCTTCAGATCGGCGGATTCATCTACGATGCATGGGCTCTTGCCGCCTAGCTCCAGCGTGACGGGCGTCAGATGGCGGGCGGCGGCTTGCATCACTATCCTTCCGACCGCCGTACTGCCTGTATAGAAGATGTGATCGAAACGCTGCTCGAGAAGCGCACTGGCTTCGTCGGCGCCACCTTCTACTACGGCGATGCACTTTGAGTCGAGATAGCGCGGAATCAGCTTCCCGATCACTTGCGAGCAGTGCGCGCTTATCTCAGAAGGTTTGATTACTACGCAGTTGCCCGCGGCGATGGCGGCGGCTAGCGGCATGAACGTCAACTGAATCGGATAGTTCCAGGGCGAGATGATCAGCACTATTCCCTGCGGTTCGCGAACAATGAACGATTTCGCCGGAGCTAAGGCAATTGGATTCGGAACGCGTTCGGGTTCCATCCACTCGCGCAAACGCTTCCGCATCGATCGGGACGATGAGAGTGCGAGGCCAAGATCCGTAATCCAGGACTCCGAGGTGCACTTACCGAGATCCTTATGAAGAGCGTCGCTGAGTTCCTTCTCGTTTTCCTGAATCAGCGTTTCGAGTCTTCGCAATTGATCGCGCCGCCACTCTAGGGGACGAGTGATGCCGGACGAGAATGCCATGCGCAGGTCGGTGAGCAATCCGGAGTACTGGGAAATTGCCGGGATTTCGCTGACTGCGCTGCTCATGGCGCTCCTATTATGTGCCTTTATAGGCGCTGCCGACAGCGATGTTGCGAAAGCGGGCTGGGGCGGCGCCGTGTCCGGTGCCCATGGTCTGCATGGGCTGGCCTTTTCCGCAATTGGGAGTGCCCCAGAGGCGCCATTCGTCGCGGGAGCAGATCGCGTCCATTGAATTCCAGAATTCTGTGGTGATGCCGGAGTACGACGGGTTCTTGAACATCTGGCCGAGCTTGCCGCTCTTGATCTCCCATCCGATTTCGCAGCCGAATTGGAAGTTGAAGCGTTTGTCGTCGATTGACCAGGAGCGGTTGGTCTCCATATAGATTCCATGGTCGGTGTCGGCGATCAGTTGGTCGAGCGTAAGCGGCTTTTGGCCGGGAAGGATGCTTACGTTGGTCATGCGAATGAGCGGAATTCGGTTCCAGCCTTCGGCGCGCATGGTTCCGTTGGAGTGCTGCTCGCCGATCGTGTGTGCGGTTTCGCGCGACGAGAGATAGCCGGTGAACTCTCCGTTGGTGATGATCGGAGTGCATTGTGCGGGGACGCCCTCGTCGTCATAAGCAAACGTTCCCAATCCGGGGCCGTGTTGCTCGGTGGCGTCGGCGACTACGTTCACGATTGGGCTGGCGTAGCGAAGGTTGCGGAGCTTGTCGATGGTGAGGAACGATGTGCCGGCGAAATTGGCTTCCATGCCTAGGACGCGGTCGAGTTCGATTGGGTGTCCGATGGATTCGTGAATCTGCAGGCCTAGCTGCGATGAGCCGAGGATTACGGTGAACTTGCCTTCGGGACACTGCGGAGCTTTGTGCAGAGCTACGGTTTCTTGTCCGATGCGCCGTGCGTTTTCGACCAAGTGCAACTCGTCGATGAGTTCGTAGCCTTTGTTCTGATACTGTCCGCCGAAGGAGTTCGGGTAGGACCTCTTCTGAATTTCCGTGCCGGCAAAGGCGAAGGCGTCGTAGCCTACGCCGGTGACGAAGCGTGTCTGATGAATGTCTGACCCTTCGCTCGAGTAAAACCATTGCTCATAGCGGCGCAAGCTCATTTGGGCTTCTGCAAGCGTTACTCCTTCGACCGAACGCAGCTCCTTGTCGCATGCCATTAGTAGAGCGAGGTTCTGGTCAACCGAGATGGTGAAGGGATCAATCTTGCACGGAGTGCTCCACTCGGCGACGGTCGCCTTTTCAGGAGCCAGCTCGATGGGATGTTGCTGTACGCGCGAAGAGGCGCGCGCGATTTCTACGGCTCGGACTGCCGTGGCTTCGACGGACTCGCGGGAGAGATCGTCGGTGGAGGCAAATCCCCAGGCTCGATTGACGAGTACGCGGATGCCGATTCCTAGCGATTCGGAGTCGGCGGCGTGGCCGATCTTGCCATTCTTGGTCGCGAGTGCCCGTTGACGATCGCTTACGATGCGGGCGTCGGAGTAAGAGGCTCCGCGCTTGGACGCGGTGTCTAGCGCCCAGTTCGCTACCTGCTTCATGGACATTAGGGCAGTATACAGAGACGCGTTCGCGATGATCGCATTGGCTTTGATACTCTGTCTGCACCCTCCACATGCTCTCCGAAGAACGCATTCACGACATTTTCTCCCGCATTCAGAAGTTTTCTTCCGCCGATGAGATTGAGGCGATCATTGCCGGTGGACGCAGTGCGCTTACGCGCTTTGCCAACAACACGATTCATCAAAACGTTGCAGAAGAAGGTTATGTCGTCTCGATTCGCGTTGCTCTTGATGGGAAGACGGCGCGAGCTACTACGAATCGTCTGGATGATGAGAGTCTGAAGCGGGCGGTGCAGTCAGCGGAGCAGATTGCGCGGGTGCAGGAGCGAGATCCTGATTTGCTGCCGGTTCCGGCTCCGGCGGAGGCTGGAAAAGAGAGTGCTGTTCAGCGTCATTTTGGCGCGACCGCAGCGGTCAAGCCTGAGGATCGCGCGGCGGCTGTTGAGCAGATCGTCGGTGTGGCGAAGCGGCACAAGCAGACTACGGCGGGAATTTATTCGTCGTCCGAGAGCATGGAGGCGCTGCTCAATTCGCGAGGGCTGGCGAAGATCCATCGCCAGACGAGTTCAGAAGTCTCGATCACGATGCTCGGGAACGATTCTTCAGGATGGCAGAAAGCGAACTCGCCGAACGTCGCGAATCTGCAGCCGAAGCACCTCGCTGAAGTTGCCGCTGAAAAGGCGGCGAAGACCGCTCATCCGAAGGAAGTGCCGCCAGGGAAGTACACCGTGATTCTCGAGCCGGCCGCTGTGCTCGACCTCTTGGGCTTCATGTTTTTCGATTTTGGGGGCACTGCACTGCTCGAACAACGCTCATTCTTGAACAATAGGGTCGGAAGCCGGCTTTTTGGGGACAACATCAGTATTCATGATGACGTGTACCACGCTTTGCAATCTGGAGCGACTTTCGACGGTGAGGGTGTTGGACGGCGCCGTGTGACGTTGGTCGATAAGGGCGTCATCAAGAGCTTGGTGTTCTCGCGCGGTACAGCGCGCAAGATGCAAGACTCGGAGCTGACGACAAAGGTGGGCAAGATTGAGCCAACGGGGCATGGTTTTCCGCTGCCCAACGAGATCGGCGATGCACCGATGAACATCGTTGTTGAGGGAGATAATGGGAAGGCCAAGTCTGTTAACGAGATGATTATGTCAACGGAGCGCGGGATTCTGGTCACCCGCCTCTGGTACATCCGCGAAGTCGATCCATACGAGAAAATCCTCACGGGCATGACTCGTGACGGCACATTCCTGATCGAGAATGGCAAGCTACAAGGCGGGGTGCGTAATTTCCGTTTCAATCAGAGCTTGATTGATATGCTGCAAAACGTTGAAATGTTGAGCACTTCAGTTCGAGCCAGCGGTGAGGAGTCGTTCGATATGGTTGTGCCGGCAATGAAAGTGAACAACTTCAACTTCACCGAACTGACTAAGTTCTGATCTGAGAGTGTGGTAACTCCTCCCATCTTCCAAAGGTGCATACCGGCTTGAGAAATTGGGCAATGACCTTCCAGACTTTGGTAACTTTTACCTCTGGAAGGCAGGGGATATAAGGTGAGCCAGAGCTATGCTAAGGGAGAGCCCGTGGACGAGTTAAGAAGTTCAGTTCGCTTTCCGTTAAAGCTTCCAGTTCAGGTTCGTGCTGAGCAAAGCGGCGTCATCGGCGAGACGGAAGATATCTCGGCCGGGGGCGTGTTGTTCTACATGGACGCAGCCATGGACATTGGCTCAAGCATCGAATTTACAATTTCGATGCCGGCCAGCGTACTGGGCACGGCAACAGATGTCGTAGTGAAATGCACCGGACGTGTGGTACGCTGCTCCAAACAAGGCGATAGGACGGCTGTGGCAGCAGTGATCGATGA
>Ga0126376_10000314_pt1 | contig 22889 bp, 18 predicted proteins | sample PanSoiMetPlot_15_FD_92760 | JGI IMG/M metagenome (GOLD analysis project Ga0126376, IMG submission 92760) | Tropical forest soil microbial communities from Panama - MetaG Plot_15 | ecosystem: Environmental > Terrestrial > Soil > Tropical forest > Bulk soil | place: Panama | collected 2016-02-17 | reverse complement strand
GCCTTGATACCACCAATGATCCACAAGATGATAAAGATGGCGAAAATGACGAATCGGAATCCCAGTACCAGGATCCAGGCCACCAGTTCCATATGAATCATGTTGAGAACCAGGCCGAGGATTGCGCCCAGAATTCCGATGACGATCCCGGCTGCAATCTGCAGGCCCACCAGGAACAGTGACTGCACCGCATGGAACTTGACGAATCGATTCTCTTTCTCGGTGAAGAGAAAAACGATGGCCAGAACCAGCCCGAGACAGCAAAGAAAATTGGCAATGTAGCAGAGCATGGCCCCGACGTTTGAATCAAGGCCCATGAAACTTGTCTTCCCGCCGGGGGCGCCGGATGCCGGAGCGGGCTCTTGGTATGGAGATGACATTTGCCGTCCTCTTTCTATGAAAATCCAAAACCCGTCTGAACGACGGCGCAAATACTATGATATTGGCTACTGCTTGCGCAACGTTTTATCGTAATATCTTCGGTTCTTCGTGGCGGACGGGCAGCCGTGGCGTGTCAGTCTGATCCGTGTCACGGTGAATACTGAACAAACAATTCATGAAAGCAAAAGTTTACGTTACCCTAAAACCAAGCGTGCTCGATCCCCAGGGCAAAGCGATCAAACACTCGGTTGAGCTGTTGGGGTTCAATGGCGTCAGCGATATTCGTCAGGGAAAGTACTTCGAAATTTCTTTGGACCAGTCAGTAACCGAAGCCAATGCGCGCGAGCAAGCAACGCGTTTGGCCCATGATGTTTTGTCGAATCCGATCATCGAAGATTTTCGGGTCGAGATTGAAAAGTGAAGCTCTGGAGTGCGGCCGAATAATCGGGGGCTTCGGTGGTTTTTAAAAGCCAGAGGCCGTTCCCGATTTGTCACGGCTTTGCCAGAGCAGAATTTGGGAGACAAAAAGTGAAATTTGGAGTCGTCGTTTTCCCCGGTTCGAATTGCGATCATGATGCCTATCATGTGATCTCAAAACATGTGGGCCAGCCCGTCGATTTTATCTGGCACCGCGACACGGATCTTTCCACCTACGACGCGGTCATCATTCCCGGCGGATTTTCGTACGGGGATTACCTGCGCGCGGGCGCGCTGGCACGGTTCTCTCCGGTGATGAATTCAATCAGAGAGTTCGCGGCCAAAGGCAATCTCGTGCTGGGAATTTGCAACGGATTTCAGATTCTGTGCGAGGCCGGGCTCTTACCCGGCGCTTTGATTCGCAATCGCGATCTGCATTTCATTTGTGACTATGTAACTGTTCGGGTCGAGAACACTGACACGCCTTTCACTCAGGAGTTAAAAACGGGTACCGTGCTGCGTATGCCGATTGCACATGCCGAAGGGAATTATGTCTGTGACGATGCAACCCTCGAAGACTTACGTCGCCACCAGCAAATTATCTTTCGGTATTGCGATGCGAACGGAAATCCGACTGAACCCGCTAACCCCAATGGCTCGCGTGATAACATCGCGGGCATTTGTAATCGCGAGCGCAACGTTCTGGGATTGATGCCGCACCCGGAACGTGCCTGCGAAGACTTGCTCGGATCGAGCGATGGCCGTGAAGTCTTCCGATCTCTGGCTGGCGCCCTCGCTGCTGTGGCCTAAGCCCGTTGACCAATGCCCCTTGATGCCGATTTGTGTTCCCAAATAGAAAGGACACTCAGATGAAAATCCATCGAGGCTGGCCGGCTACTGCGCTGCTGATCTTTACAGTACTCGGATGTAATCTTTCGAGAAATTCGAACAATTCTAATAATTCAAACAGTAATGGCAACCAAAATCGGGCGACTCCACAGCCTACGCGCCGCGCCGATGCCGATGTTTATGTTGACAAGGCCTACATGGCGAAAGCCAACGACAACAGGCCCGGAGACGAAACCACGACCTTCGCCCCTGGCGATCGAACAGTTTACTGTGTAATTGAGCTGAACAAAGCCAAGAAGGGAACGAAGGTGAAGGTTGTCTGGAAAGCTGTAGACGCGGGCGGCTCGAAGAACGAAGAAATCAAGACCAGCGGTTACACAACCAATTCATTCGAGAAAACGGTAACTGGTCATCTGACGCTGAACAAGGATTGGCCCACCGGAAAATATCAGATTGAAGTCTACATTAACGACAGCTTCGAGAAGACGGTTGATTACACCATTGAGTAACCGTCGAAAGTTGTGCCGCAAGATATGCCTAATCGCCAAAACGGAGTTAGGCAACAGAATTTTTGACGAAAGTTCGAATAGCCAGGTTTGTTATGAAACAGTGCCCCAAGTGCAAACGCAAATACAAAGATGACAGCATGAGAGTCTGTCTCGATGATGGCGCTCAGCTTTCTTCGATTACCAACGACGCCGGCGCGGCCGCAACTGAAATTCCTCTGCATGATCAGGAGAAGAGCGCGAAGCGATTTCTACCATTTGTGCTCATTGCGGTTGTTTTGATTATTGGTTTAGCCGGCGGGTGGCTGCTTTTACGCTCTTCACAACAGTCGCGAAATGCGAATAATTCCACGCCTGATCCGGCGGCCGAGGTCAAGGGTGCTGAGCCTCCACATGTTCGCGGCAACATGAATGCTCCCGTAACGCTGGAAGAGTTCGGCGATTTCCAGTGTGGCGCCTGCGGGTCGTACTATCCCGATCTCAAAAAAATCGAAACCGAATATGGCGAACGGCTGCGTGTAATCTTTCGCGAATTACCGCTCGTAACGATGCACGACCACGCGTTGTTGGCCGCTCAGGCGGCGGAAGCTGCCGGCATCCAGGGCAAATTCTGGGAGATGCACGACAAGCTTTACGAAAACCAGGCTACCTGGAGCGCAAAAAAGGACCTTGTGCCGGTATTTGCTGATTACGCAAAGGAGATTGGTCTGAATACGGACCAGTTTATGAAGGATCTGAACGGCGAAACAGTCGCTGCTCGAATCTTTCAGGACGGCAAGCGCGCGCACTCATTTGGCCTGAAGGGAACTCCCAGCTTCTTCGTCAACGGGAAGGAAGCGAAAGACGATAATTGGAAACCGGAAGGTTTGCGGCAAATGATTAATGAGGCCTTGCGCGAGGCAGGGAAATAAGCGCTTTGCCCCAACGTCCACTGACCTGAATTGCAACTGATATTTAGCTAGAAATCGCCCGGCCCACCTTGCGCTTGTTCGGTCGGAGCTTTCGGGTCATACGGCGTGTTGATGAACTTTTTAGCAACGGCCTGCGCATTGTCGTAATCGCTCCCGGCCTGAACAGCTTTCTGGTATTCATTCACTGCCTTGGCGCGGTCGCCTTTCGCATCGTACGCGTTACCTCGCTTGATGCGCGCCCACGTGTCGATCCATGCCGGCTTGCTGCTGGCGGCGTCCAACGCTGCCTGAAAGTTATCGAGCGCCAACTGCCAGTTCTTCTGCTCGAAATAAACCAGGCCGAGATTGTAGTAGACCCAGGCGTTATTGCGATCGAGCTTCAGCGCTGACTCGAGCTGCTGCTGTGCTTCCGCGTACTGGCCATCCTTGAACAGCTCGATTCCACGCCGCGCGACGATCGAGATTTTCAGGTCGTCGGACATCCGTAGAATCTTGTCGTTTGGATCAACCTCCGCGCTGATTGGCTGGCCACTTGATTCGAAATCAAAATCTTCGCTGGTGCCGTCGAGGTAAAGGATTTTCGTTTGCGAATCCCCTTCCGAGTGCAAAGTAAGTTCGACCGGCATGTGCAGGTTTTCGAAATTCTGTCTGATCGTGCCGCGCGTGCGGAACTTGCCGCTGCGTGTACGAATGATTTGATAGTCAACGCTGAATTCCGGGACGCCGGTGCCTTCAACCCACTGCGCGAAAAAGTAGCGCATGTTCTTGCCGGCTACTTGCGAAGCCAGCCGTTCGAAATCGTCGATAGAGGCGTTCTTGTTCCGAAACTGATCCAGAAATTTTCGCAGCAGTTGATTAAATTTTTGCGTGCCCAATGATTCGCGCAGCATGCGAAACACCATGGCGCCTTTGTAGAACACAATCGACTTATAAGCCGCAGATTGATCGTCTAAAGCAGAAGGCGCCCGCACAATTGAAGACGTTTGCTCGAAGGTCAGCGCGCGTTCCTGCTCTTCACGCTGCGTTGCATCTAATTGCGCGCCATTAAGCGCAGTTTCGCGGAACGCAAAGGCGCTCCATTCCGCCAGTCCCTGCGAGATCCAGGCATCGTCAAACGACTTCAGGCCGACCGTCTGTCCCCACCATTGATATGCGACTTCGCGTTGCAGACGTTCGTCCGAAGATCCGCGGGTCGAATCAAAAAGCTTTGTTGCCAGAAAAAGCATTCCCGGACCGGAATAGGTTTCCAGGGTTTCATCATCGGTTTGCGCGATGATGAGACGGTTACCGAACGACGGAGCGCCGTACTCGTTGGTGTAAAACTCGAGCGCCTTTCCCATCAACTCACCATAATTGGTGATTCGGTTTTCGCTACCGGGCTTGACGAAGAATTGCAGTTCGTAACGGCCCATGCGCAGGGTCTTCGCGACGTATTGTCCGGCAACGAAATTACCGATTAGCACCGGTTGTTTGTTCACGAAGCGAAAGCGCGTGACGCCGGCCTTATCAACCTGGGGATTAACCGGATCGTCGCTGATGCCGCCGACCAACACTCCAGTAGGCACGATTATGGTGATGTCTGAAGTTGCGCGATCCGCTGCGTAATCGTGAAAAGGAAACCAGCGCGAGGCGTACATGAGGTACGAGCCTTCGGCGCCAATATAAGCCAACCGCTTGTTAGCCAGCGGTCCGCCTTCTGGTGAAGTCAATGCGCCGCTCCAACGAATCCGCACGGTGACCGGTTGGTTGGCGGGAACGACCTGGCCCAGGTCAATCCTTACGTTTGGCCCGAGGGCGCCTGCGCCAACAGCGTCCTGCACAAAGCCGGTCAGCTGTTTTCCATCTTTCTCGACACTGTCTACGTGGAGCGATCCATTCAACTCGAAAACAACTGAGCGTGTCGACTCCTGGGGGACAAAGGTCACATCAGCCCCGGCGCGCAGCGTGTGTTCGTCCGGATTCAGCTGCGCTTCAATGCGATAGTTGGTGATGTCGTAGCGAGGACCTCCGGCCGGCTGGCCCAGTGCAGGCGAAGCGATTAAACAGAGAACGATTGCAAACAGGCAAACGCTAAACGAGAGTTTTGGCTTAAACATATCTGCGATTGACTGAAAACATTATAATTCCACGAGTTCATTGCCAGCCAGCGGAGGCGAATGTTCTCAGATCTCAAATCTGATATCTGAGATTACAAAATCCGGCAAGCTTTAGCTTGTCCAGGGAAGCTCCAAACTCACCTCTGCCGAGCGACCCTTTGGCAATCTTGGGCGTGTCTTTGATGGCCGAAAACTTAAGGCGGTTGCCGCCAGCTTCACCGAGATACGCGAATTCTGCATGATCCTTGACAGTTAATGTCAAGGCGATTAGATTTTGTCTCGCTCGCATCCCGAAACGAACGTTGGTTTGCCACTCTAAGAGCCGGCAATCGACGTCCAAACTAAGAACTCCAAGCTAGCTGCTTGATTTCTCAAAAACCAGGAGCTTTTCAAATGAAACTGCATAAGAGACTTATGTCAGCGCTGCTGCCGGCGTTGATGGCATTCGTGGCGCTCCAGGCGCTGGCACAGAGCGCAGCGGTCCGCATCCCCATTAAAGAGTACAAGCTCAAAAATGGGCTGCGCGTAATCCTTTCCGAAGATCACTCGGCGCCGACGTACTCGATCAATGTCATCTACAACGTCGGCTCGAGAGACGCAAGGAAAGGCAGGACGGGCTTCGACCACCTCTTCGAACACATGATGTACCAGGGCTCAGAGAACGTCGGCAAAGGCGAACACTTCATTCTGATCGACATGAACGGCGGCTCAATGAACGGCACCACCAATCAGGATCGCACCACCTACTTCGAGGCACTGCCAGCGAACCAGCTCGATCTCGGTCTCTACCTCGAAGCCGATCGAATGAAGAGCCTCGCTGTGACGCAAGGCAACCTTGACAATCAACGCAACGCCGTCCAGGAGGAACGTCGCCTGGGCGTTGATAATCAGCCCTTTGGCAAGACATTCGAAGTCATCCTCGACACGGCCTACGACAACTTTGCGTACAAACACTCGACGATCGGTTCAATGGACGATCTCAACGCGGCCACGCTGCAGGATGTCACTGACTTTTTCCGCATGTACTATGCGCCCGACAACGCGGTGCTCTCGCTCGTAGGTGACTTCAAAGCCGAGGAAGCGCTGGCCAAAGTTAAGAAATATTTTGAGGCTATCCCGTCACAGCCTGCGCCGCCAACCCCGGATATGACTGAGCCGGAACAAAAAGGCGAGCGACGAACTAAGATAGAAGATGCGTTTGCGCGCACGGCCCGGATAGATATCGTCTACAAGTCTCCGCAGGGAGATACGCCTGACTATTATGCGCTCAGTTTGCTCGGACAGATTCTCGCGAGCGGACAATCGTCACGGCTTTATCAAAAGCTGGTCAAGGAACGTGAACTCGCGCAGACTACAGGCGGTTTCGTGCAAGAGCGTCGTGGTCCTTCTCTCTTTCAGCTTGTTGCTCTGCCGCAGCCCGGCAAAGATCTTGGGGAGATCGAGAAAGTAATTTACGAAGAAGTCGAGCGCGTAAAGAACGAGCCGGTGGCTGACTGGGAACTCGAGAAAGTACTTATGACCCTGCGTCGCCAGCGCGCACAAGCACTTCAAAGCACCCTCACACGCGCGATTCAACTGGGCCAGTACGCGGTTTTCTACAACAACGCGAATCTCATCAACGAGATTGAGGACAAATACCGTCGCGTCACGAAAGATGATCTGCAACGCGTGGCTCGCACGTACCTCAAAGATACGAACCGCTCGGTAATCACCACCGTGCCCAAACCGAAATCCAGCACTGCGACCAACGAGGGCCAGTAAAAAGGAGAACGACGATGAAAAGCAATAAGAAATACGTAGTCAGATCACTCGCCGTAGCGCTCCTTGCGCTCGGTTGGTTGGCTCAAACAACAGCGCCCATCATGGCGCAGCAACCTCAGCCCGGACAGGACAAGGGAATGTCCCGGAGCAAGGTCGAACGAAAGAACCGCGCTCCGGTATCGAAAGATGTGCTCCATGTGAAGCTGCCGAAAGCCTTCGAAGCGACACTGGACAACGGGCTCACGGTTCTGATCCTCGAAGATCATCGATTCCCTGTTGTGAATGTTAATTTGAACATCAGCGGCGCGGGACCAATCCTCGAACCGGCAGACAAACCCGGTCTGGCGAACATTACCGCACAGATGCTGCGCGAAGGAACGAAGACGCGCAACAGCCGCAAGATTGCTGAAGATGTCGACAAACTTGGGGCGACACTTTTCGCGACTTCCGGTTTCGGATCCGCCGCGACGACCGTGACTGCCTCGGGTCTGTCAGATAATTTTGACCAATGGTTCGCCCTGCTGACCGACGTGCTCCTGAACCCGAGCTTTCCCGCGGACGAGTTTACAAAGCTTAAGGCTCGCTTGAAGACCGGTCTGATCCAACAGCGAACACAGCCCGGATTCCTCGCGGAGGAACGGTTTCGACGTGCTATATACGGAAGCCATCCAGCTGCGACTTACTCGACGACGGTTGCGGCTCTCGACGCGTTGACGCCTGAAATGCTGGCCGCCTGGCACCGCGAACACTACGTTCCGCAAAACGCAATTCTCGGAATTGCCGGAGATGTTAAGGCTGCTGCAGTCATTTCGAACCTCAAGCAGTGGCTCGGCGACTGGAAGAAAACCGATTACAAGGAAAATCTTCCAGCGAACCCAACGCCGGCAACCAACGGCAAGATCTACTTGATTGACCGGCCGAACTCGGTGCAATCCACGATCACTATGGGAAACATCGCCATCGATCGTCGAAGTCCTGATTACGTCCCGGTAGTTGTCATGAACAGCATAGTTGGCGGCGGCGCATCGGCGCGCCTGTTTCTGAACCTGCGTGAAGAGAAGGGCTATACGTATGGCGTCTACAGCAACTTTGTCGCACTGAAATATCCGGGCCCGTGGTCTGCAGGCGGTGACGTCCGCACTGAAGTTACGGAAGGTGCGATGACTGAGTTCATCAAGGAATTGAACCGTATCCGCGACGAGCAGGTTCCTGCCGCTGAACTGGAAGAACAGAAGCGTTCGATAGTGGCAAATTTCGCGCTGTCGCTGGAGAGCCCGGCCCAGTTGCTGAACTATGAAATTCTCCGGAAGATCTACGGTCTGCCCAAAGATTACTGGGACACCTATCCCAGCAAGGTCATGGCGTTCACGGACGAGGACGTTCAGAGCGTGGCCCGGCAGTACGTCAATCCACAAACCCAACAGGTGGTTGTGGTGGGCGATGCCAAAAAGATTAAGGGGATCCTTGAGAAGTTCGGCAAGGTGGAGGTGTTCGATGCCGAAGGGAAACCGGCGGTATCGGGTACGAACTAGCCCGAGCTGTATTTGATCACAAGAGCACCCGTGAGCTTAAGGCTCACGGGTGTTTTTGCTGCAAAAGTCCTTTTGGTCGCATAGAGGAGATGAGCTGCGAAGCAGCGACCTGAGCTAAGCCCAGGGCGAGGCTTTGCGAGGGCATATGGATACCTTTGCGAGCCCTGGGTCACCACGTGCAAAGAGTTTCCGGAGCCGCGGAGCGGCGAGCAGAGTCATCTTCTCAATGATATTTGTCGATCGGGCTTCCTGATTGCGAAATCGTTCCGTGAGTGATGTGATAGAGCAAAATCGTATTTTGCGAATGAATTGTGTCGCTGCTCCGCAGCTCGCACCAAATTTCGGATGTGCGCCCAGGACTCGCAAAGCCTCGCCCTGGGCTTAGCTCTAAGCGCTGCTCCGCAGCTCGCAGTCTCTACGCGAAAACTGCTTTCTGCAGCAAGGCCGCTCGCCGGTATTTTTGTTCTTGGTGTTTCTGACACATTTGCGCAACTATCGGATCTGATCAAACCGGACATTTCCAATCCGATACAAGCGCCAGTCTTTGTAATCAAAGTGCCACCACTCGGCCTCGTAAACAGTAAAGCCTTCTGATTCCATCGCGTCACGCAGAAGTTTACGGTGCCATCGTTGCAGTGACGTGCCGCCGGGATAATCCGGATAGGCACGAGCGGTGGTCTCGTCATAGGTGCTGACCATCTCAACCGGCTTCTTCGTTTTCAAATCGTAGAGCGTTAGATCAACCGCGCAACCTCGGTTGTGCCGTGAACCGTTGGCTGGATTAGCAACAAAAATCTTTTTATCGTCAGGCGTCGCGTCCCAGAAGACCCTGGTCACGTACCAGGGCCGGTAGGCATCGTGAATCAACAAGCCGTAACCGTACTGCTTTAGTTTTTGATTGGCGCGGACGACAGCCTCGGCTGCGGGCCGCTGCATGAAAGCGCGAGCTTCGGAATAGAAAACGGTCCCGAGAAAGTTGTTGGTGGTCGCGTAGCGAATCTCGAGTCTGATGGTTGGATCGAGTTTGGTTAGCTCGACGAGATCGGCTTCACGAAACTCTCCTTTCTCTTCCGGCGGTTTTGCGGCCAGCGCTACTTTCATCAATTCAGGAACCGGCCGTAGCGGTTTGATGCGAAGCTGGTTTCCGGTTTCCGGCTCGATGTTCCGCCGCTTCAGAACCTGTTTGTCGATTTCGACTTGTGTCGCGCGACCGCGAGAATCTCTCGTGAAAATGAGTCGTTGACCCGCGCGTTTGCTCTCAGGCGCGATCACAAAAGTATTTTTTGCCGTCTCGACCAGCAGCTCTGGTCCGGAACGATTGAAAAACGCGGAGAGCGAGCCGTTCATTTCAAGGATGATCAGGATGTTGTCGTCAGGACCGTATTCGCCAATGAGACCGAGCCAACGGGCGGGAGGAGGCGCAGGTTTCGGTTGCGACGCAAGCGATGATGATTGCCCGTATGAGACAGCGAGAGTCGATTGGGTGACGCCCGAAGGAATGATTGCCGCGGCGCACGTCAACAGAACAACTGATAGCCTGAACCAAAATGAAGAGTACTTTTTTTCTCGCATATTTATGATTGGATGCGCTTACGCCAGACTTGATGATGCCGGGCCGCATGAATATCCCCAGCTATGATCACCAGCGTCGCATTCCCTCCATAGATGATCAGCTATCAATCCTTCCGATAAATCACCCCATTCTTCATCACAAACACGACCTTCTCCATCGCGTGAATGTCTTTCAAAGGATCGCCGGACACTGCGACGATGTCAGCCCATTTGCCAACCGTCAGCGAGCCGAGATTCTTATCCCAGCCGAGCAGTTTCGCGCCGTTCAAAGTTCCTGCCTGAATCGCCTCCATGTTTGTCATGCCGCCCCAGTCAACCATCAGAAAGAATTCGCGCGCGTTCGTGCCATGCGGAATGACGCCGGCATCTGTTCCCAAAGCGATCGAGATCTTGGCAACCACGGCCATTCTAATCGAATGACGAATGGCGGCCGCGGCGGCGAGAGCTTTCTCGGCTCGCAATCCTTTCAACACGCCGCTTTTTGCTGCTCGTTCGACCACTTCAGCTGCAGACAAAGTCGGTACCAGGAATGTGCCGCGCTCTTTCATCATGCGTGCGCCTTCTTCGTCCAAAAACGATCCGTGCTCGATAGAAGACACACCTGCACGCACGGCCAACTTGATTCCCTCGGTGCCGTGCGCGTGTGCGGCAACCTTTCGTTCGAGTTTGTTTGCCTCATCCACCAGCGCTTTCAATTCTTCAAAGCTGTACTGCGTCGCGCCGACGGCATCGCCTTCCGATAGAACGCCGCCCGTGGCGCACGTCTTGATCACGTCAGCGCCGTATTTGACTTGCAAACGCACCGCTTGCCGAATCTGTTCCGGCCCGTCCGCGACCCCATCAATTGGGCCTAGCTGCGCGACGCCGGGGCGAAATGCATTCTGATCGCAGTGGCCACCGGTGATTCCGATCGTGTGGCCCGCAGTTTCAATACGGGGCCCAATGGTCCAACCTTCATTGATGGCTTTGCGCAGGGCCATATCATCAAAACGTCCAACTGCGCCGACATTGCGTACACTGGTAAATCCGGCCATCAAAGTGTCACGCGCGTGCAGGACACCCAGAATTGCTCCGAACGATTCGTAATCCCTTACTGGTGAGTCATCCCCGTCCGGATCACCGAGCACGCGTCCGATCAGGTGCGTGTGCGCGTCGATAAATCCCGGCAAGAGGGTAGCATCGCCGAGGTCGATCATTTTCGCTCCAGCTGGAATTTGAACCGAGCGGGCACTACCAACGGCAGTAATCTTGTTGTCGGTAACTACAACGACCGCATTGTTGATTCCCGGTGCACCGGTCCCATCAATCAAGCGAGCAGCCTTTAAGACGACCATGCCCTTGCCTTCAGGTGACTGAGGGCGAATGCCGATCGGAGCGGTTTGGTTCTGAAGTTTTATTGTGACTGGAAATGAACAGACAATGAGTAAGGCGATCGCGATAAGTTTGAAGTTTCGCAAGGGACGATTCCTCTCGATTTTCGTTGATTAGTTTCGGTCGACTGGCGCACGCATTCTAGATGAGTTCAAGTTTGGCGGGAAGTGTCGCGGCCGTTTGCTATCAGATGCTGAGTCGACCTGAAGTTGCAGCGCGGGACGGACCGCCGATTTTGACGTCTTTGAGGCGACGTTGATTTATACTATTCAGACTAGAGTCGCTCTATCAAAAGATTCATCATCGCCAGTGCCAGTGAAGATTATTATGAAGGAGTAAACCAGGCTTCGTGGGCGTAGCTAAACTGACAGGCCAAAACACGATCGTTCCCGAAAGCAAATATTCCCGTATCGAGCGTGAACGCCGCTACTTGCTGCAGGACTTGCCCGAAGGATTGACTCGCGCCGATCACCATCTCCAGATTACTGACAATTACATCACTGGCACGCGATTGCGCCTTCGGAAGGTGCGAGATCCGCAAACAAACAAATGGGTAGTAAAGTTCACACAGAAGTTTGCGCTGGATGCGAATGACTTGTCGCGAACGATAATCACCAATACTTATCTGAACGCCATCGAAGCCGAAACTCTGGCGATCTTTGACGCCAATGAAATTCGAAAGAACCGCTATAAGTTTGAATTTGCGGGACACCAATTCTCGATAGATATGTTTCTGGGTGATCTGTTTGGGCTGGTCCTGGCTGAGGTGAGTTTTGACACCGATGATGAGTTGGAGAACTTCCCGCTTCCACCATTCGCTTTGGCCGAGGTTACGAACATCAGTTTTTTCACTGGCGGCAAGTTGAGTCAATTAACTTTCGCGGAGGTCACCGACGAAATCACTCGAAGTGGATTAATCAAATCAAAGTCAGCAGGAACTGAATGAAAACAAAAGCGCTCGTTCTTACGTTCGTGATCTTTTTTGCTTTTGGCGCCTGCCGAAAGCAAGCCCCCAACCAGACCCAGGCGAATATCAGCCCAACACCAACCCCTGAAGCACCAATTGGCGGAACGGCGCCGGCGGGCGAGAAGTTTTTCTTCCGCGGAACCATCGCGGGCAATCTTGCCATCGAAATGGTTTTGCTCAAGGACGGCGACCACCTCACCGGCACTTACATGTATCCCAAAATCGGCAAAGACATCGCCTTAACGGGAACGATCGACAAGAACAGCGAAGTCACGCTCACCGAGGCTGATGAAACGGGAAAACAAACCGGAATATTCAAAGGACGATGGCAAACGGCTTATGATTCGCCGGATCCGAACATCAAAGAAATCGACGGCAAGTGGTCACGTCCCGACGGTTCGAAGGAAACCGAGTTCAGAATTGCGCAACAGCCGCTTGAGTTTACCGCCTCAGTGAAAATTGTCCCGAAAGTCATCAAAGAGAACAACAAAGAGAAGCGTTACACCGTCGATGCTGAGTATCCGCAGATTGACGGAGACGGACGGTTTGAAGCGTTCAACCGTGAGGCGCGCAATTTAATCTCGAAAGATGTGGCTGCTTTTAAAGCAGCCGAAACAGAACAGAAGGGCGATGAGCCGTTGGATTTGCCTGCCGAAACTCAGAATTCAACCCTCGATGCAGGTTATGATTTTCGCTATGCAACCGACGATCTGATTAGTCTTGAGTGGGACGAAGGTACTTATTCGCGCGGCGCGGCGCATGGAAATCATCTTACGCAGGTCCTGAATTATGACGTGAAAAAAGGGAAGAAACTTGCGTTGGCTGATTTGTTCGTCGACAAATCTAAATACCTAACGCTAATTGCGAATTATTGTATGAAGGAACTGAAGGAGCGCGCGAAGAAGGACGATTCAATGTTCGCGGATCAAATCGAAACCGGCGCGGGCCCGCGCGCTGACAATTATCGAGCGTGGTCGATCACTAAGAAAGGGTTGTGGATAACTTTCGATCCCTACCAGGTCGCAGCTTACGCGGCCGGACCGCAATACATCCTGGTTCCGTATTCCACCTTAAAAGACATCATTCGGCCGGACGGACCCATTGCAAATATTGCGAAATGAGCGGCACGAAATTGTGAGCCAGGAGTTGGAATGAATCGTTACGCGGGGCTGCTGGTAATTATCGTTGGTGGCTTCGTAGTACTGATCGGTTTGTTGATTTACACAGGGGCCCTTTCCTGGTTTGGAAGACTGCCTGGCGATATTCATTACAAAAGCGACAATGTGCAGATCTATGTGCCGCTGGTTTCAATGCTGATCATTTCGGTGATCCTCAGTCTCCTTTTCTATCTGCTGCGTCGATTTTTCTGAGACTCCCAAAGACGATACGCTTCATCCCGTCTTAATCCGACTTCTCGCGCTGCTTTTTTCAAAGCCGTCTTAGTGCTGTCGCCTTCGCGCTCAAATTTGCGAACGAGATCGGCGAGTGCAGCGGCGGTTGAGTTTTGATCCTCTGCAGAGAAACTTCGGTCGCCTTGTCGTCCACTGATGAGCAGGACCAGCTCGCCGCGTGAGTTTTTATCGTTAAAGGTTTCGATCAATTCACTCAAAGTGCCGCGCACAAACTCTTCATGAAGTTTGGTCAACTCTCGGGCGACTGCTGCATCACGATTCCCGAGGACTTCAAGAGCATCACCAAGAGTACCGGCAATGCGATGTGGAGCTTCGTAAAAAATGAGAGTCGCCGGAATCGTGCGCAACGTTTCTAATTTCGCCCGGCGCGCCGCGGACCGAGCTGGGAGGAATCCGTTGAACAGAACTTGATCCGAAGCGAGTCCCGAGGCTGTTAACGCCGCCACGAACGCCGAGACGCCGGGAGCGGGAATGATCTTAAGTCCTTGCTCGGCAGCAAGACTTACAAGTCGAAATCCCGGATCGCTTACCAAAGGCGTACCCGCGTCGGATACCAGAGCAATATTTTTGCCGCCGTTCAGAAGTTCGCAAAGATACTCCGCCCGCTCACGTTCGTTATGTTCGTGATAACTAATAGTCCTCGTGTCGATGCCGAAGTGGTTGAGCAATTTGCGCGTATGACGTGTGTCCTCGCATGCGATCAAGTCGACCTCGCGCAAAATGCGCAACGCTCTTTGAGTGATGTCTTCAAGATTCCCGATCGGCGTCGAGACAATGTAGAGCGTGCCGGCCATTGCTGAGCATTGTCGCATGAAATCTCTGGATAATGTTGGGCCGACGACAGCAAAAAGCCCCGCGCCGGATGAACCGGAGCGCGGAGCTTTGTCGTTCTTAGATTCGTTAGAAAGGCGAAAGACCGCCATCTAAACTGAACCTATTGGGTTAGTAACTGTAACGCATGTTCAGATCGAAAGCGTCTGCCAGAAGATGCAGGCTTGATCTGATATTAGCCAGATCGGCGTCCACGTTAGCACTGCCAGTGCGCAATCGCAGATAGCGATCCAGCTCCATGCCCTGTCGGATTACCGTACGGGCTTCATCGCGGCTGCTATCCAACGCGTAATCTCCACGAAGGCTTTGTCTTAGTTCTCTAACTGCCGCGCGGAAATTCCGCACCTCCTCAACCGCATTCGTATCCACGTTACTTACCCAAAAGAGTCCGCCCAGGACTCGTCGTTGTCTACCGACGCTTAGATCTCGTTCCAACTCTACGGCCGAGTAGTCTAAACGATTAATCGCGTCGCGTACATCGCGTCGATCTGATCGATCATAGCGATTATAAGGATCGTAAGTGCGCTGGTAGATTTGCGCAGTTGCCGCCGCCGGGATCGCCAAAATTAGGAGAGCAGTGGCCATAACGATTCTCAATATTGTCTTGTTTCTCATTATCTACCTCCTTACAGAGCTTTTCGAAAATACTCATAGATGCGATGAATCACACGCAAGCAGCGTGCGCCTGACAATTGAATTGCCCGTGCTTTGCAACAAAGGTCTTTAACTCTTAAGAATTATGTAAGAAAGCGGCGAGGCTCTCTTAAGATTGAATAAGTATGGAGAAGTGACGCCGCAGGATTGAATCATTCAACGGCGAGCGTTGGTCATCTTTCTGCACGTACCATTGAGGCGACTCATTCTTTGTCTTAGCCAGCACCAGCTCGTCATTTAGCCGCGCGCGTCCAAGATGTTTGATATTGGCACAGGCCAGGCCATCGCCGCGTACAATTCCGTCGCGTGGTGTTCGTGGCCAGCCACTTTCTATCGTCAGCGCGCGTACGCCGCGGCGAAAAATCACCGCCGTCCCGACCATAGTTGCCGGTCCGCGGCGAAAACGATGATCTTCGTGACGCTCGATCTGAATACCGGCGCTGGAGCGGTTTGCATCGGCCGCCAGGGAAGTGAACGCCGCATTCAACCAGTCGATGGCCGTGCGCCTCAATAAGTCATTGCGCCGGCGCAAATCCCGATAGCGAGCAATGTCTGCGCGGCCCGTCCGTTGCGCTCGTTGCGCAGCTTCAGCCAGCGCGAGTTCCCATGCGTCTTCGAGATCGTTCATTGACCTGGATTAAAGCATAGTAGGTTTTGCTCTCAAGTTGATGTTATCATGGCCCACCCCTTTAGCTCTCCAGATGATGGGACGGAATTCCAGAGCGATTCCGCGATCAAATCCGGGTCGAAAAGAATAAATTCGGGCGAATGAGAGCTTCACACTGCCAAACAAATTCAGATAAATGAGGCTTCCTTTCCTTAATCACCGCACAGTCGTGGCCGCAGCTTTGTGCGCACTCCTGCTAGTCTGGCTGGGGTTCAATGCTCACGCCGGCGCGCAAGGGCGGCGGATTCCGAAGCGAGCCGGGCACATTAACGACAGTGCGGGTGTAGTCGACGCGTCCACGAAGCAAAGGTTGGAGAAGATCCTCGATAATCTCCAACAGAAAACTGGTATTGACTTTGTAGTGGCGACGGTCAAGACCGCCGGTAACGAAGATCTTTACGATTATTCTCTGCGCGTCGCGAGTAGTTGGGGCGCCGGTCCAGCCAGTCGCGAGGATAGCGTGCTGCTCGTCATCGCCTCGGACAGCGGAAACTTTCTCACTCACGTCAGTAGCTCTGCGCGCGCGAAGGTCCCGGACCAGATCATCAACGAGACAGGTAAGAGTTTGCGGGAACAGATCAGCAACTCGGTGGCCTACGCGACGGCGCTGATGGCCGGCTTAAAGACGTTTGTTGATCAGCTGGGAGCGAAAAATGATTTCAGTTTTACCTCGCTCGATCCACAAGGTGGCGAAATACAGATTGCGCAGCGACCGCGAACCATAACAAGCTCGACGACTGAGCCTAACGAGAACCCGCAACCGACACCTTCAGCCAATCCCACTCCAAGCGAAGCTTCGACGCCGCAGCCAAGTCCTGAGACGACCGCGACTCCCCTGACTCAACCGTCAGAGAGTCCCGCGCTGGCCGGGCCTTCGCCATCGCCGTCGGTCGCGCCGACTGAAGCCGCGCTACCAAGCCCGAGCGTCGCTCCAACCGAAACGCCCTCAGCAACACCTTCTGAGACTGTGCCTCAAGCTTCGCCGAGCGCTTCGGTTCAGACCGTTGCAGTCAACTCGCGCTCAAATAAACCGCCAGGAAGAGCCTCGACCACTGCAGCGAGTCCAGAGGATGAAAAAGAAGAGGTCGAACTTACGCTGACGTTGCCTTTGGCGAGACGTATCGAAACCTTGAAAACGTTCATCGCTACGCATCCCGATTCCGTTGCGTTGCCGCGGGCGAACGAACTGCTCGTGGTGGCTCATGCGGTGTACGGCGATCAAAAGCTGCAAGCGGGTGATAACGAGGGAGGACTGCAACAGTTCCGATTAGCGATTTCGGATGCGCCGGCAGACATGCCGGATCGCTTGTTTACCGAAATCATAGCGCGCATTCCTATCAATCTCTTCTTTCGCGGCCAGCGAGATGCTGCGTTCGAATTGGCCCGGCAGGCCGAAGCCGTCGCCAAGCCGAAAGCAAGACGTTTGCTGTCGCTCGCGGAATTCTATCTGGCGATTGAGAATGGTGACGAAGCAGCCAGGCTTTCCGAGGCCGCGCTCCAGCTTGAACCCGACCTGGCTGCCGGGCATCAAGCGTTGGCTGCTGCGCGGCATATCTCTTTGCGTTTGGATGACGCGGAAACCGAGTATGCGCGCGCACTGGCGCTCGATCCGAAATCGTCTTCGGCGCGAATCGGCCTGGCTGATCTGAAACGCGCAGGCGGAAAAGCTGAAGCCGCGCTGGCGCTTTATCGCGAGCAGCTTCAGGCCGACAGCAAGAGCAATCCGGCACGTGCGGGCATGGTTTTGTCGCTGCTTGAATTAGGTAAGAAGGACGAGGCCGAAACTGAACTGAATGCCGCACTGCAGGATAAGGATCAGTCGCGCAACCTGCCGCTGCTTGTAGGAGCGGCATATTGGTTTTTGGCGCACAACGATCCGTCACGCGGGCTCGACCTGGCACAAAAGGCCGTCGCAGTTGAGGCGCGTTATTCGTGGGCTCAGATTGCCTTGGCGCGCGCAACGATTGCGGATGGAAAACCGTTGCAGGCTGAGCGTGGGCTGCGATTCGTACGCCAGTTCGGTCGTTTTCCGACGTTGGACTATGAGTTGGCGAGCACGCTGGCGTCTGTTGGTTTGTACGATGAAGCGGTGGCTGAACTCAAGCGCTCATTCTCGATCAAAAACAGCGAGATAGAAACCAAACTGGCGGGCCGCGTGGCAGCGCATGCCGCTACGTTCACGGAATTGCTGGCGCCCGAGAGACGCGCCGCGATTTTTCAGAATAATGCAGCCGATACGGAAGCCAACGCGGACATGCTGAAAGGCTTGCTGGCGTTCGACGCTGCTTTGAACCAATCGTCTGTAAAGGAAGACGATCTCGTCACGCTCGGACAACAATTCGCAAAGGGCAATGACGCGATGCGGACTTACCGGCAGGTGTATGTCGCCGGCAAGCTTTTGAAAAAGGGTGCAGCGCCTTCAAACGTAGTCGACTTAATGGATCAGGCCATCAATGGAGTTGAGGCCGCCCTCAGTGTGCCGGCGTCCACTGTTGCGGTACAGCCTGAAGAGATAGGAGTGATTCGCGCACGCGCGTTGGCGCGCGGCGAGACGCCGAATGTTCCCGATGCGCCACGCACAGCTTTGTCCGGACTTTTGCGCGGCCGCATCGAAGATTACGCGGGCCAGGCATTATTCAATCTGGACAAGCAGCAGGAAGCGGTTACGCGCTTGCGACGAGCGGTCGCGGCGGCACCCGAAGGCACGCCTATTTGGCAATCGGCATTGTGGCATCTGGGAGCAGCGCTCGACGCTACGGGAAAAAGCGATCAGGCCTTGCTGTATTACATCAAGAGCTATGTTCACGGTGCTCCCGATCCTGCCCGGCGATCGATCATCGAAACTGTTTACAAAAAAGTAAACGGAACACTCGATGGATTGGACGACAAGATCGGCGCGGCGGCAGTGACGTCAAGTCCTTCGCCTAGTCCGACCCCATCACCTCGTCGCTAACGCTCGCGTTTCTCTAACTCACTTCTTATCTGCATCCAGATTTCAAAGTAGCGCCACTCCGCCGGCGCGTTTGGTTCCTGACGATGGTCGGGTTTGAGGATTAAATCACCAGTCGACAGTAAAACCTTCTTCACTTCCGGATTCTGTTTCACTTTTTCCCACATCGCTGCGACGATTAATTTGTAATGCTCTCCGGGTTTCGCGGCTTTGTATTCAAACTGTTTGCCTTCGAAGCTGACCCAGTTGATCCCCATCTTCTTCATGTTCTCTTCGCCGAGGTCGCCTGCCCGTTTCGCTTCAAAGCTGACCATCTGTGCAACTTGATCGCGCGTGTACTTCCATTCAATTCCGGGAAACTTCGCCCGTGCGTCGTTCGCATCTTCCGGATACTTCATCATTTGCCAGAAACCTTCCAGACTCGCGTAATGCTTGCCATGAAAGACGAACGGCGTCGGCGCGAAGTTCGACAGCAAACCAAGTTCGTGACGTTTGGAAAGAATGACTTCGCCGGGACCGGCTTCCTGCGGCAGGATTTCCCAATCAGGTTTCTTCGGATCGATTATGGGCGTCCACCAATGCGCCGGATAACGCGGGTCGCGCGATGGCTGTTGTCCTGAAACCGAAAAAGAAAAGACTAGCAGTGGCACGAGAAAGCAGAGCAGCTGTCGCAATTTCGATTTCACCGGTTCGGTTTTGAGCGGGTTCAACTAGAGCGTAAACGAGATGGCAAGCGAGACGCCTGCGCTCCAGTCGCAAATCAATTCGCGTAATAACCGGGCCTGGCGCGTGTTTTCAAATCCGGGCGGTTGGCAATTTCGACTTTTACTGTTCGCCAGGTCCCGTCACGTTGCGGTCGAGTGGTCCTATATCCCAGGCTATAAACCTTACCGAGGTCCCGTATCACCTGATCGTAAATACCGTTGAGGTCTTCGATCTTTTTCGCTTTGTAATAGAGGACGCCGCTTTCATCGGCGAGCAGTTCGAGGGTCCGGCGCGCATTGATGTATACGCGCCCAGTCGAATCCCAGGCGCCACGTTCGTCATGTTCCGTGTCCAAATAAATGGGAACAATCAAGGCATCGCTGTGCCTCACTGCTTCCACGAGATCCGCAAAGCTGATGCTCGAGCCCAGACCACTGCCGCCGAGAGCATTGTCGACGCCATCTGTCATAAAAACTACAGCGCGCCGCCGTTCCATCGTTTTGGCGCCGACGACCTGGTCGAGTGTTAACTTCAAGGCGTCCCAAACGTAGGAAGCGCCGCCGGCCCCTCCAATATTCTTCACGGCCTCGGAGAGTTTGGCGCGGTCATCAGTCAGTGTTGACACGATTGTCGGCGTGTCGGTGAAAGTGACGATCGCGAGGCGATCACCCGGACGGGCGGCTTCGATAAAGTGCTGAGTCGTCTTGCGAATCAAATTCCGTTTGCCGGATGTCGACCCTGATAAATCTATCAGCAGCACCAGATCGAACGGCACGTCGGTCGCCGCGAAAAAGCTCACAGTTTGTGGCGTTCCATCTTCCGCAACGATGAAGTCTTTTTGCTCGAGCGTAGCCACCTGAGCCTGCAACTTAATGCTGAAAGCGCTGACGTGAAGACTAACCAGATTAGTTTCGACGCGCAGCACGTCTCCTTCGCCGACATCCTGGCTTTCCAGCAAGCCGGCGGAAGTTGCTTTATCAATCGAACGCTGCTCGCTGTTAGTGTAAAGATTCGTTAGCGCGCCGGTGGTTTTTATCAGAGGCAAGCGGTAGTTTTGTTCCAGCGTGCGCTGGTAGTCGGCCAGTGGCGGCAGCTGATACTGCTTGCGCCGGGCATCAACCAGCGATTCGTCCTGGATCGGAAACATTACGAGGAAGCCGTCGCGAATAGTGGCTTGTGTACCAAACAGTTGTTTCAAGCCGGCGTTCAAGCGGACGCGATCGATGTAAGACGCAAAGTCTCGGAGCTCGAGTTCTCCGCGAGAGGTCGCTGCGATGATTATCGGTAATAAAGCCGCCTGCATTCCGGCAGCGGAAGTGTTTCGCAGAAGAAGGAAGGCGGCATCGGCTCCGTCCTCACCGGCGAGCGCTCTGGTGGGCCAGCCATATTCTTTTAAGATCGAGCAAAGGCTGTCGGCGTTTCGATCGCGAGCCTCACGCAAACGATCAGCCAGGTCGTCGGTCTTCCGTTTGGAGACGGCGTGTTCGACGCGTTCATAATCCTTCTTCCTGAGCTGCAATAACTCGTCGCGTAATTTCTTATTGAAAGTCACCGGTTGCGGCGAGCTCAGCTGGGCCTCCATTTTTTTCACATCGTCTGCGGTCAGGCAGTTGTTCTGGGCGAGCGAAGAATGGCAGCACGACAGAATCGAGAGAACCGCGAAGGAAACCAAGAGCGCCCGCGTGGAGAAGTAAGCAATCATTTTTGAGTACGAGTTCTGCAGGATGCCTGGGTTGCCAGTTATTGTATCGGAGAATCGGCAACTGGTCATTCGATGGGCGCACAGCGGGCCTCATGCAGGAAGACAGGTAAGCCGCGGATGAATGGGGATTTATTGAGAGGAATCTTATCAGCGTACATTCGCATTAATCTGCGGCTCGTATTTGTTCGCCGTCTCATCTTGTGCCCCGCGAACGCGCCGGAGTTCGCACGTCGGGCTTTAAGTTGTCGACGAACAGCTTCAGAATACGCTTGTACTCGTCAGCCCAACTCTCTTCTCGTTCGAAACCATGATCTTCAACCGGGTAAGGCGCGACTTCCCAATTCTCTTTGCGCAGTTCGATCAGTCTTTCTACCAATCTCACCGTGTCCTGAAAATTCACGTTCACATCCACCATCCCGTGGCAGATTAAGAGCGCGCCCTTCAATCCATTAGCGAAGTAAATCGGAGAACTCTGCTTGTAGCTTTCCGCGTCAGCCTGCGGAAGATTCAAAATGTTCGATGTGTAACCGTTGTTGTAATGCGCCCAGTCCGTCACCGGACGCAGCGCCGCACCGGCAGCGAACACATCCGGCTCAGTGAACATCGCCATCAGCGTTATAAAACCTCCGTAGCTGCCGCCGTAAATACCGATTCGTTTTGGATCGACGCCTTGCTCTCTTACCAGGTAGTTCACGGCGTCGACGTGATCGGTTAAGTCCTTGCCGCCCATATGGCGATAAATACCGGTGCGCCAATCCCGGCCGTATCCGGCGCTGCCGCGATAATCAATATCCAGTACGACAAAGCCGCGCTCCATCAACAGATGATTGAACATGAACTCGCGATAATACGAGCTCCACCACCGGTGCACGTTTTGCAAATAGCCCGCACCGTGCACAAACAGCACGGCCGGGCCGCCGCCTTTATAGTTCGAAGGCATGTAAATGCGACCCCAGACTGTCGCGCCATCACGCGCTTTGAAACTCACCAGACGGGGATCGATCCAATCATTGGAAAAGAATTCCGGAATCGGCGAGTTCGTCACCGGCTTGAGGGAGGCGGACGCCTTGTCATCCATTGGCCGATTCGGAAGCAGATATAGTTCCGGCGGTTTATTGCTGTAAGACCGGACATCAGCGAGCATCGTTTCATCCGGAGAAATATCGACCTGGTTCTGCCCTGGCAATCCGGTGATTTGCGTGCGCTTGCCGCCTTCGATGGGCATTGAGAAAAGATGTCTCTGGAAAACGCTTCCTTCACTCGAAGTGAAATAGAACCTCGTTTTGTCCTGCGACAGCCGCACGTCAGAAACTTCGAACGGTCCCGAAGTCAGCTGCCTGGGCTCGCCTCCGTCGATTGAGACGGAGTAAAGATGTGCCCAGCCATCACGCTCTGATTCGAAGTAGACGTGCGTGTTGTCGGGAAACCAACCCAGCGTGAACGCGCCCGGACCGTCAACCCATGCATCGTCGTGAACCGTCGCCAGAGTCTTGGTTTTGCCTGTAACCGGATCCAGCAACATTACCCAACGGTCTTTGTTGTCAGCGGCGCGGCCCATCAAAACTGCGTTCTTGCCATCTTCGGACCATTGCAGTTGTGAAAGCT
>Ga0126376_10000312_pt1 | contig 23046 bp, 14 predicted proteins | sample PanSoiMetPlot_15_FD_92760 | JGI IMG/M metagenome (GOLD analysis project Ga0126376, IMG submission 92760) | Tropical forest soil microbial communities from Panama - MetaG Plot_15 | ecosystem: Environmental > Terrestrial > Soil > Tropical forest > Bulk soil | place: Panama | collected 2016-02-17 | reverse complement strand
CGTAGTAGATCAGTACCGCGTCACATTGCTCCAGATTCTCTTTGTGGATTTCGAATCCTTCAGAATCACTGATGCCTTCATCATCTATGAGTGGCAGCAATACCTGATACTTGTTCAGCGAGAGGTAATCGTTCAGGGCCACAACGCCTTCGAGATCGCGTTTATCAAAGATTAGATAGATCTTTGCGGGAGTCTCACCGGGTGATTCAGGTTTATGCGCATGTCCATTACTACTCAGGCGCAACTGGATGACGTTTTTAAGTTCTTCCAATGGTGTTTGTAGGAGTTCAGCGCCCTGCTGTGTCGTGGCATCAGTTCGTAGATGCTGTATGAACTGCGCCTGCTCGTTTTCCTGCGGCGTCAGCCCGACTGGCATCCACAGCAGTCTTGAAAATGCCGCGTCACGATTACGCTCTGCGGCAACTTCATTCTGCAGGCAAACGATTGAGCGGTTGCATGCTCCTTCAGGAACGATGCCGTAACTTCCGCCGATAAGATGTACCGAAAGCTTCGCCTGGCTTACACACTCGCGCACAGCCTGCTCGTAGTTCGGCGAAACAAAAGGTAACTCTCCTGCGGGAAGAATGTCGTAGCCGCGATTCTGCAACTCGCGCTTGATTTGATCGCGCTCTCCGGTCAGGTCTCTGGTTGTTTGCGCGAGATAGATAGTGCCCTGAGCGCGCGAGAAGACTGAGACTGGAGCTGGAGTCGTGGTACGCGGGTTAATGATTGAGAGAATTTGTTTGACGTCCCACGCGAGGTCGTCGAGTTTGCTCCAATATCTTTGATCGCGATTTCTTCCCAGCTCCTGTCCAAATGCAACCGGCCGCTGAGTCGTCTTGTCTAATTCGTAAAACTCATATCCCAGTTGTTTTTGAAACTCGGATGGGTGCTGTGCGCGCTCGATGTGAGTTTTGACGACTTTAAAGATCCGCAGTTTGTCACCCACAAGCAGACCGCCGGTTTTGTCTGTCAGCCGGCAAAATTCCCGCAACTCACCCATGCACCATTCCGATTGAATGTAGCCTGGTGAGAGAATCGAGATAACAACAGCCGTATTCCTGAGCCGTTCTTCCAGGACATCAGCGAAGTACACATTGCCCGGCAGCCTGGGATCACGCCATATGGAAGGTTCATAACCGAGCGCCTCACCCAAAACGCTCGTAAACCGTTCCTGAAAATTGTCTATCCAGCCCTTTCCATTTTCATCGACCAGTTCATTGTCGAGGTGGCGATAGCTGATAAAGACGTCATCGACAAAGACATGTGTTGATGGCATCAGAGGCTCCAATCGACGAAGCACTATCGGAATAACGAAATCCGGCAAAACTACTCAAGCAGAGAGGAAGAAGCCAGAACGAATTTTGGGGAAAACACTATTCTGGTTGTTTGCTGTTGTCAATGCAGTTTCGGCATGCTTTTGTTAGCAATTTCGAAACACACCTTAAAAACCACACCTCAAAAAAGATGAGCTAAAACGGTGGGCCGGCGGTGTTATATCAGCAAGGACGGAATAAAACTGAAATAATCAGGTTAAGAAAAAGGGGAACTTTGGCGTTTACAGAGTAGAAGTATTTGTAGCGGCGCTGTAGCGCATTAACTTACTGAGTGGTGGGGGGCATTATGTTGAAGGTGCATGCCAAAAAGTTGAACGCGGTTGAGATTCTCTCCCTCGAAGGACAGATTGTAAACGGTAATACGGAGACTCTGCGCAGCGCCATGCAGTTAACGTCCGGCGCCGGCGATATCATTCTCGATCTGGCAAACGTAACGCTCGTGGATGCACACGGGCTTGGCGTCTTGTTACAGCTACGCGAGCAAACCCTCGTAAATCAAGTTCACTTCAAATTAATGAATGTGAATGAGCGCTTATTCCGGGTATTTGAAATCACGCGACTTAATACTGTTTTCGAGATTGCCTCTGGAACCTTTCATGAGATGGCATATGCGCCGCGTCTGCTTGCCGCTGCCTAATCTTCTTACTCAGACCTCACCGTAATACTCGTTTATTTCCGCCCTTCAGACCTTGTCCTCTGGCTTTATATAACCAGGGGCAACGCGCTTTGCGCTTGCCCCTGGCTTTCATATTCCGCGCCGTTGGCGCTCCCTAACCAAGCCTCTTTTAATACCGTCCCGATTCAAAAAAATGTATGATATCCAGAATCCCGGAGGTCCGGGATTTATGGGGCAGTCTTAAAGATCTGCGGGGGAATAAGTCTCCGACGCAGAAATCAGGTTAGCCTGCACAGAAACTCCCCATTTTTTCAGAGCTTTTCACATTCCCGAGAATCGACCCGGCGGTTTTGACTCGGCCCGCCTGTTGAAAAAACCGTGGCGCGGGAAAAGGGTATGCGTCTTGCGACATGCACTCTCCGACCATGTCTCAAAGATGTGCGTTAAACATCGTGGTCCTCGCGATGTCGTTGTCTCTCGGCAGTGCTTATGGTCATGCGCAAGGCAGGCCTGACGAGCGCACGGAATCCGTGCGCAGTTCGCAGGGCAGCATCCGCGGCCGTGTCATCCTTCCGAGTGGCTCCTTCACAGATGAGGCTGTGAAGATAACCCTTTCGACAATTCGTGGAACAATGGCGACGATCTACGCAGAGAGTCAAGGAGTTTTTGAGTTTCCGGAGATTCCTCCGGGAACCTACTACCTGGAATTCGAAGCCGACCGCCGCCACTTTCAGACCGTTCAGGAAACTGTTCAGGTTTATAAAGGCATGCCTTCGATCGTCACCGTATCGCTCAGGCCGATCGGTAATCCTGAAACTACAAAGCCAAATACCGTTTCCGTAACGGAACTAAAAGAGAAGGTTCCTGAGAAAGCCCAGAAGGAATTCGACAAAGCGAGTGCCGCCGGCGCGCAGGGTAACGTTGACGAGGCCATCACTCATTTACGCAAGGCCATCGCGATCTATCCGACATTCATCCGGGCCCACAATGATCTGGGCACTTACCTGTTGGCCCAGGGGAACCTCGACGAGGCGGAGGCAGCACTTCGCAAGGCCCTTGCTATCGATCCCAATGCTTTCAATCCGCTGCTGAATTTAGGAATCGTTCTCGTTCACAAACACTCTTTCATTGAAGCAGCAGAACCGCTAACCAAAGCCCTCACTATTGAACCGAATTCACCTGCCGCTCACTTGTATGCCGGCCTGGCATTCCTGGGCACAGAACAAAATGATGCGGCTGAAAAAGATCTGAAGGCTGCCTACTCACTGGGCGGTCCAAAGTACGGCATAGCGCTTTATCACCTGGGGCAGCTCTACCTGAATCGCGGCGATCGCGCCGCAGCACTAAAGTCATTCGAAGAGTACTTATCGGTAGTACCCGACGCCCAGAACGCACAACAGGTACGAAAACTCATTTCGATGCTTCGTTGAGCTCGCACCTGTTTTTCGTCCTGGGAGTCAGCTCGCAACAAAAACTCAAAGAGGAGGCACAAGATGAATGTTTTAAGAATCTCACGGATTCTCAACTTCCTTGTCCTTTCAGTTGCCGTGTTTGCAATGCTCGTCATTGTTAGCAAGCCGGCAATGGGCCAAGCTACCAGCGGCACATTGAAAGGATCGGTTGTTGACCCGCAGGGAGCCGCAATTGCTGGCGCAACTGTCAGCGTGAAGAATGCGGCAACAGGTATAGGACAAACTACTACCGCCACTGGGGACGGTTTATTCACCTTCACCAACCTGCCGCCCGGAAAATACACGGTCACTGTTTCCACGAATGCCGGCTTCAGTTCCAAGCAAGTCACTGACGTCGACGTTCGCATCGGAACGGAAACGGATATCAAGGTTGAGCTTCCCGTCGGTACCCCAACTGAAACGGTTACCGTGACAGGCAATACCGAAGAGATTGTTCAGACCACGTCGCAGATCTCTGCCAGTTTTGAGTCTCGCAAGGTAGAAGACCTGCCTTCGAACTCAGCGGGAGGCGGACTTGATACGCTCGCCCTGCTGGCTCCGGGCGTCGTTCCTGGTTTCGGTAACGTCAACTCCAACGGTACGACGTTGTCGGTGAATGGTAACCGGGCTCGAGCCAACAATTTCACACTGGACGGCACGGACAACAACGACCTGACTCTCGGTGGACCAAACTTCTTTATTTCAAACCAGGATTCGGTCCAGGAGTTTCAAGTCATTACTAACAACTACTCAGCCCAGTTCGGAAGAAATCAGGGCGCCGTTATCAATTACGTAACGAAGAGCGGCACTAATGAATTCCACGGTTCTGGTTTTGAGTTCCATCGCAATTCCAGCTCGTTGGATGCGATGACGAATCAACAGAGATCGGATCCGAACCGCAGCCGTCGGGATAAGTTCATTAGCAACGTGTTCGGCGGTACGTTCGGCGGGCCAATCGTAAAGAATAAAGTCTTCTTCTTCGTCGATGGGCAACTGATTCGCCAACGCCAGCAGTTCACATTCAATGCTGCTAACGCAGCGATAACACCGACCGGCTTGGGCTTATTGGGTACGCAATATCCGGGTAACCCCATAGTCAATGCCATCGTGCATCAGAGTCTATTTGCTATTCAACCGAATGCGCGCGTGCGCGCCGCAGGTTCGACCCTGTGCTTCCCCAAAGATCCTACTCTGGCGTTTAGCTGTACTCCGGGCAACGCGAACTTTGCGAATGGCCTGGCAGTTCCGACCGCCTTTGCGGATTGGGATATTCCGACGCCATTCGACCAGAAAGAATACGGACTGCGTGGCGACTTCAACCCAAGTAGCCGCGATAGCTTTAACGTGAAGTGGCGCTATCAACAGTCGCCGGAAACGAATTCTGTAACCGGCTCCAACGGCTTCTTCGGAGACATTCCCTTCAAGAGCCGTAACCTGAATGGTGGCTGGACGAGGCAGATCGGAAGCCATGCAGTGAACGATCTTAAAGGTGCCTGGCAGAAATTGTCGGTGATCTTCGGCGGTGGTTGCAGCGATCCGCTGAAAGGCTGCATCCCTGACGCGGCTGATATTGATAAGTCATTTACCAATATCACTTTCAACGGCATTCTCAGCGGTGGTGCCAACTTGCAGTCAATCGGACCGGCCACGAACCTGCCGCAGGGTCGTGAGGTCCGAGTATTCCAGCTCTCTGATACGTTGTCGTGGACCAAAGGCAAGAACACTCTGATCATGGGCGTCGACTACCGAGACCTGGACAACGCCGTTCCGTTTTTGCCGAACATAAACGGAGCCTTTCGCTTTAACAGCACCACTCGCATCGTTCAGAACTTCCCGAACTTTGTGACACTTGGTGCTGGGAATCCGAGAATCAGTTACAAGGAGAAAGATCAGTTCTACTTCTTCCAGGACGACTGGAAGGTTAGCGATACTCTGACTCTCAATCTCGGCATCCGTTACGAATATACCGGCGCGCCGATAAACCTGCTCAACGACATCACGGTGGAGCGCGAGAGCAACTCGTCGACAGCTCTTTGGCGACAGAGTATTCCCATCGAAGCCAGAACAGTTCCCAGGGTTCCGACCGATAAGAACAACTGGGCGCCGCGTCTCGGCTTTGCGTGGTCACCACGATTGGGCGAGGGCAAATTCTCTCGCTTCCTCGTCGGTGAGAACGACGCGACTGTGCTACGCGGTGGCTTCTCGATGGCGTACGAGCCGGCGTTCTACAACATCCTGTTGAACGTCTCGACGTCAGCTCCGACGGTGTTTCTGAACACTATTCAAAACACCGGCACAGGCGCTTCGCCCGGATTCCGCTTACCTTCGAATCCTACCGGCGACGTTGTGCGCTCCGCCCTGGGTTCATTCCTGCAGAAGAACACTTTTGATCCGCGTCTACTCTCGCGGACTATCGTCAACTCAGACTTCCACTCACCGTACTCACGGCAGTGGTCGTTTGGCATCCAGCGCCAGATTAATCACAACAACGTGGCTGAAGTTCGCTACGTAGGCAATAGTGGACATGGACTCTTCCAGACCGTCAACCGCAATCCAAGAATTGATAACCTGGTGAATGGATTTAACTTCGCCGGTTTCAGCTTCCCCGGATTTCCGAATTTAGCGGCTGGTCACACACCGCTTACGGCTGCACAGTGTCCGACTGCTCCAACAACTCCACCGCAAGATCAGACTGGCGCTTGCCTCGGAAGAATCGTTCCTGGGGCGGGTTTGATGAGGTCTCGCGAGAATACCGGTAGCTCGATCTACCACTCGATGCAGGCAAGGTATAACGGCCGTCTCGCGAATCAATTTACAGTGGGTGCGTCTTATACCTGGAGCAAGGCAATCGATAACGCTTCCGAGATCTTTGCGTTTGGCGAAATCGCAATTGCCGCAAACCCGTTTGACTTGACGAACGCCGAGCGCGGTCTCTCCGGCTTTGACCGTCCGCATGCTGCTTCTTTCAACGCGATTTGGGATTTGCCGTTCAAGAAGGATCAAAAGGGATTCACCGGCAAAGCACTCGGTGGCTGGCAGGTGAACAGCACTTACATCCTTACAAGTGGTCGTCCCTTCACACCTTCGCAGTTCTTCAACCTGCTTGGTGTGCCCACTTATGAGGACGCCACGTTCACCAATACCTTCTTCGGCTTCGACAACGTTCGCGCATTTGCAGGCAACCGCAATGCGCCTCGTGACTCTGTTGGAATCTCGGATATCGACGCGTTTATCTTCTTTGCAGATTCGTTCGTACCGAGTCCAACCCATTTCTATTCACTGGCCGCATTGAACCAATCGTGTCAATCGGACGGCAGTGGCTGTCACTTTGTTCCGGTTAGCGCGAATGACGTGCGGTACATCCTGAACCTACCAGGCTCCGCCAAATACACCGGCAATCCGTTTGGCAACATTCCGCGCAACGGTGAACGAGGCCCGGCACTGAATCAGCTCAATCTCGGCATCTTCAAGAACACGAAGATCGGAGAGAAAGTCACGATTCAATTCCGTGCTGAGATGTTCAATGCGTTGAATCACCCGAATCCCGGTTATGGAGTTGCGGGCGAAGACTCTTTGCCTGACACGTTCCTCGAAGACGCTGGCCTTTACAGCGTTGGTGGAAACAACCGGACCGGTTTCAACGACCGTCGTGCGATGGAACTCAGCAGCCGTCGCATGCAGTTTGGCCTCCGCATCACGTTCTAATTCGGAAGCCTTACGAAGCGGTACTCGAAGGGGAGCTCTCACGAGCTCCCCTTCTTTTTGTGGCTAATCCACTACCGTGAAGTCGATGCTGCGAGAGATGATTTGTCGCTTTTTGTCAGCGAGGGGATCGTTAACGATCAGCGTCAACACGTATCGACCCGGAGGTACTTTAGCCAACGCTAACTGACCGACTCGAACCAGTTGCCCCGGCTCCTTTCCGGGTGTAGTCACGGGTTGCTCCGGTTCCTGGAATAGCACTTTCTGTCCCACGCTGATCATTAATCGTGAGGTTAGTTGCGATTTACCGGCATCTGACTTGGCGTTGTAAACCACCGCAGCGTAACGGAGATCGTTCTTGCGTGAAATGACGCGCGTAGCAGGTAGCATTTGCGGCGTCTTATCTTTTCCGACTGGATTAATCTCGTAAAGCTGAACACTGCTCATCGTCAGTTGCTTCTGCGAGAGATCCGGCACTTCAAAGTAGCGAGAAACAGTTCCCATCTTGCCTGACTCCGTTTCCCTGACGACCAGACGCACTTGATAGTATCCAGGTGTCAGCTGCGTATTCGCAGTGTAGCTGAGGCCGGTGGCGAGAGCGCGCTGGTAGTTCTGCTCAGTGAGATCTGCATTGACGGTTTGACTAATGCCGCCCCGCAGTTTCCCGAGTTGATCCAGCACAAAGCCGACCACGTCAAACGAAGCCTGGTATCGATCACCTACGTGCTTGAAATCCAGCTTTCGAGGATTGATGAAAGCATTGATCGTCAGCTCAGCCTGTTTGTTGGAGGAAAAGAGATACTGCAATTCAGCACTGACGTCCAAATCACGCCGGGCGAGTGGCGATGCCGCCGCCTTCAGGATCTGATCTTCCTTTGTCGCCGCTATTTTGCTGTGGTCTGCTCGCGCAACATATCCTTCGCCCGAGTAGACCCGCACGCCACCGCGACGCACCTTGACTTCAACTTTATGAAAGTGGTTGTCAAACTTCTCAGACGGCCTGTAAGCCAGGCGGTAATAGCCGCGACTTCGCTTTAAGACTCGGTCAAGTCCTTCAGGGAAATTATTTGAGTTGACGACGGAAACTCCGCCGGTCATTTGTGCGAGTTCGCGCAACGTCAACTGCTCTGTTAACGAGACCTCGCCAAGTCGCGCAGTATCAGTGACGCGACCGAAAGCGGGATTTTCGTCACCGCCGGCAAAGGTTCCTCCTCCTAAGGCACTCTTGGCCGGAGTGTCCTGGAATCCTGCTACCGCACCGTTAGTTCTTAAACCACGAACATCCATCGTGCTGACGACAACTCCCGAACGCGTAGCGTTGTCAGTTAACTGCCGAAAGAGTTGGGTAACATCACCAATGATCGAGCCGGTACGACTCAATTCAAACAGCGGCAGCCCACCCGAAACGAGGACCAGGTTTTTGCGACCCGGTAGTTGGCGTAACCCGTTTATGATCTGGTTTGCTACAGCAAGGCTGAGTACGGCTCGAGGAATCTGATTGGTTCCCTCAGATGGTCCTTCAAAATCACTAGTCGCATTCGAACTGACGGTGTCGCTAGCTGTGGCATCTCCGAAAGGAGCAGGCGTGGAAATGATTCGCCCGGGCTCATCGCCGCCAAATCCCAAATGAGGCGGTATCGAACGAACGCCGAGCTCATTCACTGCGCGCCTGAGGATCTGGCGGTCGCCAGTGAATTGTTCCAGCATTCCCCGTCCGCCGACTGTACGAATAATCGCGACAAGATCGCCGGCTCGCATCTTGTTGTTTACAAAATCCGTGAGCATGTCTCTCACGCGCGACATGTCTTCCGAAGGAATAGTGACATCGTCGACGACGAAGCCGATTACGCGGCGCAGATCGGCGGCGGTGGTATCGGTGGGAACCGCGGTGTCGATTCCAGCAATGGCTGGGACGTTGGTCGAGCCTTCATGTCGACCAGGTTCGTCCACACTGACGAACTCCATGAATTGAAGGTCCTGCTTCTTGCCGTTATCGAACACTTCGAAATCGTTGAGCTTGAGATCCGAGACAATCTCATCGGCCTTGCCGGTAACCACGACGTCGGTTTGAACCAGCTCCGTGGTAATGCGCAGGACATCGTCGGGTGCTACGTCTCGTTGCTGCTGCTGCGGTGGTGGCGGCGGAGGTTGTTGCTGGCTCTGTTGCGACGATTGAGCCAGGAGGTTAGTGGTGAGTAGACCCAGTGCGAGTCCAAGGGCGACTACTTTTCTCATGAGAACAACGCTCCTTTTTTGCAAAGCCACTTTATTGATGAGGCGAGCTTAACGACGGCGGTTTAAAGCCTATGCAAGACGGATTATAGGCATGAAAATAGAGGAAACAAAAGCGTGCTCGGACCGTTAGTGCTCTGGTTTGGATTTCTCCGTGCAGAGACAAAATTCAAATTAAGTCACTATTCTCAGACCATTCTGCTTGACGCCTGATTAACGAATCTAATAAATTCACGGCTCCTTGCATTCAATAAGGGGGCGTTGTGCCTCGAATTCGAACGCACCCCTCTCGGAAGGACACATCATTATTGCCCTTCGCTACCGGTGAGTATTCCTGCAAACGAGGAGGAAGAATTGGTCGGCAAAGCCCCATTTGGAATGGAATCGTGCGAAGCTGAGATCAAGGTGCTAGGCGAAGAAAAGTATTCTGATCTTTATTTCGACGAAACCCCATTCAATAACATCGCGATTCACGAGGATACCTACTTAATTATTGGCCGGCGCGGTTCCGGCAAAACGGCCCTCGCCCAATACTTTTCATTTCAGAAACAGATTCCTAATCCAACGTGCATTGAAGTGCATAAGCCGGAAGCGTATCAGCAGGTGCTGTCTGAAATTTCTCGACGCACCTCTGAGTCTCGGGCGGTGGCCGTTGCTCACCTTAAGCGGGTATGGGAGTTCGTAATCTGGTCTTTGATAGCCCACACGGTCGCAACCGACGCAAATGCACCCGAACAGGATGAGGAAGACACAACCCAGCATGGGGTGTCACAACGCGTCGCCGACCTCATTCAGTATCTGATGAGGTTCTTCGACAAGGATGATGAGTCCATTGGGCTTACACTCGAGCGAACCGTCGACAAAGAAAATCTGAAGGAGGTTAAAGCCGCAGCAATCAAATTTGCCAAGCGGAAACCTTTGATTATTGCAATCGATACGCTCGAGCAATACGACATTCGCAACGACTCTTTGATGAATGCTTTAGCAGCGCTAATCGAATACGCATCGGCTTTCAATCTTGAATATGTTCCCCAGAACATTCACTTGAAAGTGTTCGTGTCCGGTGAAGTGTTTCCGCACGTTGAAGAGTCGGTGCTGCTAAATCCACTAAAGGCGGTTCGCAATCCCGTCTATTTACTCTGGCGTCCGAAGGACCTGTTGCGATTGATCGGATGGCGTTTTTACAGACATCTCGAAGCAGTAGATCTATGGAAAAACAAACCGAAGCGGATCGACTGGGACGATGATGCCGAAGTTTTGAATGAAATTTGGATACCACATTTTGGACAGTCGCACGTCAATGCCCGCGGTCGAGTGGAAGACACCTGGCCCTACGTGCTTCGCCATACTCAAATGCGACCGCGGCAGTTGATAGTGATTTGCAATTCGATCGCCCAGCTCGCTATGCAGGAAGGTACGTTTCCACGTTTTGAGGACCGCCATATCATCGAAGGAGTGAAGGGTGCAGAGGTGCGGCTGGCGCGCGAAATTCTGAATTCGTACAGTGAAATCTATCCTGGGGTAGATCGAATTATTTCGGCCTTGTCAGGGCTACCAAAGTTTTTTGCGGGAAATGAACTCGATAAGCGTGCCAGCCAATCAGCCGCGGAATGGAAGACGGAGTATTCACCGTCGCGCTTCAAACAATTGGTTTCGGAATTGGGAATCGTTGGCCGAGTGACCCGTGGCGATGAGAACAGCGATTTCATCGATGCCGATTTTGAATACGGTTCCAGTGAGCGCTTGATGCTCACTCACCGTGACAAATGCGTGATCCATCCGATGTTCTACAAGAAACTGAACATCGTCATGAATACAGAAGCTCGTGTAATGCCATTCACAACTAAACGAGGATGATATGACTCACCACCAAAAACGAGATCGACTTCCCTCGCGCAAAGTAGTTACGGCCGTTGCCGGTGCTGTTGCCGAGTGGTTATTTGCCGTAGTCCCTCTCATCGTTCTCTCCATCGTACTTAGCCACTTGGAACATGGCGGCGATGTTTTGGAATCTGCCGAATGGTCGTTTGGAGCTTCAGTACTCGCCGGTCAGGGAGTCGTCAGATTTGTTTCCGGGCTGGTGAAAGCGCAGCACCTCTCAGTTGATCGTGTACTTTTGGGTGTGTCTGCGGCTCTTGTCTTTGTCGTAGTTCCAGCCAACATAGTTTTGGCATTAGTGCTGATGAATAAGGAGGAAACCCCGCCGAAACATATAAGCAGTCTAATGGTAACGGGTCAGGTGAGCCTGTTCGTAACAGCATCTGTGCTCTTTATCGTGGCCGCCTCGTTCAGCCATCTATGGGCCAAACAATCCAGAGCTGAACCAGACTGATCGTATGTTCGGACACATGAGTTAGGGTCGTTCGAGCACGATTAGCTTACTGCGGTAGTCAATAGTCACAACGAAGTCTTTTAAAAAGTCGTTGCCGACGTTCACGCCCCAGGGCTTCTTGTCACGTCCAGTGCCTTTGCCGAAAAATATCACTGCCGGCGAATCAACAGATATTCCGCCTATCGTTAAATTGCTAATCGTCCCTTTCCTGTTCTCAGCCGCCCCATTGTAACCAACGTCCGTACTAACTGGCGCCCGGTTGACTTCATCTTCAAGTCCTAAATAAGTGACCGCGGCCGGCGTCAGGCTGAAACTTCCGTTCGAGCCTGTGTCTACGTTCGCCACTACCTTCTTCCCATTTAGGAGCACCTCGTCAACCAGGACATTATCGTCGTACCGGAACGGCAGCACCGTCCGTTTCGAGGTGTTCGATTGATTCCCGTTTTTAGAGAACAGAGGCTGTGAGTAAAAACGCACGACACGATTCGGATAATCAATCTGTACGATGCGTCCGTTCAGCAGACTATGTCCGAGTACTCCGTGCAAGGGCTTCCCTAAACGCTCGCTTACTTTTGTGAGGTCAATCGCGACTGCCTCGAGTTTCTTTACAGTGACACTGCCAAGCTCAACAAGTGGCAATTGAGTTCCGTACGCCAAATTCACACCGGTTCCACCGCCGCTAGCCTTGCCTCCTATGGAATCAAGTTTCAGACCTAATTCCCTGGCGGTGGCAATGTCAACGGCGGATGGATCGGTGCCGGTATCAAGCATCATGTTGAAAGGACCCTTTCCGTTGACTTTCACCTGAACGATGATCTCATTCCGGTAAAAGTCAAAGGGAACTTCAACCACTTGTTGTTGGTTTTTCCGTTGCGCAAGAGAGGAGAAACAAACGAGCGTCACCACCAGGAAGGACGTCAAGGCACGCACAATTCTTGTCTTCATACCTTTGTCAAGGCTGCACTTTTGGAGTCGTATCGTTGCTACGTGTTTTGACGAAAGCGGCGACCATTTTGTTAACAGCCTCGTCGCGTGAAATTTTCCCATCCAGATAGGCCGTCCAGATTGGCAAGCAGTCTCGCGAAGTTCAGAAGGGTGTAAATCAACTCCAAGAAGGGACCTGAGAGATCCTGGAAAGGAGCCGGGAGATCCTAGAAAGGGTCAGCACAGTTGTAGACAGGATTTACAGGATTTTCAGGATGTATAAGATAAGTCCTGTCTACTCCGACCGTAGCGCAATGAGTGGATCGACGCGCGTGGCACGGCGTGCCGGGATGTAACAAGCTACTAGCGCCACGAAAACGAGGGCAAGAGACGTTAGCGGCAGAATCAACGGATCGCGTGTTGGCAACGAGGGAATGACGGCAATCAATAACCTGGAAATGCCGTACGCACCCGCGATCCCCAACAACGCTCCACTCACTACCAGCACCGCCCCTTTGCCCAATACCAACCACAGCACATCCCGACTCTGCGCGCCGAGCGCCATACGAATCCCGAGCTCTCCAGTACGTTGAACCACCGTGTACGAGATAACACCGTAAATTCCGATCGCTGCGAGAATCAAACCAACTGTCGCAAACGCGCCCAGCAAGCTTCCCAGCAAAGAGATGCTGCCCAGGCCTGAATCTACCGTAGCTCGAGCCGTGCGGATCCGGTAAACCGGAAGACTGGGATCCAGTCCTGCAATTGAATTGCGCAGACTATTACCCAGCGCTTCGGGAGTCGCGGACGTACGCAGCAGGATCGTGAGATACGCGGGAGCAGCCTGCGCCACGGGTACAAATGCTTCGTAGCGCGTATACGGCTCTCCGAGGTTACCCGGAAACGCGAGGTCATTAACCACGCCGACGATTTCGAAATACTGCTTCTTTTCACCGGGATTACTTATGCGTTTCCCAATCGGACTCTCATTTGGCCAATAATTACGAGCAGTCGTTTCGTTGATGATAACGACGTTCGGATGATCAGCCACATCCGCCTGGTTAAAAGTACGCCCTTGTTGCAGATGCGCTCCGAGCGTCTCGAAGTAGTCGCTACTCACCGGCTCATAAAACATCTCTGGAAGCTTATCGTGCGGCGGCTCAGGCCGGCCCTCGACCACAAACGAACTACTACTTTGAAAACCAAACACCGGCTGCGAACTGCCAATCGCCACGTGCTGCACACCCGGCAGTGTGCGCAGGCGATTCTCCAATTCAGTCAGGAAAACAACACGTTGCTTATCATCCTTGTATTTCTCTCCCCGCAGGCTCATCTGTGCCGTCAGCAGCCCGTCAACACGCCAGCCGGGATCTGCGTTAATGAAACGATGCAGTCCACGCAGGAACAACCCCGCCGCAGCCAGCAACACCATTGCAAACGCTACTTCGCCGATGATGAGCGAATGTCGCAGACGGTGCTGAGATCGTCCTGCTGTAGATCCGCGCGAGTTCTCTCGCAATGCGAGATTGATATCAGCGCGCGACGCCAACCACGCCGGAACTGTCCCGAACAGCACTCCTGTCACCACTGAGCACAGCAAAGCGAAGCCGAACACCTTGTAATCGAGTTGTACCTGCGCTCCAGGCAAACCACTGAAGAGGCGTACGCTGATGAACCGAACGGCCCCAATAGCAATCGCCAGACTGATTATTCCTCCGATCAGCGCGAGCACGATGCTCTCGGTGAGCGATTGTCGCAGCAGTCGCAGGCGAGCGGCACCGAGTGCGGCGCGGACAGCCAGCTCGCGCGATCGCGCCGCCGTGCGAACAAGTTGCAGGTTAGCGAGGTTTGCGCACGCGATCAGCAACACGAAACCGGCAAGTCCAAACGTGAACCACATAACAGTTCTGCCGACACTGTCAGACATTGATCGCTGGAGCGGCTCGAGTCGAATGCTGTCGCCTTCGTTTGAGGAGTTCTGCTTGCCGATGTTCGCGGCCAGAGTAATCATGCCTTGCTCGGCCTGCTTAATAGTGACACCTGACTTGAGGCGACCAAACGAAGAAAGATAGTTGGTGTCGCGGTTTGTCTTTTCTTTCTGACTGAAGGCTAGCGGCTGCCAGATATCGACCGGGCCCCAAAGGATCGGATGTTCGAACCCGGGCGGCATCACGCCGACTATCTCGACTGTCTTTCCGTCGAGCTGGATTTTGCGTCCGATTATGTTTGGGTCACTTCCGAAACGGCGCGTCCAAAAACGATCGGTGAGGATAACAACGTTGTCAGCGCCAGGCTCAAACTCTTCCGGCTTGAATACGCGGCCGTACGCGGGCGCGACGCCCAAAAGGGGAAAGAAATCGGCTGTTCCCGCGAGGCTGAGCAAACGTTCTGCCGTTTGGCCTTGTTCAGTCAGGTTACGACTGGCGTAGGTGTAGGCAGCCATCTTATCGAAGACGGTGTTCTGGTCGTGCTGGTCAAAGAAGTTGGCGACTGAATGCGGCCAACTGTCGGAATGTGGCGAGGTGCGAAAGATTCTAACCAACCGGTCAGAATCCTAGTAAGGCAGCGAGCGAAACAGAAACGTATTCAACACACTGAACATCGCTGTGTTGACGCCAATGCCAAGTGCGAGCGTCAGCACGGCCACAACAGTAAAACCCTTGTGCTTCAGCAGCATGCGCAGGCTATACCGCACGTCCTGAGATACGCTGGTCATACGTTTCCTCCATTTGTCACTGAATCGAGCAGGCTTACAAATAAAACACCTTAAAGTGCGCTCTTGTGCCACAAAAAAGCACAAAAGGCACAAAAAACCTCTTATGTGCCTTTTGTGCCTTTTTGTGGGAGGATCTCAAACTCGCCGCTGAGTCGAATGTCTTCCGACGAGGAGCCAACCATCACCCGAAACATTCCCGGTTCGACGACAAACTTCATATTTCGATCCCACAAACTCAAATCGGCGGGCTTTAACGTAAACGTCACCGGCTTTGTCTCACCCGGCTTCAAACTCACTCGGGCGAAGCCACGCAAGTTCTTCTCGTAGGTGGTAACACTACTCACCAGATCACGCGTGTAAAGCTGAACAATCTCCACGCCTTCACGCGAGCCTGTGTTCTTCACGTCGAGCGTCACAGTTATCGAGCCATTAGTCCTTCCCTGCCTCGGGCTGATGTTTAAGTTGCTATAACTGAAACTCGTGTAACTGAGTCCGTGGCCGAAGTAATAAAGCGCTCCATTGACGCGCGACTTCTCGCCTTCCCATTGTGCGTTTGGCTTGGTAGGAAAGTTATAAGGAATCTGGCCCACGGTTTTTGGGAAGGTCATCGTCAATTTGCCGCCCGGGTTGTAGTCGCCAAATAAAACCTCCGCGATTGCGGTTCCGCCTTGCGCACCCGGGAACCAGGCCTCGATGATTCCCGGAACATATTTGTTCACCCAGTTGATGCTCATTGGTCGTCCGTTCAGTAGTACTACGATCACGGGCTTTCCGGTCGCATACACAGCCTGGACCAATTGCAACTGCCTGCCGGGAAGATCCAGACTGGTCCGGCTCACACTCTCACCAACCGTTTTCCCTGAGTCGCCTAAAACAACCACTGCCACGTCGGAATTCTTTGCAGCCGCAACGGCTTCATCGATCTGCTTCTGTTCCTGACTCGTTAGAGGCTCGGGCAATATTTCAGTCTCAGGCCAATGTGCGTCTATCACGTCACAACCCTTCGCGTATTTCACCCTAACGGAGCTGCCCAACAGGTTCTGAATGCCTTGTCGTACAGTGATCCCCTGAACAGCCGAAGGGCCGTAGCGATACTGGCTCAGGCTCTGATCGTCGGCGTTTGGACCAATCACAGCTACCGATGTGATCTGCTTGCTGAGCGGCAAAATGTTATGATCGTTTTTCAAAAGCACCAGACTTTCACGAGCGGCCCGCAAAGCGACTGCTTGGTGTTCTGCCGAATTGACGATCGCTTTACTTCTGTTTGCGTCCTCGATATACGGATGATCGAAGAGCCCGGTGGTAAACTTCACGCGCAACACATCCCTGACACGATCATCCAGAGTTTGCATTGGAACCTTGCCTTCTTTGACAAGCTCGCGTAATGGCAAAATGAAATCTTCGGGCCTGGTGAAGTTTGTCTTCACGTTCAAGCCGGCCATGATCGATTGCCTGACTGCATCTTTCATGTCCGCGGCTACGGCGTGCTTGTTGTAGAGATACTCCACTGCCGCGCTATCCGAAACGACGTAACCCTTGAAGCCAAAATCTTTTCTCAGTCGTTTAGTTAACCAGTAATCGCTACCGGTAACCGGAATACCGTCGTAGTCGTTATAAGAGCTCATCACACCAAGGAGTCCTGCTTCCTGAATGGCGGCAATGAACGGCGGTAACAGTATGTTTTCAACTTCACGAGGAGCGACCTGAGGATCAGTGCGCGCCTGTCCTTCGCGAGCGCCTTTGCCGACACTGTAAACAGCAAAATGTTTGGCGGTGGAGGCGACGGTGTGGTTTTCCTGCATGCCTTTTACCATTTCGACGCCGAGCCTCGACGCAAGATACGGATCTTCGCCATATGTATCTTCTACTCTTCCCCAACGCTGATCGCGCGCCACGTCGAGAGTGGGGGCATAAACGTTTGTGTATCCGAGCGCTCGCGCTTCCTGGGCCGTAATCCGCCCGACTTCACGCACGAGTTCCGGATCCCAGGTGTGGGACAAACCAGACTGCGAGGGAAAGCTCGTCGCTACTGGAGCGGCGAGGCCGCGCAGTCCTTCATTCGTGAAGTCGACGGGAATTCCCAGGCGAGTCTCTTCGATGAAAAAGCGTTGCACTTCATTCATCGCCCAAACGTGTTTCTCAAGATCTGTGGCGTAGACGCTCTTTGATCCGGCGCCCCAGCCGTTGAGGTGTTCGTCGATGTTAGCGATGCCATCCTTCCAAACCTGATTCTTCCAATCCGGAGTTGGAAGTTCGTCTTTGAGTACGCGTTTGTAGCCGTAGAGCGTCGCTGTCTGGCACGTTTTCTCTTCGAGAGTCATCTGCGAAAGCAGATCGTTGATGCGTCGCTCGACGTCAATTTTGGGATTCTCGTAGACATCCATGCGACCGTTTTTGTTCAGGTCGATCCATCCGGCGTGATAGATGTCTTTCTTGGTTGATTGGGTTTGGGGAATGAAGATAAGGGCGAAGGCGATAATTAGGGAGATCGTTTTCATCTTAAGCCACAAAAAAGCACAAAAGGCACATAAGATTCAACTGAGCTCAGGAGCTCAAATTAAATCTTTTGTGCCTTTTATGCTTTTTGTGGCTACTGTTTCTTGCTGGATTCAGTGGCTTTCAGCTTGGCGTGGGCCCGTTCGTAGTTCGCTTTATAAATCGCAGCGTTTGGATCCTTGTTTTGCTCACCAAGAACCCGCGCTTTGTCGTAAAGCGGTTCCGCGAGATCGATTCGCCCGCCTCGTTCATATGCTTCAGCAAGACTGTCGTAAACGTTCGCCGAATTCGGATAACGTTCCGTGTTCGTCTTGAACACTGAAATCGCTTCGTCCGGCTTACCGTCGAAGAGAAACTGATAACCGATCTGGTTGATGAGATTCTCCGGCACGGGAATGATATAGCCGAACTTCTCGCTCAGTTTCTTGTAATGCGCGTCAGCACCCTTCAAGCCGCCAATCACTGCTCCACTCTTCGGATCTCTGGCCGCTTGCCAATCCTCATAAACCTTTCGCAGTCCGAAATAGTGACTGCGCAGCACCACTGACCCATGATCTTCATCAGCCATGCGCTCAGCTTGCCATTCGAAACCCTTAATATTCGTTTTCGAAAGCACTTCTTTGAACTTGTCAAAGTCTTCTCCGATTGCGCCCGGCTCGTTACCTATCGACGCAAACAGAGTCACTTTCATTTCCTTTTGATTCTTCAGGAAGGCTTCGGCGCGTTTCAACGCTTCACCATTCTCCCATTGCAGCGAAGGACTGACTGCGATGTAGGAGTTGAAGAGTCCCGGCTTGGTAATCATCGCGTGGATTGCAAAGAGTCCACCGAGCGAATGTCCGGCGAGAATGCGATACGGCTGCACTCGATACTGCTTCTCGACTGCCGGAATAAGCTCCGTCTCAAAGAACTTCAGAAAGTTATCGGCGCCGCCACTGGTTGGAAATTGCAACTCGCCGGCGGCGTTTTTCTGTGTGGACTTGACCGGCGTCAAGTCTCGAGTGCGATCAGTGTTCGTGACGCCAACCACGATCAAATCTGAGATGCGACCGTTTCGGTTGAGGAATTCAATCGTGCTCGCCGTGTGACCCATGTGAGCATCGCCGTCAGTCATGTACAGGACCGGATAGCTTACGTTGTTCGTTTCATATCCAGCCGGAGTACGCACCAACACGATCCTGTCTTCGCCCAGCACTGCTGACTTGAGCGTCAGTGTTTTCACTGTGCCTGTGGCTGGTTGTGCTATTGCCGCAGATGAGACGATCGAGACAACGACAAAAGCGAACAGGAAACGCATAAGATTTAGTAGACGCGTCGTGGTCCAATGAGTGGTCATAGCCTTGACTCCAAAAAGTGGATTAACGGGAGGCGGTGATACTACTATATTTGCCGGCCTTAACTACGAGAAAATCTTGCTCGTCGGGTCGTTTTTGCTGTTGAGCTGTTTCTGAAGTGTGACCAGTTGTGTGACTTTCTTGCCCTGAAGGCCAAAAGAGTCACACTAAAGACGGACCAATGCTTATCAAACCTGAGGTTTTTCGGACATCGATTGCTGGCATAGCGGTTGCGCTCGGTTCCGGACGTGAATTGATCCATGGGGCAATCCTGATCGTGGAATCAATTGCATAAAGAGAGCCGCGCGCGGTCGAGACGTTTGGGGTCGAATCGCGTGCGGCTTTTCTGACTTCAGTAATCTTGTTAATTCTGTAGCATCCTGTAAATCCTGTCTAAGTCTTACACAGGATTTGCAAGATGCTACAGGATTTACAAGATGCCGTTCATTGCTACTCCCTCACCAATGTGTATGATCACTCCATGAGCAGCACGCTTGAGAATACAGACATTTCACGCACACCAGCAACAACTATGGGAAGTCTGGCAATAAGGGGGGAAGCTATATGACGTTATTGGATCTTCTGATCCTGCTCGTGGTAGCGGGAGTTTGCGGAGCGCTGGGACAGGCAATCACCGGTTTTTCACGTGGTGGCTGTCTCGTATCGATTGCGCTTGGTTTTGTCGGCGCTGTGCTGGGCATGTGGCTGGCTCGAGCAACGGGACTGCCGGAGTTGTTTGCGGTGCAGATCGGCACGACCCACTTCCCGATAGTCTGGTCAATCATCGGCTCCGCTCTGTTCGTGGCAGTGATCTCACTGCTCACGCGGCGCTATTATTAGCCGCAAAGAAGCACAAAAAGCTTATCGATTCTCTGTGAGCAGTCCCTTCACTATCATCAACTGCGCCAGGAGTCGCAACTCATTGCGCTCGAATCGATCGGCCAGTGCTCTCGTTCGGTTGAAGTCGGCCTTAGCCAGCGCGACTACACCTTTTCCGTATTAGAATAGAAGGAAATCAAGCGGCAGTATTCCTGCCTGGTCCAGAATGATTTCATTCTTTTTAACCGCACCACTTTTCACGACCTTGTCGACCAGCATGAGCAGCGAGATCTGGCGGTTGGCCTGGTCCACGGTTCGCTCGGCGAGCGCAAACGCTTTTGGAGGATCGACTATCGCATAGGCGCACAACAATGTAAGTAAAACGTTCGTCTGCTTGTCGTCGTTTAGATCGCTCTTGATTAAGGTCGCGGCTTCGTCAAGCAAAGTGGAGGCTTCCTCGTCTTCACCTTTCTCCTTCAACATTATTGCCAGCTCGGCCATGGCCCGCGCTCGCTCTTCCTTGCGCCGGATCTTTGGCAGTAGTTTCCGCAGCTCGTCGAGTTGTTTTCGTCCCGCAGCAGCACTGATCTCCTCACCATCCAGCGAATCAAGAATCTTTTTGCGATCTTCGCCGTTGGTCACTTCTTTACTGACGAAGTCGCGGAACTCATCAGTCTTCCCCTGAGCAACAGCCATTATCGCTGCCTGGTTATACATGTTCAGCCGTATTTCATCATTTGCGGTAGCAACACTGCGAACAAGCTCTTCCGGCTTATTACCGCGAATCAACGTGTTATATCCATTCTCATCCCGCTGTTGTCTGGTCAGCGTGTCGTTAAAGGCTGCGAGCTTCCGTTCCAGAAGCGCGCGTCTTTCCGGGAAGAATTGCCGGATCTCAGGCATCACCTCAGACATATAAAACAGCAGATTTGAATTGGCCGACGCGCTAAGCGCTGTGTTTGTCAGAACCTCAACCAGATCTCGTTTCTGCTCGTCGTTGATGCTCAGTACCTTTGTGCGTACAGCCGTCCCATTAGCAAGCACTTTTTCATCTCTCGTCCTGCTATTCTCCAGGAGACTAACGCCGATAATTGCCGCGCGATAATCGGTAGCAAGGTTGGTAGCTTGCACTTTGGTGATGATATCGCCGGCAAACTGTGACGCTTTCTCAGAGTCCTTCTCGTTGAGCTGGTACAAAAGATTCAGCAACTCAAACGTGAGGCCTTTCGCGAGGCTCTGACGCGCAACTTGCAACGCTTGCGCCGGATCGCGCGCAGCGACCACGCTGGCGATTTCCTGTTCGAGTTGGCGCTCGTCAGCAAAAGAAAATTCTGATGCAAACTTTCCCGATGCCACCTGTCGCGTCGCGCGCAACATATCAAGCGCGAGTTGAGCATCTCTATTTGCGACGTGGCGCAGTAGTGTCTGTCGCAGCCGGAAGATTGAATAGTAGGCCTGTGTGAGCTTGTCTCTTTCAGCCTTAGACAGGTTTTCAGTCGTGGCAGGAACTGTCGGATTTATTGAAGTGATAGAGTTGAGTGCATCCCAGTAAAGAGCACGAGCGCGCTTCTCATCGAAGGTCCAAAGTAAATCTGCCACATTCGACATTATGAAAACGCGATTCTCCGGCAGCTTCAGACCCCATGCTCCTGATGCTATCTCGTTCAAAAGTGCGAGCGTCTTTTTTTCAAGCTCCTGGCGTTGCTCTGCTTCTTTTTCCTTTTGAGCCTGAGCGGCTGCGGGGGTAATCGCGTTCGAGATGACCAGCACGATTGCCACGGTCATGAGCAGGACCGAAGATTTTGAGGGCCGAATGATCATTTGAATCTTGTAAATCCTGTCAAATCCTGAGAATCCTGTCCATCGTCTGAGACAGGATTTCAGGATGTTACAGGATTACAGGATTACACGATGCTATACTCTATATGGTTCCGTGAAGTATCCCACAGGTCGAGCACACAGAATTCAAGCGCGCGCACAACAGATGCGCCGGCGCGTCCGTTTTACCCGAAAGAGAATCGAACGAATCTCCCGTACGGCCACTCTCGGCGGTCTCTTTTTATCCTTTTTCAAAATCGGACTGGTTGGCTTTGGCGGTGGCGTTGCTGTCTTAGCGATGATTCGGAACCTCACCGTCCGCAAGCGTCGTTGGCTAACGGATTCCGAATTTGCGGAAGCCGTGGCTCTCGCTCAAGCTTTGCCGGGAACCAGTGCGGGCAACACAGTTACCTACGTGGGAGTACGTTTGCGTGGATGGCGCGGCGCGAGTGTGGCCATGGGCGGGTTCATTCTGCCGTCGATGCTCATGATGATCGGCCTCGCCATAATGTACAAGCACGTACACAACCTTGCCGGTTCAGAGCAATTCTTCCACGGTCTGAATGGAGCGGTGGTAGCGCTGATTCTCGTTACTGCGTGGCGCATGGGAAAAAACATATTGACTAAGCGCTGGCAATGGTTGCTTGCAGTGCTGGCCTTTCTCGCCGTAGCGATACTCAACGCTACTGTGCTTGAAGTCATTTTTGCCGCCGGCCTGATTGGAATCTATATCGATTCATTTGCCGAGAAGCAGTTGCGGCGCTGGCGCGATGTCCGCAAGATTTTTACCCGGCGACGTGGACGTATTCGCACGCGATTGGCACAGCAAAGACGAACTCGAAGACAGAGTTTTTTCCGTTTGCGTCCGGTTGATGAGCCGGAACTGCAAAACAAGGAGAGCTTCGAAACCAACGCTGCGGAGGAGTTTGACGAAGAACGCGAGGAAACTATCACCTTCCGGTCACTCGGTCTGTTTGCTCTCGGTATGCCGCTTCTTGCCAAGCTTGGTTTGCTGCTAACTCTTTCGACAATCTTTCTCAGGATGGGCAGTGTCACTTTCGGTGGCGGACTGGTGATGGTACCGCTAATCGAGTCGGAAGTGGTCAACACTCATCAATGGTTGACACACCAGGAGTTCGCAGATGCTTTTGCGCTGGGACAGATTACGCCTGGTCCAGTGCTGATTACGGCGACCTTTGTCGGCTATCGCGTGGCAGGGACACTCGGCGCATTGGTGAGCACAGTAAGCATCTTTCTTCCGGCATTTCT
>Ga0126376_10000311_pt1 | contig 23077 bp, 23 predicted proteins | sample PanSoiMetPlot_15_FD_92760 | JGI IMG/M metagenome (GOLD analysis project Ga0126376, IMG submission 92760) | Tropical forest soil microbial communities from Panama - MetaG Plot_15 | ecosystem: Environmental > Terrestrial > Soil > Tropical forest > Bulk soil | place: Panama | collected 2016-02-17 | reverse complement strand
CTGCTTCTCAATGCAATCCTCCACCGCTTTTTCAACAAAGCGGGTCCTTGCTGGACCGGACGACTTCCATGACAATTCGGAGCGGGTCACAGGCCGAACATAAATCGATCCCACAACACCAATCGCAATGACCAGCGAGGCTAAACCAAGTGCCGCTCGGATCACCCGTCTTGTCTGGAAATTCATTGGCGTCGCCCTCCATCGTGGAATTATAGTTCCACTCTGACGGAATTCGCATGACGCCGACGGCTCAAAAGAGCCCGTACCTATGTCATACTGATTTTCATCAAGCGATCAGCCAGCCGATCTCAAATCAAGCTCATGTACGGCAGTCATCGTCAGCAGCCACAGAACCACGGTCAAAATGATGAACGCGATCCATTCCTTGTTGTCGAAGAACCATCCATGATGCACGCTATTCATGGCGAGCTTCCCTACGGCCCGATCCAACCCAACACGTTATCACATCTACGGCAGACCTGCACCTAAGGCCCGAATTCGTCGTCCTCGGCCATGATCCTGGCGGCCAACCCAATGAAAATGGCAGGAGCCGCCTTGACCCCTGCCACTACGCTACGCTCCCTCAGGTTACGCTACGAAGTCGAGGGCACTGAGCACCGCTTCGTCAAAAGCTAATCGTGCGTTAGGCCAACGGTGCCTAAGGTGTTCGACAACTTCATGAAGCGATCCGCTCGGTAGGGCCATCTCAACACTTGAACCAGCGAACTGCGCTATCCAGCCTTCCGTCCCAAAGCGAATGATGGTGGTTGACTAAGGGATTAGGCGTGCCGCCACCATCATCCATCCCAGGCTCCCACAGGCGAACCCGGCAAGAGGCACCATCATTAGGGGATCAACCCTGACGGCCATAACGATGCTGCCGAAGGATGGTTCCACTCGGAGTGGAGGTCGGGGCTCACCACAATGGGTGAAATGGCGAGCCCCGGCGCATCACCGCCAACCCTCTTCGGGAATGGCAGGAGCGCAATCACACCTTATTCCTTGGTGGTAGCCGCCGCCACTTCGAGCGAGATACCTCCGGGATTTCTCGGTGCTTACTACCGACTTACTAGCCCTATCACTCGTTCCTGATTACTTAGCTGGATCAATTACTTAATCGCCTCCAAGATCGGCTTCCACATCTGCTGCTCGACATGAATGAAGGTGAGAAGCTCGGCTGGCGTCATCGGATGCGGATAGTTGCCGGTGGTTTCGAGCTTGCTCTTGGTCGCGGGATCAGTGACAGCGGCGCGCAAATCCTCGCTCAGCTTGCGCACAATGTCCTGCGGTGTGCCCACCGGTGCGACCAGCGCGAGCCAGCCACTGACCTTGAAGCCGGGAAGCGTTTCCGCGGCAGTGGGCACGTCGGGAAAGTCGGAAAGCCGTGCCGTCGAGCCGACCGCAAGCGCCTTGATCGCTCCCGTCTGCAGCGCCCCGGCAAGCGGCGGGTAGCCGTCGATAACCATCGGTACGCGCCCAACCATCACATCATTGAGCGCTTGTGCCGTGCCGCCGAGGCAGGGAACCATTAGGAGCTTGATGCCCGTGCGTTGCTGCAGCCCTTCGCCCGCAAGGTGCGACAGCGTTCCGCGTCCGGTTGCCGCGTAGGAGATCTCGCCCGGCCGTTTCTTCGCGAGCGCGATGAATTCGGGTAGCGTCGCCACCCCGAGTGAGGACGCGACCGATATGAAAAACGGCTGCTCGCCGACGAAGCCGACCGGCACAAAATGCGCGGCACTTCAAGTGGCAAGTTGGCTTGCAGGCCGGGCAGTGTCACGAACGCGGAAGAGGGGGCATATAGAGCGTGTAGCCGTCGGGCGCGGCAGCGGCGGCTGTGCGGGCCGCGACCACGCCACCGGCGCCCGGATGGTTCAGCGCAAGCACCTGCCGGCTCCACATTTGCGAGAGGCGGTCGGCGACGATCCGCAGCAGCGCGTCCGGAGAACCGCCGGGCGCCGAATGGGTGATGATCCGCACCGGCCTCGCAGGAAAATCCTGTGCTTGCGCGTGCGCAGTAGGTGCGACGGTCGCCACCGCGGCAGCACCTGCGGCCAAGCGTAAGAATTTTGCGGCGAGGAAGGCTCATGGCAGCGGTTTCTATCATGTCCGTCCCAGGTACCGCGAGCGCTCTTCGCGGATCGCGGCTGCAAATCAATCCACACAGCGCCGCACGCTTGTGGTATTCCTTCACACCGCATTTGACGGCTCGAGGCCGGGGAGGCGGCATTGCATCGACGAGACGTTCTTCGTGCGACCGCAATGATGGCCGCGGGATTCGCTCTCCCACCAGCACGTGCTTTTGCTCAGTCCAAGATTAGTCCGCCGATGCAAACATTAAGCGCTTACATGGGCGCGGCAGGCTCGCGTCCGCTTCCGGACGAGGTTGCGGAGCACGCCAAGCATCATCTCATCGACACGCTTGCCTCGATGGTCTCGGGATCGGAACTGCTGGCAGGCCAGGCGGCTCAACGCTACGTCCGCGCGCATGGTGGAAAGGGCGCTGCGACGATTGCCGGCACGATGCTCACGGCCGCGCCTGCCGACGCCGCGCTCGCCAACGGCGTCATGGCGCATGCCGATGAGACCGATGATTCCCACAACGCCTCGCGGTCGCATCCTGGCTGCGCGATCGTGCCCGCAGCGCTCGCCGTCGCCGAGGAAGTCGGAATCGATGGCACTCGCTTTCTTCGAGCCGTAACCCTCGGCTATGACATAGGCACCCGTGTCGTGCTGGCGATGGGCGGTGCCGAGTTCAGCTATGAGAGCAGTCTCGCCACCCATAGCATCGCCGGAACATTCGGCGCCGCGGCTGCTGCGGCTTGCGCTGCCGGTCTCGACGCGCGCCAAATGCGCTGGGCGCTGGATTATACCGCGCAGCAGTCCTCGGGCATCGTCGCTTGGCGGCGCGACACCGACCACATCGAGAAGGCTTTCGTCTTCGGCGGTATGACCGCACGCAACGGCGTAACGGCGGCGCTGGTCGTGCGGTCAGGCTGGAATGGCGTAGAGGATATTTTCTCGGGCGATGACAACTTTTTCAAAGCATACACGCCGAAGGCGCAGCCTGAACGGTTGATCGAGAAACTCGGTGAAAGATACGAGGTCGTCCACACGGACATCAAGAAATGGACTGTCGGCTCGCCGATCCAAGGCCCCCTCGATGCGATCGAGGCGATCCGCGGCAAGCGAGCGTTTGAAGCCGATCAGGTGAGGCGCGTGAGCGTGCGTCTCGCCCCTTCGGTTGCCGCAGTGGTCGACAACCGTGATATCCCGGATATCTGCTTGCAGCACATGGTCGCGGTGATGCTGGCTGATAAAACCGTCTCATTCCACGCCGCGCATGACAAGCCACGCATGCAGGACACAGCGATCCTGCGCGAGCGCGCAAAAGTCGATCTGGTACGTGATGGCGAGCTTGCGCAGTTCCTACCGGTACGCGTTGCCGTCGTCGAAATCGAGTTCGCGGACGGAACGCGCCTTTCGGAGCGCATCTCTGCGGTGCGCGGGACGCCTCGCAACCCCATGTCTCGGAGGGAAGTGACGGAAAAGGCGATTGATCTCACCGCGCCTATTCTGGGGGGCGATAAATCCAAAGGCCTGGTCAATGCGGTATATGCAATTGAAACGCTGACCGATATTCGAAATCTGCAAGCGTTCCTTCAGGCCGGCTGACTTTCGCGTGGCGCAGTTCTCGTCAGGCTGCGCCGCAACCGTTCGTGCCTATGCCTGCGAAGTATGAGCGGCGTGAGTTTGTCCCAGCTCGCGGACAATTATCCAACATGAGACCTCGCGGTTCGTTGCGAGAGAAACCGTTGCTCGAACCTGCCGTCGCCGGTGGCGTTGAGTAGTGCTAGCCTATTTCCGGCGGTCAACAATCCGTATCGCGCAGTAAGGGAGGAACGTATGCGCTATAAGCCCAAAAGCACTGCCGCCCTCCACATCGCGCTTGGCGGCTTGCCGGATAAGATGCGGGTCGAGGTGGACCCCGACATCCGTATGTCTGCAAAAACTGTTGGCGAACTTCGGAAGGTCGCGGCGTGGCCCGAAAACTTGGTGATCACAACTCCGCAGGAGCGTTACCCGGGAAGCACGGTGAAGGTGAACAAGGCTAACGTCGCAACTCGCGTCTCACCGAAATCGTGAGGCCCGGCTCGAAGAACATGCCGCTCGATTGCTGATGTAGACACAGAATTAACGCGGCCCGCACACTTTTTTGGGCTAGCGCGCAACCGCGCGTTCACTTGATCTCGACGTCGTTCCAGAAGCCGATCCAGTGATCGACCTTCGTCATCGACGCGCGCGGAGCCTCGTACGACCATGCCGCGCGTTCGCTGCGGGCGGTGTCGGCGGCGAGATCATAAAACTGGACGCCATGCGGGCAGGCTAAATCGCTCTGCGTCTTCGGCGTGACGTGCAGCAAGTCCATTCGCACGCTTTCGCGCGGAAAATAACGATAGCCGTCGATCTCGAGCGTCCGGTCGCTCTCCGCAATCACCTGGCCGTGCCATATCGCCTTCATCTGATCATCCTCCAGTCGGCCCTGCAGCACTCCATTCATGCCTCATCGGCTGCCGCCGAAGAAGCCGGTTGCGTCGCGCAGAATCTGTGAACGAATGAATGGATCGGGATCGGCGCCCATGACGATCGAGCCCGGCTGGCCACAGGGCGTCCAACAGACGATGTTGGACTGGGGAGTGCCGCGGGGCGCCGCACGCTGCCCAGCATAGGCGCGTTGCTTGCTCGGCCGGGCATCAGCGGATGAGGCGAGGAGCATGCCGACACCGAAGGCGCAAGCAACCAATCCAACCGAGAGCGCTGTCCTGCCGATGGGCATGGAGACCTCCATCGCTTTGCTTCCTGCGCCGGACGAATATGGCCTCCGCCACCGCCTCAGGCCAGCCGAGGGTCATCACAACTGCGTGTCGCTGGCTGCATCTCGCCGCGATGGATAGTCTGACACTTTTCGCCGCTCGCGCGGCTAGACACGCGCAGCCCCGCCGCAGATGCCGGGGCGCGGCTCCGCCGCCTTGGACACCGCAGATTTGCATTTGGTGCGGCTTGCGCCGGCTGTGCCCCGTCCGTAAGTAAGTTGCGGAGCTTCCATGACCATCGTTCTCGACGCCAGCAGCAGACCGCGCCATCCGGAGAAGGCGCACCGGGCGGACGCCCGGGCGTTGAAAAAGCCCGAGTGGATCCGGGTCAAGGCGCCGGTCTCCAAAGGATACGAGGAGACGCGGGCGATCGTGCGCGCAAACGGCTTGCACACCGTCTGCGAGGAAGCGGCGTGCCCTAACATTGGCGAGTGTTGGGAGAAGAAGCACGCGACCTTCATGCTAATGGGCGACACTTGCACGCGCGCCTGCGCCTTCTGCAACGTCAAAACTGGCTTGCCAGGGCCGCTCGATGACACCGAGCCGGGTCGCGTTGCCGAGGCGGCCGCAAAACTCGGCCTCAAGCACGTGGTCGTGACCTCGGTCGATCGCGATGACCTCGAGGACGGTGGCGCCGCCCACTTTGCCGCGGTCATTCGCGCGATTCGCGCGCGCTGCCCTTCGACCACGATCGAGGTGCTTACGCCCGACTTCCTTCGCAAGCATCGCGCAGTCGAGAAAGTCGTTGCGGCGAGGCCCGATGTCTTCAACCACAATCTCGAAACGGTGCCCTCAAAATATCTCACCGTGCGGCCCGGCGCGCGCTACTTCGCCTCGGTCCGGCTGCTGCAGCAGGTCAAAGAACTTGACCCTGCGATGTTCACCAAGTCCGGCATCATGGTGGGGCTCGGCGAGGAGAGAAGTGAAATTCTCCAGGTTATGGATGATCTGCGCGCGGCCGATGTCGACTTCCTTACCATCGGCCAATACCTGCAACCCACGCCCAAACACCATCCAGTCCTGCGCTTCGTGCCGCCCCCGGAGTTCAAAGCTTATGAGACCATCGCCTATGCCAAAGGCTTTTCGATGGTCGCTTCCTCCCCGCTCACGCGCTCCTCGCATCATGCCGGCGAGGATTTCGCCCGCTTGAGGGCGGCACGGTAGACCCGGCTAGGTCATGGCTGAGCGGCCGCGGTCCCCGTAAGCACTCCGAACGCGGCACTGGTCAGGAGTGCTCCTTGTAACGGGACCAGCCGATGCCGGAATTTTCGACCACGCGCCGGGTTCGCCACTCCGCGGCTCACATGTTCGACCTGGTGGCCGATGTGGAGCGCTATCCGGAATTTGTACCGTTGTGCCGCTCGCTCAAGGTCCGCAAGCGGATCCCCGAGCCGGAAGGCGTCGAGATACTCGTCGCCGACATGACCGTCGCCTACAGGTTCGTACGCGAAGCGTTTACCAGCCGCGTCACGCTCGACCGGCCCAATTTGCAGATCTTGGTCGAATATCTCCAAGGCCCGTTCAGCAGGCTTGAAAATCGCTGGACCTTTCATCCGAAGGGCGAGCGCACGTGCGAGGTGGAATTTTTCATCTCCTACGAGTTCAAAAGCCGCACGCTGGCCCTGCTGATGGGGGCCATGTTCGATGCCGCCTTCCGCCGCTTCGCGGCAGCGTTCGAGCGGCGGGCCGACGCGGTCTATGCACGCTGAGTGCGGCAAGTCGCTCCGCGCACGATAGGCTGGCCGCGAAATTTTCGCGTGTGAATGCGGCTCATGCCGACAATGTCGGGAACTTTGCCTGCTCCGCAGCGGCGAGTTCGCCAAGCATCGCCAACGCCTCGATGACACAGGCGCGGCGGACTTGTGCGCGGCCTACGTCGCCGTACTTGCGCTCCTGCTGAATAAGCCGACCGGCACGCGAGGCGGCGGCGAGATGCACGAGCCCGACCGGTTTGCCGGGCACCGCGCCGCCCGGTCCAGCGATGCCGGTGATCGATACCGCAAGGTCGACGGGCGCGTGCGCCAGCACCCCCCTGGCCATGGCTTCGGCGGTCTCGCGGCTCACGGCCCCATGGCTTTGAAGCGTCACCGAGGGGACGCCGAGCATCGCCTCCTTTGCCTCGTTGCTGTAGGTGATGAAGCCGCGCTCGAAGACATCGGACGAACCTGGGATATCCGTTAGAGTCGCCGCCAGCAAACCGCCGGTGCACGATTCGGCGGCAGCGAGCTTGAGCCTCTTGCCGCGACAGAGATCGAGCAGCGCACGCGCCTGCTCCTTTAGCTCTTGTTCCATCATCTAGGGCCGTTCTCCCCAGGGCAGCCGCACGGTCGCATTGGCGAAGGCCGCCATGCCCTCGCCGCGTCCGGTAAAGCCCATCTTTTCGCTGGTGGTCGCTTTTAACCCGACGCGCTCTATTGGGACTCCTGCGATTTCGGCGATTCGCGCGCGGATCGCGTCGCGGTGCGGGCCGATCCGCGGCGCCTCGCATACGATGGTGACGTCGAGGTGCGCAATGCGCCCGCCCCGCGCACGCACGCGCTCAGCAGCGAAGGTCAGGAACCGGTCGGAGGAGGCGCCGCGCCACTGAGGATCGGTCGGAGGAAAATGAACTCCGATGTCGCCGTCGGCGAGCGCTCCGAGGATGGCATCGACGAGCGCATGAAGAACGACATCCGCGTCAGAATGCCCGCATAAGCCATACCGATGCGAGATGCGCACGCCCCCGACCATCACATGATCACCGTCCCCAAAACGGTGTACGTCGAAGCCGAACCCGGTGCGCACGTCGCTCAAGGCTGCGAGCTTCGCGGCCTCGGCGCGCGCAAAATCGTCGTCGGTCGTGAGTTTGACGTTTTGTGCTTCACCCGCGAAGGTGGTGACCTTCAGCCCCGCCCATTCGGCGAGCGCGGCGTCGTCGGTGAAGTCGTCGCGGCCCGCCGCTTTTGCGCGCCGGTGCGCGTTGAGAAGGGAGGCAAAGCCAAACGCCTGCGGCGTCTGCACCATGCGCAGTCGCGCGCGGTCGAGCGTACCCGTGACGCAACCCGCCGGATCGATGCTCTTTACCGTCTCGGCGACGGTGAGAACAGGAACCGCGGCACCGCTCTCCCGTCCGGCCGCGATCGCACGCGTGATCAGCGCATCCGAAAGGAAAGGTCGCGCTGCATCGTGCACCAGCACGAACTCGGGACGGTGCGGCTCCAAAGCCTCGAGACCGGCGCGAACGGATGCTTGCCGCGATGCTCCCCCGGGGACAGATGGCAACAAGGCGAGATCGGCGCTCGCCGCCCGGAACAGGGCCGCATCGTTGGGATGGATCACAGGCTGCACCAGGGAAATGCCCGAGTGCTCGACCAAAGCGGCAAGGCTCGGCCTGATGACGGGTTCGCCCAGCAGTTCCCGGTACTGCTTGGGCGGATCGCCACCTGCGCGCAGCCCGCGCCCCGCTGCAACGACGACGGCTGCGACCTCAGCGGCCATGGGTCCTGCCACGCGAAGGTTGTGCTCGGTCATGGCTTTAGCGCGTCGTGGGTGTGTCGCAAAGCTAGGCCTCTCGCAGGCCCGCGCGTACTGATCCAGGTGGGGATTTTTGCGCTGCAGCACTTGCGCACTCGTCACCATTGGCTAAACTCTATGCAACCAGTAAGTGCCGCCTAATTCCTGTGCAGGGACAGTAAGTGCCTTTAGTGGAACCATTTTTCTGGCGCCGGCAGATCGGAATCGGCAAGGTAATGGTGCCGAACCCAGCGATCTTAGCGCCAATGTCGGGGATAACCGACGCTCCGTTTCGGCGCCTAGCGGCCGCGCTGGGGGCGGGCCTGGTCATCTCGGAGATGACGGCGAGCGCGGCGCTCGCCCAGAGGCGTCCCAAGGCGCGGCTGCGTGCCGAAGGGCAGGGGCTGTGCACGCACGTCGTCCAATTGGCAGGGTGTGAGCCGACCTGGATGGCGGAGGGCGCGCGCATCGCAGAGGCCAGCGGCGCCGCCATCATCGATATCAACATGGGTTGTCCAGCGCGGCAGGTCACCGGCGGGCAGTCTGGCTCGGCGCTGATGCGCGATCTCGACCATGCCCTGTCGCTGATCGAGGCGACCGTCGGCGCGGTCTCGGTGCCGGTTACGCTCAAGATGCGGCTCGGATGGGATGATCGCTCCATCAATGCGCCTGAACTGGCCCGTCGCGCACAAGCGGCAGGCGTGCGCCTGATCACAGTGCATGGGCGAACGCGCTGCCAGTTCTATGCCGGCTGCGCCGACTGGGCCGCGGTTCGTGCTGTCAAGGAGAGCGTTGCGATTCCGGTAGTTGTGAATGGCGACATCGCTTCGGGTAGGGACGCCTTGAGCGCGCTCGCAGCCTCAGGCGCCGACGCCATCATGATTGGACGCGCCGCCCGAGGCCGGCCGTGGCTTCCCGGACAAATCGGCCGCTATCTTGCGTCGGGCGCTCGCGAACCTGCGCCTGCCCTCGGCGCCCAATTCGTTATCATCGATCGACTCTATGACGAGATGCTCTCACACCACGGGCTCGCCACGGGTCGTCGCCATGCGCGCAAGCACCTCGGCTGGGCGCTCGATGCGGCGGCGGAGACAACCGGCGCACCCGATGCACTGCTCAAGGCACATCGGATGCGCGTCCTGACTGCCAACAATGCGGCCGCAGTCCGCCGGCACCTGGCCGATGCCTTTGCCGATTTCGCTTCCATCGCCGCTGCCAAGCCCGCATGCGCTTGGTCGCAAAAAGCGCCGCAGACGGCGTATGGCGGCGAGAGGAAGGCCGCATGAGCCAGCACGAGCCGATGCCGACGCTTCCCTCGGGCAGTGCAGATGCCGTTCTCGACGCGCTGCCGCATCCGGTGATCATGGTCGCAGCCGATGGACGCATCGCCAATGCCAATGCCGCAGCGGAATCGTTTTTCGAAGCGTCGCTACCATTGCTGCGCCGGCACATGTTTGACGAGTTGGTGCCGTTCGGAAGCCCGCTGCTTGCGCTGATCGAGCAGGTGCGCGGCCGCGGCGCCGCGGTCAGTGAATACAAGGTCGATCTCGGCACGCCGCGCAATCCCGGCGAGCGCCTGGTTGATCTTTACGTGGCTCCCTTGCCCGAGCGACAGGATCACGTCGTGGTGATGCTGCAAGAGCGCACGATCGCCGACAAGATGGACCGCCAACTCACCCACCGCGGCGCCGCGCGTTCCGTCATTGCGCTCGCGGCCATGCTCGCGCACGAGATCAAAAACCCGCTGTCAGGCATCCGCGGGGCCGCCCAGTTGTTGGAACAGTCGGTCGGCGACGATGATCGCAGCCTGACAACGTTGATCTGCGATGAAGCCGACCGCATTGTGAAACTCGTCGACCGCATGGAAGTATTCGCCGACGAACGGCCGATCGAGCGCGAACCCGTCAACATCCACGCGGTGTTCGAGCACGTGAAGCGCCTCACCCAATCGGGCGTGGCGCGGCACATCAAGTTCACGGAGGACTACGACCCCTCGCTACCACCCGTGCTCGGCAATCGTGATCAGCTCATCCAAGTTTTTCTCAATCTCGTGAAGAACGCTGCCGAAGCAATCGGTGACAACGCGACCGACGGCGAAATTGGACTGTCGACCGCCTTTCGACCGGGCGTGCGCCTGGCACTCCCCGGCAGCAAGACGCGCGTATCGCTACCGCTCGAATTCTGCGTGAAGGACAATGGCCCGGGTGTGCCTGAAGATCTGCTGCCCCATCTGTTCGACCCGTTCGTGACGACGAAATCCACCGGATCTGGCCTCGGCTTGGCGCTGGTGTCGAAAATTGTCGGCGACCATGGCGGAATCATCGAATGCGAGTCGCAACCGCGACGCACCATCTTTCGTGTGCTTATGCCCATGTTCTTGGGTAACGACGCCGAGCCGGGCGACGCTGCCTGAAGAGGATACAATGCCTGCTGGAAATATTTTGGTTGCGGACGACGACGCAGCTATCCGCACCGTGCTCAACCAAGCGCTGTCGCGTGCAGGTTACGAAGTCCGCTCGACCAGCAATGCCGCGACGCTGTGGCGCTGGGTCAGCCAAGGGGAGGGCGACCTCGTCATCACCGACGTAGTGATGCCGGACGAGAACGCCTTCGACCTCCTGCCGCGCATCAAAAAGGTGCGGCCGGAGCTTCCGGTCATCATCATGAGCGCGCAGAACACGTTCATGACCGCCGTGCGCGCCTCCGAGCGCGGCGCCTACGAATATTTGCCGAAGCCGTTCGATCTCAAGGAACTCATCTGCATCGTCGGCCGGGCGCTGGCCGAGCCAAAAGAACGGACAGGGCCGGCCGCGAAGCCGGACGACCTCGACTCTATTCCCCTGGTCGGCCGCTCGCCGGCGATGCAGGAGATCTATCGCGTTCTCGCTCGACTGATGCAGACCGATCTCACCGTGATGATTTCGGGGGAGTCGGGCACGGGCAAGGAACTCGTCGCCCGCGCGCTGCATGACTACGGCAAACGCCGTAGCGGCCCGTTCGTGGCGATCAACATGGCCGCGATCCCGCGCGATCTCATCGAGTCCGAGTTGTTCGGCCACGAGAAGGGTGCGTTCACGGGTGCCAATACGCGCAGCTCCGGTCGCTTTGAGCAGGCGGAGGGCGGCACGCTGTTCCTCGACGAAATTGGCGACATGCCGATGGAAGCGCAGACGCGACTTCTACGCGTGCTGCAGCAAGGCGAATACACCACGGTAGGCGGCCGCACCCCTATCAAAGCCGACGTGCGGATCATCGCAGCCACAAATAAAGATCTACGGATTCTGATCCAACAGGGGCTGTTCCGTGAGGATCTATTCTTCCGGCTCAACGTCGTGCCGCTGCGCTTGCCGCCACTGCGCGAGCGCATCGAGGATGTGCCCGATTTGATCCGGCACTTCTTCGCCCAGGTGGAGCGGGAAGGGCTGCCGCCCAAACAGCTCGATCAGGCTGCGCTTGAACGGCTCAAGCGCCATCGCTGGCCCGGTAATGTGCGCGAGCTGGAAAACCTCGCGCGGCGGCTCTCCGCGCTCTACCCACAGGAAACCATCGCAGCGGCCGTGATCGACGCGGAACTATCGCAGCCCGCCATGACGTCCGACGTCGACGGCCCGCGCACGGAGGAGCAGGGCCTCTCAGTCGCCGTCGAACGCCACCTGGCCTCCTACTTTGCGAGCTTTGGTGACGCGTTGCCGCCGCCCGGTCTCTATCACCGCGTTCTACGCGAGATCGAGCATCCGCTCCTGTCGGTGACGCTCGCGGCCACGCGCGGCAATCAGATCCGCGCCGCGGATCTCCTCGGGGTCAACCGCAACACGCTGCGCAAGAAAATCCGCGACCTCGATATCCAGGTCTTCCGTAGCAGCGGCTGAGCCGTCCCTAGCGGTGGTGCCGATCGGCCACAGCGCGCTTGCACGCGCCCCGGAATTGTCGCAATTCGGCAACATTGTTGTATAAAAACATCAGTTTACAAGCCCATCGACCACGTGGGGGGCGCCTAGAGGGGCGTATTTTCACGCGCTGTTCGGGTTCCCGTTTGGGACGAAATGAGTCGATGACCAGCGTCGGCCAAACCGCCACTACCGAACTGATGAGTGCTGCCGCCGCGCCAACGTCGGGAGCGATCCGGCGGGCGCTTGGCGTTGCCGCCGTCGCCCTTGCGTTGTTCTCAGCGCTGGTGACCTTCGTCGTGCTTGCCGGCCTCACGCCCATTGCACCGACGCATGAGGTCGTCGTTACCCTATTACTCGCAAACGCGGTCACGGTCTTTCTTTTGGTCCTCGTGATAGGACGCGAGGTGTGGGGCATCGTGCAGGCGAGGCGGCGCGGGCGCGCCGCGGCACGGCTGCACGTGCGCATCGTCGCCTTGTTTTCCATCATCGCCGCGGTTCCTGCGATTGCGGTCGCCGTGGTGGCGAGTGTGACGCTCGACCGCGGCCTCGACCGGCTCTTTTCTCAGCAAACGCGCTCGCTCATCGAGAACTCGCTGATCGTCGCCGATGCGTACGTGCGCGAACACGTCCAGTTCGTGCGCGCCGATAGCATAGCGATCGCAATTGAACTCGCCCGCGCGAAGCCGCTGTTCGACCAGTCGCGCGAGCAGTTTCATCAATTTCTTGCAGTTCAGGCCTCGATCCGCGGCTTGCCGGCAGTCATGCTGCTCGACAAAGACCTCAATGTCGTCGATCAAGTCGATGCACGGACAAGTGACGCCTTCGTCAAACCGTCGCCCGAGGTATTGGCCGCCGTCAACGACACCGAACCGCAAGTGGCGATGTTTCTGGACGAGAACTACGTTGCTGCCATCATCAAACTGCGCGGCTACAACGACGTCTATCTTTATATTGCTCGCCTGCTCGATCCGCGCGTGCTCGCGCAGTTACGGGCGACGCAGGCCAGCGTCGCTCAATATGCCGATCTTTCCGCGCGCCGGGTCGGCATTCAGATCGCGTTTGCGCTCATGTATACGGTGATTGCGCTCATCGTCCTCTTGTCCGCGGTCTGGATCGGTCTCAACTTCGCCAATTACCTGGTGGCCCCAATCCGGCGGCTGATCGGCGCGGCTCAAGTTGTCTCGACCGGCAACCTTTATGTTCAAGTACCGACCCGGCGCTCGGAAGGCGACCTTGCCCAACTGGGCGAGACCTTCAATAAGATGACGCAGGAATTGCGGACGCAGCGGGACGATATCGTGCGTGCCCGCGACCTGATCGACAGCCGCCGTCGCTTCACGGAAGCCGTCTTGGCAGGCGCCAGCGCCGGTGTGATCGGCATTGATGCCGAAAACTGCATCACCATCATGAATCGATCCGCGGAGCGGCTGATCGGACGTACCGAAGCGGAGGTGCTTGGCCAGCCGCTCGCCGAGATCGTTCCGGAACTTGCCGGCATGCTTGCGGCAGCACGCTCCGGTGTCCAGCGGCTCCTTCAGAGTCAGGTGACGATCAACCACAATGGCCGCGAGCGCAATCTTTCCGTGCGGGTGACCAGCGAGCAATCGGGTGCGGCCGAGGGCGGCTACGTGGTGACGCTTGACGACATCACAGAGCTCGTTACCGCGCAACGTACTTCCGCCTGGGCCGATGTCGCACGCCGCATCGCCCACGAAATCAAGAATCCGCTCACGCCGATCCAGCTCTCCGCCGAGCGTCTGCGCCGGAAATACGGCGGCGTGATCACGGAAGATGGTGGTGTCTTCCAGCAATGCACCGATACCATCGTTCGCCAAGTCGACGACATCAAACGCATGGTCGACGAGTTCTCTCGCTTCGCTCGCATGCCGAAGTCGGTGATGACGGCCGAGGACGTCGCCGACACTGTGCGGCAGGTGGTTTTTCTGCAGCGGGTCGCCAACGCGGACATTGATATCCAGCTTGACATCGCGCAGGAGCCGATGCCGGCGAAGTTCGACCGCCGGCTCATTTCGCAGGCGCTCACCAACATCATCAAGAACGCCACGGAGGCCATCAGCGCGGTGCCCCCGGGCGAGTTGGGACGCGGGCGAATACGCATCTGGGCCGGCCGCGAAGGCAACGACATCGTGATCGACGTGATCGACAACGGCGTCGGATTGCCGAACGAGAATCGCAGTCGACTACTCGAACCCTATGTCACCACGCGTGACAAGGGCACCGGCCTTGGTCTCGCGATCGTGGGCCGGATCCTGGAGGAGCACGGCGGACGCATCGAGCTCGGCGATGCCGCCGATAAGATTCCCGGCCAGCGTGGGGCCTGGCTGCGGCTGCGCTTTGCCGCGGAAACTGCGAGCTCGAACGAGGCGGAAGGCGCGCCTCAAACTCAAACCCCCCAACTTGCGACGAACGCTTAAGCCATGGCCGATGACATCCTGATTGTCGACGACGAAGCAGATATCCGGGAACTGGTTTCCGGTATCCTGCAGGACGAGGGCTATATCACGCGCTCGGCGCGCGACAGCGATGACGCGCTGGCGCACGTTGCGAGCCGACGGCCGAGCCTGGTGTATCTCGACATTTGGCTGCAAGGCAGCCGGCTCGATGGCCTGCAACTGCTCGATGCGATGAAAGCGCAGCATCCCGAATTGCCGATCGTGATGATTTCGGGGCACGGCAACATCGAAACCGCGGTCGCGGCGATCAAGCAGGGCGCCTACGACTTCATCGAAAAGCCGTTCAAGGCGGACCGGCTGGTTCTGGTCACCCAGCGCGCGCTCGAGACCTCGCGACTCAAACGCGAGGTCAAGGCGCTTAAGCAGTTGGCGCCATCGACGCTGGTCGGCAAGTCGTCATCCATGAACCAGCTGCGCCAGACCATCGAAAAAATTTCGCCGACCAATAGTCGCATTCTAATCGTCGGCCCGGCGGGCGCCGGCAAGGAGCTCGCCGCACGCGCCATCCACGGCCAATCTGCCCGCACCAACGGACCCTTCATCGTGATCAATGCGGCGGCGATGATGCCGGAGCGGATGGAAGTTGAGTTGTTCGGCGTCGAGCAGCCGACGAACGGGGGAGGGCGCAAAGTCGGCGCTCTCGAGGAGTCGCATGGCGGCACGTTGTTCATTGACGAGATCGCCGACATGCCGCGTGAGACACAGAATAAAATCTTGCGGGTCCTGGTCGAGCAGACGTTCCAGCGCGTCGGCGGCACTCAGAAAGTACAGGTCGACGTGCGCATCATTTCGTCGACCGGCCGCAACATCGAAGCTGAGATCGCCGCGGGCAAGTTCCGCGAAGATCTCTATCATCGCCTTTCCGTGGTGCCCATTCGCGTTCCGCCGCTGGCCGAGCGCCGCGAGGATATTCCAAGCCTCATCGAATATTTCATGCATCAGATCTCCCAGGCGACAGGCCTGCCCAAGCGGCTGATCGGCGAGGATGCGATGGCCGTGCTGCAGTCGCACGACTGGCCCGGCAATGTGCGCCAGCTGCGCAACAACGTGGAGCGGCTCATGATTCTCGCTGGTGGCGATCCGGAGGCGGTGATCAACGCCGACATGTTGCCGCCGGACGTTAGTTCCATGGTCCCCTCGATGCCCGGCGGCGACGGCGGTGAACACCTGATGGGATTGCCTTTGCGCGACGCGCGCGAGGTATTCGAACGCGAATATTTGGTCGCCCAGATCAGCCGCTTCGGCGGCAATATTTCCCGCACCGCCGAGTTCGTCGGCATGGAGCGCTCGGCGCTGCATCGCAAGCTCAAGGCGCTCGGGATCGACTGACCGCCGATGTCGCGCATTGCCTATGTGAACGGCCGCTACCTGCCTCACCGCGCGGCTGCCGTCCATGTCGAGGACCGCGGCTACCAGTTCTCCGATGGCGTCTATGAAGTCTGCGAGGTAAGGGGCGCACGCGTGATCGATCAGCGGCGCCACTTGGCGCGGCTCAGACGCTCGCTTGATGAGCTTCGCATCGACATGCCCATGTCGGAGGCCGCGCTTGCGATCGTGCTGCGCGAGTGCATGCGGCGGAACCGGGTCAGCGACGGGATCATCTATCTGCAGATCACCCGCGGTGTAGCGCGCCGCGACCACGGTTTCCCGCCGACTGGCACTCGCCCCAGCGTCGTGGTCACCGCGCACAGCCTCGACGCCCTTGCGAACGAGCGAACCGCGGCCGAAGGATTGGCCGTCATCACCGTGCCCGACAACCGTTGGCAACGCGTCGACATCAAATCGATTTCGCTGCTGCCCAACGTTCTGGCGAAACAGGCGGCGCGTGAGCGGGGAGCCAAAGAGGCGTGGTTCGTCGATCGCAACGGACACGTCACCGAGGGCTCATCGAGTAATGCGTGGATCGTCACGCGAGACGGAAAGGTTGTGACACGGCCGGCTGATAATGGAATTCTGCGGGGCATTACACGGACCGTGCTGATCGACGTGATCAGAGCCCAGGGCCTGGAGCTTGAGGAGCGCCCCTTTACTGTCGAGGAAGCCTATGGCGCCCGCGAGGCCTTCCTGACCTCCGCCAGCCAGATCGTCATGCCAGTTATTCGCATCGACGAGCGTCCGGTCGGCAATGGGGCACCCGGGTTGATTGCAACCGCATTGCGCGCGGAATTTCACCGCTATGCCGAGGCGAGCTGACGGACGCGTCGCCCGCCGCGTGCCCCCAACTTGTGCTTGCGCCGCCCGCGGCCGTGGCTTGTAATGGTGGGGTCCGGGTCCTGTTGAGCGTTTACGCGTACAAATGGGCACAGCGACTTGGCAATAAGTCTCGCGGGAAGGGGCCCGCGAGCAATAAAATGGAACGACGACAATGGCGGCAGACCGCTCACAAAATCTGCAAGATACGTTCCTCAACCATGTTCGGAAGAACAAGACCCCACTCACGATCTTCCTGGTGAACGGGGTGAAGCTGCAGGGCGTGGTCACCTGGTTCGATAACTTCTGCGTGCTGCTGCGACGCGACGGGCATTCGCAACTCGTCTATAAGCATGCTATCTCGACCATCATGCCTGGGCATCCGATCCAGCTGTTCGAGGGCACCGAGGAGGTGCCCGCCGCGGAAAAGGTTTGATTGGAACCGCGTCGGTTCGATAGCCGCAGTGACCGACTGAGCCAGCCGCAAGGCCGGGAGACCGGCCGCGCGCTGGTGATCGAGCCGCACCTGCGTTCCCGGGCAATGGCGGGCGGCATTGCGCGCGGCAAAGCCTCGAGCCGCTCGGCCGACGCGAGGCTCGAGGAAGCCATGGGGCTCGCCCGTGCCATCGACCTCAACGTGGTCTCCTCAGGCATCGTACCGCTCGGCGCTATTCGCCCTGCGACCTTCATCGGCAAGGGCAAGGTGGAAGAGTTTGCCGGGCTCATCAAAGCCGATGACGCCGGGATCGTAGTCATGGATTGCGCGCTCTCGCCGGTTCAGCAGCGCAATCTCGAAAAGGTCTGGGGTGCCAAGGTGCTCGATCGCACCGGATTGATCTTGGAGATCTTCGGTCGGCGCGCCCGCACCCGCGAGGGCGCGCTGCAGGTCGAGCTTGCGCATCTGACCTACCATAAGAGCCGGCTCGTGCGCTCCTGGACACATCTCGAACGCCAACGTGGTGGCTTCGGCTTTCTCGGGGGGCCCGGTGAGACTCAGATCGAGGCCGATCGGCGTATGATTGAAGAGCGCATCGCCCGCATCGAGGTGGAACTCGGCAAAGTTAAGCGGACGCGCAAGCTCCATCGCGACAGTCGCAAGCGCGTGCCGTACCCGATTGCGGCGCTCGTGGGCTACACCAACGCTGGCAAATCAACTCTGTTCAATCGCCTGAGCCAAGCCAGCGTGCTCTCCGCCGACATGCTGTTCGCGACCCTCGACCCGACATTGCGTGCAGTCGAGCTGCCCAAGGGATTGCGCGTCATCTTGTCCGATACTGTCGGTTTCATCTCGGATTTGCCAACCATGCTGGTGGCAGCATTTCGCGCCACGCTCGAAGAGGTCATCGAAGCTGATCTGATCCTCCACGTGCGCGATGTCTCGCACGAGGATACCGAAGCACAATCGCTCGACGTCCAGGAGGTCTTGTCCCAACTAGGTATCACTGGACGAGGTGAGGGACGGCTGTTCGAGGTTTGGAACAAGATCGACCTTCTCGACAGCGGAGCGCGCTTGCGGGTGCGCAATCAGGCCGAACGCCAGGGGGGCACGGGACGCCCAGTACTCGTCTCAGCCCGAAGCGGGGAGGGGCTTAATCGCCTCGCGGCGGAAATCGAGCGGCGGCTCGCGGCAGACCGTATCACGCTCGAATTCCTTCTCGATGCATCCGACGGCGCAGGTTTGAGCTGGCTCCATCGGCACACTGAGGTGATGAGCAAGGCGCTGCGCGAGGATGGCGCGCTCGCGATCACAGTTCGCGCCGATCCGGCCAATGCACAAAAAGCGCGGGCGAAATTCGCACGAGCGAGCGTACATTCGCATTGACGAGCGCCTCGCGGCTGTAAACAAGCTCAGTACTTCTCGATACCTTTGAGATCGACGATGCGGCTCCACCGCGCCGCGTCTTGCTCGATATGGTCCTGCATCTGCTCGGGCGTGGACGGCATCGGGATGTTGCCGACAATCGCGAGCTTGTCGCGAACATCCGGCAGCTTGAGGATTTCGCCTATCTCCCAATTCAGCCGTTCGACGATGGCTCTCGGCGTTCCGCCGGGCGCGGCAAGGCCAAGCCAAGACATGACCTCGAACCCAGGCAGCGTCTCGGCGATTGCCGGGATATTGGGCTCCAGCACGAAGCGCTTGCGAGACGAGACTGCCAAGCCGCGCAGCGTGCCGCCATTGATTTGTGCAAACGCGATCGTACCGGTCTCGATCATGACGTCCAGCCGCCCGCCCAACAGGTCCTGCACAATTTGGGTGTTGCCGCGGTAGGGAATGCCGCGCAGCGAGGTACCGGCTTCGACATTGATCAATTCGCCGGTCAAATGATGGACGCTGCCGGGCAGGTTCATGCCATAGGTGACGCTGAACGGCGCGGCCTTTGCGCGGGCGATGAGATCAACAAAAGAGGTGATCGGCGAATTCGGTGCGGTCGCGACCACCATAGGATAGCCGGACACCAAGGTGATGAAGGCGAAATCCCTGATGGGATCATAGGGCAATGCTTTGGCAACCGCAGCGCGCGCCGAAAAGGCTCCAGTCAACATCGTCAGCAGATAGCCGTCGGGCTGCGACTTGGCGACGGTATTCCAGGCAGCCACGCCGGTACTCGCCGTATGCTCGACCAACACGGGTTGACCGAGGCGGTCGCCGAGCTTCTCCGCCAGTAGCCGGCTGATGAAATCCGGGCTGCCGCCCGGAGGTGTGCCAGTCAAAATTCTGAGTCCACGCGCCGGCCATTGCTCGGCCTCGGCCGGCAGAACCAATACTGCGGCCAGTGCTACGGCAAGGAGGCGGGAAATCATTCGCATGCGAGGGATCGTTGCTGGCTAGCTCCGACTTGCTCGACAGTTCGGCTTAAATGTTAACACTGTGGCCAATCGCGAGCACCGCCGCCACAAACAATGGCCGGAGATCGTTACCGTAAGGCGTTGGAACGTGGCCGTCCTTCGGCAGCCTTCGCCTCGTTCCAGAGCTCGTCCATCTCCTCGAGCGTTGCCGCTTGCGGGGTTTTGCCGCGGTCCGCAAGCGCCCGTTCTATCATAGCGAAGCGGCGCTCGAACTTACGATTTGTGGCACGCAGCATCGCTTCGGGATCCACATCGAGATGACGGGCCAGATTGACCACCGCGAAAAGGAGATCGCCGACCTCGGTGGCTGCGGTCCCACGATTACCCGCGGCAAGCTCGCGCTCGATTTCGTCTGCCTCCTCGCGGATCTTGGCCAGTACCGCGAGGGGGTCGTTCCAATCGAATCCGACCTTGCCAGCTTTGGCCTGTAATTTGAGCGCACGGGTGAGGGCAGGGAGCGCGGCTGGAATGCCGGCGAACGCGGTCGCGGCGACCTCGCCGGTCAACTTCGTAGCCTTCTGCGCCCGTTCCGCCGCCTTGATGCGCTCCCACATCCCTTCAACTGCCTTCGGCGTGAGACCGCGCGTCTCGCCGAACACGTGCGGGTGGCGCCGCACCAGCTTGGCGGTGAGACTTTCGACCACATCAGCAAAGTCGAATGCGCCTTGCTCCTGCGCCATCCGGGCATGGAAAACGACCTGGAGCAGGAGATCGCCGAGTTCATCACGCAGGTCGTCGAGATCACCTCGCGCGATGGCGTCGGCGACTTCATAAGCCTCCTCGATGGTATAGGGGGCGATCGTCTCGAATGTCTGCTCCAGGTCCCAGGGGCACCCCGTGCCGGGCGCGCGCAGCGCCGCCATGATCTCGAGCAGCCGCGTAATATCGCGCGAAGGGGTCATGACGGAGACGCTGAGCCTCAGCCCTCAGTGGCCGGACCGCTCGGCCTGGCGACTCGCCTCGAACAGAAACCAGCAGCGCTTTTCCGCTTCATCGATGAACACCTCGAGGAAGCTCGCGGTTGCCACGTCGTTGTGCTCGTCGGCGAGGTCGTGGGCGGCGCGCATATGCTGGATCTGCGCCTTGTTGTCGTTCATCAGCTCGAGCAGCATGTCGATCGCGGCTACGTAGCTCTTGTCGTTATCCTTGATCCGTTGCAGCTTGCCGATGTGACCGATCGACCGGATGGTGGTGCCCCCGATCCTGCGCACCCGTTCGGCTAGGATGTCGATGCTGCTTTCCAATTGGCCGGCCTGCTCGTCGAGCAGAAGGTGGTAGTCGCGGAAATGTGGCCCGCTCACGTGCCAGTGAAAGTTCTTAGTCTTCACATAGAGGGCGAAGGTATCGGCAAGCAGCGTGTTGAGCGCGGCGGATACCTGACGAACGGCCTCGGACGAAAGGTCGGTTGGCGTATCAAGCCGGGCGGTGCGCGGCTCAAGCTTTCTTACTTTGCTGGTCACGGGGTTACCTCGTAGTTGGGAAGGGAATTGAATAGTAGAACGGCGGGGCAGAAGGCAGCGTGATATTCGATAGAGCCAGATATTCGCCGCTCGAGAGCCTCTTAGGCGGCCATTCGCATAAGAGATATTATGGAATATATTTTCTACTCGAAGATCGGGCCGCAGTGCATTGAAAAATAGGCCAATTCACGCATGCGGCTGCATTCCGTTCACGCGAGCACGGCATCCGGCATAACAAGCTTGAGCCCGTCGAAGGCTGGCTCCACATGGGGCGGCAGCTTGCTCCGCAGTTCAGCGTAGTCCAGGTCGGCATGTAGATTCGTCAGGATCGCGCGGCCGGGCTTGATCCGCGCGATCCAGGCGAGCGCATCGTCAACGCTGAAATGGCTGGGGTGCGGCCGGTAGCGCAATGCATCCACGATCCACACGTCGATTCCCGCAAGCGCCGCGACGCTGACCTCCGGCAGCCCGCTGAGGTCGCAGGAATACGCGAGCCGCCCGAAACGGAAGCCCAAGGAGGAAATCTCGCCATGCTCCTGGAAGACCGGCAGCGCCGTGATAGAGCCGCCCTCGCCATCCACGGTGATGGACACGCCCGGCTGCAATCGGTGCTCAGTCACGATCGGCGGGTATTCACTGCCGGCAGGTGCTTCGAAACAATAGCCGAAGCGGGCGCGCATCGCTTTAGACGTTGGCTCGTCCAAATAGACGTCGACCCGCCGGCGGCGATGGATAAAGAGCCCACGCAGGTCGTCGATGCCGTGGGTATGGTCGGCGTGCTCGTGGGTGAAGAGCACCGCGTCGAGCCAATTCACGTCCGCGTCGAGGAGTTGCTCGCGTAAATCCGGAGAGGTGTCGATCAGGACCCTGGTAACGCCCAGGCCATTGCGCCGTTCAACCAAGAGCGACGTGCGCCGGCGGCGGTTCCTGGGATTATTCGGATTACAGGCGCCCCAGCCGAGCGCGGGACGCGGAACGCCGCCCGAGGAGCCCGACCCGAGGATCGTGAAACTCGCCGCCATGTCGCACGCGTCAAGCTCGTGCAGGCCGCTCGTCCGCGCCGGCCGTCTGCGGCGGGACTTTTCGGAACAGACGAAAAAAGTTCTCGCTCGTCTGCCGAGCAATCGCGTCCAGCGATATGCCGCGCGCTTCAGCCATAACAAGCGCCGTCTCAATCACATAGGCCGGCTCATTGCGCTCTCCCCGATACCGGCCGGGAGCCAAATAGGGGGCATCGGTCTCGAGCAAGATGCGCTCCGCCGGAAGGCTTTGCGCAATCGCGCGAAGCTCATCCGATTTTTTGAAGGTCACAATCCCCGTGAAAGATACGAAGAGACCGAGCGCGATCGCCCGCCGCGCGAGATCGCGACCGCCTGTGAAGCAGTGCAGCACGGCGGGGAAAGCTCCCCTCCCCGTTTCCTCCTCCAATATGCGTGCCATATCCTCGTCCGCCTCACGTGAGTGGATGACGAGCGGCAGTCCGGTCGCCCGCGCCACCGCTATGTGGTTGCGCAAGCCTTGTTCCTGTGCCGCCTGCGGACTACGTTGATAGTGATAGTCAAGACCGGCCTCGCCGATTGCCACCACCTTGGGATGACGGGTCATGCCGATCAGCTCATCGACCGTGATGTCGAGCTCCTCATGCGCATAATGCGGATGCGTGCCGACCGAGCAATACACGTCGGCAAAACTTTCGGCGATGCCCAGCACCTCGGCGTGCCGTCTCACGCGCGTCGAGATGGTAACGATACGCGCAATACCGACCGCCCGCGCGCGCTCAACCAGGTCATCGAGTTCGCCGGCAAAATCGGGAAAGTCGAGGTGACAGTGGCTGTCGATCAGCATCAGCTCTG
>Ga0126376_10000309_pt1 | contig 23138 bp, 22 predicted proteins | sample PanSoiMetPlot_15_FD_92760 | JGI IMG/M metagenome (GOLD analysis project Ga0126376, IMG submission 92760) | Tropical forest soil microbial communities from Panama - MetaG Plot_15 | ecosystem: Environmental > Terrestrial > Soil > Tropical forest > Bulk soil | place: Panama | collected 2016-02-17 | reverse complement strand
CGTCTTTGAGAACTGCATTGGCGTCTGCAGACTGATATTTGACTGTCACCCGTAAAAGGGAGAAGTACCAGCTATACTTATCGTCTGCCGGAGCATCCGCTCGCTTTATTCCCGCTATTGCGTCGTTCAGAATCTGAATGATTGGAGCGGTTTCGGAAACGGACTGTTCCGGTAGCCAGACAATAAATGCGGCTTTGGCGAACGGCTGTAAATCTGAAGGCACTCCGTCCAGAAGCAGATTCATTTCCCGAAAGCGACCGTTTTTGTAGTGCTCGATAGCGCCGTCGGCAGCCCAATTCCATTTAAACGAATCCCATGCATCGCCCATAAACTGGCGCTCTTCCTTGGACATGTCATCGAGGATCTTGATGGCGCGTTCATAGTCATTATGTTCCCTCGCCAGATTGGCAGCGCGAGACTTGTAGACCGTGCGCACCTCGATCTCATTCGCGTCCGCCGCGGCATTTAAGAGAGACTCGACAGTGTCAAGCGGCTGACTACGCGTAGCGTCATCTATAAGCTGTTGGGCCAGTGGCGAGGAGGACTGACATCGGTTCATTGCCTGACGCACAACCAGCATCTGCTTCGGCAGGAGGCGCTCAATCTCAGGAATAACCGGAGCGAGCCAGGTCACAGTCCCACAGGTTGAATTCTGCTCTGCACTATCGGTCATGCTTTTGGTTATCAAACCTACGTAATACTCCAATAGCTCTGCTCGCAATGGTTCGGGAGGTACCGGTGTGCCGGCGCTGCCTCCTCGCTGCACCGGAAATGCAACGTACATGAGCGAGTTTGATAATTTACTCCGGGGATCTTGCCTTACCACAACCAATGCTTGCTCAAACAAACTGTCAGCCAGTTTCGGGTCCTGTACCCGCAAAGGAAAAAGCAGTCGGTCGAGGTTGTCTGGCGCTCCGGACCGTAACGCCCACGCGCCTATCTCAGCCGCGCGTTTTGGATCGTCTTTAACGACAGCAACCGCCGCATCAATTAAGGCGTCGGAACTCCAGTTCGGTTCCGCTGATTTGTCTGCAGGTGTCAAAACCGTCATCAGGCGTTTGGTGAACTTTTGGTCGAGGGGTGTGAGAATCGTCAGGAGCGCTCTTGCAGTGTCCAATCTTCTTTCACGCTCTGCCTCGGTTTCTTTGTTGGGGACCTGTTCGACGACTTCGATCGCATTCGCGATCCATGTACTTGCTCGCTTTTGGTCCTCGCGCCACCAGCGTTGGGCCAGTTTTCCCCAGAGCACGGCGCGCTGTAGCGAGCTGAGGTCGGTCGCGTCTTTGAGCAGGTCGTTTGTGATGTTTTGCGAACGGACCAGCCAAAGTTCACGCTCACCCTTCTGCGCGGGTTGCGCCAGGCCAAGGGGCGCCAACGCGAGAATCAACAGGCAGGCTCGGATCGAACACTTCATGGTTGATCCCTTGAGATGCAGAACTTGCCCTATAATAACGCCTTTGCTAGAATCCGGTTTCGTTACTTGGGTAATTTCTAATTTTTGATAGGAAGCTCCGGAAGACCTTCGCATGAGTCGAACTACTACTCGATTCTTTATCTTGTAATTGCCGACCCGCACCACGCGGGCGCGCGGCGAAGGCGCTCCTATCGAATCCGATCGACTGAAGTAACAAATTAAGTGAATCGTAAATCGTAGGGAATAGTCTTCGGCCGCGGGACTTAGTCTTCGTTGTAGTCCCCCGCGTGCGCATGCTGGTTGGCATGGTCTTCCGGCGCACTTTGGGGGTGATGTAGAAATGAGCGATATCAACGTACAACTGAAAAACGGTGAACCAGTTCCCATGCCTGATTCGGCAACGGTCGCTGAGGCTCTCAAGAAGCTCGATCGCGACCTGGCCAAACAGGCGCTGGCGGCAAAAGTCGGCGGACGCGAGGTGGACCTTAATGCTCCGCTCGAAGCCCTGCGCGCGAACGGGGAGTCAGTCCAGATTGAGCCAATCGTGCCGCAGACGCGCGATGGGCTCGAAGTTTTGCGTCACTCCACCGCACATCTGTTGGCGGCGGCAGTGCTCGATCTGTTTCCCGGAACCAAGCTCGGCATCGGACCAGCGCTGCTCGACGATCCGCGTTACGGGTTTTTCTACGACGTGATCGCGCCACGGCCGCTCACGGATGCCGATCTGCCGGTCATCGAAAAACGGATGAAGCAGATCGCCGGCAAGAATCTCGGTTACCGTCGCGAAGAGATCTCGAAGGACGAAGCCTTGCGCGTTTTTGGCGAACGCGAGGAGCCGTTGAAATGTGAACTGATTGACGAAAAAGCGGGTGAGAAGGTGAGCGTCTATTACATCGATGGCTCGCCGTTCATCGACTTTTGTTTAGGTCCACACGTTCCGAACACGAACAAGTTGCGCGCGTTCAAACTGCTTTCACTCGCGGGAGCTTACTGGAAAGGCGACGCTTCGCAGCCGCAGATGCAACGGATCTATGGCACGGCTTTCTTCACGCAGGAGGAGCTAGACGCCTGGTTGAAGCAGCGCGAAGAGGCGGAGAAGCGAGACCATCGCCGTCTTGGTCGTGAACTCGATCTGTTCTCGATTCAGGAAGAGTACGGCCAGGGTCTGGTTTTATGGCACCCGAAGGGGGGCGCGATTCGCAAGGAGATGGAAGACTACCTGCGCGAGCAACTGATGCTGCGCGGTTATGGATTGGTCTTCACGCCGCACATTGCGAAGCGCGAACTGTGGTTCACGAGCGGGCACGAGTATAACTACGCCGACTCGATGTTCTCGCCGGTGGAGTTTGAGGGGCAGGAGTTTCGCATCAAGCCGATGAACTGCCCGTTTCACATCGGTATCTACAAATCTGCGCAACGTTCTTACAGAGATCTACCTGTGCGTTACGCAGAGTTTGGTGCTTGTTACCGCGCGGAGCTTTCCGGCACACTGCACGGACTGACACGCGTGCGCGGATTCACGCAGGACGATGCACACATCTTCTGTACGAGCGAGACAGTTCGTTCCGAGATCGTCGGCTGTGTAGACTTCGCTTTTAACGTCTACGAAGTCTTTGGCTTCAAGGACATTAAAGTAGAACTTTCGGTCAGAGGCGAAGATCGCGGCCAATATCTTGGTTCGGATGAAGATTGGGAACGCGCCGAAGCGGCGTTGGTTGATGCTTTGAACAGCCGCGACATTCCGTACCAGCGGGTTGAAGGCGAAGCGGTGTTCTATGGTCCCAAGATCGACATTCGCGTCGAAGATGCGATCGGCCGTGCGTGGCAGTTGACGACGGTCCAGTTTGATTTTAATTTGCCACAGCGTTTTCAGCTCGAATACACCGGCGAAGACAACAAACCGCACCAGCCGATCATGATTCACCGGGCGTTGTTTGGCTCGATGGAGCGTTTCTTCGGCGTGTTAATCGAACACTACGCCGGAGCGTTCCCGATGTGGCTGGCGCCTGTGCAGGTAGCGGTGTTGCCGATCACGGATCGAGTTAATGAGTATGCGGAAGAGCTGGCGCGCGAGCTGCGCGTGGCCGGTTTCCGTGTGGAAGCGAATCTGCGCAGCGAGAAGATCGGCGCGAAGATTCGCGATGCTCAATTACAGAAGGTGCCGTTCATGCTCGTGCTCGGCGATCGCGAGATGGAGCAGAAGACGGTGGCAGTCCGAGAACGTACCCGGGGTGACATCGGGGTGATGTCCATCGCGAAGTTCAAGGAGATGGCGCAGCGGTTGGTTGAAACCCGCGCGTTGGTCAATAACTAGCTGAGGGTCAAAATCAATATAGGTCCTATAGGACCAATAAGACCTATTTGGTCCTATTTGGTTTTGATTCAAAGGCTTCAAACTAAGGAGGTGCAGAATAGCTACAGGCTTTCGAGGTCGCGGTCAGCGTCCTGACAACCGGCGCCTGCCGCCGGTTCGGATCAACGAGAGAATTCGCGTGCCTGAGGTGCGCGTGATTGGGGAGGAAGGAGAACAACTGGGCGTGATGGATGTGCGCGACGCGGTGCGCGCCGCCCGTGAGAAAGGGTTGGACCTCGTCGAGGTTGCCCCCAACGCCGATCCTCCTGTTTGTCGCATTATCGATTTCGGAAAGTACCAGTACGAAGCGAAAAAGAAGGCAAACGAAGCGAAGAAAAAGCAGGTGACGATCACGGTCAAGGAAGTTAAGTTTCGACCGGGAACAGACGATCACGACTACGAATACCGCATGAAGCATGCGCGTGAGTGGCTACAGGATGGCGACAAAGTCAGAGCCACGATCTGGTTCCGCGGACGTGAGATGACTCACCGTGAACTGGGTGCGCGGATTCTGGAAAAACTGGAACAGGATCTCGCGGACGTCGGTGAAGTTGAAGCACGGCCGAGGATGGAAGGCAACCAGATGTTCATCATTCTCGGGCCGAAGAGACATAAGAGCGGCGGCAGTGGAGCGAAGCCCGATGCGCCGCCGGCGAATCAGTAGAAGAGGAAAATCAATTCATGCCAAAACTTAAGACACACAAGGGTGCTGCGAAACGTGTGCGCCTGACTGCCACCGGCAAGATCAAACGTGGCCATTCGCATGCGCGGCACATATTGACGAAGAAGACCAATAAGCGAAAGCGTCATCTGGATATCGATGTGCTCGTTTCCAAGGCGGATCACGATCGCGTGATGTCGATGCTGCCTTACGGTCGAGATTAATCATTGCAATCGGAAATAATAAAAAGGGAGGAATCATATGCCCAGAGCAAAACGTGGCAATAAGCGTCTTGAGAGACGTAAGAAGATATTAAAACTGGCCAAAGGTTATCGTGGCACCAAGTCGAAGCTGTATCGATCGGCGAAAGAGTCCGTGGAGCGCGGGTTGAACTTTGCGTACACCGGACGCAAGTTGAAGAAGCGCGATTTCCGTAGCTTGTGGATCGTGCGCATCGGCGCCGCCGCTCGTTTGAACGGCTTGAACTACTCGCAGCTCATGCATGGACTGAAGCTCGCTGCCATCGAGCTCGATCGCAAAGTGCTCGCGGATCTCGCGGTGCATCAACCGGAGTCGTTTGCTGAAGTCGTCGCTCAGGCCAAGAATGCGCTTGAGAAGGAACAGCAAAACAAAGCCGCGTAAGTTTTCTGAAAGGAAATGAAAGTGACGAACACATTGCTTAACCGGCTCAGCCTGCTAACACTCACGTTCCTGCTCGGTAGTCTCGTTGCCTTCGCACAGACTCCGGATTTGTCCGGCACCTACGAGGGAACCGTGAAGATGCCAAACGCGCCTGAAGGAAAGGTTTCGATTGTGCTCAAATCCGAGGGCGGCAAAATCACCGGACATGCGCAGCACGGTCCGAAAACGATCGAGATCACGGAAGCCAAGTACGAGAACGGCACGTTGACGCTCAACTTCGACAAAAGCCATAAGTACGTCGCTAAAGTTGATGGAGATAAGCTGATCGGCGAAGTCAGTGATGGAACGACAAAGTTTCCGCTCGAACTCAAGAAGGTGACGCCCGCTGCCGCATTCAGTCTCAACGGCCAGTGGGATGGCATAGCCGATGCCCAGGGCCAGCCGTTTCCGTTTTTGTTAACGCTCAAAGTTGACGGCGAGACAGTTACCGGAAGCAGCAGTTCGCAACTCGGTGAATCACTCGTTAAGGATGGTTCGTGGAAAGATGGCAAGCTCATGTTTTCACTCGAGGGCCAGAACGGCGTCATCTCGATGAGCGCGACCGTGATCGAAGGAAAGCTGTCGGGCGAGTTTGATTACTCCGGACAGTTGCAGGGCAGATGGGTAGCGGTAAAGAAAAACTAGACCAGTTAAATGACCGATAGCCAAACTGAAACTTCACCTGAACAGCAAGTAGAAGCGGCACGCAAAGCGTTCGAGCAAGAGTTCGAGCGCTTTGCCCGCTTTACCGCGAGCGATCTCGAAGCCGCGGTGTCTGATGAGCGCGCGCTCGCTGATCTTCGCACGCGGCATCTCGGGAAAAAGAGCGCACTCGCCGCTACCAAGAAACTGATCGGACGCGTCGCGGCCGATCAACGTGCGGCGTTTGGTCAACTTGTGCAAGCGACCGAAGCAGCCCTCGTCCAGTCGTTGGACCAGGCCGAGCAAAGTCTCAAAGACTACATCCAGAGCGAACGCACGGCGCGCGAGAGTATCGACGTCACCTTGCCGGGCCGCCGGCCGCGTTTCGGCCACCGGCATCCGATCACCTTGCTGCGCGAACGTCTCGAAGACGTGTTTGTCGCGCTCGGCTACGTGATTGAAGACGATCGCGAGATCGAGACTGACTTCTATAACTTCGCTGCGCTCAATATCCCTGAAAACCATCCGGCGCGCGGCTGGCAGGACACGTTCTACACCACTGACGGCTTCGCGCTGCGTTCGCAGACTTCGACAGTACAGATTCACGCGATGCAACGTCGCGGAGTTCCGGTGCGCATGATTGCGCCTGGCCGTGTGTTTCGCCGCGATACTCCCGATCCGACTCACAACCCGATGTTCTTCCAGGTCGAGGGGCTGTGTGTCGACCGCGGTATCACGATGGCGCACCTGAAAGGCACAGTGGCGGAGTTTCTGCGTCGCTTGTTTGGGCCTGACACGGTCACGCGTTTTCGGCCGTCATACTTCCCGTTCACTGAGCCGAGCGCCGAGTTTGACTTCAGTTGCTTCAAATGCAAGGGCCGTGGTTGTCGCATCTGCAAAAACTCGGGATGGATCGAGTTGGGTGGTTCCGGGATGGTGCATCCGAACGTCTTGCGCGCGGTGGGCGTCGACCCGCAGGAGTATTCCGGGTTCGCGTTTGGGTTCGGAATCGATCGTATGTGCGCGTTGCTGTATGAGCTCGACGACATCCGGCTGCTTTTCGAGAATGATGTGCGGTTTTTAGGCCAATTCGAATAAATGTTTATTAGCTACGAGTGGTTGAAGGAACTAACGGAGACCAGGTTCACGCCGCAAGAGGTGCGTGAGCGGCTGACTATGGTCGGGTTGGCTATTGATGCGGTTGAGGAGCATGACGGCGACGCCGTGATTGACGTTGAAGTTCCCTCAAATCGGCCCGACTGCCTGTCGCACGTAGGCATCGCCCGCGAAGTTACAGTGATTGAGAATGGCAGACTGCATCTGCCGCCGTCAGAGCCGATAAAAACTGAGGGACGATCTGCGGATCTCACTTCGGTCGAGATCAAGGATCCGGATCTGTGTCCGAGGTATGCTGCGCGAATTGTTCGCGGCGTGAAGATTGGTCCATCGCCGGATTGGCTTGCGAAAAGGCTCGAGATGATTGGCCAGCGTCCGATCAATAACGTCGCCGATATCACGAACTACGTTCTGCACGAGTTGGGCCAGCCGCTGCACGCATTCGACTTTGCAAAACTCGGTGGACAGCGAATCGTGGTTCGTCGCGCTGCTCCGGGCGAGAAGCTGAAGACGCTCGATGGTGTTGAGCGAATTCTAACCGGCGACATGCTCGTCATCGCCGACGCCGAGAAGCCGGTAGCACTCGCCGGTATCATGGGCGGCGAAGAGTCAGAGATCTCGGCCCAGACCACCGACGTCTTGATCGAAAGCGCATACTTCGATCCACATTCAGTCAGACAAACCGCACGTCAGCTCGGCATGGACACCGAAGCGTCGCGAAGGTTTGAGCGTGGCGCTGACTGCGAAGGTGTGTTGCGCGCCCAGCAACGCTGCGTGGAACTCATCTGTGAGATTGCAGGAGGTGTTGCAACAGAAGATGCGGTCGATGTTTACCCGCGGCCGTTGGGTGAGCGAGTAGTCAGTCTTCGTCCTGAACGCATACCGGCGCTGACTTCACTTACCGTTGCGCCTGACGAGATCCGTCGAATTCTTGTCGGACTCGGTTTTCAACCTGTTCCGGAAAATAGTTTCAAAGTCCCATCGTGGCGCATCGACGTCGAACAGGAAGAAGATCTCGTCGAGGAAGTCGCACGACACACAGGTTACGATAAGATCAGATCCGAACTGCCACCGTCGAACTCTTCCGGCGAATACCAGCCGAGCGAGATGAAGCAACGTTCCTTGCGACGTGCGATGAATGCGTTCGGATTCGACGAAGCGATCAACCTCAGCTTCATTCAGCAGGACACACGGTTCGAGCTCATTCCCTCTTTGGCAGGGCATGAGAACGATCAGCCGCAACTCGCCAATCCGATCATTGAAGACGCCGCCTGGATGCGTTCCACACTTTTGCCGGGCCTCTTGAGCTCGGTGCGCCACAATCTCAATCACGGCATTCGCGACGTGCGATTGTTCGAAATTGGCCGGATTTTCTCGGTTTTTAAGCCGGGAGAGCTACCGCAGGAAATGCTCGCACTCGGCGTCGTCGCTACCGGCGGCGCACTCGAAGAGGACCGGGCCCAGGCCAAACGCGAGCTCGACTTTTTCGATCTCAAAGGCGCGCTCGAAGCTGCGGTCGATGCGATGAACCTGAGTTCTTTAACTTTCACGCAAACTTCTGTGCGCCATCTGCGCGCCGGGCAATCCGCCCTCATCAAGTCAGGTGACGGAACAGCAATCGGCACGATCGGACGTTTGGCCGAGGGCGTTGCTACGTCTTACAAGTTTCGGCAGCCGATCTACATTCTGGAGTTGGACCTCGGCGCGCTAATCAATGGTCCGGAAAAGTTGATCCAGTATTCACCGTTGCCTCGATATCCATCTGTCACGCGCGACATCTCGCTGCTGGTTAACCGCAGCGTCGCACTGGATGAGATCTTCGCTACCGTACACAACCAACAGGTGAGTGACTGTCGCAACGTGAAGCTCGTCGGCACTTTTGAAGGTGGAAACATTCCGCCTTCGAAACGCTCCGTGACTCTCAGGCTCGAGTATCGCTCTGACGAACGTACGCTACGAGACGAAGAAGTTGATTCGTATCACTCGCGTTTGACCTCTGTACTCCTCGATACATTCGCGGCGGAGCAACGATAGAAAAATAAATCTCTCATCATTGCAAAATGAGTCTTGCGCTCACAGGCGTGAAGACGGATAATCGCCTCGCGATTTCAGCTCAGACGTTGGGAGACAAAAGATGGTCGGTCTGTCAGGCTTGGAAAAGTTTTCTCATTTGGAAGATAAGATCTATCGCACCATCGAGCTCACTAAAACGCTGCGCCAGGAAAAAGAGAATCTTGAAAAAGAGTTGGCCCTGATCCACCGCGACATGGGCAACGTGCTTAATGAAAAAGAGCGACTCGAGAACCAGGTCGAGAAGCTGCTCGCCGAACGTGAAACCATCCGCATGAAAGTCGAAGCTATGCTCGATGCAGTCGCCGCTCTCGATCCGGAAATGGCCGAGGAGCTTCGATGAGTTCCGGCATCGGTCGCATGATCAATAAAGGCAGTATGGAAGGCAGTAGCGGTAGTCCCACCATTCGGGTTGAAATCTACAACCAGACCTACAACATCAGGTCGGATGGTGACACGGAATACATTATTCAACTCGCGGAATTCGTTGACAGCCGCATGAGAGAGATCTCTTCCGGCACACTTACCGTCGACTCTTTGAAAGTAGCGATCCTCGCCGCACTCCACATCGCCGACGAACTTCACCGACTCAAGAACATGCACGAACAAGCAGACTCGCAACTCGCCGCGCGCAGCGCCGAGTGTGCCGAGATGCTCGACCGACTCCTGAAGGTCCGCAGCAGCCTCGAGAGTGAACAAGGCGGCGCCGGCAAACTCAGCCTCGGATAAAACGTAAATATAAGTCATATAGGTCGAATAAGACCTATGTGCGACTTTGTCGCCAGATGTGCTACTATCCGTCTCGGCGGAGGGAAACGTTCTGCGGTGTTCGTCACCGAGTTACGATGATTGAGCCAACGCCGTTGATTCGGGAGACCGAGGTCGTTTTGCCAGTGCATTTCTTCATCGTTAAGAACTGCCAGAGGCTGCGACATAAGAGGTCACCCACCTGTTTGTGCAGGTTCAATTACGGCTTCGGAACGGCAAATGCGGATCTCCCTCCTGCCAGACCGCGAGTCGTGAATCGCAAATCGTGAAGACTTGATCCTCACGATTGACGATCCAGGGTTCGCGGTTTTCCATTTCAAGCGGCTTCACTAATCAAACTATGAAAGTCCTCATGATCGGAGATGTCGTTGCGAAGCCCGGACGCATCGCTGTGCTCGAACGCATCCAGGATCTCCGCGAGCAGCACCAGATCGATCTCGCGATTATGAACGCCGAGAACCTCGCCGGCGGCTTTTCCGTGACGCCTTCGCTCTGCGAACAACTGTTTTCCTCCGGCATCGACGTGATGACGTCCGGCAATCACATCTTCGACAAGAAAGAAGCAATCGAGTACATCCGCAAGCAGCCGCGCCTCATTCGCCCGGCAAACTATCCGCCAAACACTCCCGGCAGCGGGTACTGGGTTGGACAAGTTAACGGAGCGAACGTCGCGGTGATGAACGTGATGGGCCGAGTCTTCATGCCACCTTCTGACGATCCGTTTCGCATTATCGATAGTGTGCTCGACTCGTTACCGGCCGAAACGACGGTGCGGATCGTTGACGTTCACGCGGAAGCGACGTCAGAGAAAGTGGCGATGGGCTGGCATCTCGATGGCCGCGTCTCGGCAGTTTGCGGAACGCACACGCACGTGCAAACCGCGGACGAGCGGATTCTGCCGGGCGGCACTGCCTATTTGACTGATCTCGGGATGACGGGAAGTTATGCGGGAGTGATCGGGATGAACAAGTCGGACGTGATCGCGCGCTTTACTTCCGTGACCGCGCGGCGCGCAGAGCACTCGAGTGGCGATGTAAGAATTTGCGCGGCCGTGCTCGATATCGATGAATCGACGGGCCGTGCCCGCAACATCGAACGACTAAACCTCAGCCACGATCAGTAAGGCCCTCTCTATTGCATCGGCTTCTGTTGTTGTCGCAACTCTCTCGCCAAGTCGATCTTCGCATCGAGTTCAGCTTTTAGATCCGGTCGCAATCTCAGGCACTCGCTAAAATCTTTTTGCGCATCGCTCTCGTTGCCGATATAAACGCGAGCGAGTCCACGATTGTAATAGGCCCAGACGATCTGTGGGTCGAGTTCGAGTGCGCGCGTGAAGTTCGCGATTGCCTGGTCCATCTTTCCGGATTGCATCAGCGCGGTACCACGTCCTTCATAGGCCCATGCCATGTCGGGCCATAATCGCAATGCACGATCGAAATCAGCCACGGCTTGTTCGTAATTTTTCAATGCGATGTGGGTGAAACCGCGTTGGTAAAAAGACTCGGGAGTGCGATCGTTGAGTTCAATGGAGCGATTCAGATCCTCCAGGGCTCCATGGATGTCACCCATGTCAAGCCGGAGGCTGCCGCGGTTACTGTACGCTTCATAAAAATCTTTTTTTAATGAGATTGCTCGATCCAAATCTTTTAGAGCGTCCTCGCTTTTTCCCATGCTTCGCAGTGCTGCGGCTCGATTCAGGTAGGCGGCCGGTAGACCCGGTCTGATGCGAAGTGCCTCATTACAATCCTCGATGGCTCCCCGGAAGTCGGACTTCTTGTAGCGGACGAGACAACGATTGTTGTAAGCGTTCGCGGTGAATGGATCGATGACCGTGATTTCTTCGCCTGAAGACTCGGCGAATGAGTTTCCCAGCCGGTTTCGATTTGAACTGTTGAAACCCTCGAGATGTGAGCTCAGGCGGATGGCCCTGGTGTATTCTTCGATCGCGCCGTCGAGATCGCCACGGTCAATTTTTTTTTCGGCGCTCTTGAAATGGTCGAGGGCAGATTCCGGGGTTCGTGTTTGAGAGAACACCGTTATTGGAAGACAGAGGGAGACAAATGCGAACAGGAGCGCATAGCGACGCATGGTAGACCCTCCTTGGTTGAAGCTCGTCCACCAGGTGCGCTAAGATGCGGGCGTCGACGATGCAACTTTGGGCGCCCCTAGGCGATCGAACTTGTGTTGTCATCCTAGCCTCGTTGCTATCGCAAGTAGCAACGAGGCTTTCAATATTCCGGTGTAGGTCACCGGGTCTAAAACTAAAACGACCGAACTTGAAAAAAGTTACAAAGAAAATAGCTGGGCTCTGGATCTGAAACACCGTGAAGCGATGAGTTGTGGCGAAAAGAATAGGACGAATAAGTTCCGATAGGACTTATTCAGGCGCGGTTTCGCTGGGCACCACCGATCCCGGGTGAGATTTAACTACCGGTGGCGAAAGTAGTCTATGCGCGTATCCTTCAGGAAAGGAGCGAACGCGCCCGCTTGAGTCAGTAACAACATGTCCCGTTTCGCCCTCAGCCACGACTTGTCCGTTGGTAGCGCGCACAATCTCGTAGCCAAAACGCAGCGAACGTTTACGTAATTCCGTAATGTGTGTACGAACTATCAGTTCGTCGTCATAATACGCAGGGGCTTTGTAGCGGCAATAAGCTTCCGCCACTACCAAAAAAGCATCCTCGCTTTGTTCCATGTCGCGGTAAGAAAAACCGCGCGCGCGACAATAGTCAGTCCTGCCGATTTCGAACCAGACCAGATAGTTGGCATAATAAACAATGCCCATCTTGTCCGTTTCGGCATAGCGAACACGCAACAACGTTTCGTGCCAAACGCCGAATACATCGTCAGGGGCGGGGCTTGTCATCTGAGCAAAGCCTTCCGAACTCATAAGCGAGAGTAGGAATGATTTCCCGATCCAGGTTCAACTGTAAACGTTTAGCGGACTATAAGAGTGAAAGACCAATTATGTCAAAGAAAATCAGCGCCAGCCTGGCCCTTTTGATTCTGCTCTGCCTCTGCACCGGCAGTTTTTTGCCACTCGGCCACGCCCAGACCGGTGTGGCTGGTACGGCCCAGAACGCAGCCATCGTCTCAACTACCGCGGCGGTACTCAAGGAAACAAGCGAATTGCGCGAGCTCTCGATTCTGAAGCCCGTTAAAAGCGGTGCCCAGTCGCGCGCGGAAATCGAGCGGATGATTATCCGAAACCTTGACGATGAGACGACTCCCGCTCAAATGCACGCTGCGGAAATGACACTTAAGGCCTTCGGCCTGGCGCCGCAGGATTTTTCGTATCGTCCGTTTTTGATCAAGTTGTTAACGGAGCAGGTGGCCGGCTACTACGATCCAAAAGCACAGCAGTTTTATCTGGCAGATTGGATCGAACTGGAAGGCCAAAAGCCAGTGATGGCCCACGAGCTGACTCATGCTCTACAGGATCAACACTTCAACCTCAAGCGTTTTGAGAATTGGCCCAAGGGCGATTCCGATGCCGAACTCGCAGCGCACGCGCTTATCGAAGGTGATGCGACGCTCGCGATGACGCTTTACATGGCCAAGAATCCACTCGTTGCACTCGCATTCATTCGCAGTCTTGGTTCGCAGGAGTTGGCCACTGAGCAATTCAAACAAGCGCCACGCGCGTTGCGTGAGTCGCTGCTCTTTCCATACGAAGAAGGTTCTGCATGGGCCACACAACTCTACAAGCGCGGTGGTTGGGAGATGGTATCGCGCGCGTTTACAAAGCTACCCCAGTCGAGCGAGCAGATCCTTCACGCGGATAAGTACTTCGCTTACGAAGCGCCGCAGAAAATAACGCTGCCGGAGTTCAAAACTCTTCTTGGACCATCCTGGAAACGCATCGATTACGATGTGAACGGCGAATGGGGGTGTTATCTTGTGCTCGATGAGTATTTGAACGATGCGGTCGAGTCGAAACAAGCATCGGCAGGTTGGGCCGGCGATCGTTTCGCGCTTTATGAGACATCGAAACCAGGTGAAGTCTTTATTGCTCAGTTGACCTCGTGGGACACGGCGAATGATGCTAAAGAGTTCTTTGATGCTTACGCCAAACGCACTACTAAGAGATATGCGGACGCGAAAGAAGTTAAAAACACGGGCGAACGGATCGAGTGGCAAACGTCGAGCGGTTTAGTCGCGCTCGAGCTGCGTGGTTCGCGGGTTGCAATTCTGGAGGGCGTTCCGGCTGCGACCAGTGCAAATAGTTTGCTGGGCGCGATCTGGCAACAACGATAGAGTCAAAGTGATGAAAAAGTCTGATAGCGGTACAGCCACTAAGCAACCCGCGCGCTTACGCGAACTCACGGATCAACTCCGGACACTTGAGGCCAAGCTTCGTCTCGGCGGTGGACCAGACAAGATCGACCGGCAGCACCAGCAGGGAAAGTTAACCGCACGAGAACGCATTGAACTACTGCTCGACAAAGGTGCTTACGTGCAGGAGATCGGCTTGCTCGTCGCCTACGATCAGTATGGTGGTGGGGCTCCGGGCGCCGGCGTTGTGACAGTGGTTGGCAAGGTCGAGGGCAGGGAAGTTGTCGTAGTGGCAAATGATGCCACAGTCAAAGCTGGTTCGTGGTGGCCTGAGACGATCAAGAAGATCCTGCGCGCGCAGGAGATTGCGATGCGCTCGCGTGTTCCGATCATCTATCTCGTCGATTCGGCGGGTGTCAATCTTCCGTATCAAGGTGGAGTTTTTCCGGGACAATACGGTGCTTCGCGAATCTTCTATTACAACTCGATCATGCGGCGCTATCTGAAGGTACCGCAGATCTCGGCTGTGATGGGACCATGCATCGCCGGCGGGGCCTATCTGCCCGCGCTGTCGGACATCATCATCATGGTTGAAGGCACGTCGTTTATGGGTCTCGGTGGCGCGAATCTTGTTAAAGGCGCGACTGGGCAGACCATCGACAACGAAACTCTCGGCGGCGCTCGCACGCACAACGAATTATCGGGCGTGGCTCATTATCGAGTTGCGGACGATCAGACTTGCATCGAAAAGATTCGAGAGTTTGTGTCCGAGTTGCCGAAGCCGGTGGTCTCGAATGAACCTGCTACCGAAGCGTTGCGACCGGGTGAAGAACTCTACGATCTCATCCCCGAGGATCATCGCCAGCCTTATAACGTCAGAAAAATATTGGAGTGTTTGCTGGATGGGGGTCATCTCGACGAGTTCCAGGCAGACTACGCGAAAGAGATGATCACGGGCCACGCGCGTGTCTGCGGTATTCAAGTCGGCGTAATTGCGAATCATCGCGGCATGGTGCGTGCGCCGGGCGGAAAGCCACCGCGATTTGGCGGCATCATCTATACCGAGTCGGCGGAGAAGGTTGCTTACTTCATTGAGACGTGCAACCGTCATCAAACGCCGTTGTTGTTTGTGCAGGATGTTTCCGGATTCATGGTTGGACCAGAGGCCGAGCACTCCGGGATCATTCGCGCGGGAGCCCAGTTCGTCGAGGCGATGGCGACCGCGACCGTTCCGAAGATCGTTCTAACCGTCAATCATGCTTCCGGCGCCGGATACTACGCGATGGCAGGGCAGGGCTTTGATCCGGATTTTATTTACAGTTGGCCCACCGGGCGCATGGGAGTGATGGAAGGTGACTCAGCCGTGCAGGCTGTGTTCGGCAGCCAACTTGAAAAGTTGAAGAAGAATGGCGAATCGCCTGACGCTGAATTAACAGCCGAGATGGACAAGGTGCGTGAGACTTACGACATGGAGCTCGACGCGAAGTACGCCGCAGCGCGTGGCTTCGTCGACGCCGTCATCGCGCCCGAGTCGACGAGGGCTGCGTTGGAACTGGCGCTGCGCACCACACAAAACTACTCCGGCCCACACCTCGGACAGTTTGTGTTGCCGCCGACACTCGTGTAGACATCCGCGATGGCTCATAGCGGCAGACGCTGAATACAGTTATGCATGTCCGATTGCGACTGAACCAGAACTGATAGTTCAAGATCCACTATTGCCGCGCCGATTGCCATTCTGTCGGGAATCAGGATCACACCAGCGATATGCTCGTGCTGAGCCATTAATTGTTCGGCATCTGGTATCATGGTTTCTGAGTCGTGAGTAACGATTGTTCTATCTTCTCGCGCTGCCCAGCGAAGCAAAACAATATCTTTCGCTCCCGCTAGTCCGATTTGCGTAACGAGGAGGAAATCGAGTTGCGGCACACGACGCAGTAGCCCCCGTAAGATGCGATGATCGATATTTTCGTCGATGAGGAGACGAAACATTCTATGTATTAATTGCGTGAGAACTAGGCTTTGATCAATTGTTCACGGTAACGCCGGAGCTTTTCGCGACGCTCTGCGTAACCTGGTTGGCTCTCGATCCATTGACGGACCTTTTCAGCGTATGCGTCTCGCTCCTCCAAATACGCGTCGGCTTCCCTCTGGTGAGTACGATACCAGCCAATCACCGCTTTGATCTGGTCGAGTGAGAGGGTGGGAAATCCCTCGGCAATTTCCTCCACGGTGTCACCCCTTTGGAAGATGTGTACTAGAGTGTCAAGCGTGATTCGTGAGCCAATCACGCGTATCGTACGTATCGTACCCTCGTCACGGTCAATCAGGGGTACTCCTTCCGGAAAATTTATGTGCTTTGTCGTCACGGGCCGATATTAACCTGTCTATAAGGAGAAAGGAAGCAAGTTATCTTGCGCGCCGACACTTCCGACACAACGCTTTGCAAAAAGTTGTTGGATAAGAATCATTTTCTTCAACACCTTACGCCACGTTATCCTCACCGATGCCAGACTCTGGCCCTTAGCTCCCGGTACAGTTAGACTCAGGTTATTCCTGATTGTTGGATCAGGAGGTTCCTGCAATGATGCGTCAAACCAATTGAACGGTTTTGTTTTCTCAAGCTCACTTAGCCCGACTGAAACCTGACGGAGCTAGCAAGGCGTCCATCAAATGAAACCGATTCGCGTGTTGATCGCTGATGACCACGCACTCGTCCGCGCTGGTATTCGAGCCCTCGTAGAAAAAATCGAGGGCGTAGTAGTCGTGGGTGAAGCCGGCAAGGGCAGCGAAGCAATGGACCTCGTTAGCGAACTTAAACCCAATCTGATGTTGCTCGACATCACCATGCCTGAGGGTGGTGGCTTCGAAGTCCTGGACCAGGTCACAAGGAACTTTCCCGAGATTCGAGTGATAGTGTTGACGGTCCACGAAGCCGGTGAGTACGCAATTCGCGCGTTGCGTGAAGGAGCCGCCGGTTTCCTTCCAAAGAGCGCGGCCAGCACCGAACTCGAGCAGGCGATTCAAACAGTGATTCGCGGCGAAGTTTACATCTCACCGGAGACCTCGCGAAAAACCTTGCTCGAGTATGGCAAAGGCGCAACGAAGCGGGATCTCCTCGCTACCTTGAGCCCACGACAACGCGAGGTGCTGCGCCTGATCGCTGAAGGTAGGACCACAAAACAGATCGCGCAGGTGCTGGATATCAGTGTCAAGACTGTCGAAACACATCGCGCCCAGTTGATGGAACGTCTCGGCATACACGACGTTGCAGGGCTCGTACGTTACGCAATTATCGTGGGCTTGATCGAAGTTGAATGATGCTTCATGTCAGGAATTGACTGAGTGCGCGTCAGGAATCTCCCCATTGCGCACCCTTGTCATTAACGCTTAGCCTACGGTCGTTTGAGTACATTAACCCCCGGCCTCGATTGAAAGAATCAGCGTTACAACGAACGAAGTGGTGGAAGCATTGCCGATCTTCTCCACGGCAATGACGGCTTGGTGAGATTATTACGGCGAGTTTCAACCGATCATGAGACGCGAAACTGATCGGAGTTCCACCGGGGTATCTTGACAAGGTGAAAAACGGTACCAAGGCTCCTCGGCAGGGTCTGAACAAGGTTACCGGCGGCGACTCAGACCTTGCTTTGGTACTGTTGGTTGATCGAGAAAGTCTTCCCCTCATTGCATAACTGTTTTGGGTAAATTTTTTTCGACGAGACGCGCGCGTTGTAAACAGGGTGAACTCGTCGCGCGTGGAAAGGGGGGACGGCGACCAGGGCGAGGTCGCCGTCCCCCTTGCTGCATCTGCGCTGAGCTGGTTTTCTCGAGCGATATCGAAAGGATCTGTATGGACAACGGAAACATAACGTCATCTGATAAAGAGACATTCATCGATGTGATGAAACAGGTGGATCGGGTTGCCGGTACGAATCTACCTGTGTTGCTCACTGGAGAGTCCGGTGCTTGTAGAGAGCTGGTCGCATCCATGATTCATCACAGCAGCAGTCGCCGTGAGCAGCCGTTCGTTGCTGTTGACTGCGGCGCCATTCCGGCGGAGTCGATCGAAGCAGGGTTGTCTGGATTGTGGGAACAAGCCGATGGCGGCACGATCTTTTTTGATGAGATCACAGAGACGACAACTTCGTTTCAGGCGAAGCTGCTACACGTTTTGCAGTCTGGCGAGATCAGTAGAGCCGGGTCAAACGAGACGCAGCAGGTGGACGTGCGGGTAATTGCGGCAAGCGATCGTTACGTTGTGGAGGAAGTTGCCGCGGGAAAATTCAATGACGATCTTTTTTGTTGCTTGAACCAGGCGTGGTTAGTTTTGCCAATCTCGCGAGAGCGGGGTGCCGACACGGATCGGGATCATTCAACAAGTCCGTCACCTGCAAACGACTGGGTCACCTTGTCAGTAGTCGAAGGGCGTTACGTCGCGCGCGTACTCGAACATACTAACGGCAACAAACAAGCAGCGGCGCGCCTCCTCGCCGTCGATCGCAAGACTCTTGATCGGATGATCAAACGCCACCACATCGATTCCAGTCACGTCAAAGCCCTGCGCGCTAAAGCCTCGAGCCATAGTTAGCCACCACAAGGCACCTACTGAATTTTGGATCGGAATTCATTATGTGCCTCTTTGTGGCCAATCTTTCTTTTGTAGCTCTTGACACTCACCGAAGCGGCTTGATACTTTCTCGCCTCCGTGAAGAACATCCTGCTCGTTGTTGCGGTCGTTGTACTCTACGTGCTTCATCAGGACATCTGGTTCTGGCGTAGCTCCTACCTGGTTTTTGGTTTCATCCCCATCGGACTCTTCTATCAAGGCTGTTTTTCAGTGGCGGCGGCGCTGCTGATGTGGCTGCTGGTGACTTACGCCTGGCCGTCTCACCTTGAGCAAGAGGTTGAAGAATCAGATACCAGGGAGGACCATCGCGCTTGATTCCCGCAATCGTCGTCTTCCTTTACCTCGCGGCCGTTCTCTACATCGGTATCTTTGCTTTTCGCCGGGCTTCCGGCAAAGAAGAGGCGGAAGACTACTTTCTCGCCAGCCGTTCGCTTGGACCATTCGTGTTTCTCTTCTCGCTTTTCGGCACGAACATGACCGCGTTCGCGATTCTCGGCTCGTCGGGCCACGCATTTTCGAACGGTATCGTGACGTTTGGCCTGATGGCCTCGTCGTCAGGCCTCGTGATTCCGTTGACAATTTTTCTGATCGGCACGCGCGTCTGGGCACTCGGCAAGAAATACGGTTTCATGACGCCGGTGCAGATGTTCAGAGACCGCTGGGAATGCACTCACATCGGTACAGCGATCTTCGTGGTCCAGGCTGCGTTGCTGGTGCCTTACATCATCATCGGCATCATGGGTGGCGGCACGACGCTCTACGCGATCAGTAACGGGCTCGTTCCGTACTGGTTCGGCGGCGCCATCGTTGCACTCGTGGTGATGGGTTACGTGTTCTTCGGCGGCATGCGCGGCACGTCCTGGGTCAACACATTCCAGACGGTTTTGTTTCTCTGCTTCGGCGGCATCGCGCTGATGGTGATCGGCGTTGGCATGGGCGGATTCAGTACTGCGGCGCACGCCTTACAAGCGTCGCCGATGGCCTCACTGCTTACGCGCGAGCGCATTTCGCCGTACTACTATTTCAGCTACACGTTCATTCCGCTTTCAGCCATTGCCTTTCCGCACATCCTGATCTTCTGCCTGACGGCGCGAAAGATGGCCCAGTTCAAGAAGACGGTCATCTTCTATCCGCTCTGCATTCTCGCGATCTGGCTGCCGTGTGTGTTTCTCGGCGTGATGGCCAATCGAGTCACGGACATTCCCGAGATACGCGCCAAACAGGAAGCGCGTCGCGTGCTGGCGACTCAAGGCCGAAACATGGAGCCGGAAAAGCGCGACGAGCTGCGTGAACAGTCAGGCGGCGACGATGTGATCATGTTGTTGCTGCATCGTTATGCGCCGCTCTGGCTCGCAGGATTGTTGGGTGCCGGCATCATGGCCGCAGTGATGGCGAGTGACTCGCAGATACTGGCTCTCTCTACTATGTTTACGGAGGACGTCTTCGCCTTCTACGGCGGCAAAGCGCGTTTTGGGGAGCACGTGCAAGTACAGACCGGACGTCTCTTCATCGTCCTGATCACGATCGTTGCTTACGCAATCGCATTGCGTGCGCCTGAAACGATCTTTGAGCTTGCGATTCAGTATGCATTTTCAGGCTATGCGGCGTTGTCGCCACTGCTAGTGGCCGCATTGTTCTGGAAGGGAAGCACTAAATGGGGCGCGCTCGCGGTTACCGTTTGGACTGTGTTGACGGTAGTTGCCGTTGCGATCCTGCAGGCGGTGGTGCCCGCGCCGGCGCCTGGGCCAGCGACGATTATCTGGGCGCCCGGCGGTGTCGAAGTGTTGTCGCGAACTCCCGGAGGAACGGCAGTCTTCGGTTTCATGCCGGTAGTGCCGATGGTGATCGTATCGGTGTTATTAATGATCGTCGTGTCGCTGCTGACCAGGAAACCTAACAACGCGACAGTCGCGAAGTACTTTTAATAGACTTAACCGAAGCAGTAGAGCTTTCCATCCTGCGAACCGATCACGATACGCCCGTTCGCAATCGCCGGTGAGGCTGACAACGGCGCGCCCGCATCAAACTCCCAGAGTTTTGCGCCGCTACTCAAATTCAACACATAAAATCGTCCGTCGTTCGAGCCCACGAAAACGCGTCCGTCGGCAATCGCCGGTGACGACTCCACACGCGCGCGCGTCACAAACGTCCACGCTGCTTTGCCCGACATCGTCAAACCATGGACCATCTTGTCGCGCCCGCCTACGACTACCTGCGTCGTCGTGACAGCGGCGGACGAGTAATACGGAAACTTCCTTTGCGGATGCTCGTAGCGCCAGACAATCTGCTTCTGCGCCAGATTCACGCTCAGCACTTCGTTATCAAACGTTCCATAAAACGCTGCGCCATTTCTTAAAGCCGGCGAAGCACCGGTGTAAGAGCCTGACGCCACATTGAACATCTCCTTGCCATCCGAGATCCGGATCGCGCGAAAGACTTCGTCGCAACCGGCGATAAAAGCCATGCCTCCGGAGATGCTCGGCGTTGAGTGTACTGGTCCATTCGTTTTGAAGGTCCACTTCAGCGAACCGTCTTTCGTCGAGAGACAGTAAAGCTGTTCGTCATAAGATCCGATCAACACTCGATCTCCAACGACGACCGGCGATGATTTGATCTCGCCGTTGGTCTTGAACGCCCAGAGCTTTTTACCGTCTGATGCGTTGAGCGCGTTCAGCCAGCCGCCCAGATCCCCGATGTAAACCACGCCGTTGCCGTAAGCCGGTGACGACTCACCGATCGGCGATCCAGTCGAGAATTTCCAGTAGACCGATCCGTTGTCGAGACTCAGCGCGACGAGCTCGCCTTTTTGAGAGCCGACGAAGACCGTGCCGCCGACAATTGCTGCCGATGATTCGATCGAGTCACCCGCATCGAAAGTCCACAATTGCTTCAGCGAATCGGGCACTTTCGACTGCGACACGCCAGTCAATTGTTGGTTGCCGCGAAATTGAGACCAGTTATCGGCAGGCGTGTCCTGGGCCATCGCGACGACGCTGAGGCAAACAACCAGAAGCAGAGTCATCAATAAATGCATCGGTAAATCTCAATTGCTCCTTGCTGATCGAGCGGTCTGGGATTAAAGGTGCCGGTCCACTGCTGAGCTGCGTCCGCGGCGAGTTCAGGCAAGTCCTTTTCGCTGACTCCGGCACCGCGCAGATTGGTGCGGAGACCACCAGCCTCTGCAAGCTCTTCCAGCCTGCGCGCGAGTTCTTCTCCGGGCGTCAGGTCGTTGTCTCGTCCGGCGATACTGGACCAACTAAGCAGCGGAGAATAGTCGGTGCCTGTCTTTTCATTCCAACGAACCACTGTCGGCAGTAACATCGCGATCGCCGCGCCATGCGCGGTTCCGTAACGCGCCGTCAATGGATTGGCGCAGGCATGCGTAGCGCCGAGCATCGAATTCTCAATCGCAACGCCCGCATAGAATGCGCCCAACTGCATCGCTCCTCGGGCGGATAAGTCATCGGGTTGACTGAGCACACGTTCGTAATTCGGTTCGAGCAGTCGCCACGCTTCGCGCGAGAAGATCTCGGAGATTGGATTTCGTTTGAGTGTGACGTAAGTCTCGACCGCGTGAGCGAGCGCGTCGTAACCCGAAGTCGCGGTGATGCGGCGTGGTTGTGAGACGGTCAAAGCTGGATCCAGTATTGCGACACGAAAAGCAGCTTTCGGATCGCCGCAGGCCATCTTCGCGTGAGTCTCCGCGTCGACGATAAGCGCGTAGCTTTGCGCTTCACTGCCGGTGCCGGCGGTGGTTGGAATCGCGATCATCGGCAGCATCGGTTTGGCAGCTTTGCCGTAGCCACGATAATCAGCCATGCTGCCGCCGTTGGTGAGCAGGAAATTGATTCCTTTGGCGCAGTCCATCGAGCTACCGCCACCGAGACCGATGATTGAATCAACCTTTAACGTCGCCGTGAATCGGGCTCCGTTTTCAACCATCGATGTGTCGGGATCAGCTTCGAAGTCATGAAAACGAAACACCTCGACACCGGCTTTTTGAAGTGGTCCAACAGCTTCGTCGACGTGTCCTGACTCAACCAGGCCACGATCCGCGACGAGCAGCGTGCGCTTGAAGTTAACTTCGCGCGCCAACTCGCCCAGGCGTTCCACGGTTCCTGCCCCAAAGACCATCCGAGTACGAGGTTGAAAATCAAAAGTCTTCAGAACTTCTTCTCCCAAACCTTCTCTGCGGTTCTCTGCTTATCTCTGCGCCGTTTGCGTTAAGGGTTATTTCAACGCAGAGGACGCAGAGATACGCAGAGAACCGCAGAGAAGTATGTTAATTTTTTGCGGTTGCCGGCTTGCCTGCCGCCGATTCTTGTATCGCGAAAAGTTGATTGCGATTGGTGATGAACAACACCCCGTTCGCGGGCACGGCCGACGAGTAAACCGAGCTGCCCATGTTTATTTCAACGATGACTTTCTTCGTCTTGCCTTCCTGCATGATCACGACGTCGCCGTCTTCATCGCCGAGATATATCTTGCCGTCAACCAGCATCGGTGATCCCCAAACCGCGGCGAACAT
>Ga0126376_10000308_pt1 | contig 23141 bp, 12 predicted proteins | sample PanSoiMetPlot_15_FD_92760 | JGI IMG/M metagenome (GOLD analysis project Ga0126376, IMG submission 92760) | Tropical forest soil microbial communities from Panama - MetaG Plot_15 | ecosystem: Environmental > Terrestrial > Soil > Tropical forest > Bulk soil | place: Panama | collected 2016-02-17 | reverse complement strand
CGCGGTTGAGTCGCTCGGCGCAACACCTGCATGAGGCGGCGCTCTCAGTTGCCGATTACGACTCCTGTAAACTCGGCTGGACGGCAATTGAACCCCCGCGCCGCATGCAGGCCTTCGAAGAGCTTCACCAGATCTGCACTTACGCTTGTGCGAGAAAAGAATCGTCGCGGGCCGGCAGCGTTCTCATTCTGCGTTTCTTTCACGACTACTTTCCTACTGAGATCGCGAGCATTCTGAACAGCTCGCGACATTGCGTTGACCAGTGGCAAAGGCTCGCGCGTCGCGAAGTGAAGCTGTTTATGGACGAGCCCGGCCGTCTCAGGTTTGTGAATGGCGCGGGGCCTTCAGATACGAACCAGATCCGATACTTGAAATCGGATTGTGATCTGATGCTGGAGTTGCGCCAGATGATCTTCAACTCGCGGCGCGGTGAGTGCCTGTCGAACGAAGAGTTGGAAGAAGCTTACGGCGGCAGCAATACGGATGCGCTCACGACTGCAAAGCTCGCTCACATTGTGAGCTGCTGTGCCTGTCTCGATGCGGTGAATAGCTTGTTGGGTCTGCCACAGCTGGCCCAACGCTATCAGGCTCAACCACCCGAGCCGAAAGGACCGCCGGGAGATGCAAGCGGCGGGGGCGCATCCGGCGGGGGCACAAGCGATCTCACAACGAAGTTTGCCCATCGCCTGCGTGAGACGCACGAACACAAACCGCAGGAGTTGCGCATCGCGATCAATGGCGTTCTGGTCAGCTCATTGAAAGTCAGTTCTGACTTGAGTGAGTTGGACCTCAATCTCACGCCTGACGATCCGATTGAGTTCGTGGAAGTTTCCAGCGAGCAGGGAGTGCAGATGCTTTTCTTTAGCGTCGATCCCTCGGGAAACCAGACCGCACAGTGGGCGTGGATCGAGCTCAGCGAGGGAAGATCTCTCGAGGCTTGTTTCCGCGATGAGAATGGCCCACGCCTTCACGTTGTCTACAAGGATCCGGCGCCGGAAGAGGCTTATGTCACCGGGGAAACGCCGAACACAGCTCTGTCCTCACTCCTTAGTGTAGTCCCTGAAGCTGATAAGTGGGAGGAAGCGAAGACCGGAAAACCGGGAGTGCTTTTCCGGCTTCGATCTCGGCTGAAGGGATTGTTTGCCAGAGTTTCCGATCGCCCGTTAGTTGAAGAAGAAACGGCGCGTGAAACTCAGCTTCTTCAGTTACTGAGTCAATCGTCCGGTGCGACGCGCACACAGTTCTGGCGACGACCGGGATGGTTGATCGTGCTGGTGTCCGCAGTTCTTGTCACCGGTTTCCTTTACTTCAAGATCAATCTCTCGCGAAACATCACTGCGACGGATCTTCTGCAAAGGGCCAACGCGGTCGAGAAGAAAGTTTCTGAACACGCAGACCAGGTCAGGCATCGTTTCATTAACCTGGAGGAGCGTCGCAGTGCCGAAGGCGCGATCGTTGCACAACACAAGATCGAGATTTGGGAAAACCGCGGCAGTGGAACTTCAGCGCAAAGACTCTATGACCAGTCCAACAAGCTGATTGGTGGCACATGGCAGAAAGCAGACGGCGCGCGCGTGGTTTATCACCACGGTTCGAAGCCGCAGTCACAGCCGGCGGTCGCCACTCCTGACGATCTGCTGTTGAACCTTGATGACATCTGGCAGTTGCAGCCATCGGCCCAATCGTTTGCCGTTTTGATCGAGCAACCGGCGCTCGCGGAAGTTGAAGAGCGATCTGCGACGTATGTGTTGCATTACGAAAAAGGCAGGACGGTTGGAGCCAGTCAATTATTGAGAGCCACGCTTACGCTGAGCAAGTCTGACCTTCACCCAATTGAACAGACGCTGCTGGTGTTGCGTGGTGACGTCTTACGCGAATTCCGGTTTGTCGAAGCGAGTTTTGAGCTCCTGCCTTTGAAGGACGTAGCTCCGACTGTCTTCGAGATTGAGCCGGAGCTGACCGGAGGGGCCGGGGAACCTGGCAGGTCCGAAGACTGGGCGCTTCGGGACCTCACCGCTAGCCGAGTCCCTCCTTCGCCCAGCACGTCGACGCCACCCGTAGCTTCCGCAGAGCTGGAAGTCGACGTCGCATACTTGCTCAATCGGGCCAAGGCCGACCTGAATGAGCAGGTCAACCTCACGCGTAGTGCAGGTGGGTCACTGCGCGTTGAGGGAGTGGTTGAGAGTCAGGAGCGTAAGGCAGAGTTTTTGCGCACGCTGGCGCCGGTGCTCAACAACCCGGCAGTCAAGATCGACATCCGCACGATTTCAGAGGCAACCCAGCGGCCTCCGAGCGGCGGCACCGTGATTATTCAAGAACCGGAAAAGACTGCCGAAACAATAGCGGCGTATGAGGATCTGCGTGACTATTTCACAAAGCGCGATCCATCTGGTCCAACTGAAGAGGCGATCCGCAATTACTCTTCGCGGGTAGTCAATGGTTCGCACAAAGCCCTGTTCCACGCGATCGAATTAAAGCGGCTCGTGGATCGATTCGCGAGTTTTGATATGCGCACTATCTCACCCGACGCGCGCACAAAGTGGCTGGGAATGCTTCATGAGGAAGCGAACAGCTTCGCACAAAAAACGGAACTGTTGCGTCAGGAATTGCGACCGGTGTTTCCTGCCGGCACGACTATTTCGGTTGAGGAGAACATTTCGATTCAGAATGATGTCGAGTTGGCTCGTGCCATAGAACGATTGCACCGGATAGCGCTCTCAACGGACCAGGCGATAAGTGCCGCCTTCACGATTTCTTCGCAGAGTTCTGCGACCGTGGTGAAGTCGCTCAATTTTTGGCAGTCGCTCCAACGGGCTGAAAAGCTGGCGGCTGCTATCAGACGATATCAAAGCACGACGGATTGATTTGCCCCGGAGCTGCTGTTCCCGCAGCTTCGGATTTGCCCCGCATTTTGAACCTTTTTATTTCGTAGTACTGCGAGCCAGGCAGAACAAGAAGAACTTGAAGACCCAGAGATCTGTTCAATCGCAGTAGAAGAAGCTCTTCATCGCGTACACCCAGGGTGCGCTATTGAGGGTTTAACCAGTAAACTTGCTCTGGACTTCTCAACAGAGAGAAGACGGACTCTAATTACAGGAGAATTTGAAATGCCCAGAATCCCGGACTGGTGTCCGTCTGTCTCCCACCTCCTTTGCCTCGTGCTTGTACTCATCTCTCACGATGCGTTCATAACAAAAGTTTCCGCGCAAGGCGCAACTGCAACGCTCAGCGGCACGGTCAAGGACGAAGCGGGCGCCGTAGTTCCCGGCGCCAACGTTGCTGTAATCAGCGTCAGTCAGGGGTTTCAGAGATCTACAACAACCAATGACAGCGGTACTTTCGTGGTCCCGCTGCTTCCGCCCGGTGATTACGAGGTAAAGGCGGAACACGAAGGGTTTGCACCTGCTCAAGTAACCGGCGTGGTTCTCAATGTGAACGATCAAAAGATAATTACGGTCTATTTGAAGGTCGGAAAAATCACACAGACGGTCGAGATCGTTGATGCCTCGAAACTCATCGAGGAGTCGCCGACCGTTTCGACTGTGATTGATGCACAATTCGTACACAACGCTCCACTCAATGGACGAAGTTTTCAGGGCCTGATTGGGCTGGCGCCGGGCGTTGTCTTGACCAAAGCGAGCGCTACCGAACAAGGACAATTCAGCGTCAACGGCCAGCGAGCCAGCAGTAACTATTTCACGGTTGATGGCGTAAGCGCGAATGTCGCTGTCGTCGCGTCGATTATTCCGGGTCAGTCGGGAGCCGGGTCGTTACCAGGACTGAGCGCCTCTGGAGGAACAAACAATCTTGTCTCGGTTGATGCGCTTGAGGAGTTCAAGATTCAGACTTCCACGTTTGCGCCCGAGTTTGGACGCACCCCTGGGGCACAGGTATCAATCGTCACGCGCGCGGGAACAAATTCCTTTCACGGCAGCGTGTTTGATTACTTTCGAAACGATGTACTCGATGCTACCGATTGGTTCGTCAACGCAAACCCGCTGCTGTCCAAGCCGCCTATGCGACAGAATAATTTTGGCGGCGTTCTTGGTGGGCCGATCCCGCTGCCGCACTTTGGGGAAGGTGGACCAAGTTTCTATCGCGGCAAAGATCGCGCTTTCTTTTTCTTCTCTTACGAGGGCTTACGTTTGAGCCAGCCGCTGGTTGGCACTACGGATGTGCCGTCACTAACGGCTCGTCAGATCGCGGCGCCGTCAATTCAAACATTCATGAATCTGTATCCCCGGCCGAACGGGACAGAAAAATCAAACGGGTTCGCTCTGTTCTCCGGAAGCTTTTCTAATCCGACCACATTGAATGCGACGAGTATTCGTGTTGATGGAATAGCGAGCAGCAAACTGACGCTGTTCGGCAGATACAACAACTCACCATCAGAAACCGTGGCGCGCGGCGGAATTATCCAGACGTTGAATACGCTCTCACACTACAACGTCGGGACCCAAACAATGACGCTTGGGGCCACTTATCTCCCGAGTGCAATAGTCAATAATGACCTACGCGTTAACTACAGCCGCAACCGAACGGCAAGCTTTTTTGAGGTTGATGACTTCGGAGGCGCAATCATTCCGCCGGAATCCGCTATCTATCCGGCCGGCAGAACCAGTAATGATTCGGGGGTTACGATCACCGTAAGTGGTGGCGTACAGACTTCACTTGTTTGGGGCAAACGTCCTCAACCAGTGCAACGACAGTTCAACATTGTCGATAATCTCTCGCTCTTAAAGGGAAATCATCAGCTCAAGTTTGGTGTGGATTACCGACGCCTTACACCAATTTTTGATGTGCAGAATTACCTGCAGAGTCTCATCTTTAACGGCGTTGGCACGGCGGCCTCAGCACCGGCCGGCACTCTTCTTTCGGGACGCACATCGTTAGGAAACGTTTCATCTCAGGCAGGTCCACAAGTGATCGTATTCAATAACTGGTCTCTATATGCGCAGGACACGTGGAAAACCAGTGCGAGATTGACTTTCACGTATGGGCTACGGTGGGACGTAAATCCACCCCCTTATGAAGCGAATGGAAGAAATCCATTAACGCTGACTCAAATTGATGATCCGGCACATTTTGCTTTTGCGCCGCCCGGAACTCCGTTGTGGAAGACGACTTTCACGAACCTGGCTCCCCGCGCCGGACTAAGCTATCAACTCTCACAGCAACAAGGACGCGAAACTATTCTGCGCGGAGGCATCGGCATCTTCTACGATCTGGGCAACGGCTCTGCAGCGAATGCGTTCATAGGTGCCTTCCCTTTTACAGCAGTAAAACAACTCGGCAGCGTACCTGTTCCCTTATCAACCAGTAATGCCGCGGCTCCCGTTCCGGGCCTGTTGCCAACGTCGACTGATAATCTCTTCGTTTTCGATCCCGAGTTGAAACTGCCTCGAATCTACCAGTGGAATCTCTCCATTGAGCAGTCGTTGGGAACTCAGCAAAGCATTACCAGCTCTTACGTCGCGGCTCTCGGCCGGCGCTTATTGCGACAAGGTATCGTACGGAATCCTTTCGGGTTTGCCGGCAACTTCTTTATTACTGCAAACGATGCAACATCGGATTACCATGCGCTCCAGGTGCAATTCCGTAGCCGGCTCTCACGTGGATTCCAAGCACTCGCCTCCTACACGTGGGCCCATTCGATTGACATCGTCTCAGCAGATTCAATCAACAGTACACCTTCAAGTGGATTTGATCCGCGCCAGGATCGAGGTCCTTCAGACTTCGACGTGCGACACGCATTTAATGGCGCCTTTACATACGATATCCCCGCGGCAGGCATAGCTGGAATTCGCCCCGTACTGTCTAATTGGTCACTTGACGCTAACGTGATTGCGCGTTCAGCCGCGCCGGTAAATGTCGTCTACACCACCACTGCGGCGTTCGGAAGTCTCGTCCTCAGACCAGACCTGGTTTCAGGGATACCGCTCTACCTGGATGACCCAACAGTAGGGGGAGGTCGCAGGTTTAATAACAAGACGACCGTTATTCCCGGTAACCCTCTTGCCCAGGTTGGACCATTTCTCCGACCCACTGTCTTGAGACAAGGAACGCTCGGGCGCAATTCATTGCGCGGATTCCCGGTATGGCAACTCGATCTCGCAGTTCGTCGTCAATTTAATCTGACGGACCGAATCTATGCTCAGTTCCGGTCTGAGTTTTTCAATATTCTCAACCACCCCAATTTTGCAGATCCAACCAACTCGCTTAACAGCAATACATTTGGAGTTTCGACCACGATGTTCGGTAGAAGTCTCGGTACTTCGGGTCTCCAGGGTGGATTCAATCCGCTCTACCAAATCGGAGGCTCGCGCTCGATTCAGTTCTCGCTAAAACTCGGCTTTTGAACCAGTCGAGATCCATTCGTGAGTCCTGGTAACGCAGGCCGTCGCCAGGACTCAGCTCATCTTCAATTCAGGAAACATCATGAAAACATCACTGTCGATTTCACTCATCGTACTGTTTCTGTTTGGAAACGTCGTGCCGGAACACCGGAAACACGAGCAAACGGGAACAACTGCAAATCAGATCGCGGTGTTTGATAGTACGAGCAAGCTTCTCAAGCGCGATCGGGAGACGTTGGCCCGAGCCTACGCAGAAGGCCAAACCGAGGCTATGCTGGTGATTGCAGCGGTGCCCGGAACGACTGCTGCTGTAGCAAATCAGCTCCGTGCGCTTGGTGGAAAGGTTCGTTATCGTGACGATGAAGTTGATTACCTGCGCGCTCGGATACCGATCGGCAGCGTTGAGCGGATCGCCCGGTTACATAATATTGAGTCCGTCAACGTTGATGCGGTCCCGCTGAGCGACACGTCTTACAGTGATTCCAGTGACGCGCAGACCACTGCCGCAACGAATTCGCCTCAGAGCGTGATTAGTCCGCCGGATCGAAACACGCCGGCCGTAAACCCGTACCTCGCCACCGCCAAAATCGGAGTCCCGCAGTTCATCGCACGACACCCAACTTTCGACGGACGTGGAGTTACGATTGGTCTATTTGAGGGCGGAATACCTGATTTACTGACTCCGGAATTACAGACAGCAACGACTCTCGATGGTAAGCCGGAACGGAAACTCATAGACATCCTAGATACCTTCGATCCTGTTGACGACGACGACTTCAAGATCTCGATGGCTGAAGAGGTGGTATGCGCGAATGGTCAATTCACCTGGCAGGGAACCCCGTACACTGCTCCGGGAGATGCTCATTATCAAATAGGTCTTCTTAATGAAGCCGATTTTTATGGTGCGTTCATACCAAAGGGTGATCTCAACCTGGACGGCAATCCTCCCGGCAGCAGTCGAGTGTTTGCAGTCTTGTGGAACAAGACCACCAATACTGTCTGGGTGGACACGAATCAGAATCATAAGTTTGACGATGAGACGCCGCTGACTGACTACAATGTTCGATTTGAGACCAGCATCTTAGGCAAGGACGATCCCACCACTTCCGTTCGTGAGACGGCAGCCTTTGCAATCACGGCTGATTCTCGGAACGATTTCATTCGTCTCTTTCCGACGCTCAACTCTCACGCAACTGCGACAGCAAGCGCCGCGGCCGGCCGCGGTTTCTTCGGCGGCAACATGAACGCTCCCGCACCCGGCGCGAAAGTCATCTCGATCATGAATTCGTTTAAGAATCACGGACTGATCGAGGGGATGATCCTGGCCATGAAAAATCCAAGGCTCGATCTGGTGTCGGTTCAAATAGGCTCCGTTGAACGATTCAAAGATGGCACTTCGGTTGTCAGCACCATCTGGAACCGTTTAATTGATCGCTACAAGAAGCCGATTTTTATATCGGCGTCCAATACGGGACCGGGCATTGGCACCATGAGCGAGATCGCGTTTGGCACGAATGTCATTAGTACAGGAGGTTACATCCATAAAGATACGTGGCTCGTCGACGAAGGTCTCAAGGCCGACACGGATGATTATGTTGCAAACCTATCCGCGCGCGGTCCGCGACAGGACGGCGGTTTCAAGCCGGACATCATTGCTCCATCGCTGGGTGTGTACTCCGCTTCAGCCTCGAGAGCTCCGACAAGGGTTCCCTATCCGCTCCCTCCGGGCTACTCGATTGCCGCCGGTACGTCGGAAGCAAATCCCACGGCTGCGGGCGCGGCCGCAGTGTTGATCAGTGCCGCTAAACAGACCGGTGTTCCTTATGATGCCGAGCGCCTCAAACGCGCTTTGAAATACAGCGCTCGCCTGCTGCCGGACTATGCGCCTCACGAACAGGGAGACGGGCTGGTCCAAATACCGGCTGCCTGGGATCTGCTGCAAAAAAACGACGCTCCGGTAGCCATCTCCAGCCAGGGTCCCGTAAAGCACATACTCAGTAAGTACCTAAAAGATCCGGATCATGGACCAGGTATATACGAACGTGAAGGGTGGACCGCGGGACAGAGCGCAGAGCGTACAGTCTCCTTCACACGCACGACAGGTCCCGCTAAAGCAGTGCAGTACAAAGTGCAGTGGGTGGGCAACGATGGCACGTTCAGCAGCTCCGACTCGATTACGTTGCCGTTAAATGCCACCACCGTTTTTCAAATCACTGTGAACCCGAGAACCGCCGGTGTCCACTCTGCCATCCTCAGATTGTTGGATGCAGTCAATTCTGATGTCGCTTACGAAGTGCTGAACACGATCGTTGCATCTGAGGAATTCTCTTCCAGCAATGGATTCTCAATCTCAGGCGAAGGTCAACCGAGCCGGTATCCAGGCTACCAGTCATACTTCTTCAAAGTCCCCGAGGGCACTGCTGCATTCAAGTTTGAAATGACCGTTGTGAATGGCAATTTAAGGTCGACTCTTCTTGACCCGAGCGGTAAAGAGTTTGGCCCCATATATACCTTACCGCGCGGCGTTCGTCCCCCACACTTAACCAGCGGTAAACAGAGCAGCACGGTGCCAAACCCGGAGCCGGGGGTCTGGGAAGTGATTGTTGTAAACCATGACTTCAGTGACGTTGATCGAAGCAGGGATCGAGCCGCCGGATTGTTAGCTCCGGCAAAACAGGTGAGGGGCAAGTTTACTTATGTCGCTTCGATATACAGTGTCGATGTCAGACCACAGGGGAAACCGGTTGAGTTCTTCCAACAGGATCAGTTGGAAGTCAGCTTTGTTAATCGCCAGGGTTCTTTTGTTGGAGCAACGAGTAGCGAGGCGCTCGGCAGCGGTTACTCAGATCGGCCTTTCTTCAAGTCACAGGACCCGCCTCGCGTCTACGAAATCGATGTGCCTCCCGGAACAGAGACGTTGCGAGCCCAGATCAACGCTGCGGCTAGTCCCGGCACAGACCTCGATCTTTATTTGTACGAATGTACACCTAACCGCTGCGGCATCTATGAACCATTGCTGCACCACATTTGTAAAGGAGATGGGTGTGAATTAAAAGCGTTTAGTATTGGACCATCTGCAAACGAAGTCGTAGAGGTTGCGAATCCGAATCCGGGGAAATGGAAAGTAGTGATTGATCCCTTTTCTCTGCCTGCCGGCACGACTCAATGTGATTACGTTGATCTGTTCACGCATCGAGCATTCGGTGAGATCAGCTCAGACCAGAAGGGCCAATCACGATCCGGGGCACAGAGTTGGAAAGAACAAATAAGAGTGAACGTCAACGCAGTGCCGCAGGGAGAACGAAAACTGATGGGTCTGATTAAAATAACCACCGCTCGAGCAGAGACCGTCAACTACACAATCGAAAGCACCGGGAGCCTGAACAAGACCGCGAACCAGAAACGAATCGGGCTGGGCGCCGTCGTGCTCAAATTCGAGATGAGCAATGCAAAGAAGAGCGCCCACCGTTGAAAGAACCTCGTTTCAAACTGGCGTACCGAGCATGGACCATGAGTCGATTTTGACAGCCGATCGTGAACAATCGGAAAGCCAAAGCAACCTTTGCCACACCGGGTACGCCAGATCAATTTAGCAGGATGCCGAGTTGTAGCTGGTGGAAGCTACACCGTTCTATTCGTTCAGACCTTCGGCGCCCATGCCAACCGGCTCCGCGAGTTCGTCAAGATCGGCAACGCATTTTTCCAAAATCGTGGTACCGGCGCTGCCGACCTCGAGCAGATCGAATACTTCGTAATTTGTAGTCATTTTCTTTTCCTCCTGAAATAGTTTGGCGTATCTGGCTGAGAGCTACGCCGGTCTTTATTCGTCCAACGCTTCGGCGCCTAAGCCCTGGGGCTCGATGATCTCGTCAATATCGACCGAGCCTTTCTCCAAAATCGTGGCGCCGGCGCTGCCGACCTCGAGCAGATCGAATACTTCGTAATTCGTAGTCATTTTTGTTTCCTCCTGACGACTCAGCCTGGCGTATCTGGTGTAGTCTTCAAATGTTTCGATTGGTGGTTTCGCACAAGGCTTACAAACACCACTGTTGGCTTTGCCGGATACGCCAAACTGATAATGTTGGATCGTGGCTCGGTGGTCGATACACTGAGCTACGATCTGGCTTTTACTCTTCCAGAGCTTCTGCAGGCTGGCCGCCCAGGTCCGAGTTTTCGTCAAAATCCGAGCGGCCTTTGTCCATGATAGTGGAGCCCGCATTGCCGACCTCAAACAGATCGACCACTTCGTAGTTATTCATCGACGTTCTCCTTGTTGGTGCCAGACTTTGTCCCGAAACAGCGATAACTTTTGCGGCAGCGACCGCCCAGAATTCGCTGCTGTCTCATGCGGCTGCAGGACAGGCTTCCGGCGATCCCGTTACAACCGCACTGATTTCGGCAGTTGGTCCGTATTGGTCTAAGGACCGCAGCCAGAACTCGAGAGCAATGACTCGGAAGATTTCGCTGATGCGCTTATCGCCATGCCGGCTTCGTTCCAAAGCTCTCATCAGAGCCGGCTGATTTACATAGCCGTAGCGGGCCACATACGAGTCTGAAAGCACGGAATGCAAACGCGCATATTCACGAGTGAAACCTCTGAAAACAGCTTCAGACGGATTACCTTTGCCTTTGCGATTGAGCACTTCGAGCGGCAGGAAATCCTTCAGCGCGCGGCGTTGCAGCGATCTTTTTTCCCCGGGCCGTATTCTCTGGTCTCGCGGAATAGCCTGCATAAACTCGACCAGGGGGCGATGCAGAATCGGCAACCGCAGCTCCATGTCTTGCAGCACCCGAGCGTAGCCCGCGGAAATGCTTCTCACTGCAGTCAAAAAACTCACTGACTGCTTCCGGCTGCTCGGCAGTCGAAACCCAAAAGGATCGGCTGGACTAAGCATTCGCTCTTTTAGATTGGTGCGTTTGACGAATTCCGGATCGAACAAGTCCGAGATCCGCTTATAGAGATCACCTTTTAATCTCACTTGTAGTTTTGTAGACAAGAGCGGTTCGATTGCGTCTTCCCACAGTAACTTCAGATACGGTTTGTTTCGGTCGCGGCTCCAAGTACAGAGATCCTTGCGGAGCTGCACAAACTTTCCGCGAACCAAACTGTCAGCCAGAGCACCTGACGGCGAGGGAAGACTGTTGAAAATCTGGTCGCCACCACTACCACAAAGCCTCACGCGCGCGTCGTTTTCCGCCATCAGGGCGTTAACCTTTTGGTGATAAGAAGCAAAGATGTCGAGGGCATTCGGAATTGGCGAGACTTCATCGGCCTCCGCACTAAAAATCGGAAACTCACTCTCCGGCAAGTGATGCCCTTGCTTGCCGATTTTGTCTTCTACATAGCGGATAAACTTCAACTCATTCGATGAAACCGATTCGTCGCGAATGCAAGACACTGTCTCCAGCAACGACGCTTCGGATTTACCGGCTTTGAGAAGGTGATCCGCAACACAAACGATCGACGAAGAGTCGAGGCCTCCGCTCAAATCAGACCACACCGGACGGTCAGCCCGGAGACAGCACCGAACAGCTTCAAAAAACAAGTGACGAAAGTGATCTTCATACTCAGCGTCGCTGCGATAGCGGATCTCGTGATGTGGGTCGAGACCCCAGAATCTGCGCACTTGAACGTCGCCATCCTTTATGAGCACCGCATGTGCCGGCGGCACCAGGCTGACGTTCCTGAACGGCGACTCTGAAGACGCAGGCAGTCGAGTCAGGTAACCGGCAATATAATTCTCGTTCACCTCCGGTTTGATTCTTGAAACCCGAATTAACTCCCTGAGATCGGTGGACCACATACTTCTCCGGTGATCTGTGAGGTAATAGAGATCGCGAGAGCCGATTACATCACGCGCAAGGATCAGCAACCTTAGCGCCGGATCCCAGAGCGAAAGAGAAAAGTCTGCTATCAACTTCGGTAAAAAATCGATTCCCCACTTCAAATAGGAAGCCATGACGATTCCAGCGTCTGTGAAAGCTCCATGAAGATCGCCGCCCAGGATCGAGATCAGATCATCGCGATTGTCCAGCCGTCCATCCCAACACAGGATTTGACCAGTGGCACATCTCAGTGGCTGGATTTCGTGATGCGACTCCTTAGTAGTGTGGAAAGCTCTGAAGGCCATGCCCACTGGACCTGATGTGAGATTCCCACCGCCATCGAGACCGCGTGATGCGAGACCATGTCCCAACTCATGCAGGAGTTTCTCGTCAACGTAGTCGTCTTCAAAACAGTAGATCCCGCCAATCGCGCTCATACGAAACTCCAGTTTAAGAAACGGATTGCTTGAGTTCTGACAGATAAGTAACGGAGCCCGAAGAAGGTTGGACCACCCGGTTCAGTCTGGCTCCCTTTCGTTTTTCGAAGGAGCGCAGCCAGTACTCAAACGGCATCAGCGAAATTACGAACATCTCCGGTTGCTTTTTGTTTTTGTCACACGCTGCCAACATTTCCGCTGAGTCAATGTATCCGTGAGCTGCAGCGCTCGAGTTCGCGAATGTTTCCCGGATTCTCTCGCGCTCCCGGAGGGCGGCTCGCGCCGCTGCTGGTTGAATGGTGATCCGCCGCTCGGTTCGATAAAGAAGCTCCTCCGGCAACAGATCGCGCAAAGCCCGGCGCAGAACTGATTTCCCTTCCTTCGGGCGCGCTCGCTGATCGAATGGTATGGCCGTTAAAAACTCGATCAATTGCCGGTCTGTGCCCGGATAACTGAACTGCACATTGTTAAGCTCCTGCCAAAAACCGGACGAGATTTGTCTGGGCAGGTATTGAAACAGCGTCGACTGGTAGCGTCCGCCGGGGCGCCGAAAACCAAAAATGTCAGGTGGACCAAACATTCGTTGGCGCAAGCGCATTCGCTTAACGAAGTCGCGATTGTAGAAATGAAGGATCTTGTTTGAACTGCGCTTGCGGGCAAACTGCAGACTCTTCGGAAGCAGCGGCAGCACCACGTTTTTCCAGAGCACTTCAGAAGATTTTTTATTAAGCGCTTCGCTCCAGATGCGCAGGCGTCTGTGCAGCGATACGAATTTCAATTGCGCCAGCAGGTCGGCTAATTCCGGAAACGGATCGCCGTCACCCAACAAAAGCTCACCGCCACCCAGTCCGGAAAGGAGCACACGCGAACCACTCTCGCGCATGGCGCTGTTAACAGCTTTGCAATACGCAGCGAGGTTGCTGACATAGCTGGGCACAGCCGGAACATAGTCATGGTCCAACGGCGCTAATATTCGATACTTGTCTTCGCTTAGGTGCAGCCCTCTCTTACCGATCTTCTGCTCAACGGGAAGAATGTATCGACGTTCGTCCGACTTCGCTGCTTCGTCAAACACACGCGAAACAGTGTGAAGACTTGATGCTTGTACCGGTTCATGCTTCAGGATGTCGTCTGCCATACAAACGATTGCCGACGAATCCATCCCACCGCTCAGCTCGGACCACACGGGCCCATCCACCCTGAGCCTGCAGCGCACGGCTTCGCGGAATACGTGGCGAAAATTCTCCTCGTATTCAGAATCGCTCCGGTATCGAACCTCGTGATCGGGATCGAGACTCCAGAACCTGCGTGTGCGAGCTGTCCCATCGCTGATGATTACTGAATGCGCCGGTGGAACACCGTGGACATTGCGGTAGGGAGTCAGTCCCGGTTCTGGAAGACTCGTGAAGAAACCCGCGACGTATTCGTCGTTGATTTCAAGCGGAATGTCAGCCACGTCAAGCAGTGAAGCAAGCTCTGTTGACCATACGATACGGTCGTTGTTGTTGTGATAGTAGAGAGTGCGTGGTCCAATGGGGTCACGAGCAAGAAGAAGGAAGTTGGTTAGCGGATCCCAAAGTGAAAGTGCGAAGTCTCCGATAATCTTCGGCAGAAAATCGACGCCCCATTTTGAGTAAGCAGTCATGACAATCGCTACGTCGGTGTGATCGTCGCGCAACTCATTTTGCAGAATTCGGATGAGTTCCTCGCGGTTATCCAGTCGTCCATCCCAACAAAGGATTTGTCCGCGCTCAGACACCAGCGGCTGCCTCTCCACACGCGACTCGAGATTGGTATGAAGCGGGCGGTACACCATTGCGATAGAGCCTGATGTGATTTCGCTACGCCCATCAGGCCCCTTGCGCTCTAGTCCATCGCCTAACGCGCTCAGAATCGCACCGTCAGCGCGGGCTCCATCAAAGCAATATATTCCGCCAATGCCGCTCACTGGATTCTCCCTTTTGACCAAAATTTATTTGCCGTCAGCACCTGTCCAGCACTTTGTGTATTTCCTGAACTCTGGCTCTGTCATTGACAACTTCGTGATCTACCTCCACCCACGCATGGACCACGAACGGAAGTTTTTGACACCCGATGATCATTTGCGCAGGTACCCCACTGCTCCGCAGTAGGTTTGTGGTAACGGCGGACCGTTGCAAGCACATTGCCTGCTTGGGATACCAGACGAGTGCCCTCGTAACAGCATCGTTGATTTGATCGATCAGCTCATGGCCAGGTTTCTGCTTGCTGACCGGCCAGCGTCGGACAAAATTGTAAAGAGCGTCGAAGCTGACCAGTTTGATTAGGAAGTCGATCATTGCGAGACCGCAAAAGGCCGCGAGCACTCGCAATCTGAGATTCAGTAACAGGCTGGTCGCAATGCGTGCGAGAAACAGAAATGTTGAACGGGCAAAGCGCCGCGAACTCTCGCGGAACTTCGAGCTCTCTTGTTCAGACTGGATGAAACCCTTTTGGTGAAAGGTGGTTAAGAAGCGCTCGACGTCGCGCTCGATTTGCTGACGTGGGATGTCTTTGAAGTCAGAGCTTAATGCCTGAACGATTTGCTGTGGCGACAAACCATTTTCAGAAGCCACTAGTTGGGACCAGATTGTGCTGCCTACTCCGACTATCGTGTAGATTTTGTCCTGCCTGATCTGGAGGATTGCAGTGCCGTCATTGTCGGTGTCAGAGCGAACGTCTGGAGAGACCGCAAAGTGCATAGCCATCGTTTCCATTCCCTGGGGCTTGGGAGGCGGCCTTAAGTATCAGTGAACTTGAATGTCGTTTGGGAGCGGGAAAGATACGATTTTTCGGAAGTGGCAGCCTAAGAATCTATTTTCTGCTTGGTCCACTAAGCAGACCCTGTATTTTCATAGACATGCAAAGCAAGCGGCAGATGTTTGTTTGCTTAGTAAACTGAACACACAGAGCTCAAATGTTTACTGTCACATTGGATAGCGTTCGACTCTGTTCTTCTACAACCTGCCCATAGCTCATGGAAATAACACGATCGGCCCACTGCAACGGATAGGCGCGATGAGAAATAAGAATCATCGTAACCTCCTGAAGAAAGTCATCCAGGCCACTCAACACAGACTTCTCCGTAATCGCGTCGAGTGCGGAAGTACATTCGTCCAAAATCAAGACCTTCGGCCGTTGTAAAAGCGCGCGCGCCAGCGCCACGCGCTGTCGTTCTCCACCGGAAAGTCTGTTGCCGCGCGGCCCAAGAGGTTCCTCCCACCCCTTGGGCAGACGATGTATAAGGTTGTCCAGACGCACAAGTTTGGCCACTCGTTCTAACTGCTCTTCGGTAGCTTGCGGATTTCCAAACAGCATGTTCTCTCGAAGCGTGATGTCAAATAACACCGGATCCTGCGGCACAAAGATGATCGACGCCCGTAGACTCTTGAGCTGGATATCCCGCACGTCAACTCCATCTATGAGCACTTCTCCATCTCTCGCGTCATAAAGGCGCGCCACAAGTCGAGCGATCGTGCTCTTACCGTTTCCACTGGTTCCCGCAAGCGCAACTCTTTCTCCAGACTTTATTCTCAGATTTATGCCGGTAAGTACGGGCCGATCAGCGCGATAACTAAAAACCACGTTCCGCAACTCGATCGTTCCGGCAGCAGTCGTTCCAAACTCCAAAGCGCCCGGACGATCTCGCAGCACTATTTCAGCTTGCGTTATTTCCATTAACCGGCGAATGCTTGCGCCGGCACGCTGCAGCTTCGAATAAACATCAACTACTCCATACAAAGGAATGAACAGTTGCAACGTGTAACCATAGAAAGCCACCAGACTGCCGGCCGTAAGCGTCCCCGTCATTACCTGGTAGCCGCCATAGCAAAGCACCGCAGCCATGCCCATCACGATAATGAGATAAAGCAGCGAACTGAAAAACAATTCCATGGCTCTTCGCTTTATCTGCGCTCGGACAGCATGACCGGCAAGACGCGCGAAGCGGCGCGCTTCTCGCTGTTCGCAAGAAAGTAGTTGTACCTGCACGATCGAGGAAAGATGCTCCTCCAAAAACCCGATCATCTTTCCGGACTGTTGTTGTACCGCGTCAGATGCCTGACGCAGATGCTTGCGAAAGTGCCGCCGAAACACGATGAATACAGGTATGAGTGGCAACACGATCGCCGTGAGGCGGTAGTTCATAACCAGCATCATGGTCATCACTAAGACAAAAACAGTTAGCATTCGCAGTGTGGTGGGAATCACTTCACCACTCAGCGTTCCGACTTGTTCGACGTCGACCTGAAGCCGGTGTAAGGTCTCTCCCAACGGCGTGTTGTCGTGGTACTCGGCAGAGAGCCGTTGTAAGTGACGTAACAGACCCAATCTCAAGCGAAACGTCATCTTCTGCACCGCTCGGAAATTGAGCATTCCCCCAAGATTGTCGAACCCAAGGCGGCCGAGGTATGTGAGGAACACAGCTACGGCGACCAGCGGCAACAATTTAATGCGGCGCTGCGGAATAACCTCATCAATCAGCAGTCTGACGATTAGTGGCTCGACGAGGACAAGCGTGCTGGCAAGCAGGATACATACGTAGCTGGCAAGATGCAGTCGCAAGAAAGGCTTGACCTGGGAAGCAAGCCAACGAAACTCGCCAGATTGATTAATAGTCATGAGCAGACCTCGTTTTGCGATCCGATTCTTATCTGGCCTTCGTTCTCCGCAGCTCAATCGAACTTGCTTCGTGATCCACGCAAGGTGTGCTGTAGCCGACAACGCGGCCCACTATCTCGGCGTCTCTGGGAAAGATGAAGTGACGCACGGTCGCAGGCGATGAGTGATGGGGAATGATTAACAATTGATTGCCTTGCAATTCACACCAACCACACGCGTATGCCTGCCTCAGCTCGATGAAAAGGATCGGCCGCTCGTACTCATTGCGCCACGTGTCCGGCGACAGCTTGTTCTGCCTCGTATCAATCTTCAAAAGCGCCTTCGGCCGAATCATTGGATACATCGTGAAATCAGCCAGCCCGAGATGTCCGTAAATGATGTTCGACTTGCGATCGGGATTGGCGTTCCTTGCGTCCGATGCCGGCACTAAACGGGTCGTCAGTTCTGCACACGGATTTGGACTTGCCGGCAATGACGAACCATCACTGTCACTCACCAACTGCGTCAGGTACGGATCGGCGACGAGTTCATACTTCTCCTTCTCGTCCACGTCGACGTTGTAGAGTCGAAGTAGATCGAGATAGTTCACGCGGTAGATCACGCTCAGGCTGAAGAGCTTGTGGATGCTCGATTCGGAGGCGCCGTTTTCCAACTGGGCCAACCACCCGTTCGAAATACAAAATCTCCTGTCTCCCTTGACGTCGGCGATGCGGCGGCTTGCATGTTCAACTTCTCGAACTGTGATGTTGCGTCCATTGCGCAGCGTTTTCAGTTGCTGACCAGGCACAGAGATCCTCCGTTAATCCTCGTCTGTATAGTTTTGCTGATTTAGAGAAGTGCGCCGCGCGTATGAATACGCCGCAGTTTACTGAGTCAAACTGTCGCTGAGTAGCAGAACGGATCTTTGTCCGAGATTACGGAAGGGATTTCGACTTGGACCATCAATTAATCGCCACGCTGCCAACAGCTTAACGACGGAGCGAGCGAACCCTAGGGTCATTCCCTGATGACGACTCAGGTTGGAAAATGACAAGCGAAACCAAAAGGTCAAAATTGATCGCGGCTCCGCAAGTATTTGATTAACGCTTACTTGTCGCCCATGAACGCGATCACTGTTGTTCTCGATCCCGGATATTTAACGACGCGGGATAAAGCACGCCGACTACCTGTCCGATGATCTCAATCTCGTCGCGATTGAATTCTTCGCGCACATTTCCTGACGCCGGATGCGGTATCAACACGATCTTCTCGCCGGCAATAATCTCCGCGTACACACACGTTAGGCCATTCGGCGTCATCACAAGGAACAACTCGCGCTCGTGAAAGCTGACGTTTTCAGACGGCAGAACCCTGGTCAAAAGCCTGTTCACAAGCAAACGACTTCCGGGTGGAGCGATCGGAGCTGCGTTGGAATCTTCTTCGCCGACGACAACGTAACAGAGGTAAGGCGGATAAAACGAACTCAAGTATTCCACTTCCACGTTGGCCCAACGCTTCAGCGATCCTTCGAAGAACTGCGTATCATCAAGATTCGCCTCGTCGCGCAGGATCGGTATCCTCACCCTTCGATGACGCGTCACTGCATCGATTGGCACTTCGTGGGTGCGCGCGCGACTCATCTCCAGTTGGTCCGCAAAGCGACGCTCGGGCTGCAAACCAATCGCTGCGTCGATGTCAGTGCGCGAGAGATTCAAGATGATTCGCAGGCTATCGAGTTTTGCGGTGCCCGGTTGTCGAATACTGCCGCTGATAATGTTGCCCAGGGTCGACTTACCGACGCGCATGTCCGAGTTGTTGTTAACCTTCGCGAGTCGCTCACTCTCTGAAACCACATCCTTGTAACTGAGGCCAAGGAGTCGCATCGCTTTAACGATCAGATTTCCCAGCGGCGCTTCTGTTTGTAGTTGACGACGGCCTCGCTTCGCTCTTCCCTCGAACACACTTTGGCGCCTGGCAATTCCCGGTTGATTTCCGTCGTCGTCCACAGCTTGGCCCATAACGATAAGGGTTGGCGGACGGCCATCGCTCTGCCCACAGTCGAGCGACAAAGTCCGGGGGGACCGCTCTAAGTTCAGTTTGTTTAGTTTCTGGGAAAAAACCGGGAGGTTTTGTGGAGGGCGAATTCTACACTATCGCGGCCCTTTGTGGAGAAAAAATACGCGTTACTTTCTAAAAGACGATTTCCACCCGCTGGAGGTTCTATGTCTCGCCTACGAAGTAACCTCGCATGGAAGCTGTTCGAGCGAAGTCTGTCACTCGCCGTTATCCTGTCTTTTTGTTTGTTGCGAGTGCCGGCCTTACCAATCCAGAACAAACAGGCGCCGGCCTCAATCGAACCTGGCAAACCCATTGAACGCTCGATCGATGCAGGCGAGACGCAGTCGTACACACTCAATCTAACTGCCGGCCAATACGCGCACATCACAGTCGATCAGCGTGGAGTCGACGTCGTGGTTTCCGTTCTCGCGCCCGATGGAACGAAACTCGTCCGAGTCGATATGCCGAACGGCAATCGCGGACCTGAGCCAGTCTCGCTGATAGCCGAATCCACAAGCGCGTATCGAGTTGACGTGCTATCGACTTCACCAAAACTTCCCGGTCGCTACGAAGTAAAGCTAGATGACCTACACGCCGCCACCGAAACGGATCGCAAACGCATCACCGCCCAGGAGCTGTTCACCGAAGCAAAGGCTTTGCGATATCAGAGAACGAAAGAGTCATATCAACAAGCCACTGAGAAATACGAAGCGTCACTCACAATCTCGCGGGCTGTCAACGACAAGCTGATGGAAGCGTTCACGCTTCACGAAGAGGGAATGATCTTTGGCGACATCGGTCAGTATCAACGGGCGGTCGACGCGTATTCCAGGGCTGCTGTTATCTTTAAGGAATTGAAGCTACCGAAAAGCGAAGGGGATGTAACCACTAATATCGGGTGGATATATGGCGAGCTTGGCGACACTCAGAACCGTCTCGCGACGTACGATCGAGCGGCAGAGATTTATCAAACAGGTGGAGAGATAGATCCGGTGTTGATTAGCAATTTCGGATCGACGTACGCAAAACTCGGGGAGTACCAGCGCGCGCTCGACATCCACATGCGAGTATTGGAAATGCGTCTCCCGTTAAAGGAACCGCTCGGGATTGGTATTACCCTCCGCAATATAGGCGACTGTTACGATAGTCACGGAGACAAGCAGAAAGCACTCGACTTTTACAACCGGTCGCTCGAGTACATGCGACAAGCCGGCGATCACTTCTATACAGCCTCAGTATTACTTGATCTCGGCTTGGTCTACGAGAATCTGGGCCAGAACGAGAAAGCGCTCGACTATCTCAACCAGGCCCTGGAGCTTCGACAAAAAATCAACGATCGCAAAGGCATCGCGCTCACGATGTTTTATCTCGCTCGAGTACAACGTGATCTCGGGAACATCCGCGAAGCACGCAAACTGATCGAGGAGGCGTTACAAAGGGTTGAGAAATTGCGGACACAGGTTGCAAGTCAACAATTACGAGCGACGTTCTTCGCTTCAATACAACAGTATCGTGAGTTTTATATCGACTTGCTGATGCGATTGCATAGAGAGAATCCTTCACAGCACCTTGATGTGGCCGCTTTCAATGCGAGCGAAACCGGGCGAGCGCGTTCGTTGCTCGAATTGCTAAGTGAGGCGAATGCAGAGATTCATCCCGCTGTCGATCCGGAGTTGTTGGCACGTAAACGCAATTTGGAAAATACGATCGCAGACAAAGCAGAAGCCCAGACCCGATTGCTCAGTGAAAAACATACCGACGAGCAGGCTGCGGCCGCTGCGAAAGAGATGGCGTCTCTGACTGCTGATTACGACCAGGTTGAAGCAGGCATTCGCGACAAGGACCCGCAGTATGCCGCACTAATTCAACCGGTTCCTCTCAAGCTGGAAGAAACTCAACGGCAGGTTCTCGATGCCGACACGTTGTTGCTCGAATACTCGCTTGGCCCACAGAGGAGTTTTCTTTGGGCAGTCACGCCTGACTCGATCCGGACGTATGAGCTGCCGAACCGTGCCGTCATCGAACCGCTGGCGCGACGCGTTTACGAGTTGCTGACTGCGTGTAATCAAACTGTCGCAAACGAGTCGCTCGAGCAGCGACGCGTACGATTGGAAACAGCGGATGCCGAATATCAGAAGGCTGCTGCGAGTTTGAGCCAGATGATACTTGGACCAGCGGCTGCTGAACTCAAGGACAAGCGATTGCTGATTGTCAGCGACGGCGTGTTGCAGTTTATTCCGTTTGCAGGGTTGCCGGATCCGGCAAAGGCGCAGCCTCTGATCGTGGACCATGAGATTGTGACTGCGCCATCAACGGCAGTCGTCGCGTTGCTCCGGCAGGAAACAAAGAATCGCAAACCGGCTCCGAAGACTTTAGCCGTGTTGGCCGATCCCGTTTTCTCGAACAACGATCCGCGCGTTTTAACTGCACGCGCCGCGCATGCCGTGAAAGGCGAGAAGGGCTCGACAGCGGATGCGATGCGCTCGGCAACGGAGTTGGGTCTCGGAGACTTGCGAAGACTGCGGTTCAGCCGTCAGGAAGCAGACGAGATCACGCGTCTTGCAAACAACGACGTGAATCTGGAGGCAGTTGACTTCCAGGCGAATCGCGCGCTCGCGACCAGTGCTGAGCTGGGTCAATACCGAATCGTCCATTTTGCAACGCATGGTCTTATCAACAACACGCATCCTGAATTGTCGGGAGTGGTGTTGTCGTTAGTGGACGAAAAGGGCCGTCCGCAAAACGGATTTCTCCGGCTGTACGATCTTTACAACCTGAGACTGTCGGCAGATCTCGTCGTGTTGAGCGCATGCCAGACGGCACTCGGCAAAGAGATCAGAGGTGAAGGTCTTGTCGGATTGACGCGTGGATTCATGTACGCTGGCGCGCCTCGCGTCGTCGCGAGTCTCTGGCAGATCGACGACCGTGCCTCGGCCGAATTCATGAAACGTTTTTACGAAGGTTTGCTGGGGCAAAAGTTGCGCCCCGCCGCTGCGCTCCGTGCGGCGCAAGTCTCGATGCAAAAAGATCCGCGATGGCATGCCCCACACTACTGGGCCGCATTCACTCTGCAAGGCGAATGGCGATAGGCCTCTTCTCTGCGGCCCTCTGCGTATCTCAGCGTTCTCTGCGTTAAACGAGCATTTTCAACGCAGAGACCGCAGAGATACGCAGAGGCCGCAGAGTGGCATCTGAGTTGCCCTCATAATTCCTGAAAGCTAAATTGTGATCTGGAATAGAACGTTGCGAGGGAGTTGAACACTTGAAGCGCGCAGAAACACGCACCGGCAATCCGCCCTGGTGGTGGTTTGAAGGCGGCACCGAAATCTGCTCCAGTTGCAATCAGTCGTACGCATATCAAACGGGCTCTTACTGTCTCGATTGCGACAGCAACATCTGTCCATTATGCGTACAGGAAAACGAAGAACGAGAACCGATGTGTCCCGGTTGTTGCAGTTAGGAATTCTGTTATGGCAGCACGGTCGATGTGGAAAGGTGTGTTGAAACTGGGCACGACCCGCGTGCCGGTAAAACTATATTCGGCAGTACAGGATCGCACTGTGCGATTTCACGTGCTTGACGATCGTCAGAAGAAACGCGTGAAGCAACACATGGTCGATCCCGATTCCGGCGAAGAAGTACCGGCTGAAGAAATCCAAAAAGGTTACGAGATTGAACCCGGCAGATACGTGATTCTCACCGCCGAGGATCTCGAGAAACTGGAGCCACCGCCTTCTCGCGACATCGAAATCGTCGAGTTTGTGCCGCAAACGAAGATCAGCCAGCAGTGGTATGAGCGGCCGTACTACCTTGGACCAGACGGCGACGAGAAAGATTATTTCGCGCT
>Ga0126376_10000307_pt1 | contig 23144 bp, 13 predicted proteins | sample PanSoiMetPlot_15_FD_92760 | JGI IMG/M metagenome (GOLD analysis project Ga0126376, IMG submission 92760) | Tropical forest soil microbial communities from Panama - MetaG Plot_15 | ecosystem: Environmental > Terrestrial > Soil > Tropical forest > Bulk soil | place: Panama | collected 2016-02-17 | reverse complement strand
GTCCTTGTTCCCGCTTACCTTGATGCCGTTCAGGTCGAGAATGGAATATCCCGTATTCACATTCTTGATGGTCACTGTCCTTGTAGTGCTGGTCGTATCAATCGCCTGGTTGCCGAAGTTGATGGAGGAAGGCAAAAGCGTCGGCGGGAGAGGAACCTTCGTTGACCAGGTAAACACCGTCCCACATCCCTCAGTCAGTGTTAAACAGGATCCGCCAGCGAACGTCGTCCCGTAAAACGTGCCGCTGCTCGCCTGCACAACTCCAGCGATCGACTCAGCGCCATCGGTGCAATTGTTGTTGGAACAGAAGCTGTATATCGTGGTCAGCGTTCCGCTGGGCGTAATCCGATAAAACGTACCGCAGCCCAGCAGGCAGTCGACGTTATTCGCATTCGGGCCGCCAATCTCAGTTGTGCCGTAAAAATTGCCATCTGTGCCCTGCACTACGCCCGCAAATGGATACTCACCATCCGCACAGTTCGCGAGCGAGCAAAAACGGTGAAGGGTTGTCAGCAGCCCGCTTGGAGTGATCTTGAAAACCGTGCCGCCGGTAGCGGGCAGCGATCCGGAAGTCGTCCCGTAAAAGTTCCCATCGCTGCCTAATGCCAGCCCAGCGTAAGGGAATTCTCCGTCTCCGCAGTTCGCCAACGAGCAAAAAGTGTAAAGCGTTGTCAGTACGCCTGACGGTGTCAGCTTGAAAACTGTGCCGGCTCCGACATTGCCGCCCGCCGATGTGGTCCCGTAGAAGTTTGCGTCGGTCCACTGAATCAAACTACCCTGCGGAGAGGAACCGTCCGCGCAATTGGCTTGTGAACAGAAACTGTAGAGCGCCGTAAAGGCTCCACTCGGCGTCAATTTGAAGACTCCGCCCGCGTTTCCGGCTCCGCCCTCTGAGGTCGTGCCATAGAAGTTACCGTCGCTTCCGATCATCAACGCCGCGTGCGGGTTCGCGCCATCGGCGCATTTCGCCTGGGAGCAGAAACTATGAAGCGTAGTCAGAGAACCGCCCGCGGTGATTTTGAAAATCGTGCCCGAATCTTGGCTCCCGCCCCAGAAGGTGGTTCCATAAAAATTGCCGTCGCTTGCCTGGACCAAGCCGGCATCGGGCAAACTCCCATCCGTGCATAAGTTTTTGGAACAGAAACTGTAGATCGTGGTGAGCGCTCCGCCCTGCGTAAGCTTGAAGATTGTGCCGATGTTTGCAGCTCCGCCGTATTGGGTCGTGCCGTAGAGATTGCCGTCCGTACCCTGCACCAGAACATCAGTGGGGACGGCTCCATTGGTCGAGGTAAATGTAACGGGTGTTTGAAATGTCTGTGCAGACGCCCCCACCGCCGCTGCGGCGCAGAGCACCGCAACCAGGCACAGTATTCTTCCCAGACCGACTTCTTTCATCTCGCTAACCTTTATTGATTAAGTGTCGATCCGATATTCGAAAGAATCCCTTACGTTCTGTCAACCGAAATGAGTACGGTTAGCGACATTTTTACCCTAACTCAATAGTTGCAAAGACCTGCATCCCTGCCGGCCATGCTCCGACACACAAAAACCCGCCGATTGCGGCGGGTCTTCCGAACGAAGCGGATTTTTCAGAAATGCTAAGCGGCGATCTTCTGTCCCAGAAATTCCCTGGCTTTGGCTACTTCCGAGTCCCATTTGCTGAGTTGATCGGGAGTCAGGAAACTTACAATGCGCTGGCGAATCGCTGCACGATTTTCGGAGACTTTCTTCATCAAGTCAGCTGGCGTTGCATTCGGATTCTGCTGCTTATACTGCTGGACTTTCTCAGACGCTTCTGTCATGAAGGCATGCAGCCGCTCTTTCTGGTCATCTGACAGATTCAGTTGGCCTCCGATTCTTTTCAGTTCGCTCAACACTGCGTCGCGTAGTTCAGGTGTAAGAGACATGGTCTACTCCTTTTTTTGTCAGGGCTTCCTGATTGGTCGGTTAGAGAAAAGTTGTTCACAGAGTTGGGTTGGAAACCCAGCCCAACGGGTCAGACAGAGTCTATGCGTGGAAAGAATCGGTGTCGCCTGTCAACACTACTAGTCTTTCCTCAAACACCTGCGCTCCTCCGTCTTCTATTTCAAGTAACATTGTGAGAATTGAAGGGAGTTCTGAAATGAGCAGCCTCGCTCTCTTGCAATCGCTCAAGGACACAATCATCACCCAGGCCAACGTTAAGTCGGTTTACGGAGAACCCATCGCAGCTCAAGGAAAGACGATCGTTCCGGTTGCAAAAATAATTTATGGCTATGGAGCCGGAGCGGGCACCGGAGGCATGGGTGATTCCAGAGCCCGCGGTGAAGGAGGCGGTGGTGGCGGCGGGGCACGAGCCGTCCCTGTCGGTGTGATCGAGATTGCTGACCAGCAGACTCGCTTCGTTCCGATCAGTGATCGAAAGAAGCTGACAGGCGCTGTAGCCGCAGGGATCGCGCTCGGCCTCTGGCTTGGTTGGCGCCGACGTCACTGACCGGCTTCACACTGGGGATCGGCCCACCGTAAGCACAGCGTCGTCGTAGACTAAACGAGATGGCAACGGCGGTCCAAAAAGATTTGCATCAACAGGCGGAAGGCACGCGCCCATATCGCTTCCCGCACGGCCTCGAGCGCAACCTGCTGTGGTTTGCCTGGCGCAAGTTTCGTCCCGCAAATCCGATCACACTGTTCCAACTGTTGGCCGACAAGTATGGCGACATCGCACACTACAAAATCGGCTGGAACCACATCGTCTTTCTCAATCATCCCGACTACATTCGCGAAGTGCTCGTCGTGCAAAACGATACCTTCATCAAAGAGCGCACCGTGCAACGCTCGAAGATGCTGCTCGGCGAAGGGATGATCACTGCCGAGGGCGCCGATCACCGCATGCAGCGGCAAGTTGCGCAGCCGGCATTTCATCGTCAGCGCATCCCCGAGTATGCGGGCACGATGGTACGCGAAGCCATGCGTACTCGGGATTCATGGAAAGTGGGCGAGCAGCGCGATATTGCCATCGACATGATGCACCTCACCCTGAAGATCGTCGCCCAAACTCTGTTTGCGACCGATCTTTGCGACGAGGTCCATGAGCTTGCCGGTGCGATCAACCGTATCATGGGTCTCTACAATTTCCTGGTCATGTTACCGGCAGCGGAGTGGCTGGTGCATGTCCGTCCACCGGGCCTTGCTGCGTTTGTTCGCGCACGCAAGCGCATTGACGCCGTGGTCTATCGGATGATCGAAGCGCATCGCCGGGAGCACCGCGATAGAGGCAGCCTGCTCGACATGATGCTCGCTGCGTCTCCAGACCGAAGCGAGTCATCGGAACGATCACTACGAGACCAGGTGATCACAATCTTCCTCGCAGGATATGAGACCGTAGCCAATGCGCTCTCCTGGACCTGGTATCTGCTCTCGCAGAATCCGGACTGCGAGAGCCGCATGCGCGTCGAAATCGACCGCGAATTGCAGGGCCGTACTCCGGCCTACGAAGACATTCCGCGCCTGAGGTACGTTGAGATGGTGTTGGCAGAATCGATGCGGTTATATCCTCCAGCATGGGCGATGGGCCGATATGCGCGAAATGACTTCCAACTCGGAGACTACTTCCTGCCAGCGAAGACGACGGTGTTGATCAGCCAGTTCGTCGTGCATCGTGATCCCCGATTCTTCCCCAATCCTCTGCGGTTCGATCCGGAGAGGTTTACAGCGGAAGCTAAAGCGCGGCGCACGAAGTTCACTTATTTTCCGTTTGGCGCAGGATTTCGTCAGTGCATCGGAGAGTCGTTCGCGTGGATGGAAGGAGTGCTCGTTCTTGCAACTTTGGCGCAGCGGTGGAAACTGAGGCTTGTTCCTGAACACCGCGTCGAGCCTGAGCCGTTAATTACTTTGCGTCCGAAATTCGGAATGCGAATGATAGTCGAGGAGCGCGACGCTACAGTTTAAGTACGCTGTCGTCCTGCAGCGCCCGATATGTTATTTCTGCTCGCCTGACAACTGAGCCAGGCGATGCACTCCGGACCGCCGCAGCGCAAACAAAATTGTCCACCCCACCAACCCGGCGGCGTAGAAAACAATCAAGAGAAGCACTACGGGCGGAAGCAGGGCTGAATGCACCGAATGGATCGGTTCGACGCCAGGATTGACATGCGGAAGTGACATCGCGATTTCCTCACCTTTCTTGATCGCGACCGCAACTCCGCAGAGAATTAGGACCATTAATACCGCTGTGGTGTTTGGAAAACGGAATCCATTGCGCATAACAAAGCTCCTTCCGCGAAGCGGAAATCCGGAATCAGGCCCCAGAAAGCAGCGCAAATGTTCGCCACATGCGCCGCCAATGAGGCCGAGGATCTCGCGTACTACACATACCGTCTGGGCAAAGAATCTCTTCTTCGCGATGTCGGCTCTTATGTCCAAGAACACCGCCAGCATCTCATCGGCGAACTGTTGCCGATAAGCCGGCGGATAGAGTCTGAGAAGTTGGCGATAAATCGCAAGCATCGATTATCGCTCCTTTAGGGCGACACGGAGGGAAGCTAGGCGCGTGATGTGCTTCATTCGGTCGATTTCAAGCTGCAGATTTCGACGTCCCTGCTGGGTCAGCCGATAGGCCTGACGCCCGCGAGAGGCATCTTCCTCGTCGAATCGCTCAATCCAGTCGTCATCCAGTAGCCTTCGAATCGCGCCGTACAGCGTTCCCGTGCTAAGGACAACGCGGCCGTCACTCATGCGCTCGACATCTTTCAGAATGGAGTAGCCGTGCTGAGGCTGTCCCGCCAAGCTCAGGAGGATGAGCAGGACCGGTTCAGTCAAAGGAAGATCGCTCGTCATGGCTGTCCGCGACATGTCGTACAACGCCATATTCGCTCAAAACTGCCAACTTGTCAAGCAGCGCTTGTCTCTTTAGGAAAATGCCTGCGGGCGCAGGTCCTAGAGGTCCTCTACGAACTCTCCGGAATTTCTCAGCGCACTCTGCGGTGAAAAGCCGTTACCGCAGAGTCCGCTGAGGAAGCGCCACTGAGAACGCCGAGAACGGCAAGATCGTATTGTTGACTGTGCTACGGAGTGACCGCGATTTGGTTTCCGGAGTACTGCACGACCTTGTCGGCTTCGTCGGCCGGGTTCACTCCAACGCCGTGGTTATCGCCGACAAACACTACGCGGAAGGTGCGGCTCTGCAGCATCCCGGGAAACTGTCCCTTCCGTTCGCCGATGGTCAGGGTGCGAGATGCATCATCCCAGTGGAGCGGAATTGTAGCGTAGGCGCCCTTTTCATAGTTATAGTTGTCGTTTTCGTCTTCGTAGATCGTGAAGTCGCCATTCGCGCCGCGATAAATCCGCACCTCGATCGGATCAGCAGGTTTTTCCGTCGACCACTCTTCTTCTGGTCCTAGAGGAACAATCGATCCCGCACGGACGTAGACTGGCAAGCGATCAAGCGGAGTAATAGCATTGATCATCTGCCCACCTTCGATCGCAGATCCAGTCCAGAAGTCGAACCACTTGGCGGCAGGCAGATAGACCTGCCTTGTTGATGCGGCAGGCTCGGTTACTGGACTGACCAGAAATGCCGGGCCGTACATGAACTGGTCGCCGATGTTTTGTGCACGGGTATCGTCTCGAAAATCCATCACGAGAGGCCGCATGGGTGTGTAGGCTTCCGACGTCGTCTTCCAGGCGAGCGAGTAGATATAAGGAAGCATGCGATAGCGCAGGCGATCGAAGCTCACGAGAATGTTCTGCGCATCTGGACCATAGGACCACAATTCGTTCTCGTCGGGCTTTCTTGTGCCGTGAACTCGCAGCACCGGGTTGAAAGTGGCGTATTGGAACCAGCGCACAAAAAGTTCACGGAATGCAGGATCAGTCGGGCTTCCGAACACGAAGCCACCGATGTCGGTTGTCCAATAAGGTATTCCCGAGAGCGAGAAGTTCAGGCCCGCGGGGATCTGTCGGCGGAAACTGAACCAGTCAGAGTTGATGTCGCCGGACCATGCGGTCACTGCATTTCTTTGCGATCCTGCGAAAGCAGATCGGGAAAGAATAAACACTCGCTTCTTGTCGGAAGCACTGCGCTGCCCCTGATAAACCGCTTGCGTGTCGAGCAGTGGATAAACATTCACGAAGCGGTTGCCACTTCCCGCGGCCAGCTTGTGATTCAGGAGAATGTTGTCTTCCTGTCCTTCGGTCTCGGGTTCGGTGGTATCCATCCACCATGCGTCGGCTCCAATACTGAAGAGCCCTTTATTCACCTCATCCCAGTAGTATTTGCGCGCCTCGGGGCTGGTGGCGTCATACACGGCCATCGCGTCGGTATGGTACGGGGGTTTGGCGAACTTGAACTTGTCTACGAACCATCCCTTGCTCTGCATGTAGTCGTAATTCCTCGAGCCGGGCTCGAAGAACGGCCAGATCGAAATCATCAAGTGGAAGTTCTCGTTATGCAGCTGATCGATCATGCCTTTCGGGTCGGGATAATTCTTGTTGAAGACGAATTCTCCCTTGCGGTTCCACCAGAACCAATCCTGCACGATGTTGTCGACCGGGATGTGGAGGTCGCGATACTTCTTCGCGACGCCGAGGATTTCGTCCTGCGACTTGTAGCGGTTCTTGCACTGCCAAAATCCGTAGGCCCATTTGCCGAAGAGCGGCGCTTGCCCGGTCAGATCGCGGTATTCAGCGATGACCTTGTCCAGACCAGGTCCGTAGAGAAAGTAGTAGTCGATGACGTCGGCTACTTCCGAGCTGATGTAGAGATAATTTGCGAAGCGATTATTGAAGCGGCTGCGCGACGTACTATTCCAGAAAATTCCGTAGCCTTTGCTGGAAACCATCAAAGGAACAGAGATGTTGCTATTGTCCTGAGCGATATCGACCGATTCTCCACGGTAGTTCCAGACGCCTGATTGATGCTGGCCCAAGCCGTAGAGTCCCTCATGCGAGCCGTAGACGTTTACGAACGATTCGGCGCGGTATGTGTCTTCTCCGTTCACTTTCTCAGGAATCAGCTTGCGGGACGCTTCCTGGACAAGCGCGTTGCCGTTCGCATCCGCATATGTAATCGCGCCATCCTTACGGGTTACGGTGATCTTGAGCTGGGAGGTGATCAGCACGACTGCGTCATCTGTGTTCTGCACGTCGAACTTTGTTGCGGGCCAGCTTTCCTTGATGATGACGTAATCCGGCCTCTTGGGAAAAGAAGCGGTGGCCGAGTACAGCACGCGAACGATTGAATCGGAGCAGACTTGTAGCTTCAACGTGCCCGTTCCCATGGAGAAAAGAACGCCGTCCGCTTGCTGCTGCACGCTGCGCACGGGATTCATTGGGGTCCACTGAGCGTATGCGGCGTTGGCTGCGAAGAAAGCGATCGAAACAGCAATTAAGACGAAGACTGCGACTTTACGTGTCATTATGATTTTTGCTCCACCCGATAGATTCTTACGCGGTACAGCGATATCAATGAATCAAGAACTACTGGTTCGTCACCTCGAGCGCGACACTCGAGGTTTCTGCCGAACTTGATCCGATCATTAGATCGAATGTCCCAGGTTCAACCACCCAATTCATGTTCACGTCGATCAGCGAAAGATCTTCTGGAGTGATCGTGAAGTCGACGGTCATTTTTTGGCCGGGGTCAAGGGTGACACGTTTGAATCCGCGCAACTGCTTCACGGGGCGTGTACGCGATGCGACTCGCTGATGGACATAAAGTTGTGCAACTTCATCTCCGGCTCTTGCACCGGTGTTCGTGATGTCGACCGAGACCTTCGCCGTGCCACCCGGCAGAATCTTTTGTGGCTCAACCCGCAGGTTGTCGAACCGGAACTGCGTATAACTCAATCCAAATCCGAAGGGATAGAGTGGCTCGCGACCGTCGAACAGGTAGGAACGATTGCGTGACGGTTTGTGGTCGTAGTAATCGGGAAGTTGCCCGACTGACTTTGGAAAACTGATGGGGAGTTTGCCACCCGGATTCACGTCCCCAAAGAGAACGTTGGCTACCGCAGTTCCGCCTTGCTCGCCGAGGTACCAGCCTTCAAGAATCGCCGGCACATGTTCTTTTTCGTAGTTGATCGACAGCGGTCGGCCATTTATCAGGAAGATGACCGTCGGCACGCCGGTTTCCACGACCGCTTTCACCAGGGCTTCCTGCGAGCCGAGCAGGTCGAGCGAATCACGATCGCCGAGATGTTGTTCGGACCAGGCCTCGCGATTTGTGCTCTCGTTCTCGCCGACAACCAGGATTGCTACGTCTGACTTGCGAGCCAGCGCCGCGGCGGCACGAATCCCTTCCATCTCGGTTTTCGGATCCGGCTGTTCGACTTTGTTTTCGTACCACGCCGCCCAGCCTTGTTTGCCTGTGGTGATTTTGCATCCTTCTGCGTAGAGGACTCTCACGCTCGCGGGAACGCGCTTTTTGATTCCATCAAGGATGCTGACTTGATTTCCAGGACCTGGGTCGCGACTGTAGCCTCCGAGATGTACGTCAGCTGCATTGGGTCCGATGACAGCGATGGTCTTGAATTTCGTGAGATCGAGTGGAAGTAGGTTCTTGTCGTTCTTGAGCAGGACGATCGATTTCTGCGCCACCTTTAATGCCAACTCTTGATGCTCGGGACTGTTCGTGATCTTTTGGGCATAGTCCGGATCGACAAAGGGATTCTCGAACAATCCCAGCCGGAACTTTGCTTCCAGTACGCGGAGGACTGCCCTGTCCAACTGTGCTTCAGGAATCTTGCCTTGGCGCAACTGATCGAGAAGAGTCGCATAGACCGAGCCATCGGAGAGATCGTAATCGACACCCGCGGCGAGCGCTTTTCGCGCAGCCTCCGCGAAGTCACCTGCGACGTGATGAGCCTCTACGAGCATCTGGAGGCCGCCGCCGTCGGAAGTTACATAGCCGCGAAATCCCCACTCCTGCCGCAGGACCTTATCCAACAGCCACGAGTTAACATGCGATGGTATGCCGTCGATTTCGTTGTAGGAAGCCATTGCGCTTCCGACATGGGCTTCTCTCACCGCGGCTTCGAAGGGCACAAGAAAGGTCTCACGTAATTCTCGCTCGGAGAAGTTGGCCGGTGCTGTATTCGTGCCGCTCTCCGGCTGCCCGTGGGCGGCGAAGTGTTTCATGGTGGCGAGTACATGGTGGCGATCGATATTCCACGATGTCCCTTGCAGACCGTTGACGGCTGCCACGCCCATGCGCGACACAAGGTACGGATCTTCACCGTAGGTCTCTTCGGTTCGGCCCCACCGTGGATCGCGTGCCAGATCGAGCACCGGAGTGAACGCCTGGTTCACGCCGGAAGATGCCATTTCATCGGCGGCGGCGTTGAATACTTGCTGCACAAGGTTCGGGTCCCACGTACTGGCCAGTCCAAGGACCTGCGGGAAACTGGTGCTGCCATAAGCCATGAATCCGTGAAGGGCTTCGCCCTGAAGGAGGCCGGGGATTCCCAAGCGGGTCTTCTCGACGAGAAAGTGTTGAACACGATTGCGTATCTCCGCGGCATCGTGCGGACTGACCTGGGAGTTCTCGTTGTAGAGTTTGACCAACTGCTCGAAGACTTGCTTTTCTTCCGTATCGTTGGAGTTGCGCGCCCTTCTTCTTCCTCCTGACAACTGGTCAACTTTTTCCTCCAGACTCATCCGCTTCAACAGATCGGCCGCACGCTGCGCCGCGGGCAGCGAGGGATCACGATAAGCAGGATGGTCTTGAGAAAAAGTGGGTAGGGATACGCTAAGGATTGCGACAGTAATGATGACGAGCCTTGGAGCCGGCACCGAGCCTCCCGCTATAAAGAAGTCGCCAATAAGGACCGTTAACGTTTACGGAATTTATGCAACCGCGAAGGATAACACGGAGACGAGGCGCCAGATACCCGCAGCAGTTGTTCCAGGGTAGCGATGTTTCGGCGCGCAGAACAAAGGTCACGCTATTCCCTGAGCCACTCGAGAACACGATGTTTGAAAGAAATTGTGGGTTGACCGAGCCTGACCTTAGTTCATTTCGCTGAGAGGCGCAGTCGAGCAATCTCTGCCGCAGCGCGGTGTCCGCTCGCGATTGCTCCGTGAACCGTGCCGTTATGGCCCGAGGTATCGGTGGCCTCGCCTGCAAAAAACAGAGTCTCGCAGAGGGGGGCAGCTAGCATTGCTTGAGCCCCATCGGCTGCAACCTTGCCGTAACTGTAGGCTCCGCGCGAAAACGGGTCGGACTGCCAATCGTGGAAATGGGCATCGACCAAAGATTTCTCGACGATCCCAACATCTGCACCCAACAATCGGGCAAGCGTCTGGCATGCCCTGGCGGTTACAAACGCATGGTCTTGGCCTGACAAGCGGCGCCCGGCGCGAAATGGAGCCCAACCGGTGATGAGCGGATATTTCTTTGGCATCGTGGTCCACCAGGTTGGGAACCATTCATCCTGCGAGAAAACGAAGCTCATGTCCCCCAAATTGCGGTTGGGAGACGGTTGAATGTTTTCCCAGAAGCGGTCACGAAACCGCAGGACAACACGAATCACTTCGCCCATCTCGAGTTGGTCGAAGGCGTTGATCTTTTCCGGGGGTAGGGGCGGATCAAATTGAATTGCGCCTGGCGCCCCAGGTTTAGCTTTCAAGACACCGAGAGGGACGGTGACCAGCACGGATGAAGCTAAGAGCCTAGACTTTCGCGACTCGTTGCTGACGTGGACCGTTGCAGGTCCACTGCCCCAGTCGACGCGTTCGACGATGGTATTTGTACGGATGATGACGCCAGATTCCTTAACTTGTCTCCGCAAAATCGAAAGCAGGTCGTCGTATCCGTTTTCAGTGCGGAAAGCGCGACCGCCTTCAATCGTTTCCTCAGCACGCATTTCCTGAACAAGCCAATGAACTCCGACCAAGCCCGGATCGGCTGCATTGAAGCCGCTGACGTAATCGATGGCGTGCTGCCTGGCCTCATCAAAGCTGGAATCGCCGGCGCGACTGGAGAAGCCGCGCTCAAGGAAGGCGAGAAACGACTCGTCGGGTGATGAATCATCCATCTTGTCGAGAATATCTTCGACATCAGAGAAGAGGTCGCATGGCTCCAGGCGCCTTGAAGAGACGCACCAGTTGTCGCCATCAACCTCATAGATGGTCTTTCCATTTTTTTCGAGCAGTTCCCAGATCTCGGGTGGTTTGCCGTGAATGAATTCCGCCCCGAGTTCGATGGGTGCATCGCAGCCTGGAACGCGTCGCGTGTAAACGCGTCCACCGATCCGATCGCGTGCTTCCAGGACTATGACTGGCACTCCAGACCGGCCCAAGTCGATCGCTGCGGTTAAGCCGGCAACACCTGCTCCAACTATGATGACTTGACTCTGGGAGGGCATTGTTCACGATCATCCTTGAAGTCTTTTCTGAACGCACGCAGTCCAAATACGTGGTGATCTCTACAGTTTCTACTGAAAGTGATAGCCGGAGCGCAGGCTGCAACGGAATACGCGGCCTTGATCGGGATTCGCACCGTCCTCGCAATTTGCCCAACTCAGGATCAATGCGGGCCCTAGCGGAAAAATGATTGTCTGTCCGTCGAGATCAGCTTCAACACTTACGCTTTCGGCCGTAGAGGGCAAAGTGAAAGAGAGGCCGTCGCCGAAGATTGCAGGATAGGACCAGTGCTCCGTTTGACTGACCAAAGGTCGAAAAACTTCCGCTTCCATCAGAAAAGTAGTTGTATCCGACCAGTTGCGCACCGACAAGGTGATGATCTGTCCATTGGACGAGGCACGATCGGAGTCGATCCTAGTAAATGGACAAGGGCCGGCAATGCAGGAAGCGCGTGCGTTGCGAAACGCGTTGCCCACGCCAGCGTCGAGGTTAGCTGAGGTCAGCGTTGCTTTCCATCTTCCATCGGGCGAACAAGGGCGCTGGTCCTTGCACGGAATGTTCCCCTTGTTCGGCGCATCGAATGTCTTGACAGCACTTCCGACATTGAGTTCGGTCATCGACTTGACCGTGTACCTGACTCGCACGTTAGACACTTTGATGGTCGGTTGATTTGTAGAAGTGTGGCTGGTTTCGATGGGTGTCAGATGAACGATATAGAGTTGGTTGCCGACATACTCGAGCAGGTCGAGAGGGTGATATTGGGGGTGGCGGAAGTGCAGAACGATCGGACGTCCTCGACGCATGGGCCTGGGCAAACTTAGAGTGAAGAATCCGGAGGAATCGGTTTTCGATGCGGACTTGGATGGATTGTCGGCGGAGATTTCGACCCCTCCAATGGGCAACTGCTTGCGAGGGTCAGCATCGGCAACGACCACAGCGCCGTGTAATGCAATCGGCTTTTGACGCTGCCAACGGATTAGGGCCAGCACTCCGAGGGTGACGAGCAGCGTGGCAATTACCGCAATCCAGGCTTCAATCTTGTGAGCGCGAGTCATGAGCGGATGAGGTCCCGTTATTCAGATGATAGTTCAGCCGGGAACGTTTGCAATCACAAGCAACACAGGAACTTGTGTTTTGCATCCCTTAAGCGCCGGACCGCATTGGATGATTTATTCTTAGTGTAGGGTGAGAAAGACATTGCTCGGCTCTCTTTCCAGGCGGTATCAATTTGAAACAGGCGCATGAACGAAGACCGACCTAATCTGCATTCTCGGCGAGAGATCCTTCGGCAGATTCTGGGCGCGAGCCTTCTGCCTTGTGTGCGGGTTTTGCCGGCGTGGTCCCGGGAGTCTATAGTTCCGGATCCGGCTGCCAGCAGGGCAACCTTGCCAACCCTGTCCACAGAGGACGATCAACTCCTAAACGACGTAGAGCATGCCAGTTTTCTCTTTTTCTGGGAGCAAGGCAACCCGAAAACGGGAATGGTCAAAGACCGCTGTAATGTCCGTACTCCTCGTGCAGGAGATGCGGCGAGCATCGCGGCAACCGGATTCGGCCTGACAGCGCTCTGCATCGGCGCTCAACGGGGTTTTATCGGTAACGGGGACGCATTGGAGCGGGTTTTCGTGACTCTGCGCTTCCTTTGGAAAAAACTGCCAAATCACCGAGGCTTCTTCTACCACTTTGCCAACCCGGAGACCGGCGAGCGCATGTTCGATTCTGAAGTCTCGTCGGTTGACACTGCTATCCTGCTTTGCGGTGTACTGATGTGCCGCGAACATTTCCGGCATCCGGGCATCAGAGAACTCGTCGATTTGATCTTCAAACGAGTCGATTGGAGCTGGCTTTCGGAAGACACATCACTGCTAACCCACGGATGGACTCCCGAAATTGGATTTCTGCCGTCACGTTGGGATTACTACAGCGAGCTGATGATGATGTATCTGCTGGGTATGGGCTCTTCAGAGCATCCTCTGAAGCCCGAGACATGGAACGCATGGAAGCGGCTAACGTTCGAATACGATGGCATGCGGTACATCGGGTCGTTTGCTCCTTTGTTTGTGCATCAATACTCGCAGGCGTGGTTCGATTTTCGGGAGAAGCGCGACAAATATGCGAACTATTTCGAGAATTCGATCGTCGCCACCGAGGTGCATCGACGGTTTTGCCTCGAACTCAGCAGGCAGTTCCCGGACTATAGCGAGGACCTTTGGGGAATAACTGCATCGGACTCACAACAGCATGGGTATGTGGTCTGGGGAGGTCCTCCGGCGACCGGTCCGATCGACGGTACAGTAGTTCCCAGCGCAGCCGGGGGATCGTTGCCGTTTCTGCCGGCTGAAACCTTGCGAGTCCTGAGGGCAATTCGCAATCGCTATCCTAACGCGTGGAGCAAGTACGGATTTGTGAATGCATTTAACCCCTTAACGAACTGGTATGACAGCGACGTGATAGGGATCGATACAGGTATTATTCTCCTGATGGCGGAAAATCTACGCACCGGCTTTGTTTGGGACACCTTCATGAAGAGCCCGGAAGCTAAACGCGGAATGGAGCGGGCCGGATTTCAAAAAGAGCAATATCAGTCCGCTCAATAGACTTAAGTCCCTTAGATCCTGTACACCCAACCGAAGTGCCTTTTTTTTCATCCAAGTGGCGTTTGGGCTTTGGCTTGCTGTGTGGTTGTAATTTACGGGAAAAAGGGACCGATTCCTGGTTAGGGTTCTAGGGATATCATTATTAAATACTAGGTTTAACACCAGGATCTAGTACCAACGCCCGCGTTTCCAGGCCGGAGCCCGCGGGTGTCGGTCACATCATGAGCGAGAAACCAGAGTTCTGGAAGGGATGGCGAGACCGGTTATCAGCCCTTCGCAATGTACCAACCGTGCTCCACTTCGTATGGGAGTCTGGCCGTGCCGTTGTCCTACTGGGCCTTGTCGCCAGAGTTGTTGCCTCCCTTTTGCCTCCAGCACTGTTTTGGGTTTCCAAGCTCATCATCGACCTAATTGTCCGAATTGTCACAACGCACCAGCCGGTCCCGAGCCACCTCTGGTGGCTTGTCGCTGGCGAATTGGCGTTGGCGGTGTGTACAGGTCTTGTTGGCCGGTTGATCGATTATTCCGATACCTTGCTGGCCGGCAAGTACATGAACCACATCAGTGTGCGAGTAATGGAGCACGCAGCTAGTTTGGATCTGCTGGCGTACGAAGATCCCGTCTTCTATGACCGGCTGGAGCGGGCGCGAGTTCAAGCTACCGATCGCATTTACATGATCCAAGCGATGGGGCGGCTGGTACAGCAATTCTTCACGACAGTGACGCTATCTGTATCGATCATGGTGTTCTCGCCGTGGCTGCTGCTTCTGTTGATTGTGGGCGCGATTCCCGCATTCGTCGGAGAGACCCACTTCGCGTTTCTGGGATATGCGAAGAACTTCCGGCAGACTCCGATCCGGCGGCAATTGGACTATCTGCGGATACTCGGCGGCAGCAAGGAAGCGGCCAAAGAACTCAAGCTCTTCGGCCTTCAGAGGTTTTTGACTGGCCGATTTAAGAGGCTGGCGGATCAGGTCTACGAAGAGGATATCGCCCTGGCGCGTCGCAAGGTCATTGCTGGAGGAGTACTATCCGCGATTGGTACTGCCGGTTACTACACGGCGTATGTTTATGCGGTATGGCAGACAGTTACACGCGTCTTCACTCTCGGCACTCTGACCTTGTTGGCCAACGCGATCCGCGAAGCCAGTTCGAATCTGCAGCAGATGTTTTCGACGCTCTCGACGATCGCCGATCAGGCTCTTTTCCTGACGGATTTGATCGCATTCTTCGATATGCAACCGATGATCCGCTCGAAGCCGAACGCACTGCCGGCGCCGAAGCCGATCACACGAGGGTTCGAGTTTCGCAATGTTTCATTCCGCTATCCGGGAGCCTCACGTCTCGTTTTGAACGGGCTGAACTTCGCCTTGCGGCCGGGAGAGCGTGTTGCACTGATCGGAGAAAACGGCGAGGGAAAGACTACGATCGTCAAACTCCTGACTCGGCTTTACGACCCGACCGAAGGGCAGATTCTTCTCGATGGCATCGACCTGCGCGAATACGATCTCGACGACCTTTATCGCGAGATCGGCGTGATCTTCCAGGACTTCATGCGATACGAAATGACGGCGCGCGAAAACATTGCCGTTGGTCGAATCGAGCAGCTTAGCGAACTCGAACTCCTGAAACGATCCGCGGAAAAGAGCATGGCAGATGCGGTCATTGGAAAGCTGACGTCTGGCTACGAACAGATGCTCGGCCGGCGGTTTGATGGCGGTGTGGACCTTTCCGGTGGAGAGTGGCAAAAGGTCGCTCTCGCGCGAGCTTATTTGCGGGACGCGCAATTGCTAATCCTGGACGAACCTACGTCTGCGCTCGACGCTCGCAGCGAGTATGAAGTGTTCCAGAGATTCGCGGAGCTAACAACGGGCAAGATGGCAATTTTCATCTCGCATCGATTTTCTACTGTACGAATGGCCGATCGAATCGTGGTGCTCGAAAACGGCCGCATTGCCGAAGAGGGCGCCCACGAAGAGTTGACGCAGCTGGGCGGCCGCTATGCGGAAATGTTCGAATTGCAGGCCGCCAGTTACCGGTGAGTCTCTAGTGGCAAGAGAGTTTATCTAAGTTGGTTTATTAAGGCGGTGATTCAAGGAAATGGGGCCTCATACACAAGTCGAAGGGATTGTTGGAGAAGAAGAGCGGAAGTTCTCCACCGCCAGTAACGCGGAAGAAGTGGTTCCGGTGCGCAATGCGGGCGCGGACTTCGCAGCGACTCTTAGCTGGTTGCCTGAAAGATCATCCGCCGAAGCCTTCGAGGCGCGCGGAGAGAGACTAGCGAAAAAGCTGGAGGCCCTGGTCGACCGCATCGATGCGGCTTTTACCAAGACACCGGATTCCGTTGATCTGCTTTGGCTACGTACGAACGGGCAGCAATTCTATTCCATGGCCCGCGGTCTTATTAATGAGTTCGAAACGCTGACTCTCCCGGTCGTCTCGTACAAGTCCGACATCCTGCCGAGAGTGCTTGCGATTGCGCAGGGATTTCTCAACGAAGTTGGGACCACTTTTACGAAGAACCAGTTCACTGAGTTCTGCAGGGCTTTTGAGGGCACAACGCCACTTCAATTTCACGAAATCGGTTCCCTGGTACCGGCATTGAAGTTCGTTCTCATCGAGCGAATTACGATACTTGGTTCTCACTATCTCCGCGATATCAAGCATCCACCATCTGAGAGTGTCATACCTCTCATCAAGAGCTTCCAGCACGTCGCCCAAGCCTCGTGGAAAGACGATTTGGAGTCGCTGATTCCATTTGACGAGGTCCTGCTGCAAGATCCGTCTGGCGCTTACGAATTGATGGATTTTGACAGCCGGAACTCCTATCGCGAGCGAGTCTCGCAGATTGCCCGGCGTTCCGATCTCACAGAGGTCGAAGTTGCAAAAGAAGCATTGAAGCTCGCCCGCAAAGCTCAAAAGCGTGGGGCAGATGACCCACGGATCGCTCAACGTGAATCTCACATTGGCTACTATCTCGTGGCTGAGGGAGCGACTACCCTTGGGCGGAAGGTGGGATATCACCCCGACTTCAGCGAACGTTTCCGAGCTGACCTGCGGGCTCATCCCGATGAGTTTCTTCTGGTTGGTGTTGCATTACTTACATTCCTGATCTTAACCGGGGTTTTGTGGCTTCTTACGCCGTCCTATACTCCGCTGCCGACAGTGTTGTTCTCGATGTTCATCCTGCTGCTGCCAAGTTCCCAAGCTGCAGTTCAGTTGATGAACTATCTCACGACGAACCTGCTGCGACCGACATCACTGCCCAAGCTGGATTTCTCGGAAGGAGTACCGGCTGACTGCACGACATTGGTTGCGATTCCGACATTGTTACTGAATGAAAAGCAGGTCCGCCATCTGGTCGAAGAGTTGGAGGTCCGTTATCTGGGGAATCACGATCCGAATATTCATTTTGCGATCGTGTCAGATTTGCCGGATTCGCCGTATCCAGCGCCGGAAGACGACGAATTGGTGGAATTGTGCTCGAAGCTGATTATCGACCTGAATCAAAGGTACGCTGCCAAAAGCTCCGGGACTTTCCTACATCTTCACCGGCATCGCGTGTATAACCCTCGGGAAAAAGGCTGGATGGGATGGGAGCGTAAACGGGGCAAACTGCTGGACCTGAATCAACTTCTGCGCGGATATTTCGATAGCTTTCCGGTGAAGATCGGCGATCTGTCGATCTTGCGCAAGGTGCGTTTCGTAATCACGCTCGATTCGGACACCGAACTTCCGCGCGGTTCAGCTCATCGGATGATCGGAGCCCTTGCGCATCCGCTGAACCAGGCGATTATTGATCGGGAGAAAAATGTCGTAGTCGCGGGATACGGCATTCTGCAGCCGCGAGTTGACATTAGCGTGCAATGCACCACACTCTCGCGGCTTGCCGCGATCTTTGCGGGTGAGACCGGCCTCGATCCATATACACGAGCGATCTCCGATGTTTACCAGGATCTGTACGGCGAGGGCTCATTCACCGGGAAAGGCATCTACGAGGTCGACACGATGTTCCGGGTCTTGTACGGCAGGTTCCCACGAAATTCTTTATTGAGTCATGACCTGATTGAAGGCGCCTACGCCCGCGTGGGACTGACGACGGACATCTCTGTAATTGAAGACTATCCCACGCACTACAGCGCTTACAGTCGCCGCAAACACCGCTGGTTGCGAGGTGACTGGCAGATCGTGGAATGGCTCACAGACACGGTGCCTGACGAGTCGGGCGCGCGTGTGAAGAATCCCATTTCGCTGGTTTCGCGCTGGAAGATTTTCGACAATTTGCGGCGCAGCCTTGTGGAGCCCGCGACCTGCGCATTACTGCTTTACGCGTGGTTTGTGACCGACCACCCGGTCATTTGGACACTTGCCGCGATTTGCATCCTGTTCGTTCCGGCATGGGTCGAGTTCTGCTTTGGACTCACCCGGGCAGTAGTTGCTCGAGATCTAGGTATCGCGCGCGATGCGGTGGGTACGTTGTTCGCCGCGAATTTCACGGTTCTGCTGACCCTCACGCTTCTCGCGCACCAGACGATGCTATCGCTAGATGCCGTGGCGCGGGCGCTGGTCCGCCGCCTAGTTACGAGGGAACGACTGCTCGAGTGGGAGACCGCCGCTGAGGCTGAACTGGGCAAGAACCGTACACCGATCGACCGCTATATCGATTGGATGCCATTCTTCGCAGTGGCCCTCGGCGCCCTGATCTGGTTTGCGCATCACCATGCATTTTGGGCGGCTTCTCCAGTGATCTTTCTGTGGGCTTGCAGCAAGCCACTCGCACTATGGTTGAATTCCAGTCCAGTCGAGGAGGCTCCAGAGATCGGGCGCGCGGATTCGCGGTTGCTCCACAAATCGGCGCTCTATATCTGGAGATACTTTGCGGAATTTTCCAGTGAGGAGCACAACTGGCTGGTGCCCGACAATGTGCAGGGCAATCCTCTAAAGATAACGGCAAGCATCTCGCCGACGAATGTCGGCCTTCTTCTGAATGCGAGGCAAGCCGCAGTTGAGTTCGGATATATCACCGTTCCCGAGATGGTGGAATTCACCAACAAGACACTGACAACAGTGGATCGCATGGAGAAATATCGTGGCCACTTGATGAACTGGTACGATACGCACACACTTCAGCCCAAGCCGCCATTCTTCATTTCTTCAGTCGATAGCGGAAACATGGTGGCGTCTCTCTGGACGCTGCAACAAGGGTGTCTCGATCTGCTGCGTCGTCCTTTGCTCTCGGAGAGTCTTGCGGGGGGATTATTTGATCATCTTCGTGTGCTCGTCGGCTTGCGAGCGATCCCCAAGAAAGTTTTTTCCAACTTCGAATCGAGTATCGAGAAGGAGGGATGGCTGAAGGCTATCTTGACCCTTCCCGATGATGCGCTGGAGCAGCCGAAGCCTCTTACGAATCCGGAACGTACTGCCGAGGCTGAGTGGTTCAAGAACCAAACCAGCAAGCGAATCCAGAATGTGAGGCAGATGGTCCGAAGCTACGTGCCCTGGTTGCTTCCAGAGTTCGCGGAACTCAGGGCCGAAGTCTTTGGGAAGAGACCGATTGAGCAAGTGCCTCTGGAACGGCTGGCAGATTGGATCGCCGAATTCGAACTTCACCTCGATCAAAGGCTGCAGACAGCCAAAAACGGCCATCGAGCGGTTGCGGAAGAGTTCATGAAACTGCTCGCGGAGGCACGGGAAAACACGCTCCAGTTGGTCATTTCTCTGCGTAAGATCGGCCGGCACGCCGAGGAGATTGCCGATGCAATGGACTTCACGTTCCTGGTCGACAAGCAGCGATTGCTGATGTCAGTAGGGTTCGACGCAGGATCGAAGGAATTGCAGCCTTATTTTTATGACCTGCTGGCAACGGAACCTCGCACGGCAGTGTTTGTGGCGATCGCGAAGGAAGACGTTCCCCAGGAGGCCTGGTTCCGGCTTGACCGTCCTTTCGCCTCGGACCGTGGCCGCCCCGTTCTGGTGTCTTGGACTGGAACGATGTTCGAATACCTCATGCCCTCGATCTGGATGCGCAGCTATCGCAATACCCTGCTCGACCGTGCCTGCGCATCGGCAGTGCGGTCGCAGCAAGAATACGCTGCCGAGAAAGGAATCCCTTGGGGAATTTCCGAATCTGCCTGTGCCCGGATCAATGAGGCGGGAGACTATCACTATGAAGCTTTTGGCGTTCCCACTCTTGCGCTTAAGAAGAGCGAGTCGGATCCGCTGATTATCTCGCCGTATTCGACCTTCCTGGCGTTGAACGTGGACCGCAAGAGCGCGCTGGCGAATCTGAGGAGGATGGAATCGCTGGGGTGGTTCGGTCCTTACGGGTTCTACGAGGCATCCGATTTCACTGCTCGCCGTCGCCGCTTCAGGGGGCTGCGTTGGGAGTTGGTACGTTCCTGGATGGTTCACCATCAGGGAATGAGCTTGCTGTCTCTCGCAAATTTCCTCTCCGGCAACGTCGTGCAGAGATGGTTCCACTCTCACATGAGAGTGAAAGCTTCGGAACTACTGCTGCAGGAGAAATCGGTCGCCCGCGCTGCGTAAGAACACGCCCCAATCATTGCCCGATCGTCTCCAACTGTCATTCCGAGCGGAGCGAGGAATCCCCATCTCCAGCAATCCATTTTGGGGTAGGGATGCTTCGACTCCGCCGGAGTTTCGCTTCGCTGCACTCCAGCTCCGCTCAGCAAGACACGTTATGGGCGGCAAAGAAGACGGGTCACACGATAACGGCTCCAAATCGATTCAGGAATTGCCCTATACCATTCCGCTTTGTCATCCTGATGGCGCCGTTCTTGGGCGCCGGAGGACCTATGCAACTCTGCCTGCAGTGTTCCTGCGGCCGGGGACTACATAGGTCCTCCGGCCTGCAAAAAGCGCAGGCCATCAGGATGACACCGCGGTGGACTTCATCAAAAACCTAAACCGCTCTAATGCGGGCGCGCGAAGGTGAAGATATCGCTGCCGGCCGCGATCGTGACATACTGCATGCCGTCAACCGAGTAAGTCATCGGTGACGCGAAGATAGTCTGTCCGGTATTGAAGTGCCAGAGCGGACGACCCGTAGCGGCATCGACTGCTTCCAGCGAATCGGAGTCATCGCCGAAAAATACCAGCCCGCCCGCAGTCGTCAGCGTACCGGCCCAGGATCTTGCTGCCCCAACTTGGGGATAACGCCAAACTACCTTCCCGTCCGCGGGAGAGAGTGCTAGCAACACTTTTTGCGAGTTTTCGTCGGGAGGCAGTTTAGTACCTGTGTTGTAATACGTCCTTCCTGGTTCAAAAGGTTCGGTGTTTGCGAAATAGATGTGGCAACTCTCGAGAGCAATCACGTAAAAGAGGCCAGTGTCGGGGTTGTAGGAAGGCGAGTACCAATTGGTCGCGCCTTCAATGCCCGGACAGATGTAAGTTCCTTCTGTGGTGGGGATCTTGCCGGAGAGAATTGGGCGGCCAGACGAATCCACCCCATTCGCCCAGTTCAGCTTCTGAACAAACGGAGTGGCGCGGAGAAACTTGCCGTTCGTCCGGTCCAGAACATAAAAGAAACCATTTCGATCAGCCTGGAGCAGCAACCGGCGAAGAGCGCCGTTCTCTTGTCGGTCGAGTAGTATCGGCGTCTCGTTGGCGTCGTAATCGTAAAGATCGTGCGGAGTGAATTGGAAGTACCACCTCAACTCTCCGGTGTCAGCGTTGAGCGCCACGACGCACGCGGTGTAGAGATCGTCGCCCGGCCGGGTGTCTCCGACGTAGTCGGGCGCCGCGTTGCTCGTGGTCCAGTACAACGTGTTGAGTTCCGGATCATACGTGCCGGGCATCCAGGTGGTGGCTCCGCCGTGAAGATAGGAATCGCCGGGCCAACTGGACGAGCCAAATTCACCAGGTCCGGGAATCGTCCAGGAACGCCATTTCATCTTGCCGGTAACCGTATCGAAAGCAGCAACGAACCCGCGCACGCCTGAATCGCCGCCCGAAGTACCTACAATGACCATGTCCTTCACAACCAGAGGGGCGCTTGTCGCGCCGTAATGCTTTGTCTTGTCGGCGTATTCGACATCCCAAATCAGATTTCCCGAACGCGCGTCGAGACGCAACAGGTGGGCATCGTCGGTTTCCGCATACACCGAGTTTTGCCAGACAGCAACTCCGCGGCTCTTGTGTGCCGCGGCATCGTCTAGCAGTCCCGAGCTTAATGGACGCTGATAGTGCCACAGTGCGCGGCCGGTGCGGGCGTCCAATGCGAACACGTCGTTCGCGGAAGTGACGTACATGACGCCACGCACCACGACGGGCGTCACTTCGAGTCGCTGGCTGTTCCCCGGATGAAACACCCACGCGGTCTGCAGTTGACTAACGTTCGCGACATTGATCTCTTTCAAGCTGCTGTAGCGTTGACCGGTGTAATCGCCGTTATAAGACGTCCAATTGGTACCAACCGGGCGGGCCAGCAGGTCATCAGCGGTGACTCCGTTCGGCGTGTGAGGGACTTCTGGCTGTTGTGCCAGTGCCGTGATCGGCAAAATCGCCATCAGCGCCAAGATGAGTCCGGTTTTCATGTCAGCGGATCTCCCCGTTCTCTATTCGTATTTCCTGCAGAGAACCATGATCAACGCCACTATCATCGATAAGATGCAATGAAACTCTAGCGGCTTTAGCCGTCGGAACTTCCTTATCGATAGAAAGCGCTTCTGTCGGATTCACATCGGCAATCCGCGTTCTTGCCAGATTCGCTCCGCGTTCGTCGTAGAACCACGCCTCGAGGTGACCGGAGAAAAATACGCCAAAGGCACCGGAAAGCTTAACTGCGTCGTTCTGTAGGTGGACGGCTTTTAGCGGGTGAATCAGAATTCCGGCATCAGTCACGCCGTGAAACTCGCTTCCGGCACGCGTGGGGAACCATTCCGTATCGAAAGTGCAACTGTCGCCTGGCCGCAAACGGCACATGGGACTATTCAACTCGGCTTCCAAATAGTAAGGACTGGAATCGGGATCCTTGCCAAGAGCGATCTCACCATCGTCTTTCAATCGCGCTTCCGGTCCATTCGTCCAGAAGATCACCGAAGCCTTGCCTGGGTAAGGACGCATCGTGTCGTATTGGAATCGCTCGACCATCGCATAACGACTGCTGCCATCGACTACCGCAAGCCAACCCTGCGTCGAGTCGAGCCACAATTCCGCGGCCTGGTGCACATAGTGCACGGTAAAGAG
>Ga0126376_10000306_pt1 | contig 23181 bp, 22 predicted proteins | sample PanSoiMetPlot_15_FD_92760 | JGI IMG/M metagenome (GOLD analysis project Ga0126376, IMG submission 92760) | Tropical forest soil microbial communities from Panama - MetaG Plot_15 | ecosystem: Environmental > Terrestrial > Soil > Tropical forest > Bulk soil | place: Panama | collected 2016-02-17 | reverse complement strand
GCGGCGCTCTTCCTGAATGTGAAACTGTTCAGCGGGTTCCCCTTCTTTCATGAGCGCCGCAGGAAATTCGAAGACGCGCGGGCGTTCGTTCGCGGGAAATTTCTTCGAATTTACGCGAAGCAGAAAAACATGCGGAAATTCCAAGCCTTTTGCGCCATGAACGGTCATTAGTTGCACAGCGTCGCCGGGGGTATCGTCTTCGAGGCTGATGTTGCCGCCTGCTTGCCCATAAAAATCGAGATACTCGACAAATTCGGGGAGTGCGCGCGCATCGCTTTTGGGTTCCCAGGCTTTGGCGAATTCGGTGAGGCGGTTGACGTACTTGCGGTCCTGCGCGGAGGCGTGCTGCGGGATTTCCAGCCATTCGAGAAGATCGGAAAGAATTTCGCGGGCGGTACGGCGTTTGATGGTTTTGCGCTTCTCCGCGAGGAATTCGAAGAGCTCCTGACTTGCGGAATGAGACGAATCGAAAGCGAGCTGCCCCTGCGAGACTTGCAGCAGATCATAAATGGATTTTTTCTCCTTGCGCGAGCGTTCTGAGAGACGTACGAGGTCGGGCGCTTCAAAACGCCAGGCAGGGACGGAGAGAACTCGCGCGCAAGCGATGTCGTCGTAGGGAAGAGCGATCAAGCGCAAGTAAGCAATAACATCTTTGACGAGCGGGTGGTCAAGAATCGAGAGTCTTGAAATGACAAAAGGAATTTTGCGGCGCACGAGTTCGGGGACGAGTTCGTCGCGGTGCGCGTGCTGGCGGTAGAGAACGGCAAAATCGCTCCACTTCCGGCCCGCGGAATGAATGCGCTCAAGTTCGGAAGTGACCCAAGCGGCCTCGCTTTCTTCGCCTTCCAGTTCGACGATGCGGATTTTTTCGCCTTCTTTCCGGTTGGCTGTAAGGAATTTCTTCGGAAAGTCCGCGCTGACGGTATTTTGCGCGATGACCTGGGTGGCGACGCGAAGAATATTCGGCGTCGAGCGGTAGTTTTCGGTCAGCGAGACGCGGAAAGGCGAGGAGTCTTCGCCGGGCTTCCAGTCTGTGAAGCGCTGGAGAAAGAGCTGGAAGCTGGCGAAGGAAGCGCCGCGGAAGCGGTAAATGGCCTGGTCGTTGTCGCCGACGGCGAAGATGTTTTTGCGATCGCCAGCGAGAAGTTCGAGCAAGCGGAGTTGCGCGATGTTTGTGTCCTGAAATTCGTCGACGAGAACGTAGCGATATTTTGACTGCAATTCCGAGCGGAGCTTCGAATCCTTTTCCAGCAAATCCACGGCGCCGGTAATTAGCGAGCCGAACGAGACGCGCTTCTTTTCAAGCAGAAGTTCTTCGCTGGCGCGATAGGCGCGCGCGATTTCGAAATGCTTTTCTACCTCTTCGAGCCGTTCTTTGTAGGTGTCCTCGTCGAGTGCAAATCGCTCCCGCTGGAGTTGCGCTGCGAGATCCTCCGCGTAGCGCTGATAGTCCTCCCAGGTGACGAGTTCGTCCTGGCAGCGTGAGAAAAAACTGATGAAGTCGGTCAGGAATTGGCCAGGCTCGGCGAGGCGACGGTATTTTTCGAGCTGGAGGCGCACCATGTTGCGGCGAAGGAGAATCCAGTGATCCACCTCGTCGAGCATGAGGCGATCGGGAGCGACGTCGGCAATGAGCGATTCGCAAAATGCGTGAAATGTTGCGAGTGTAACGTGCTTGCCGCGCTCGCTGGTCGCTTTGACGACGCGCGCCTTCATTTCGCCGGCGGCTTTGACTGTGAAAGTGAGGCCGAGAATGTTTTCGCCGGAGAGAGAATCGTCGGTTTCGAGCAAATGGCGAATGCGTTCGGTAATGACGCGTGTTTTGCCCGTTCCAGCGCCTGCAATGACGAGCAGCGGCCCGTCGCGGTGCTCGACGGCGCGCCTTTGCGCGGGATTCATGGTTAGCCCCGAAGCGCGCGGCAGGGGGTCCATTTCGAAAAGCTTGGCCTGCATGACTCCAGCAGGGTAGCGCGAATCGTGGCGAAGAGGAAGCGAAGCCGGTCGAGTCGGCAAGAATGGGGAAATTCAAGTTTTTATGGGAAGAATAAGAAAACGCCGATTCCCTCGAGCAATACTCCGACAAACATGAGAGCAACATCTTTCAGTGGACCCTTGTCGCCCGGAAACAAGGCTTTGTAGGTTTTTCTGAAACGCCAACGCTTTTCCTGACTCCAAAAGAACGAGCCAAACTGCAGGGTGAGTTCCAGTGGTTTCCGTCATCGTTGTGATTTTTTGCCGGCGGCGACGTCGGCGTTGAAAGCAGCGGATTGTTTGCGGGGGACGGTGAGAGATTTCCAGTTGTCGCAGCCGAAATGCTTGGCGAGGAAAACGATTTGGCCCACGTGGTAGGAGTAGTGCGCGATTTGGCGGTTGATGGCCTGCATGACGGAATGGGCTTCGCCGCGAATGTACACGGTTTTTGTAAGATCGGCGTCGGTGAGCGGCTCAAGCGCGTCGAAGACCCACTTCCATCCTGCGTTCCACTGGCCTATCAACTCCGCGCGAGTTGCCACAGGTGCTTCGAATTCCGAATCACGGTTGCGATCGGGCTTTTCGCCATCGGTGGTCAAAAAATCCGTCCAGCGCGAGCGCATGTTTCCCACCATGTGCTTGACGACGATGGCGATGGAGTTAGATTCCGCGTCGAGCGTTTCGAACAGCATCGCGTCGCTGCATTGCGTCATGGCGCGCTCGCCGAGAATTTTGTAGTAGCGGAAAACGTCCAGGGAGTCTTTCAGGTAAGAATCCGTGCGAGTCAGAGCCATAGAGAGATTGTACGCCCAAGAGAAAGCCGCTTGACAATTCGCTTTTTATTCGCCTACGCTTGTTGCGCTCTCAGTCGCAGAACCGCAGGAGGTGGTCATGTCCATCGCTGAAATGTTGTTGCCCGAATTTGATGCAGAAAGTGCAAATACACGAAAAATGTTGGAAAGGGTTCCCAACGACCCGCAGAAATGGAGCTGGAAGCCGCACGAAAAATCCGGAACGCTCGGCTGGCTGGCGGGACATTTAGCGACGTTGCCGGAGTTTACGATCGCGACGATTCAAACGCCGAAGCTAGAGATCGAAGAGTGGAAAGGAACCTCGGCGCAAAAGCAGGCTGATCTTGTGCCGGTTTTCGACAAGTTGAACAAGGAAGCACGCGCGGCGCTTGCGGGCGTCACAGACGCGCAGATGAAGGAAGTCTGGACGCTGACGTGGAAAGGGAATCTTATCTTTTCTATGCCGAGGTACGAAGTGCTGCGTGTTTCCTGTTTCAATCACCTTGTCCATCATCGCGCGCAATTGACAACGTATTTTCGCTTGTTGGGCGTGCCGGTGCCGGGGCTGTATGGACCATCAGCAGACGAGCAGTAGATTTTCATTCGGAAGGGCACGCGAGCAGCAAATTTCGCAACTCGCTATAATAGAGATTCGCCCTTCCGGAGGCAGTCATGGACACCCCCGTTATTTTGTCGGCAGTTCGCACGCCCATTGGAAAATTCCAGGGCGGCCTAGCCGGATTTTCCGCGCCGGAGCTTGGCGGCAAGGTTGTCGCTGAAGCAGCACGCCGTGCGGGAATTGACGCGAACCATATTGATGAAGCGATTCTCGGCAACGTGGTGCAAGCGGGGCTCGGCCAGAATCCGGCGCGGCAGGCGGCACTGAAAGGAGGCTGCGATCCGCGCGTCGCAGCAATGACGATTAACAAGGTTTGCGGCTCAGGATTGAAGGCCGTCGCGCTCGCGGCGCAAGCGGTGCAAACCGGTGAATCGGAGATTGTCGTCGCGGGCGGAATGGAATCCATGTCCAACTGCCCTTATTTGTTGCCCGGCGCGCGAACAGGTTACCGGCTCGGTGATGGGAAACTCGTAGACTCGATGATTCACGACGGCCTGTGGGACGCGTACGAAGATTTTCACATGGGCATCACCGGCGAACTGGTCGCGGAAAAATACGGCATCGGCCGTGAAGAGCAGGACCGCTTTTCCGTGGAATCACACAAAAAGGCGGTGAACGCGCGCAAATCGTGCTTTTTCGAATCACAAATTCTTCCGATTGAAGTGCCACAGAGGAAGGGCGAACCACTCGTCATCAAATACGACGAGTCACCGCGTGAAGATACTTCGCTGGAGGCGCTGGGAAAGCTCAAACCCGCGTTCAAAAAAGACGGTACGGTGACGGCCGGAAATGCGCCGGGAACCAACGACGGGGCGGCCGCGCTCATTGTGACCAGCGAACGCGTTGCGCAAAATCTCCGCAAGCAGCCGATAGCGCGCATCGTGGCGCAGGCCGTGAGCGGGGTCGAACCAAAATGGGTGATGATGGCGCCGGTGGACGCTGTAGAGAAATTGCTAAAGAAAACCGGATGGGATCGGGACAAGGATGTGGATCTTGTCGAGCTGAACGAGGCTTTTGCAGTAGCGGCGATTGCCGTGACGCGGCAACTAAAGTTGAATCCCGAGAAAGTAAACGTGAATGGTGGTGCGGTCGCGATTGGCCATCCGATTGGCGCAAGCGGCGCACGGATTCTCGTGACACTGCTCTACGAATTACAGCGCCGCAATCTGAAGCGTGGCATCGCGGCGCTCTGCCTTGGCGGCGGCAACGCCGTCGCCCTAGCTGTGGAAAGTTATTAAGAGAAGACAACGATCGCTCAGGTCCGGGAGCATGCATGAATCGAGCGGCCATCGGCTTTCGCATTCACTCCGGTTGGGCCGCGATGGTTGCAGTCGCTCTTGAAGATGGCCTGCCCGTTGTCCTGGATCGGTGCAAGCTGCAACTCGTCAAGACATTCAGTTACGCATTTCGCCAGCCGTACCACACTGCGGAGAAAATGCCAATCGATGAAGCCGCAGAATTTGTGCGCGGAGTGGAAAATGAGTCTCGCGAGTTGGCACTTGCCGGAATCAGTTCGTTGCAAAAAGAACTAGAAAAACTCGAGTACAAAATCTGTGGATGCGCGTTACTGCTCGCTTCGGGCCGCTCGTTGCCAGAGTTCGAAAAAATTCTTGCTTCCCATGCTATGATTCACACCGCCGATGGGGAACTTTTCCGCGATGCGATTCGCCATTCCAGCGAACGCGCAAAACTTCCTTTAAACGCGATCAAGGAACGAGAGTTACTCGCTACGACTTCGAAGCACTTGAACAAGCGGCCGCAATTCTTGAACCGCCACGTCGCCGCACTCGGCAAGTCGCTTGGTCCGCCCTGGACCGCAGACGAAAAAATGGCAACGCTGGCAGCGTGGCTCGTTTTGGGAGGGTAGGGTTACTTCGACTCTTGCGGAACGAGTTGATTGAGCACTTTGCCATTGGCGTCCAGGAACGAAATTCGCGCTGCACCGCTTTCTGCAACTTCCATCACCAGTCGTTTGCGGCCCTGGCCGTCCATGAGCGCGATCGTTGCCGTTTTGTCCGCGTTGTGGCCGACCCAGATGCGAGTCGGAGATTCCCCACCGGGTTTGCTGTCTCCCACCATCAAACCAGCGAATTTGTCGTCTTTATCATCCACACCTGCGAGTTGCACGATTTGATTGGCGTCGTATTTGTCAAAAGTGAGGCTCCCACCGGAATCGACGACTTCGCCTTTCGCGTTGCGATAACCACCAAAGATAAGCCCGCCGTTCTCGGAGCCTTCGTCGTTGTAAAAAAGCACACCCGCCTGTGGACGGTCGAAGGCTTGTTCTTTTCCGCGCACGATAATGCCGGGAAACTTGGCGTGATTGGAGATGATCATTCGTAGCGTTCCGTCCGGCTCCACGAGTTCGATTCGCTGCACGGTGATCTCGTCGAATTTGGCATTCCGTGAGACGGCGCATCCCACCAAGAGGCCGGCAAGAAAAATGAGTGCGAGAAAGAACTGGCGCGCAAGGTTGCTCAGTTTTTCAGACTTCACGCGACCTCCAGTCGCCCCTTCCTCCAGTTGTCGGCCCGGCATTCGATTGGCTCGGTGGGTGGGTCGTCCTCGCTAACTAGCGAGCGCCTCCGCAGGCGGCTTCAACTCTGTCGCGCAGTAGGGGCAATACTTGTCCGTCTCCGCGATTTCCTTTTTGCAATTCGGACAAGAAGGGTACAGGTCGCATTTGCAGTTCGGGCAAAAGTTGAAACGCGGACCGACGGGCGTAGCGCACCGCGGGCAAGGATACGGCAACGGCTCGCGCACCAGCAGATAAATGATAAGGCCGATGATGCCGACGGAAGTCGGAAGCATCAAAAGCACAAACCATGTCCACAGCGCGGAATTCATGCCGCGGCGTTTCGCGTCGCGGTTCACGTAACCGAGCATGAGGATGCTGGCCGCAAAAACGATCGAGACGCCCGTGATGATGCCCGCGACAGCTACCGCGGAAAGAGTCGCGCTATGCTGCAATTCTGGAAACCGAGTTTCCGGATCGACGATGACGACGGTGATGCCGATAGCGACCGCGATGAGGTACAAAATCGTGCAAAGGACCTTGAGCCATTCCGGAATGATGCGGAATTCGTCGCGGAAGCGAGTTGTTTCCTTCTTGCGTCGCAAGCGAATCATGCGCATGCGCTCGTTCCAGGAATCGCCGATGCTCTGTCCCACGTTTTGTGCGATGCTTGGTCCGGGTGTACCCATTCTTTCTCCTTCTATTCCACTTTGGTTGCTTTCGATCACTCGGTTAAGTCCGCGCTTACGCGCCGTTGCAATAGAATCATTCCCGTAGCCAGAAGGCCCGGCACCAGCCACCACAACACAACGCCCAATTGCCAGACGATTTTGGGCAAGCCCAATTGGCCGCCAGCCCATTCGAATCCGCGCCAGACCAACGGAGCGCTGGCCAGGCCGAGCAGCCAGGAGACTCCGGCAATCGCCCAAAGCAGAAAACGGCCCGGATTGTGCGCAGGCAATTCATCGGCACGCATGCGAACGCGCAATTGAGTGCGTGCTGCGAGATTTTTCGGCAACTCGATGTTCATGCTGCGGAAGGCAGCGAGCGCTTGCGCGGTTTGCGCTTGCACGGCAGAACACGCTTCACATTCAGCGAGGTGCGTCGTGAGCCAGGATTGCTCTTCGTCGGAAATGCCTTCGACGCGCTGCTGCGCAATCAATTGCTGCGCGCGCTCATGAATATTTTCGTTCATGCCGCACCTCCTTGCCGATGAGCGGAAAGGGCGGTCATAGCTCCGCGTAATGCTTCGAGGCCCCGATAAAGCCGCGACTTCACGGTCGAAACCGGTGTGCTCAATACACCCGCGATTTCATCGAGCTGCATCTCCTCCTGAAAACGCAGCACGAGCACTTCGCGATACACCGCCGGAATTTTTCCGAGCGAAGCGTGAACCCCTTCGCGCTGCTCCTCGTGCAAAACCGATTCCAGCGGCGTCACGCTCTTTTCATCTTTCAAATCAAATGCCGGCGCGTCCTCTTCCGGTCCTCGCAGCGATTCGAAACTCTCCGGTTTCTTGCGGCGGTGCCAGTCAAGAATCAAATTGCGCGCAATCGTAAACAGCCAAGCTTCAAATTTCCATTTGCCATCGTATTGATGGCCGCGCTCGAGCACGCGCACCCACGTCTCTTGAAAAAAATCTTCGGCACGTTCGCGGCTACCGGTCAGATGCAGTAAGTAGCGATACAGCCGGAATTGATACTGCTCGATGAGCAGGTCGAGCAGCTGCGGATCGCGCTGCTTCAGGCCGCGGGCGATGGTCGTGGTGTCGTCCGTCATCAGGCTGGTGAAGCGGGCTCCCGAAGAGAAGGGAACCGCCCAGGTCATGCGAGGTGCTATGGAAAAGCGCAGGCTCATTCTACAAGGGATACGCTTTGGGCGCCGAAAAAGACGCATTTCCTGCGAGTGCAGCTAAAGTCAATGTTGTTGTACACTTACGACCATGTTTTGCCCGCAATGCAAAGCCGAATACCGTCGAGGCTTTACCCATTGCACTGATTGCGACGTCAACTTGGTCCATGAGTTAGACGTCTCAGAGCCCACTGCAGGCGTGGCCGAGAGTCCCCGTGTGCTCTGGCGAGGCTTTGATCAGCAGGAATGTGTCTCCGTTTGTTACACGCTTCAGGACTTGGGGATCGATTACAAGGTGACTGAGACTCCAGCCTCTCTGGGGCTCCGAATGGCAGCCAGAAAGCGGTACGAGCTCGCGGTACCAGAGGCAGACTATGAGCGTGCCAAATCCGCCTTGGAACTCGAGAATGATCCGCCCGAAACGCTCTCTGATGCCGAATGGGCAAGGCTAGGAGAGCTTGAAGAGCCCGAAGATTTAGAGGAGGAGACTCTCGATCAAGCGACGCCCCCTGAGTCGGCAGAACCTGATGGGAAAGACTCTATGCCCGATACTCCTGAAAGGCGCGATGCCTATTTCCGTTACTGGTATCCAGAGGACGCCACTGTTGAGATTTGGTCCGGAGGTGGGAACGAAGATTTTTCCGGCGCCATCGAAATGGCCCTGAAAGAGAATCTCATTCATTGTCGAGTGGATGGCGCCAGCGACGATGGGAAAGTCGTTCTTGTTATGCCTGAGGACGAATCTCGCGCCCGGGAAATCGTCCGCGAAATCATCGAAGGCACTCCGCTAGAGTAGTTCCTTTTGTCCGTCCCCACGTAGTAAACTCTGGCCATGTTCTGCCCATTCTGCAGAGCAGAGTATCGAGCAGGCATTATCCGTTGTTCCGATTGCAGCTTTCCTTTGGTAGACGCGATTCCGAAGGACGATTCCGATCCCAATTTTATGGTCTTGTTATGGAATGGCGAGAGCTTGCCGTTCCTGGAAGGCGTGTGCAAGGAGCTTGACCGCGCCGAACTTCCGGTCGCTACACCGCGCGTGAAGATTCTGCTGCGAGACCGCGCTGACCGTTATCACCTGAAACACCTAAAAACATTTCCCTATGTCCTCGGTGTATTTAAGCGCGACTTCGCCGCGGCTAGGAAAATCTTGGAATCGGCCGCGGAGGAGAACCTCCCGGCCATTGTGCTTCCGCCACTTGCTGCGTATCCCGAACCATTCGACGAACACGCGCCGATCTCTCGTATTGATAAATCCACCGCCTCTCTCAAAGCAATTGTGACTATCTATTCGTCTGAAGATTTGCGGGCAGTGGAATTTGTGGAAGCCAGCCTCGACGGATTGGACATTCCGTTTCGCCGTGTTTGCCTTGCAAGTGGCGTGTATGAAATTCAAGTCCGGCCTGCGGACGAAAATTCGGCGCGACACGTGATACAAGAAATTGCCAGCGGAACTTCAACACAAACTGATGAGGCGGAACGCGAAGACACACTTTTGCGCGATGAACCGCCTAAGAGCTACTTTTTGCTCTGGCTTATTACTCTGATTTACTATCCTTTCGGTGGATTTTTTTTCCTTGCCTCTCCAGGTCATGCCATTAGCTCTGGCGCTTCGCAACTGTTTTTCCTCCTGTTAATGTTGGGCTTCTTGCTGGATTTGTTTGGTATGGTTTGGATGATGTGCCAGGCCATGCGATACGAAGTCCGGTCCTTTCGTTATTGCGTCGCAACACAGTTTCCGCTTGCGTGCGTATGGTACTACGTCGAGCGGGTCATGGCACGCAAAGGGGCCCAAAAACTGCCGATTTCTGCCCGCCTGCGCATGCAGCCCCCACAGACTTGACGTGCGCGAGCATGTGAAGTGGGCCCAAAGCGCCCTGCACAGCGGAATGACTGCGCTTGACCTTCCGGCTGACCATATTCATCCTTTTACATCGGAACAAAATATTTGCGGAGCTGAGCTGTGACAATTGATTCGATCAAAACAGTGGCGGTGCTAGGCGCGGGCACGATGGGCAACGGCATCGCGCATGTATTTGCGCGAGCGGGCTACAAAGTGATACTGCGGGATGTGGAACAGCGCTTCGTGGACCGCGCGATGGACACGATCAGCAAAAATCTCGAACGCGAAGTCAAAAAAGGAAAGCTCGACGAGGCAGGGAAGGGAGCCACACTCACGCGGCTTATGCCCGTGACGGACATGGCCGCCATCGCCGTGGCCGATTTCGCCGTCGAAGCCGTTCCGGAAAAAATTGAAATTAAGCGCGCTGTTCTCGGCGAAGCCGACCGATTGTTGCGCGAAGGCGTCGTCCTTGCCTCCAACACTTCTTCGATCGCTATGACGGCCCTCGCTGCGATGACCAAGCGCCCAGAACGCTTCGTCGGAATGCACTTCATGAATCCAGTGCCGGTGATGCAACTCGTCGAGGTGATTCGCGCGCTGCAAACCGGCGACGACGCCTTCAATCTGACGATGGAACTCGCTAAAAAGCTCGGCAAAACTCCGGTGGCGGTGAACGATGCGCCCGGCTTTGTTTCGAATCGCGTGCTCATGCCGCTCATCAATGAAGCGGCGTACTGTGTAATGGAGGGCGTCGCAACACCCGAAGCCGTGGATTCCGTTATGAAGCTCGGCATGAATCATCCGATGGGCCCGCTCGAACTCGCTGACTTCATCGGCCTGGACGTTTGCGTGGACATAATGCACGTCCTTCATGACGGCCTGGGCGATCCCAAATACCGCGCCTGCCCCTTGCTCAAAAAATACGTCGCTGCCGGCTGGCTCGGCCGCAAATCCGGCCGTGGGTTTTATGGCTACGAAAAATAACTGGTCTAGAAGAGGAACTCCTCGATTTCTGGCGGAGACTGATTAAAGTCGCTGTACCGGATCCATTTGGGCGCAACAACGTAGTACGTAATTCCTTCCCACTTCAGCCGCGCAGGCCCATCAGGGAATGCGCGAAAGTAGACATAGTGATAGCGACCGAGTTCAGTTGAAGAGATCTTTTTTGCCGCACCTTCAAATTGCACTGTCGTTTCACCTTCCCAACCGATGACAAATGCCGCTCGAGGATCGCGCCTGAGATTGTCGAATTTCCGTGATTTCTGCACTGTGTCGAAAATGATTTCGAATTCCGGAGTGATTGCAATCCCAACCAACGCCGATTGTGGTTCGCCTAGTGGCCCAATGGTCGAAAGCACACCCAGCTTGTTTCGGCCAAGAAATTCGAGCAGTTCGGCTTTGTCCACGAGAGCACCTCCGAGGGCCTTATGCCGAGGAAGGGTAACATTTGCAAAATGCGAACAAAAGGCGAAAATAGTGTTTGCCTTTTCTTCGCCCCTCTGCTAACTTCCTCCTCGGCGTTTTCAACAGGTGCCCGGATGTGCTCCCTCTCGACCCTGGCCATAAGCTGCCCGGAACATGCTAGGCTCGAAAGCGAGTTCCAGGAGGCGCGCGACCGTATGCGAAACCTCATGCGGCTTCGCAAGCTCTCGCCCTCCGAGGAACGGCAGCTAGCGGACAAGGTGGCTCTGGCCATCGCCCGCTTGAAGGAGCATCTGGCCGAGCACCGTTGCCAGCGCCTGTAGCGCCGGGCTCTAGCCCGGCAGCAGCACAAAGACCTGGCGCGAATGTGTCATAAATGATAAAGTCCCTCTTCTGCTACGTCCCTGGCAGAACGGTTCGGTCCCTGAAGGCATTTTCCCAATTTTCCTCCACTGAGGTGTGACATGGCAGACGAAAAAGCAAAGCTCCTGGAAGCGGCAATCTCGCAAATTGAAAAGTCTTACGGCAAGGGCAGTATCATGCGGCTCGGCAGCAAGGACGTTCTTGTTCCTGTGAGCGTCATCCCGAGCGGATGCCTTTCGATTGACGCCGCGCTTGGCGTCGGCGGCTTTCCGCGTGGACGCGTCATCGAAATCTACGGCCCGGAGTCCGGCGGCAAGACCACCCTGACTCTTCAGGTCATCGCCGAAGCACAAAAGCTCGGCGGCCAGGCAGCTTTCATCGACGCGGAACACGCGCTCGATCCCGTCTACGCGCGCAAGCTTGGCGTGGATGTGGACAATCTTCTCGTCTCTCAGCCAGACCACGGCGAACAGGCGCTCGAGATCGCCGAAACGCTGATTCGCTCCGGGGGCGTGGACGTCGTCGTCGTGGACTCGGTCGCTGCTCTCGTCCCCAAGGCCGAACTCGAAGGCGACATGGGTGATCCTTCGATGGGTTTGCAAGCGCGCCTCATGTCGCAAGCGCTGCGCAAACTCACCGCCATTGTCTCCAAATCGCGCACCTGCCTTATTTTCATCAACCAGATTCGCGAAAAAATCGGCGTCATGTTCGGCAATCCGGAAACGACTACGGGCGGCCGTGCGCTGAAATTCTACGCATCCATGCGGGTGGACATTCGCCGCATTCAAGCCATTAAGGACGGCGACAAAGTTGTCGGCTCGCGGACGCGCGCCAAGGTCGTAAAGAACAAAGTTGCCGCGCCGTTCCGCGAGGCAGAGTTTGACATTCTTTATGGTGAAGGCATTTCGCGCGAAGGCGATTTGATCGACCTTGGCGTGGACAAAGGCGTCCTCGAAAAATCTGGCACGTGGATCAGCTTCAACGGCGAACGCATGGGACAAGGACGCGAAAATGCCCGCACATTCCTCAAGGAAAATACGGACATTCGCGAGAAACTCGAAAACGCCCTGCGAAAGAAGCTCGAAGTCCCCGGGCCAAGCACCAACGTCGCAAACGGCGCCAACGGTGTTGCGCACAACGAAAAGGCATCTGCCCACGCTGCTGCCGCTTCCGCAAGCACCGCGCGCCCATCAAAGCCCGCGAATTCTTCGCGCTAGCTACTCAACTTAATTGAGGCTGCTGGGGCACGTGATCTCGTGCCCCAGCCTTCTCCGCCACCGCGAGTTCTCGGAGGCTTACGGCAACGGATCCGGAATCGCCGGCTGCAACTGCACGCCGAGCGGAATGTTGCTGTAAATCGCGTCCACACCCAGCGCCGCGAAGAAATTCCAGTCGGCTGCGGTCTGTGCAGGATCGGCAAACACACGCAACCCGATCGAATGCGCCGCCGCCACAAACGCCGCGCCACTTCCCGGCTGTTGCTGCTCGGCCGGACCGAAAAAGTTCATCTCACCACCCACCACGCGAACCTGGGTAGCGATGCCGGTTTCCAGAAACTGCTGGGGCGATGAGTAACCCGGCAAACGAAATACCTGCCCGACCTCGGCCCACGTCAGCCCCAGCGAATTTTTCTTGTTGGTCATAATCGTGACCGGCAAGCCGGTAATTGCTTGGATTTGCGCTGGCGTCAGTAGTTGCAATCCGGAAATGTCCAGCTCTCGCTGAATCGCGGGCGCGGTTTGAGAAGCCAACAATAGGAGCGCCGGTGAAAACGAATCAAACATCACCTGATCGTCCATTTGTGCTTGATGAATTTCCGCGACAGCCGTGGAGACGATCGTCTGCTCCAGGTTATCGCCCGGATCGCAGTGCGGCGACAAGGCTTTCAGTTCCACAATCAGGATCCCTCCGAGCGCGTTGCCGGCCCCGTGGTTAAACTGTCGCGCCACCGCAAGTACCTGATGTAGCTCCGGCACGAACGGCAGACGCTCCTGCACTTGGTCAATGGTCAAGGAGTCAACACATGTAAAGTCGTCCAGAAAATCGTTGTGAAAGACGGCAAGCTTGCCATCCGTAGTCAGTTGAACGTCCACTTCAACAACCCGCGCGCCTAGGCTGTATGCCAGCTTTACGGAATCCACGGTGTTTTCGATCGGAATGGTCGAATCTTCTCCGAGATTCGGTCCGACTCCGTGATGTCCAATGGCCACCGGCCGAACCGGCACTTGAAGAAAATTCTCGGCAGTGGTTGTCGGATGGTCCGCTGGATTTGCGCCGACAATGGTTGTGGCGATGCCGCCAAAGAGCCCTAGCGCGAGCGCCACTCTCCATGCGCGCCAAGCATGTTTACCTGGGAATCTGGGAATCGAAAGATTGGTTTTCATGGGGATCTCCTCGCAGTTTTCACTTCCTCGAGAAGTGAATTGGGGGGAGCGTACGAATCGCGCAGTATCTCGTCGAGCGACAAGGCGCGTCTTACAGCGCACATCACGCTCGTGTCGTTTCTTGTCGTTAGAAGCCGCCTGTCCCAACGGCCAGGTGCCTTTTTCCCGAACGCCCTACTTTCTTCCCATTCTTTGCTTCATCCGTCTTCGCTATCCTCGGTCTTACCAGCATTTTTCCAGGCAATTTCATCAGGTCAGGAAGGAAGTTGCTTCGTCATGAAAACGAGTAAGTTCGCCGTCATCTCCCTGTTAATAGCAGGCGTGTCTGCGGCGAAGGAGCACGACTATCAGAAGGGAACTCTACTTCGCATGGATTCGAGCTCATGCGGAACTCAGGAAAAAGGCGGCAAGAGCGTCGCAGGAGAGCTTCTCGGCACCGATTCGCAGAGCAAGAAAACCAAAGGGCTTCTATGCCAGGAATATATTCTGCAGGCCGATCACGTCGTCTATCGCATCCGCCCCACGGATGAAAAACATCCCGTGCTTTTGCCGATTGGCGAAACCGCGCAATTCCGCATCAGCAAAGACAAGCTGATTCTTCGCGTCCCTGAACTGAACGACAAGGAGCGCGAATACATTGTCGTCTCCATGACGCCGCGCGAAGACAAGCCCGCTCCGGCTCAATCTGCCAGCAAGAATTAGTTTTCAGAAAAGCTTTTGGGGCGTCCGCCAGGGCGGACACTATTTGTTTATGGGAACAGATTTGCCCCTTCGGTCAGGGTTCTCGTCTCAGCGAGACTGTCCCCCCAGTCAGCCATTCAAAATAAAGCACATAGCTCGTACTAGGCCCACTTCGCTATTGCCAGGCTAAACTTTTTCTCACTAAACTATGTCTCAGAGTGAGAGACTGTGTTTCGAACAGAAACACGGTTTCGACACCTGCGGCATCTAACTTCATTGTTAGCAACACGACGCGATTTGGCTGTAAGAATGCACTTGGTGGGTGGCTTCGCGCAGCGAAGCGCGGATGCGACGGAAATTCGTTGACTCCGCAGCATGCATGAAGTAAAAAGCGCGATTCGCCGCGCAGGATAAATAGCCAGGGGAAACTCGAATGACGAAGACCAGCGGACTCGGAAAAATATCTCTCGCAATTTTCCTATCCGCTTGTTGTGTCTTCCCGGCTCCTGTGCTCGCGGCTAGCTCGGGCAAAACTCCGGTAAGATCCTCGCGCCACCGCCGTTACGTCCCGCGCGAAAAAGCCGTCGATCCCACGCTCGGCGACATCGCCGATTTCGACGATCCAATCGTCCGCGCAGCGGCCATCGAAGCGCTCGGCAAGTACAACGGCTCCGTCGTCGCCGTCGATCCGAATTCCGGCCGCATCCTCGCTGTCGTAAATCAGAGAATGGCCTACTCCGACGGCGCCATTCCTTGCTCCACCATCAAGCCGACGATCGCTCTTGCCGCGCTCGAAGAGAACGTCATCACGCGCGACACCATGCTCAAAGTCGGCCGCCGCAAGTACATGAATTTGACTGAAGCGATGGCCCATTCCAACAATGTCTTTTTCGAACAGCTCGGTCAGCGTATGGGTTTTGAAACAGTTTCGAAATACGCGCGCCTTCTTGGCCTAGGTGAACTCGCAGGCTACAACTTGGACGCCGAGCATCCCGGGTCCTTCCCCATGGCTCCTCCGCAAAAAGGCGGAGTCGCGCGCATGTCCAGCTTCGGCGAAGGTATCCAAGTCACTCCGTTCCAGCTGGCGTCTCTTGCAGCAGCATTCGCCAATGGCGGCACACTTTATTATTTGCAATATCCCCAAACCGGCCCGAACGCCACTCCGTTTGAACCGCGCATCAAGCGCGAGTTGAATATCGCTCCGCTTCTTCCTGAACTTCGCGAAGGAATGTTGGCCGCGGTTCTTTACGGCACTGGCAAGCGCAGCTTCGATATGGGTGGCGATGAACTTCCAGCGGGCAAAACCGGCACGTGTAGCGACGACCAATCGCATGTCGGCTGGTTTCTCTCTTACGCCGATGAATCACATCCAAAGATCGCTCTTGCCGTTCTCATTCGCGGTCGCTCTTCGCTCATCAAGGGACCGCTTGCTGCGGGCGTTGCGGGTCGTATCTATCGCCGCCTCCGCGAGCAGAACTATTTCGCAAGCCTTCCGGCGCACGCGCAGCTCAGCTCTGGCCGCTAGCCTCCTGAAAATTAAGCTTCAAGAAAAAGGCGAACCTCGGTTCGCCTTTCTTATTTTTGTGTGTGAATTTGGCGAGGGGAACTCTTGCACAATCGCGCCGTCAAGAACAGTCCGAACAATCCCAATGCAGCCATCGCAAGCGCACCAGGTTCCGGCGTCACAACGGGTGTCAGCTGCCAGTTGATTACCGCCACCTGTCCGAGCGAATTATCAATAAGCACGGAATTGTTGTAGGGCTGGAAATCGGGACCAAAGATTTGCCAATTCATCCCTCCCGCGGTGAAGTTAATCGTAGAGGCAATCGCCGGCCTCATCTTGCCCTGCTGAGCTGATGGCAGAAAAAGCTGATCGGCGGTGCAGTTCGAAACATCCTGTGGCGTGAACGAAATTGCCGCTCCATTGATGGTTCCCGTCATTCCAATAACTTCTTCCCAGCCACCCTTCACGCAGGGGGAGTTTTGCTCCGTGCCATCCAGGCTGATTTGTTCCAGCGTGAACACCACGTTGCCACTGGTGGGAATGCAAGTCAGGAACGTGGCCGTGCAGGTCGCATAGTCCGTCGAAAACGCATAGTCCCACGTTGTCGGCGGGCCAATCGTCTCGGCTTTAGCCATCGGGACAAAAAAAGTAGCAAGGACAAGCGCAACGAGGACAAGCGCTCTCACAAATTCCTCCGATCGGCGAGAGCCGAATCTGCAAGACTCGAGGCCTTTGGACAGTAGCGCCTCCACAGGCCAATTCGTTCTTAAATAACATAGTGAATTGACCCCCAAAAGCGTTTCATTTTTTGGAACCGTTGATTCCACTCTCTTCACCCGGAGGGAGGACACACAAACAACTCGCGGACTCCGCAATTTGCGGTAGGCCGATGCTCCGGTCCTGCTCAAAAAGAACTTGCCAGTCGTGGTGCCCCGCAGTATAGTCGATTTTCGATATACCGAGCTTCGAGTAGTTATGCCAAAGCAAAAACTTAGTCCGCTTCCTTCCGCCGCTTTTCAAATCCTCCTCGCGCTCGTTGGCGAAGATCTCCACGGCTACGGCATCATGCGTCAGGTTGCCGAACAAACCGGCGGCCGCGTCCGCCTCGGTCCCGGAACGCTTTACAGCTCTATTCGCACTCTGCTCGAGGAAGGCCTTATCGAAGAACTGGACTCGCGTGAAGATGCGCGGCCCGGTGAGGAACGCCGTCGCTACTATCGGCTCACCTCGGCAGGCTGCAGACTGGCTCGCTCGGAAGCGCAGCGGCTCGCGGAAGTCTTGCGCGTCGCTCGAGCCAAGAAGATTTTGAGGGGGCGTTATGTCTGAAAAACTCTACGCCTGGTTGCTCCGCTTGTATCCTGCTCATTTCCGCGAAGCCTACGGTGACGAAGCTCTGCAACTCTTCCGCGACCGCGCTCGCGATGAAAAGGGGTTTTTCCTGCGCCTCCGTCTTTGGCTTGATCTTCTCTTCGATTTGACGATTTCGCTCCCGAGCGAGTATCTTCACGTTCACTCGCCGCGCGCGGTTACATCCGGTCCGCGACGCTTGTTCGGCGTTCCCGTGCTTTACGTCCTTCAGGACGCCCCGCCTCGTCCTGGCGCGCTTCTTTCCGGCGGCGTGTTGTCGGCGATCGTCCTCACGACTTGTTGGGTTTCGCTCAGTTATTCGCGGACTCCTTCTCGTTCGCTCTTTCCACAAACCGAAAATCGCGAAGGCTCCGCCACATCGTCGCGCATGAACTCGGATTCTTCTGAATCCCGCGACACCGCCTCACCCAACCGCTCCGCTGCGCAGGACAATCGCATCGATCCCTCAGAACGCAAACGAGTCCTCAATAGTGCAATTGCAAATCTTAAAGCGCATTACGTTGATCATGACGCGGCGCAAAGAATCGCCGATGCATTGAGTGCCCACGAAAAGCATGGCGATTACAGCGCCATCGCTGATCGCCGGGCTTTTGCGGCGATACTAACTCAACAAATGTGGGATGTAACTTCCGACCGGCATCTTTCTCTGGATTATTTCCAGGATCCGTTGCCGCAGCAGCCCATTTCGCAAACTCCGCAGGCGCTTGCCGTCTATCGCGAAAACATGAAGCAGCAGAATTGCACTTTCGAAAAAGTCCAGTTGCTGCAGCGCAACATTGGCTACCTGAAGCTCGATTCCTTTCCAGATCCTGAAGTCTGCCACGTGCCTGCGATGGCGGCCATGACCTATGTGAATCACGCCGACGCGCTTATCTTCGATCTGCGAGACAATCGCGGCGGCGAACCGGAGATGGTGCAATTCCTCGGCGCCTATCTTTTCGATCATCCCGAATACTGGTACAACCCGCGCGAAAACACGACGGAGCGCTCCTGGACTCGCTCGCCCGTGCCCGGAAGCAACCTGGCGGACGTACCCGTCTTTGTTTTGACTTCTCGAGCAACGTTTTCCGGGGCCGAACAATTCTGCTACGACCTGAAAATGTTGAAGCGTGCCACTCTCGTCGGTGAAACCACGGGCGGCACCTCCCACTCTGGCATCTTCCGCCGCATTGACGACCACTTCGGTATGGGCATCCCGGAAGTAAAAGCGATCAATCCCTACTCATCGAGCGATTGGGCCGGCCTCGGCGTCGAGCCGGATGTGAAAGTCTCCGCCGCCAGCGCCCTCGATGTTGCCCTCAAACTCGCACGCACCAAACTCCCAAAAAAATAATCTCAGCGCATCGATCGGAGGGAAGCCCTTACCGGAATTGTCCCGTCTAAACTGCTGCTATTTGCCGAGTAAAGGCATCAGTGAATGGGAGACCCTCGATGCGAATTTCTTCCCGGGCATCGCTCAAAGTTTTCGCGCTGGCCGTTACGATTTCCGCGAGTCTTGGATTTGCTTATAGCGCAAACCCTGGCGTCGTTGACAGGCCTTGGATCGGAACTTGGGCAACGGCCCCACAGCCGTTCTTGCCGGGCGCTCTCCAGTCTTACCGCAACCAAACTTTGCGACTCATCGTGCATACGAGTGTTGGCGGGAAAAAAGTCAGGATTAAAATTTCGAATACATACGGCGACAAGCCCTTGCTCATCAGCGCCGCGCACATTGCGCGCCGAACTTCCTCTGCCGACATAGATCCCGCGTCCGACCGCGCTCTGACGTTCCAGAAAAATCCGTCGGTGACGATTCCAACGGATGCGCTCGCCGTGAGCGATCCAGTCGAATTGGAAGTCCCCGCGCTTTCCGATTTGGCGATTAGCATTTTTCTTCCCCAGCCCACGGAAGCGAAGACGATCCACGCCTTGGCGAAGCAAACAAGTTACGTCTCGACGGAAACCGGCGATGCAACTGCTGCCACGAAATTTCCCGTTGGCAAGTCGATTCACACATGGCCGTTTCTGACCGGCGTTGATGTCGAGGCTTCGCCTAGCTCCTTTTCCATCGTGGCCTTTGGCTCTTCGCTCACCGACGGCGACGGTACAACTACAGACACCAATGGCCGCTGGCCCGACGTCCTCGCCGAGCGTTTGCAAAAGGACGCCAGTCGAAGAGTGGAAATCGGCGTCCTCAATGAAGGAATCATTGGCAACCGCTTGCTGAATGACAGCCCGAAAGCCACAAACAATCCTTTCGGCGCGGCTCTCGGCGAGTCCGGACTCGCACGCTTCGAGCGCGATGTACTCGATCAATCCGGCGTGAAATATGTCGTCCTCGGTCTCGGTATCAACGACATTCTCTTTCCGGCGTTTCCTTTTACTCCCCCGGGCGAAACAGTCACTGCCGATCAAATCATCGCTGGTTATCGGGAGCTAATCTCTCGCGCTCACAAAAAAGGTGTTCGCATCATCGGCACAACCAATCCTGCATTCGAACATTCCGCGTTCGAAGGTCTCGTCGACAATTTCTATACTGCCGAACGCGAAGCCGTCCGCCAGAAGGTCAACGCCTGGATTCTTAGTAGCGGCGAATTCGATGCCGTCGTCGATTTGGACAAAGTTTTACGCGACCCCGCCCGTCCCACGCAGCTGCTCCCCGCCTACGATAGCGGTGATCATCTCCATCCAAACGACGCAGGCTGCGCCGTCGAAGCCAACGCTTTTCCCCTTAGTCTTTTTAGCCCACAATGAATCAGTCTCGCTACGCTTGGAATGTTATTGCCTTCCTTCCACCGCTTACAAGAATCTCAGCAGCGCATCCATCGTTTCTTTTGGCCGCTCTTCCATGATCCAATGCCCGGTGCCCTTCAATACGATCACCGTCGCTTCCGTGGATACCAGCTTCGGCCGGCCAAGCGCGTCTCCCAGCGATTTCTCGCCGCCTATGGCCAACACCGGTATCGTTAGCTTTGTTTGAGCGAGTTGCGCGAACTCTTTCGCAGTCTGCGGCCACGCCGCGAAATACGCCCAGCCGCGTGCATTCTTCCGGGCCGGGAATAAGCGGCGACATAAGCGTCGCGGTCTGCTGCTGGTAACGATCGCGTCTTATCGGCCACGAGATCGTTCCAGAAAAACGCAAATTAGATTTTCTCCCGTCCCCGAACGAGTGCTTCCGGCGTCGGCCCTTTGAAGCGGAAATGCCAGATGTTGGGATTGTTGTAGACGTCTTCCCATCCGGCCACACCTGGAAGGAACGCATCCATCAACGCCAGCTTTTCCACCGCGGCGGGGAATTGCGCCGCATACGCATACGCGACCATCAGCCCGATATCGTGTCCCACGACTCTCGCCTCTTCTACGCCAAGCGATTTCGCAAGCGCGTGGACGCGAATCGCGGACGTCTTCATGTCCAATCCGTCTTTGGGAATAGCGGAGTCTCCAATTCCGGGGAGGTCAGGAGCGACGACAGTGAATTTCTCAGCCAGCAGCGGAATGATCGGCTGCCACATGCGCGATGTTTGTGTGTAGCCGTGCAGCAGAATCACCGCCGGACCATGCCCGGCTGTCAAATAGTGCAGCTTCTGGGCGTCAACTTCCGCGCTTTTCGAAGCAATGGCTTCTTCAGCAGCGAAAGCTGTTCGTACCGCAAAAGAGAGAGAAGCAAAGCACGAGCAGTCCGCAAGACAAACGCATGGCACGTTTCATTGGGTCTCCAGGAGAGGATGTGGAAGCTAACTTGACTGGCTGGCCTCGGATGTTACACGTCCTCACGCGGCTATACAAAAATTGAGTGGCGTTCCGTTCACCGAGACAATTCACCAAGAATCGCCTCCCAATTCAAAATCGCATTCCACAGTAACCGGTGATCGCCGCGATTCATGTCGCGGTGCATCGGATTGAAGTTGAACGAGACCACGTGCCCTTTGCCCACGAGCATATCCACAATTGCTGGGCGCCTAATTAACGCTTGTTCGCCCCAAACTTGCCCACTCACTAGTAACGGAGCGCCGTCACGGTCTCCCCACTCCAGCACAATCCCGCTGCGATCTTCCGGTCCATCCAGACACGACGTGCAATACGCCATCCGCAACCACTTTCGCGGCGCATCGTAGAGCGGGAAATTCTGGCGAAACACATACGTTCGCTCCGGATAGCCGTACGCAATCGGATGGTCTGGCAGCGCGAAACTCACGCGCACATGCGAACCAGGTGTCCGCGTCACCGCGTTTTGTGCTTCGGCTGCGGCAGCGGCGCCGCCTCCTTGCGTGCTCCGCGGAACCCCGCCCGCAACTCGCCGCACACCGCGCACGATGCCTCCTTCGAGTGCTAGCATTGAGCCACTGCCTAGCGTCACGAGCAATCCTCCGTCGTTCACAAATTTTTCAATTTGCCCTAGTCCTTCATACCCGATGCCGCCCGTAATGTCGTCCGATTCCGCCAGCGTTCCAAAACTTGGTGTTTGCGCCGTCTTCTTAAACGGCATCGGACTCCAGCGCTTCGGCAGCCCCTGAATCTGCTCCGCCAGCTCCAGATCCACGTGCCCGTACAAAATCACGTCTACTTTGCCCTGGAGTCTGCCCGCACGAATATCCTCATCGCGCAAATAAACGTACGGTACTTTCCTCTGATCCAAAATGTAGCGAATCCATCCAATCGAATCCGTATCCGCCCACGGCACCCACACGCCAATCCGCGGCGCTCTGGCTTCGTGCTTCGTTACGCTTGGTTCGCCAGTGACGCCGACGAACGAAAGGCCCACTTCGCTTGCAACTTTGCGCAACGAATCAGCCAGACCATCTTGTGCCGGCAAAATCCAGGACCCAGCCGGGAATTCTGCTCCGCCAGATGAAAACTTCTTCTCCGCGATTTCAATTTTGAATTTCCCGAGCGCGTAACGAGCCGCCAGCAAACTTTCTTGCCCCGTATCGCGCAGGAGAAAAACTGGCCCGGCGCCAGTTACAGTTCCGTTTGGCTTCGGCACTTCAGTAATTGCAGAAAGCGCTGCCGAGCGAATGGAAACATCCGCTGTCGGAATCGCATTCAAGTGATAATTATTCGCAAAATTCCAGGAAACATCGTCGTACGGCTCGCTTCCATCTTTTGGATAGTGCTGTGGCGAGAGTAGGTCCACTGCGTAATTCCGATACGGCTGATCCAAGCGCACTACATATGTACCAGCCGGGAATTCGCCCTCTTTCACCCGAATTGCAGATTGCGCTCGCGAAACCTCAATATGTTGCCCTAGCAAGCGTGCCACTAACTGTGCCACGCGTGCCGGATCGCCCTGATCCTCTGGAATCAGAAATGCATACGGCAGGTCCTTCAATCCTTTCTGCCACGAATTGAAACCCTTTGTATAAAAATTCCGCAGCAGCTCCTTGGAGTTGTTTGCTGCAAAATCGAGCGAAGCTAGAATCCCCGTCTCGTTGTAATTCACATTGTCCCGCGCCGACCACGCGAACTCCGCTGCTTGCGGCATCGGCCGCCACCATTCGCGCGTCGTTTCGCTCTTCTCAATCTTCCTTTTCATCGTTTCGGCGCTCGAATTTCCAAACGTTTCATATCCGCGCCCGATCGCATTGTGGTTCATCGCTACGGAGTCCAAGTACAAATGACTGAACGCTTCGCCAAAATTCCAGGTCGAAACTCCTGGCATTCCCATTGCCGTCATGGCCTGCACATCATGAAATCCCTGCTCCAGAAATTCCGTGTACGTGATCGGATCAATGTTCGGGTTGTAGGGCCCCGTCCCGTTCCAGGACATCAACAGCGGCACAGCTTCGTGCAAATCATGCACAACTGTCGGATGCCACTCATGAAACATTCGATGAACGGCCTTCGTGGTTTGATGCGTTTGCTGATGTTTGTCTCGGTTTATGTCCACAAATGC
>Ga0126376_10000305_pt1 | contig 23211 bp, 23 predicted proteins | sample PanSoiMetPlot_15_FD_92760 | JGI IMG/M metagenome (GOLD analysis project Ga0126376, IMG submission 92760) | Tropical forest soil microbial communities from Panama - MetaG Plot_15 | ecosystem: Environmental > Terrestrial > Soil > Tropical forest > Bulk soil | place: Panama | collected 2016-02-17 | reverse complement strand
GGGATCTAGCTCTTCTGGTCTAGCACCGTTCGCAATCGTCCATATCCTGATCGGCTCACCGGAAGCCGAGTGCCGTCGCTGAGAATGCTCAAATGAGTATCTTTTCCGTACGGTTCGATCTTTGTGACTCGTTCCAAATTCACAATGTACGACCGGTGAATTCTTAAAAAGCGGGCCGGATCGAGCGAGGTTTCCAGGCTGGAAATGGTTTGTTGCTTCAGGTGTTTCTTTCCTTCGCTGGCCAATGCAACATAATCATCTTGCGCTTCAGCGTAATCCAGCTTTCCTATCGGAATGATGTGCACTCGCGTTCCGTCGCGAACTACGATCCTCTCGGCGAATTCTCCTGGAGCGCGCGTTGATGCTTTTAGTTCGGGTGCTGGCGGCATCTTTTCTCCCATTCTCTTCCGTGCACGGGCTAAAGCTTGTTCAAAACGCTCCGCTCCGAACGGTTTTAGCAGGTAATCGACCGCGTGGACCTCGAACGCTCGCAATGCGTGCTGGTCATAAGCCGTAGCAAATATGACTGCCATATCGGTTCCGATGAGCTCCAGAACCTCAAAGCCATCAAGCTTCGGCATCTGGATGTCGAGAAACAGCAAATCGGGTTTGAGTTCGGTGATCGCCTTTACCGCTTCAAACCCGTTGGCGCACTCGGACACGATCTCTATCTCGGGATGAGCTTCCAGAAGCTCGCGAACGACCTGACGCGCCAGGTCTTCGTCATCAACGATTACTGCTCGCATCTTGTCGCTGGTTTGGGTCATGCAGGCACTGCCTTCCTTTCCGCAGGAAGTGTCAGCCCCACATGAAAGCGCTCTCCGTTCTTGTTCACAGCAAAGCTCGCGTTATTCCCGTATCGCGTGTCGAGACGTTGACGCACGTTCGCCAGCCCCACACCACTCTTACGGCGTGCGGGAGCCTCCGGATCGAACCGGTTCTCGACTTCGATGCTGACGTTTGATTGGTTCGAGTTATCGGAGCCATGAGTCGTGCCAACGCGAAGCTGGATCCATCCTCCTTCGGTGAGGTTGGCGATGCCATGCACCACGGCATTCTCCACCAGCGGCTGAAGGATCAAGGGAGGCACCATGCAATCCAGAGTCTCGGGATCGATTTGTTCTTCCATTTTCAAGCGCGCACCAAAGCGAATTTTCTCCACGGCAAGAAACGAGTGAATCAGCGACAGCTCTTCCTCAAGCGGGATCAGCGCTTTTTCACCCAACCCCAGTGTGGCACGAAGAAAGTCCGCCAGGGCAATGCACATCTCGCGCGCTCGCTTCGGATCGCTGCTGGTAAGCGCGCTGATGGAGTGCAGACTGTTGAAGAGAAAATGCGGATTCACCTGCGCTTTGAGAGCACGCAACTCTGCATCGCGAGCTAGTACTCGCGCCTGTGATTCGCGCTGTTCCGCTTCGCGCGAAGCCTCTTGGGCTAGCAACACATAGAACAACGCGACGGCCAGCAAGTACAGGAGGACTCCCATCGCGAGAAAAATTGGGACGCTCCGCACGACTTTCTCTTCGAATCCTTGCAATTGAGGCAGGCGCGAGAGACCATTTGCAAGAGCTCTTGCCAGCAAAGCCCAGAAAAATGCGCAGATCAGCGCAGCCAGCAGATGAGGGACGAGCATACCGGTGAAGCTGGTCTCTTCGACCGGAATACCGCGACATGAGTACCACGCTGAGAGGCAGATGAACGCATACACGAGAGAGAGGGGAAGAAAGAAAAGCCCAGATTGGAATTTATCGATTCCGCCGTGATGATACGTGGCCACGTAGAAGAGCAGCTCGCTGACTATCAGCCAGGTGAACAGGTAGAGCCCAAGCCGGCGCGGGTATCCGAGAATCGGATGCATGCTTAATAACTCTTAACCTCAATCCCACCAAAGATGGCGGCACCGCGGACCACGACGGTCTTTACAGGACGATCCGGACGAGGAACATGCCGGGTCTTGTCGACGTAGCCTCCGAAGATTCCAAGACCTTCCACCGACACCTTCCACCATTCCGGGATGATGATCTCACCGCCCCCGAAGATTGCGGTCGCGTCGAGCACCGTGCGTTCGCCTTCTATCTCGGCGCGCGAGAGATCGATCTTGAAGCCGCCGAAGAACGCGAGCAGATTGCCGCCCTCACCTATCATTCCCTCGAGGCGTCGTTCAATACCGCCAAAGACGGCTACCGAGCTAAGCGCTCCTCCGCCCTCTGGGCGTGGTCCGAAAACGCGAGGCATACAGAAGCGGCTTCGTCCTTCACGTACTTCATTAGCCTGCCAGGCGAGAAGCAAACCAGCGACGATCAAGATCAGGGGCCAAAGCTGGCCGATACCCCAACGGATATAGCCGAACTCGTGAAGGATCAGCAGAGCTCCGAGCGAAATGAAAAAGCCACCCCATATCTGCTCGCCGGTGTTGTTCGCTTCGACGAAACGGACGAATCCGATTACGCAGAAGACCGCCGGCCAGAACTTCCAGATGATCCCAGTCTCAACGATTCCCAGTTGGCCGAGAAGCAGCACAATGCCGATACCAGCGACCACGAGTCCGGAAACCAATGTTCCGGTTGCTGCTTTTCGATTACCAGTCATTTCGTCATTCCACGCAGGGGTGTTCACAGCTCACCGCCTCGCCCGCTCGGGTACAAACAGCAGAACAATGCCCGCGGAGATCAGCAGCAGCGGCCACCATCTTACGAAGTCTCCTGGAAGATTAAAGCCTATTGTGAAGACATTCAGGCGGGCGAGCAGCACCAGGGTGCCGATTGTGGCAATGACGATGCCGATCAGAGTGTCGCTGGGGTGGGAGGGAAGGCGATTGCCGTTCATAAACATCTCCTCGCAATGGATACCGTTGTTCACGAGGCTCAATTTAGTGGAGGCCTATGGGATAGTCGCGAGGTTTTCGGTGAACGGCGGGTGTTTACCGGCGAATGACGGAGGCGGTCGGAGAGTCGGATTCTCGCAAACTACGGAGTATCGGTCGGGAGTAAATGTGGCATCTCGGCCTTGGCTTTCGAATGGATAAAGACATAGGACCGCCGCGCGCCCTCGCGCGGGTTTTGATGGCAGTACCTACAATTTAATCACTCACGAACATTCCAGGTGTTCCAAGCAAACACCGGCCGAGGTCGGCCGCAGGTCCTTTGTGTGGGAGTACTTAGAACAACGCCAACTGCTCAGCCACCTTCGCGGGGATGTACTCACGGATCGGTCCGCGGGGCCCGGGAGCACCGATCCCGTACTTCTTTTTGAATTTGTTCATCAGCGCTGTCAGATGCTTTCGGTAAGCCTGCGAGCCAAAGTCTCGCTCGCCATACATCTGCTCGTATTGCGCCACGAGATCAGGAAAACGCTCCTTAATGAATGGCAGGAATATCGCTCTCGAGCATGGTTTTAAGAAAAGCGAATTAGCAAAGATGTTAGTAGCCTTCGCCTCCGCCGCGGACTTCACCAGAGCCTCAAGGTCCCTCGGTTTGTCAGTAATGCCCGGGAGAACTGGCGCACAAATCACTCCGGCAGGAATTCCAGCCTCGTTCAATGTGCGAACCGCATCGAGCCGAAGATCAGGACGCGGGGCGCGAGGTTCGGTGATGCGCGCAAGATCGATGTTCACGGTGGTAACCGTTATATGGACGCCAATCGTGTTCCGCTCAGCAACGCCCTTCAACACATCAATATCGCGCAGAACCAGGTTCGACTTGGTGACGATGCCAATCTCCAGCCCGGTATAGCGCGCCAGCTCTTCCAAAATGGAGCGCGTAACGCAATGCCGACGTTCGGCCGGCTGATAAGGATCGGTCGCTGTGCCGATGGCTATCTCCTCTCCTTTCCGAACCTTCTTCAGATCGCGGCGCAGGAGCCACGCTGCCTCGTCTTTGACGAAGATCTTGTGCTCGAATTCATTAGGATCGCGAAGCTCCATGAACTCGTGCGTATAGCGCGCGTAGCAATACTTGCAGCCGAACTCGCAGCCGCGATACGGATTGATAGTCCAAGTGAAGGGCAGATTACGACGTGAGTCGCAGCGGTTGAGGATCGAGCGCACTGGCAGCGAAAAGAACTCAACCTGGTGACCGCTATCGACATGCTTGGCCTCGTTGGCAAGCTTGGCGATGCCTACGAGGTGAGGTTCCGGCTGATTCGGGTACAAGGGAAGGGAAGACATACAGCTCTGGTGTGCTTCGCTTTATTTTCGCCCTTAGCAGTATATCAAAAAGCCTTTGAACACGGACGACACGAAGGTCACGGAGGAAGTGAAACCCTGTTTTTTTCCTCTGTGCCTTCCGTCTCCTCCGCGTTCAATTGGTTTTCTCGAGACGCAGCTTCATACCAAATTTCGGCCTTAGCGTGATCACCGGCAGCAGTTCTACCCGCGTTTCAGGCACCACCGAGAACTTCCAGTTTCGGGCGATGCTGGCTAGCAAGAGCACGCCTTCCATCCAGGCGAATGACTCGCCGATGCACTGGCGCGGTCCTGCTCCGAAGGGGAAGTAGGAGAACTTTGGACGGCTGGCGCGTGCTTGCGGCGTCCATCGTTCTGCATCGAAGTGCAGGGGATTCGGATGCCAGCGCTCATCGCGATGCGTGATCCACTGTGAGGTAAGAACAAGAGCATTCTTGGGGAATGTAATTCCAAACGCGTCGTAGGGTTCGACTACGGTACGGGCTATGCCCCATGCCGGCGGATAAAGACGCATGGACTCGCTCAGGACCATTTCGGCATATTTCAGATTAGGATAGTCCTCGGGAGTCAGTGGACGGTTGCCGAGAAGTTGATCGAGTTCGCGCTTGAGGCGCTGCGCAATCTCGGGATGCTGCGCCAGCAGATAGAAAGTCCAAGTGAGGGCGTTGGCTGTGGTCTCGTGCCCAGCGAGGATCAACGTCACGCACTCATCCCTTACCTGATCGTTATCCATGCGTTCTCCGCTGTACTCTTTGTCTTCGGCCGCCAGTAGCATCGATAGAAGATCTCCGCGGTCTTCTCCGCTTCGCCGCCTCTCCTCGATAAAGGGATAAATAATTCGATCCATTTGTGCGCGGGCCTTCTTCATGCGCAGGACCGGCGGAATCGGCAGCTTCTCCAGGATTTCCGAGAATGGCAGCACCGCGAACTTGAACAGACCCATAAAGGTATTGAGCGCGCGGCCAATCTCCTGCGAATCGCGCCCAACATCCGTGTCGAATAGAGTCTTGCCGACGATCGCCAGAGTGAGCCGCATCATCTCCTGATGAACATCGATCACCTCACCGCTCTTCCAGCCTTGTTGGTGACGCTCCGCATAATCGACCATGGCGCGTCCGTAGCCGGCGATTCGCTGCCGATGGAATGCCGGCTGCATGAGGCGCCGCTGTCGCAGATGAAAGCTGTCCTCGCTCGTCAACAATCCGTTTCCCAGCACTGAACGCGAACGCTGCATTACGCGGCCCTGGTGATGATTCCGAGCGTGCGTAACCAGCATGTCCTGTGTCATGTCGGGATGGAGGAGTATGAAGATCTGCCGTCCAGCGGGACGATAGCTGACCAAGTCTCCGTAGCGACGATGCAACTCCTCCATGTAGAGAAGCGGATTCCGGCGCATGGCCATAAGTGGCGACAGGGACAACAACGACCGCGGGCCGGGAGCGCTCCTTCTGGTCAGCTGAACGGCAGAGCTCATGATGCGTGTGTCTCCTGAATGGCAGATTCTTCAGCGGCAGCTTCTGCTTTCGCGAAGGTGATTTGATCTTCTGACAACAACGTAGACGCACATGCGCACAGATAAGTTAGTGCGATGAGTCCGTAGGCGGTCGTCAGGCCGATGCGGTGCGCCGAAGCTGCCACGGCGAACGCCAGCCCAAGCTGAAGCAACGTTCCCATGAAGTAGAACGTATTCTGCGTGCGTCCCATCAAGTGCTGTGGAACGAGTTCCATGAGGCTTGTGTTAAGCGATGTGCCGCCCAGTCCGCGTGCCGATCCCATCAGAAAAAACAGAGGGGCGGCGACAGCGAGAATACGCGAGTACGGTGCGAGGAACACACAGGTACCGAGTACCAGCATGCCAAGCCGAATGCTCGCTCGCGTACGCAGGCGCTTGATTATCCAAGGCGTATAAAGCGTACTGATAAATGCGCCAGTCCCCCATGCGCTATTGAGCCAGCCGTAACCAACAGCGCCGCCACGCAGAATGCGATCATCCAGTGGAGCGGTGACAATGCCCTGCGTGAGCATTCCTCCCAAGAAGAGTGCCATGCTGATTCCCACCAAGGTAACCGCGGGACGATGCCGCAGGTACGCAAATCCCTCGCGCAATTCATGCAAAAAGCGGTCAATGGGATGCGCATTCTCCAATTTCGTACTGAGAGACTCCGGCTTAGCTACAGTGATGCGTCCTTTGCGAACGAACAAGTAGCAGGCGATCGATATGACGTAGGTGCTGAAGTCGAGAAGCAATACTCCGCCGAGATGAAGGTGGTTATAAACGAATCCGACGATGCCACCTGCGATCAGCCAGCCGCCCTGCACGCCTGCCATGAGGAAGTTGCTCGAGTCTGCGTATTGCGACTCCGGCGTGAGCTCCTGAATGAGCGCGGTCACCGATGGCCAGAACATCCAGAATCCGGCGGCTACCAGGGTGTTCATTAAATACAGTTCCCAGAGTTGCACTTTGCCGGCGAGCGCGAGGAAAGCAACGAGGAGAATGACGATTCCGCGTGAGGCGTCGAGGAACATCACCACGTGCCGTCGGTCTTCGCGGTCGATGATGACGCCGGAAAATGGCAGCATCAGCAAAGCAGGGAGACTCTGCAGGATGACAACGGTGCCCAGCGCCATCTCCGAATGCGTGACCTGCAGGATGTACCAGACGACAGCAGCAGTGTTCATCCCGCTGCCAAGCATCGAGATCAGGTTGGCGATGAAGATGAGGCGCAGGCCGCGCTGCCGGAAGATTGCCCGCATGAAAAAAGCTTCTAAGCTCCTAAGCTGCTAAGCCTCTAAGCTCACCGCGCCTTTGTATCCAGAGGGTTCTTCAAATGAAGAAAATGGAAGAAGTGCGTTACTCACGTCTTGGAAGCTAGCTGCTTAGAAGCTTAGCAGCTTAGAAGCTCGACACCGCGCGGCTATACTCGTTGTCTAGAGCACATTGATCCCTTACATCCACCTTGGGCCAGTGACGATCGGTAGCTTCGGCTTGCTGATGCTTCTCGCATTCGTCGCCGCCTACTTCGTTCTGCGCGCTGACATTCTCCGGCGCGGGCTAACAGCCGATGCTCAGAACATTGTCACAATCAGCGCGTTGCTTGGGATCGTCGGAGCAAAGCTGTATCACGTTTTTGAGTCGCCCAGCGATCTCATCGCAAATCCCCTCGGGGAGATATTTAGTCGTTCAGGTTTTGCGTGGTTTGGTGGGCTTATCGGCGTGTTGCTGGCTCTGTATCTCCTCGCCCGAAGATACAAGCTGTCATACCTGGAAATGCTCGACGTTTGCGCGCCTGCGGCTGCGTTGGGCTATGCCGTCGGGCGGATCGGCTGTCTCACTTCGGGCGACGGAGATTACGGAACGCCAACATCCTTGCCATGGGGCATGAGCTTTCCCAATGGCTTGGTGCCGACGACTCAGCGCGTTCATCCAACGCCTATTTACGAAGCCATCGCCGCCACTCTCATCTTCTGGTACTTGTGGCGGCAAGGGGAGAAGTCATTACGCGGTCCGCGTCCTGTGGGTGAAGTTGCTGCGCTGTATTTGATCTGGATGGGAGTTGAGCGATTTCTCGTGGAATTCATCCGCATTAATCCGCGTTCGTTCTTCGGACTCAGCAATGCCCAAGCTGCCAGCCTCGCTTCGATCGTGGCGGGCGTAACGATTCTCGTGACGACAAAAAAAAAATTCCGCAGCGATAAAGGCGAGCACCGCATTCTTCGTCACTTCGAAGAACGTGGCGATGTTCTGCAGCCGGAATATCACCGAGCAACGCCTGAGTGCCCGCAACCGGAGCGCTGGAGCATGTATGACTCTATGACTGCCGAGGTCGAGGTGCTCGAGTTTCTCCGCTGCCTGGTGCGAACTCAAAAGCCCCAAACCGTCGTCGAAACCGGAACATTCATGGGCATCAGTACTCTTTGGCTCGCCGAGGGTCTTAAAGCGAATGGCTTCGGCAAGGTCATTACCTGCGAGTACGACTCGACGGTTTTCGCTAGGGCGAAAGAACGCATCGACAAGTCCGGACTTGCGAAGTGGATCGATTGCCGAAACGAATCCAGCCTGGAAACCAGGGTTCAGGGTGATATCGACCTACTTTTCAGTGACAGTGATCCTCCGCTGCGTGAGCAAGAGGTGCGCCGATTTCTGCCACAGATGAACCCAAACGGGCTCATCCTCATGCACGACGCCAGCTCCCATCTGAAGACTGTGCGCGAAGCTGCGCTGAAAATGGAACAGGAGGGCCTGATTTCCGTGGTTTTAATGCCTACTCCCAGGGGGCTGGTGATCGCTCAGAAGCGCTCCGGCCGAAAATAATCCGATCCAGCTACTCTCTCCAGCAACTCCGGATTGCATCTAAGGTTTCTCGAAGGATGCTGCACCTATGGTGCAGTTGTGCACGGTCTCCCTAGGAGTAGGCCATGGCTCATGGAACGGCAGTGGTTGGAAGACGGGAAGTCCCATCGTCGGCTGTACGGCATTACTTCGACATAGCAGCCGACAAGTTAGGATTGCATCCTGAGATGCGGTGGCTGCTGTCTGTTCCATTTCGGGAGATGACCGTAGAACTTCCTCTCAGGCGTGATGACACGCGGCTTCAACTCTTTCGTGGATATCGCGTTCAGCATAACGGTGTACGTGGGCCGTTGATCGGCCCAGTTCGCTTCCAATCAGGTCTCGAATTGGAGACACTTCGCGCCGCCGCAGAGTCAATGACTTGGCGTTGTGCCGTCGCCAACGTTCCGTGGGGCGGAGCTGCGGGAGGAATAGCCTGCGATCCGGCACAACTCAGCCACGCCGAATTCGAGCGTCTTGTACGGCGTTATGGCGCGCGAATGCGGGAGATGCTCGGCACTTATCACGATGTTTGTGCACCAGGATCGAACGCCGAACCGGAGACAATGTTGTGGATCGCCGAAGAATGCTCAGCGGCGCAGACTGACTCTCTTGTTCCGGTTCTCGGAAAACGTGCTCAGAACGGCAGCTTTATTGACTCAGATAGGCTCATCGGACGTGCCACTGCCAAGCTAATCACTCACGTCGCGCAACACGCCGAGTTTTCTCTCGAAGGGCTTCGAGTAGCTATCTCTTCGCTCGATAGAAGCGCTTTCCACACTGCCTTCGCCCTCAATCAACTTGGCTGCAGCGCTGTAGCCGTTTCAGATGTTAGTGGTGGACTGCGCTGTTCAACGGGAATAGACATTGAGCCCCTTGCCCATCACTTGGATAGAACAGGTTCACTGGCGGGCTTTGAAGGCGCAGCAGAGACAGTAGACATACATGCAATCGATTGCGATGTGCTTGTGCTCGGAGCTCCTGAAGGAACGTTGAACCATTCGGCTGCCACTGACGTGCAAGCGAAGCTCGTTGTCGAAACGTCAGAGCTGGTGATCACGCCCGATGTCGATCACTACCTTGCCAGTCGCGGAGTATTGGTTATTCCTGATCTAATCGGAAGCGCGGCCTGGGTCCTGGCCGCCAATGCAGAATGGTCGAATGCCGTTCAGCGACTTTCTCCAAGCGAAGAGAAAATAGGACACGAAATCGAAACCGCCCTGCTCCGAACCTATGAACAGGTCTGCCGGAGCGCCAGCAGGGATCAGATCGGTTTACGAACGGCGGCGTACTCCTTGGCCATCGAGCGCGTGGCTCGCTGCGAACGTCTCCGGGTCGCCTGACCTCTAGCTATCCCAAAATCCTGAGGAATCGATTTGGACTGTTCTGGAAGCCAGGAAACACCTCCGCCAGATCCTGATTCCCAAGATGGCGATACACCATTTCGCCTAGAACCTGACGAAAATCGGTAGTGAGAGCCAGATCGCGTCCTTGGTATAGCTGCGATTGCTCGAGCCCTGGCCAGCGCCCATAGACTCTGCCACCGCGCACTGGACCGCCCACGACGAACATCACATTGGCATGACCGTGATCGGTGCCGCCGGTTCCATTTTGGCGGGCGGTGCGGCCGAACTCGGACATCGATACAAGCACGGTATTCTCGGCCAAATCTCCCAGATCATTCCAAAACGCGGCGATCGACTGCGAGAACTCGCGGAGAAGGTTCGCAAGTTGTCCTTGAGTGTTGCCTTCGTTCACATGGTGGTCCCAGCCGCCGATATCGGCAAAGGCTACCTCGACGCCCAGATCAGCTTTGAGCAACTGCGCGATCTGGCGCAGACTGTCACCAAAGCGTCCGCGGGGATAGTTCGCTCCGGGTGCCGGCGTGTAGCGCGCCGGATCTGCCGACTTCAGCATCTTAACGGCTTCGAATGTCTCCTGACCGGTGCCGTGCAGCACGCTGTCGACGGACTGTGCGTACATCGCTTCGAACGTGTTACTGATTGGTGCTGCATTCGGATTTCGTCCGCCAACGCCAAAATCGCTGATGTTGCTGATGGCGACGGCAGGGAACTTTCCGGCAAGGGTTCGCGGCAGAGCTGTGCTTAGGGCGACAGCCCCAAAAGGGGAATGCTGCTTCGGGTCACCGGTCTGCATGGCGCGATTCAGCCATCCGTCTTCCGTGGACTTCAGGCCCGGAGTTCCCGACTCCATGAAGTCCTGCGCGTCGAAGTGAGAGCGTGTTTCGTCGGGGGATCCGGCAGCATGGATGATCGCGAGATGTTTCTGCTCCCATAGAGGCTTGAATGCCTCCATCGAAGGATGCAGTCCGAAGAACTCATCGAGATCGACGGCGGAAAGCTGCGAAGTCGATGGGCGTGGGATGGCGATCGTCGGACGCATCGCGTAATACGCCTGCTCCCCGTGCGGCACCACGATGTTCAGGCCGTCAGCGGCCCCACGTTGGAAGAGCACCACCAGACGCTTCTTGCCGGTGAGGGGAGCGGTCGACCCGTATACCGCGCGAGTGAGGAAGCTGGGAACCGCAGCGGTTCCCACTAGGGCCACTGCACCGCCTTTCAGGAATGCTCTTCTTGTAATTGCCATGACTTACTCCAAACTCTTCGAAAACCTTTAGCGCATGGTAGAGAGTCCGCCGCGGCGGACTCTCTACGGGGTGCCTAACGCCGTTGAAACTCCGGCGATCCGAGCAGCAGCCCGGCGATCAGCCGGAAATTTGTACCTTGCGCTGCTGGAACGTTGTTGCGCATCGCTGCCTGTGGATCGTTCAGCTGATTGAGGATAGTGGTGTGCGTCTGCTTCGACACATCTCCATCCAGCAAGACAGCTTCAAAATTCGCCAGGGCTCCGGCAGGATCAGTGGGAAGCTGCTTCTGTTCGACAGTCGCAGTCGGATCCCATTGAATTCCCGGCAGCTTACCGCTAGCGAGCGCCAAACTAAAATTCATGCGGTTCAGCAGCGCAGCGGAGTTCACCCAGGCATCAGCCTTCATCGAATAGCCTGTCGGCGGCTGCATCCCATAGAGCGGCATTCCCAGCTTCTGCAGCTGGTTGACGAGAGGTTGTGGATTGACAACATCCGCTCCCGAGGCGCGCACTGCAGAGACCACGAATTCGAGCGGCGTCTTTACTTTTGCGCGATACGCTTCTGCAGCCCAGAACTCAGGCGAGTTGTACATCGTGCGCAAAACTTCGCGAATGTCGCCGTCCTTGTCGTGGAAAGTCTTGGCCATGCGCTGAACGAGCGACTCCGGCGGATCGTCTGAAAGGAAGCGCATTGCCAGCTTCTTCGAGATGAAGTGCGCAGTGGCAGGATGGTGCGCGAGCATGTCCAACGCCTTCATGCCCTCGCCTTCACCGCCTTCCTTGAATTCTTTGCCGAGCACCTTCTTCTTGCCAGGCTCGTGACGCCGTTCGTCGAATTTGAACTCGCCACCTTGCTGCGGCTTTTCGATGGTCCATCCGGTCAGAATTTTGGCTAACTCGGTGACGTCCTTCTGCGTGTAGCCGCCATCCACGCCGAGCGTGTGTAGTTCCATGACTTCGCGAGCGTAATTCTCATTCAGTCCACTGGGACGTTTGGCTTTTTGCTCGGGCGTCTGCTCGCGCCTTGGTTTCGGCGGATCGTAGACGATCATCCCAAAGGGTCCGCGTCGCAGACGGCCTTTTCCGGGCCGTTGGCCACCGAAGCGCGCCTGGTCCGAATTGGGACCAATACTCTGCCAGTTGTCCAGATAGAAAAGCATGGCAGGACTCTTCGCCGTCGCAACCAGCAGGTCCTTGAACGTGCCTAGAGCGTGCGGACGAATCACGTCGCGTTCATATGACGTGAGCATGTAGCGATCGGGGCCTTTGTTGATAAAGACGTTGAAGTGATTCATCCAGAAGTCGGTCATCACTTCGTCGAGCTGGCGCTCGCTGTATATAGAGCGTAGAAGCTTAGCCTGCGTGAGCTCGCCCTGCACAACTGATTGCGGGTTTACTAATGCCTGGAGTGTCTCTTTCTGCTGTGGAGTAAGTCCGTCGAACATGCGCTCGCGTTCCTGCTGGTTCAGCGATCTGGCGACGGCACGCATGTCGTCCGGAGGCATCTTCATCAAGTCTTTGAAGCGCTGATCGGGAGGTTCGCTCATGAGCGAATCGGCGCTGAGCGAGGCATACATTCGGTCTTCAAGTTCGCGTCCATTGCGCCGGGGCTTACCGGAGTCGTTCGCACCTGCGTCGGGATTGTTCTGAGCCTCGGCGGCTTCCCGCTTAGCCTCTTGTTTCTGGCGCTGGCGATCCATCGCGGCTTCGTAGATTGCTTTTTCCTGCGGATCGCGTGGCATCGACGCCCGCCCGTTCTCGACTGCCTTTATGACCTGCGGTGGCGGAAAATTCCTGACCAGTTCCTCGGTCTTCATGTGAAGAGTGCGGAACGGAGCCAGCCGAGCCTCAAGAGCGGAATCGTTGATCTTGTCCGGATACAGTTGCTGCTCGAACCATCTATCGATGCCCATCGACTGGAGGCGCTGTAAGTCTCCCGGCCGAGGACCGAAGGTGAATCGGTTCAGCACATGGATCGCGCGTTTCTGTTCGTCCATCTGCATGGCAGCAGCGGTCGATTCTTTGGATTTTTTCTTTTTCTTGTCTCCGGCGACTAGGGCAAGGGTGGATAGCAGGACCGTGGCTAGGAGGAGCCAGGACCAGAGTCTCTGATTCGAGCGCATAACACCGTCTCCGGCTGAAAAAATACACCAGTTCTCGCCGTGAATAAACCCAGGCGGGGACGAAAGTTGCTGGTCAGTTACGCCCTGAGAGGTCAAAAATGTGACGTCAGATCAGTGAACCGGTCCAGCCTTAGCAGCCGTTGTCCGGCCTTCTTTGGGGCCCCGAGTTCCTCGTGCTCCAGGACCCAGGTCATGTCATGCGGCACGAAGACCGCGTGGAGACCAGCTTCCAGGGCGGGATTTACGTCTGAGCGGGGGCTGTTTCCGATCATCCAGGTAACATCCGTGTCGAGAGCGTATTTCTCGGCGACCGTGTGATACGCCTTTGCGTTCTTTTCTGCCACCACCTCCACTGCTGCAAAGTAGCCCTTCAAGCCCGATCGTTCGACCTTCGAAGTCTGCTCGGCAGGATTGCCCTTGGTCATCAGGATCAAGTGATGGCTTCGGCCGGCGAGGTGCTGCAGCGTCTCGGGAACACCGGCGATAATCTCGACTGGGTGCGCAGCAATGCGGAGGGCGAATGCGCGGATGCGCGACCGCAGTTCGTCTGTGAGACGTTCTACGCTCAAACACTCAAAGGTGTTGCACAAGGCATTGGCAAAGCTGTGGATGCCGTATCCGTGTGTCTTGATTGATTCGCGCTCGACTTCGTTCAGGCGTTCACGAACCTGTTGCGGAGTGAACTCGTGATGATTCAGGAACGATATGAAGTCGGCAATCGCCCGCTCGAAGTAGACGTTGTTCTCCCAGAGCGTGTCATCGGCGTCGATGAGCAGCGTCTGTGGGCTTCCGTTTTGGAGTAAGTGACACTTATCGAGGATAAATCAAACCGCGGAGTGAACACGAAGGACACGAAGGGCACAAAGGTTGAAAGCGGCTAGGACATCTTCAAGTCAAGGAAATAACAATCGTCCCTGGTCCTTGAATGCCGGAGTCTCGACTTTCCTAACCTTCCTGCCCTTCGTGTTCCGTTTTAGGGTTTTTGTGTCGGCCGCAACAGAATCTCACTCGCAAACGATTGCGGCGCCTGAGTGACGATCATTCCGACAACGTGAGCGACGTCCGCAGGCTGCAACATCTTGCTGAAATTCTTTCCGGTGTGTGGACTCAACTCGGTATTCACCGATCCGGGACAGACGACGGTTACGCGAATGTTGTATCCGCGCAGTTCCTCAGCAGCCGAATAGGACATCCCGTTCAAGCCCCACTTCGACGCAGAGTAAGTCGCGCCATTAGGCAGCGCATTTTTTCCTGCGAGCGACGAAATGTTCACGATGTCGCCACCGCCGTTGGCGATCAGCGTTGGAGCGAACGCGCGGATCATGTGGTACACGCCGCGCAGATTCGTGTTCATGATTTTGTCCCAGGTTTCGGGATCGGTTTCGTGGAGTGGAGCGGAGAATCCGCCAACTCCGGCGTTGTTGATTACGACTTTCAACTTCTTTTGGCGATCACGAAGCCTATCGGCCAACTGCTGGACGTCAGTGAGCGAACTGACATCGCAAACTATCCCTTCACATTTCGCGCCGCTCTTCCGAATGCCTTGCGCCGCTTTCTCGAGTTCGTCGTGTTCGCGTGCAGTGATCACGACCTCGGATCCAAGCTCAGCGAGCTTCGCCGCGATTGCGAGTCCAATGCCTCGGCTTCCGCCGGTTACAACAGAAACTTTCCCTTCCAATGGAGCCGTCACGAAATTCTCCTCAGCCGATTTTGGTTCGCTTCTCGACCATGCCTTCCCAGATGCTCCAGGGAAGCAGCGCGCGCATCAAGTAGCCGATCTTGGCGTCTTTTCCCGCACGATAACGCAGGTGGGGATTCGGATTCTGCGCGATCTGCGCGATGAGCTGTGCGACTTCCACCGGATCCGCCATATCTCGTTGCGTCTCCTTCACGCCTTCAACGTACTTGCGGCTGCGCTCTTTGTTAGGCGAACTCTCATCGGTCGAGCCGCGGCTGACCAGTACGTTGCGCGTCCAGATATCGGTCTTGTAAGCGCCGGGTTCGACCAGCACTACTTTGATTCCGAGTGAGCGCAGTTCGATTCGCAGTGCTTCAGCCCATCCTTCGAGTGCGTGCTTCGAAGCGCAGTAGCTTGAGACCATCGGCTGGCCAATCAGGCCGAGGATTGATGAGACCATGATGATGTGGCCTGAACGCTGAGCGCGCATGGCTGGAAGCACTGCCTTCGTCATCGCGACTTGGCCAAAGAAATTTGTTTCAAGCTGCAGTCGAAGTTCCTGAAGCGCGACGTCCTCCGCAAAGCCGCCAACTGCAAAGCCGGCGTTGTTCACGAGGACGTCGATGCGGCCGTGATCGCGGACGATCTCAGCGACCGCGGAGGGAATTCCTTCAAAGTTGGTTATATCAAGCTTGCGCACATCGACTCGCAAGAACCGATTGTTTCCGGCTGCCGCGAGCGCCTCGTCCAGCTTGGTGCGGCGTTGGGGATCGCGCATGGTGGCGACCACGAAGAATCCTGCTTTCACGAGTTCGACAACCGTGAGTAAACCAAATCCACTGGAGCTGCCGGTAACGACTGCAACTTTGTTTTGCGACATGCGCGAGATTGTAGCGGAGGAGTGACGCACGGACACACACTTTCGTCCTGCCCAAGCACTGTCATCCCTCGCTCCGCCGCGAAGGAGCTGAAGCACCAAACATTGAATGCGGAGCGGGGGATCTGCTGCTGCATCGTTGACCGAAGAACAGCAGATCCCCTGCGCAAAAGGCGCGCGAGGGATGACAGTCCAAAGGATTGTTCCGGAACTGGTGAGAACTAATCCATTACAAACGTTCCTCTGTTTGCAATTCAGAGTTCGATAAGAGAACATAATCGGTTTGGGCAGTCCGTAAAAATTCATCAGGGGTGATCAGCCGAGAATGGCGAAAGACAAGAAGGCTGTCGGAGAGAAAACCACTCCAGCCAAAGGCAAGTTGGGAATCATGATTCCCGGAATGGGAGCCGTGGCGACCACGTTCGTTGCCGGGGTAGAAGCTGTACGCAAAAAGTATGCAAAACCCATTGGCTCGTTGACGCAGATGGGAACTGTGCGCCTGGGAAAGCGCACCGAAGGTCGAACGCCGAAAGTCAGCGAATTCGTACCGCTGGCTGATCTCGACAATCTAGTCTTCACCGGTTGGGACATCTTTGAAGACGACATGTATACCGCCGCCAGCAAGGCAGGGGTGATCGAGAAAGAACTGCTCGACAAAGTAAAGCCGTTTCTCAAGTCGGTGAAGCCGCGCAAAGCAGTCTTCGATCGTCACTATGTGAAGAAGTTAGATGGGCATCACATCAAGTCCGGCAAATCGAAGATGGATTTGGCGGAACAGCTTCGCGCTGATATCCGCGATTTTAAGAAGAGCTCCGGCGCTGATCGCCTAGTGATGATCTGGTGCGGATCAACTGAGATCTTCATGCAGCAGACTGCGGAGCATAGCTCAGTCAAGTCGTTCGAGAAGGCGCTCAAGGAGAGCAGTCCTGACATCGCTCCTTCGATGATCTATGCGTACGCCGCGCTGATGGAGGGAGTTCCGTTTGCGAATGGAGCGCCGAATCTCACCGTCGATATCCCGGCCATGCACGAGCTCTCGCGACGCAACCGTGCGCCAATCTGCGGCAAGGATTTCAAGACGGGTCAGACGTTAATCAAGACCGTGCTTGCCCCCACGTTCAAGGCTCGCATGCTCGGCGTAAGTGGATGGTACTCGACGAACATCCTTGGCAATCGTGATGGCGAGGTGCTGGACGATCCCGAGTCGTTCAAAACCAAGGAAGAGTCGAAGCTTGGCGTACTTGAGCACATTCTCCAGCCCGAGCTATATCCAGAGCTCTACGGGAACATCTTCCACAAAGTCAGGATCAACTACTACCCGCCACGTGGCGATAACAAAGAAGGTTGGGACAACATCGACATTTTCGGTTGGCTCAACTATCCGATGCAGATCAAGGTTGACTTCCTCTGTCGGGATTCGATTCTGGCCGCACCAATCGTGCTCGATCTGGTGCTCTTCCTTGATCTAGCTCAGCGCACGCCGGAGTTGCAGGGCATCGGCGTCCAGGAATGGCTAAGCTTCTATTTCAAGTCGCCGATGACTGCTCCCGGGCTATATCCCGAGCACGATCTGTTCATTCAATCGATGAAATTGAAGAACACGCTGCGGCACCTGCGCGGGGAAGAGATGATTACGCACCTGGGGTTGGAGTATTACGACTGACGCAATTCTCTGGACTGCATGAGCGCCAAAGATGCGACATTCTTGTAGCCCACGCTCGGCAGCCGTGGATGCGGAGATAAAAACATTGTGAGCCCGAAGGGCGGCCTTCCTAATGATGAATGCCACCCTTCGAGCTCAAGCTTTTTTGGAACGCGTTACCATGGCTAAGCCGCACATGGGCTACAAGAATGTCGCGCCTTTGGCGCTGGTGGCTGCTCCCGGCGCACTCTGTACCAACTCCCGTCATCTTCCGTCATATGATGTGCATCTCACCTAGAGATGCGCGCCCACACCGATCGCCGAATTCAGCGGAGCGATTGGCTCCTTAGGTCGCTCCTCCTCACGTTTGTATTCACGAGCTTGCCGGTCTTTGCCACTACGGGTGTATTTCAGGGGCGAGTCGTAGAGGGCACAAAGCGAGAGGCGGGCCGATACATCTATGTGGCGGGCCGAGGCGGCTATATGCGGCGGGTAAACATCCAGAAATGCCGGGTTATCTTTGGAGCCGATGTGCCACCTTCTCAGAGAGTTGCGAGCGCTTCCGACTCATTGAAGGACAGCGCCGAAGTTCGAGTTACGGCGGAGCAAGGGAAAGATGGTGAATGGATGGCCTCGGAAATCGTCATTCTCAAAATGCCGGCCGTGGATAAAGTCCGGCTGCTCATTTGACGACCGCGTAGTCCCGCCGGAAGTGCGTGTACTTTGAGTCTGCCGCTTGCCCTCGGGCGTACACTTAATGTGGATGCGCCGGAATCGGCCGCAGGAATTATCTGGTTTTGGACCGAAACAAAGGTTTAGAAAAGGCGTCTAACAGGTAGGGCTTCGTGTCTCGAATTGCCTCACCTGAACGGAGTAAAGGACTTATGAAACACCTGGCAAAGTGGATGCTGGCTGGAATTCTGGCAAGCACGTTATCGGTTCTTCCGGCTGCTGCTCGATCGAACGACAACCCCAAAGACGACCCAAAGGATCCGAAAACTGAGCCCGTTCCCACTATGGAGAACGTGAAGAAAGGCAGCCTTGACGATGTAAATGCGATCGGCAATCGCGACATCGGCAACAAGGGTCTGGGAAACTGGTACTCGCTCGAGAAGGAAGTTGCCATGGGCAAGCAGTACGCTCAGCAGGTGGAGCAAAGCGCCAAGCTCATCACTGATCCTGTGGTTAATGAGTACGTGAATCGTATTGGCCAGAATCTAGTGCGCCACTCAGACGCCAAGGTGCCGTTCACAATTAAGGTGATCGACGACGATCAGATCAATGCGTTCGCGTTGCCGGGAGGCTTTTTCTACGTCAATACCGGGACCATCCTTGCTGCGGATGACGAGTCTGAGCTCGCTGGCGTTATGGCCCACGAGATTGCTCACGTTTGCGCGCGCCACGCGATGCGCCAGATGACGCGAGCCAACTGGGCGAATTTCGCGACCATTCCTTTGATTTTTGTTGGTGGTGGAATCGGCTATGCGGCCTATGAGGCTGCCGGAATTGGCATTCCGCTCACGTTTATGAAATTCTCCCGCGGTTTCGAATCGCAAGCCGATTACTTGGGAACGCAGTATCTCTATGCCAGCGGCTACGATCCGCAGTCGATGGTCGACTTCTTCGAGAAGATCGAAGCCACCGAGAAGAAGAAACCAGGCGCGCTCGCGAAGGCCTTTGCCTCTCACCCAGCGACTCCGGATCGCGTAGAACACACGCAGCAGGAGATCGCGAAGATCCTGCCTCCAAAAGATCAATACGTCGTGACCACCTCGGAGTTCGATCAGGTGAAGGCGAGATTGGCTGCACTCGAGAATCGTCGGAAGGTGATCGAAGATAAGGACGAGAGCAAACCCTCTTTGCGTCGCGCTTCGAACAAGACGGATAAGGACGGCAAGACGACGGACGATGATCGCCCTACGCTGCATCGTCGCGATGATCATCAATAGTCTTTTGAGATCGGAACGAGAAAAGGCGGTCCATTTTGGACCGCCTTTTTATTTTTGCCGCTCGAATGCTCTTGTCAGAGTTGGGGCCCAGCCGCCCTCGGCTGTGCACAAGTCATAAGAAGTTCGTCTGCTATCATGCCCATCTTATGGGCGACCAAAGTGGGCAGCAAACGGTGATGAAGAGCAAGTTTCGCGTGCGCGATTACATGACCAGCACGGTCACTACTCTCAGCGTCGACGCCCGCCTGTTGGATGCCGCGTTGCTGATTCGCCGCACTGGCAAGCGTCATGTGCCTGTGGTTTCGGCGGATGGGAAGGCAATTGGCATCATCAGCGATCGCGACGTTTCGCGGCTCGCTCCTTCCGTTCTCTCTCACCTCAGCACGGATGAATACAACAAGATCTTCGAGGGCACGCCGATTACGCAGGCGATGACCAAGGATCCGGTCACAATTCATCCAGACGCGCCGGTGCAGCAGGCGGTTCACATCATGATGACGAAGAAATTTTCGTCAGTGCTGGTCGCCGAGGCCGACGGAAAGCTGGTTGGGATTATCACTGTCACCGATTTGCTTTCGTTGCTTGATCGAGTATTGGCGACAGCCGAACAGGCTTGAAGTCAGACTCACTTTCTCCTCACCAGCTTCAGAATAGCTGATGAAATCTGTATGAGGGCATCGACTTTCAGTCGTGCCGCGAGAGCATCACTTTCCCCGGCTTCAGCCGCTGAGACTTTCGCTCGGGCGAATTGCCGCACTTGGGAGTCAGAGCCCCAGAGGCTAAAGCCAAACTGCCTAATCGAATCAATGGCACGACTCGCATCCTGTCAGCCGCAACGTCGGCGTCTGTCGCGGACGTCGCCGAAAATCGATGCCTTGACACGAACCCTGTTCATGACATTGTTCCGGGCGATTCATCAGGGCAACATGCCCATAGAAATGCAAAAGGATGGACCGGATTCCGGTCCATCCTGAAGAAACAACTGTTTTGAAGATTAGGCGGTCTTTGCGAGCGAGGTCACGGGTTCGGAAATCGATGTAACCTCAGCGCTGCTGGGAGTCGAAGTAACGATCTTCATCTCCTGCCAATCATAGGGAAATTCTTTTCCGCAATCGAGACACACCACATATGTCCCAGTTTGGGCCGCTACCCCGGAACGACGCGAACCCCTGGCTGTTCTGGGAAAACTAGTATTTCTGTGCCAACAACCGAAGAACAGATTGACCAGACTCATCACAAACACCCCTTGGGATATAACACCCAGGAAGAAGCCTTTTAACAATCCAGCTTCTCTCCCTACTCATAACATTAGATTCAAGAGAGCTGGATTTGGTTCCTTAAGCTTTCGCTACTTTCTTGAGTGCGACTTTTTTGTGTCAGTGGAGTAAACACGGAACACTATCCAGAGATGCTGTGGAATTCATAATTTATTGATGGGATTGGACTTAAGTGCGTCCGTCTCAACGCTTAGCGGGATGAGACTGCAAGATTGTTCCGAAACGGACCGCTAACTCTCATAAAACGCCAACTCACGACAGTTCGGTTCCGCGCGTCTCGGGGATGAAGATTGCGACCAGAGCAGATAAAAGAAATGCGACAGCACAAACGTAAAACGCGGAATCGAGCCCGTGGTGCTGACCGATTTTTCCGATGGTGAAGGGCGCGATGGAACTCAACGCCCGCGCGCCGTTGTAGGTAAAGCCAAGCGCGCGTGCGCGAACATCGGTCGGGAAGAGTTCGCTGCCGATAATTCCCGATCCGGAAAAGAAGCCTGTACCGAAGAACGCCACAATCGCGCCTAGCACGAGCAGTACTGCGGGCTGTCGTGCTGCAGCATAAAGCGGAACAAACATGGCCGCAAGCAACGTGTAGAGGATCACGGATGGACGTCGTCCGAGGCGATCTGCTACCCAGCCGAACGTAAAGTAACCCGGCCCCATTCCCGCCAGGTTGAGAAAGACCAGCAATGTGGTGGTGTTGAGCGCGCCGGATCCGCGCCCGCCATCAACAACCGGCAATGACAGATACGGCGGAATCCAGGTAAACAGGCCCCACCAGCCGAACATGCCAAACATGTTCATCAGGAGCAGCGTTATCGTTTTTCGTCGATATTGGCGGCCGAATAGATCAAAAAAACTGATTTGAGGAGCGGCCCTTGTCGCCTGAGTTCTGGTTCGCCGTTCCCGCCACAGTTCCGATTCGGGAACTCCCTTCTGTATCCAGAAGGTAACTAAAGCCGGCAATACGCCAACAAAGAAGACGAATCGCCATGTTGTGCGTTGCAGCATTACACCTGCTACAACGGCGGCGAGCGCGTATCCGACCGCCCAGGAGCTTTGCACACACGCGAGAGCCCGAGCGCGAAGATGAGTTGGCCAGGTTTCTGCGACGAGCGTCGCTCCGGTATTCCACTCTCCTCCCATTCCCAGGCCGAGCAGGAACCGCAGGCAAGCAAGAATTAAGACTGAAGTCGCCAAGCCGCAGGCAAACGAGCAGATCGAGTAAGTGAGGATGCTCAGCATAAGCGCGCGTCTGCGTCCAATGCGATCGGCGATGAAGCCGAAGAGAACGCCTCCAATGCCTGAGGCGAGCAAGGTCAGTGTGTTCAGCAGTCCTGCGGTCTGTTTGCTCATTTGCAGGTCGCGGATGATGTGGGCGACCACGAGGGAGTAGAGCATTACGTCGAAGGCGTCTAGCATCCAGCCTAGGGCGGCGGCAACGAGGGTTCGACGCTGAGCAGACCTGGCTTCGCTGATGAAGGAGAAAGGATGAGGCATCGAAAGTAAGCGGAGAGATTAGCAGAGTTGTGTGTCGCAGTCGGAGGAGCATTGTTGGTTTTGCTTTTTGTGCAATCTCTTTAGGACTGTCATCCTGAGCCGTTTTTTTGGGCGAAGGACCTCCCGCAAATGTTTCGGACCTTGTAGTCGTGTCCCGGCTTTTGGCCAGTAATTCTCGTGAAAAAGCCGAGGCGGCGATAAGCCTGAGGCATCGGGGGAGGTCCTTCGCCCGAAACAGGGCTCAGGATGACAGAGTTAGAAACAGTTGCGCAGCTTTGGCTAATCCGACGTTGAGCAGAGCCACAGCCGAAGGCGGTTGTGCCACAAACGCAGAAAGGCTGCCTGCCGTTTGTCGAAAAAACCTGTCCATGTTACTCTGCTAGAGAGACTTAAAGGACTCGAACAAATAATAGGAGTGTCACCAGCTTCAGTGTTAGCTAGAGAGCGTAAACAGAACGTCATTCACCGGTTCCGCACGCACGATAACGATACCGGCAGCCCCGAGGTACAGATCGCCGTGCTTAGTGAACGGATCGGTGACTTGACGGAACACTTCAAGTCGCACCAAAAGGATCACGCCTCCCGCCGCGGTCTCCTGATGATGGTCAGTAAGCGTCGCCGCCTGCTCGACTACCTCAAGAACTACGATTCCGAGCGCTACAAGGACGTAATCCAGAAACTCGGCATTCGCAAGTAACAGGACCTGGGGCGGCCATTCTCCGCGATTTGGCCGCATTTCGAGCGAACTCGATTTGGCCAAAGTGTAAGTTTCCCGCGAAGACCGGGCCGCCTCCTCCCGAGCGCGCATGATGCCGACCTTCGGTCGAGACCAACTTTGCCGTCAGCCCTACACCATCCGTTTTCGATCTTCGCAAGTGGAAGGTACAGGCGCCTGTCCGCTCGCCCACCGCTCCCAAGCTGCCTGCTGGCAGCGCTCCCAATGAAATGAGGAATACATGAAGCAAGACGCAACCGTTGAACTAACAGGCGGTAAGCGACTCGAATTTGAAACTGGCCGTTTAGCCAAACAGGCTCCCGGTGCCGC
>Ga0126376_10000304_pt1 | contig 23224 bp, 19 predicted proteins | sample PanSoiMetPlot_15_FD_92760 | JGI IMG/M metagenome (GOLD analysis project Ga0126376, IMG submission 92760) | Tropical forest soil microbial communities from Panama - MetaG Plot_15 | ecosystem: Environmental > Terrestrial > Soil > Tropical forest > Bulk soil | place: Panama | collected 2016-02-17 | reverse complement strand
CGCGCCGCTCAACAAATTCGCTTCAAACCGGCCCTACGCGAAGGCCAGCCGGTCGATTATCCGGCTCGCGTGCGGATTGAATTCCGTTTGGCTTACTGAGGGAGAAGGAAAATGCGCAAGGCAGCTTTTGCAAGTTTCGCTTTACTTTTGAGTGGAGCGGTGGCTTATGCCGGTCAAGGGACACCCGCTTCCCCTGCGCCCACAAACCAGCAGGGACCTCGTACGATGGATGAGGCGCTTGACCGCGTCATCGCCAATGAGAACCGCCTTTACAACAATATTAAGAATTATTCTCCGCTCGTCGAGACGTACATTCAAAATTTGAAGCCCGACAAGGATCTCGGCTCCGTGCCGGCTGGCGACAAATATTTTCTCGGCCGAGCCGATTTTTCGAAAGGCGTCGCTCTCGTCTCCCTTTCTGACACCAACGGCAAGGGCAAAAAGATTTTCAGTTCCATTGGGAATTTCTTTTCGTTTGCCATGCAGTATCTTCCCGATGGATTCCTCCAGATGATTTTCATTGACACCAACGGCTTCGATAAGCAGCACTATAAATTCGATTACGTTCACAAAGAATTCTTGGGCGAAGTACGCTGCCTAGTTTTTGACGTTACTCCGCTCGGAAGAAACAACAAGGGACGTTTCGCGGGCCGCATCTGGGTTGAGGATCAGGATTTTAACGTCGTTCGTTTCAATGGCTCTTACAGCGGCGGGGGACATTCCAGCTGGTATTTCAATTTCGACAGCTGGCGCACCAACGTTCAGCCGGGACTGTGGTTGCCGACTTTCGTGTACAGCCAAGAAAAAGATCTTCACTACGCGATGAGCAAGAAGCTCGACTTCAAAGCGCAAACGCGCCTCTGGGGCTACAACCTCGGCCGTGCTTCGCAAGAACAGGAGCTCAGCAAGGTTCTCGTAGAAGGCACCGCCAAAGACGAAACGACAACCGCGAACGATCTGAGCCCGATCCAGGCGCAGCGTTCGTGGGACCGGCAGGCGGAAGATAACGTGGTTGATCGCTTGCAGCGCATTGGCCTTCTCGCTCCCAGGGGCGATGTGGACAAGATTTTGGAAACGGTCGTCAACAACATCGAAGTCACCAACAGTCTCGACATCGATCCGGAAGTTCGTTGCCGCGTGATGACAACTACGACGCTGGAATCATTCACGATCGGCCACACGGTGGTTCTAAGCCGCGGCTTGATTGACGTTCTGCCCGATGAAGCGAGCCTTGCGTCGATGCTCGCGCACGAATTGAGCCACGTCGTTCTCGGTCACCGCATCGATTCGCAATATGCCTTCTTCAATGAACTGCTGGTTGAAGACAAAGACACCTTCAGGCACTTTGGCTTTGCGCGCACGCCCGACGAAGAAAAAGCGGCGAACGACAAGGCGATGCAGCTTTTGAACAATTCTCCGTACAAAGCGCAGCTCGGCAATGCCGGGTTGTTCCTGCAAGCGTTGCAGAGTCGGCAGAAAGAAGTTCCGAACTTGATCAGCGCGCACCTCGGGAACCGCGTGCCTGAGTTGCCGGGACTGCCATCCACTGCACCGGTGGATCCGAAGCAGAATCCGCAGAAGATTGCGGCGCTTCCGCTCGGGGGCCGTGTGAAGATGGATCCGTGGAACGACAAGCTCGACCTCATCAAGAGCAAGCCGGTTGGCTCAATTGCGGAACGCGAGAAGATGCCGTTTGAAGTGACTCCGTTCATGCCATACCTGGTGCGCTACGGCTCTGACGCAGCCGCGAAGCCGATTGCGGCAAGCGCTGCCGCTGATGCAAAACCGGGCGCGCAGCAAGCGGCTCCGCAGAACTAACAATTTTTCAATTCAACTTTTTCGAGCAGCCTGGAGAAATTCCTGGCCGCTTTCATTTTCTTCGGTCAGGTTTGCTGGGAATCCGGATTTGCTCCCACAGCAAGCGCGCGCGTGAGGTGCAGAGCAAGATAGGTCAATCCGAGAAACATAAGGGCCATGCCGAGCGCTGGAATAAGAATTCCGGCAGCAATTCCCGCAACGCTGACAAGACCGACGATCCAACCGCGCATTTTGGGCGGTTTAACGCGGGCGTTGACAAACTCCGCAATTTTGTTCGGCCAGATAAAAAACCAGACGAGATAGAAAAACGGAATGAAGTGAAAGCCTACGGCTCTCGCGGGCGAGACTGGATGTTTGTAGCCCGGAATGTTCGCGAGAATTTTGTGGTATTTATAAATGCAGACGAGCCAGTAGACACCCGTAATGAATGCGGGAAGAAACATCTCAAGGGGTGGAACGATAAAGCCCGAACTCTTGAAAAGGTCGGGATTGCGCGTGACTGCGATTCCCTCTCCGACAAATGTCGCGAAAGCGAGCAGATAGCCAATCCAGAGCTTCGGCATGGCCGCCTGCACCTGCGCAGCGTTCAAGGCACTGCGAAACTGCGGAGGCTCAGGGCCGCCATTTGAGCTGCCCGATGAACTGAAAGGATCGCCGGACGTTTCGATCACTGATTTTTTCTTTCCAAAGAGTCTTTCACGATTTCACTCGTCTTTTCTTTTACAGATTTAGCCTCACGAGCTTTTCTTGGAAATCCCGTAATTCCTGCGAAGAATTGCATCCATCATTTTATCGCTAAGGAAGCGTTTTCCCAGTTTTACCGTGCGCGCGAGCGGCGTGACGCCGTAGCGCGGATTGGGCGAGGGCCTCTCGATCGCATGGAGCATCACGCGAGCGCAGTCTTCGGGAGTGGTTTTGGAGTCGCTGCGGCCTTTGTTCGCTCCGCCCCATGCTCCGTAATAGATTTTTGCGTAAGGGCCGGATTTTGCCGCGTCGAGATAAGGCTTGGCGAGCTCGGTGGCCGTTTGCCGGAAATTGGTGACGATGTAGCCCGGCTCGATGAGAATGACTTCGATGCCAAAGGGATAGAGTTCGAGGCGAAGCGCGTTGCTGAGGCCTTCAAGGGCGTGTTTGCTGGCGCTGTAAGCTCCGTAGGTTGGCGGGGAGACGAGACCGGCGACGCTGCTGATCATCAGGATGCGGCCGCTGCGGCGTTCCCGCATATGGGGAAGGACGGCTTGCGTGACGCGAAGGACGCCGAAGACGTTGGTCTCGAATTGCTGGCGCGTGTCTTCCATCTTGAGTTCTTCGACGACGGCCATGTAGCCAAGCCCAGCATTGTTGATTAGAACGTCGATCGCACCCGCTTCCCTGAAAACTTGTTTCACCGCAGAGCGAACGGAATCATCGGAAGTAACATCAAGCTCCAGCGATTTCATCGGCAGATTCTTGGCTTGCGCAAGCTGATCGAGGGCAGCTCGCTTCTCCGCAGACCGCCCCGACGCATAAACGCGATACCCGCGCTCCGCAAGCAGTATCGCCGCAGCCTTGCCAAGGCCATCCGTAGCGCCCGTAATCAAAACAACTTTGCCGGAAGTGTTGGCCATGGAACAAACTCCGTTGCGCGAAGCGAGAAATTTGAGCGTGTGAAGATGGTAGCGCGCGGGCGGGGAGAAGCAAAACCGGCGGATTGCCTAAGTCGAAACCGCGAATCCTCAGTGCCGTCGACACAGCACTTACGGCCATTCATCATAGACTGGCCTTGTTAAATAAAAGCGGAGAAAAGGAATGAATCGACTAACGAAGCGCGGTCGTGCTCTTAGCAGTTTTCGCGACTGTGGACATCGCACAAGCACAGGATTTCAAGCAGCGATTTGTCGGAAAGAGCCCTTGCGCTTCTGACATGCAATCGGAGCACTCAGATTTCAGCCTGCGGCTCGATAAAAACCAAGACCTGACAGATCCCTCGACTTCGCCCGCAGAAACGGCGGGCTTCGCTCGGGATGACAATGGAGGGAAGAGCGGACTAAAGTCGCGCCCCACACAAGCAAAAAAATTCGAATGGAGAAGAGGGCCCACCCTTTGCGAAGGACAAAAGCGCAAAGGGTAGGCCACCCTGACTAGATATTTTTGTTGGTCCGCGAGCCCGATTGAGAGCGCCGGTAAGCGAAATTTAGTCCTCGTCGTGGGAACCCTCAAAGCGCGTCGCGGTGCCGGTGGCACAGGTGTTGCCGAGCACGTTGCTGTTAATGTCCAAAAACTGACTCGTAGCGTCGATCGTAGCTTGGTCACCATCAACCTGAAAGTTCCACTTCAAGCGCTGTCGCCCCCTCGTGAGACCAGGAGAGTCAAAGAGAATGAAGGCCTCCCAGAGGGTTTTGTAAGTGTTCCCATGGCCGTGACTCCAGACGCCAAGACCTGTTGTCCGTTGGCCAGGCTGAAAGGCCGGTGAGTTCATAACCTCGGTTAGCGTGCCGTCTTGGGCGAACGACAACAGAAAAGAAAATGGAGGTCTCGGTTCGTCCGTTTGGCAGTTTCTCGGGTTGAGTTCCACGCGCCACGTCCCCGTGAGGCTGCCGTCCTGATTTGACCGAGAAGCGGCATCGCCTTCGAAAGGTTGAAGGAACGCAGCCCCCGCGATCAAAACAACGGCCACAGAAAGTATCCTGCGCAAATTTACATTCATGCTTCTTCTCCTTGAGTTTTGGCGTAGAGAGCGCAGCGAGGTTGGCCCAAAGGCAGTTTTCGAGGCAATCATCGGCGGATGTTTTATTTCTGTTCATCCAGCTCTCTGATTTCAGGGGAGTTAAGGTTGGGGTGAAGTTTAGGTTCGTCGTATATCAACTTGGTGATAGACTGCCCGGAGTTAACAGGTCACTCATGGAACTTAATTTCAAAGGCCGCCGGGCGCGCTTCGGCGCGTTTGAAGTGCATTTGCGTTCAGGCCAGCTCTACAAGCACGGCATCCGCCTGAAATTACAGGACCAGCCATTCCAAGTGCTTGCTCTTTTGCTCGAACACCCCGGCGAACTGGTGACCCGAGAAGAACTTCGTCAAAAACTTTGGCCCGCGGATTGTTTTGTAGACTTCGACACGGGCCTGAATAACGCCATCAAAAAGCTGCGCGACGCGCTTGGCGATTCCGCAGAGGAACCACGCTACATCGAAACGATGCCTCGCCGGGGTTACCGCTTCATCCCTCGCGTCGAGAACTGCAATGGCGACCTGCCCGTAGCTCCCACCGCCGCGCCCGTTCTTCCCATTGTCCAGCCGCGAGAGCTATGGAGCCGGCGCCGCATGTTCATTGCGGCCGTCGCAGCAGCTCTTCTCATTGCAACGGGCGTCGCCTCCTCGCGTTTCTATTTCACCCGGGCCGTGCTCGCGGAAACCGACATTATCCTGTTGACCAACTTTGTCAATAAAACAGGCGACCCCATATTCGACAACTCTCTCGACAAAGCGCTCGAAGTCAAGCTGACCGAGTCCCCCTTTTTGAGCCTTTTCCCGGAATCCGATGTCCGCGCGACCATGCGGATGATGCGACATGATCCTAGTGAGCGAGTAACACGAGATCTGGGTGTCGAGATCTGCCACAGACAGGGGCTCAAAGCCGTGGTAGTTCCGGAGATTCTCGTCCTCGGGAAGAACTACGTCATCACGCTGGAAGCGATCGATGCACGAAGCCAAAAGACCATAGCGCGCCAACAACAAGTGGCGGAGAACAAAGATCATGTGATTGGTGCGCTGGGCAAAGCCGGCTCACAGCTGCGAAGGCGTTTGGGCGAAAGCTTGGGCTCTCTTGAGAAGTATGATACCCCACTTGATTTTGCGACGACAAACTCACTTGAGGCGCTGCAAGCCTACAGAACGGGGCTCATGCAATTTCGTACGGGAAAGTTGCGTGACGCGATTGCACTTTTGGAAAGGGCCCGCGAGCTTGACCCGCAGTTTTCCTCGGCCTACAGAGCGCTCGGCAGCGTTTATTTCAGCTTGGGTGACCGCCAGGCAGCAAGGAAGAATTATGCGAAGGCGTTTGAACTAAAGGACCAGCGTCTCACTCAAGAAGAAACTTTTCTGACGACGGAGCTCTATCATTGGGCAATAAGCGGCAATCTAGAAAAGGCGATTGCGGTTCTCGCGCTGTACCAGCAATCGTATCCACGCAGCACCATTGCTCACAACGTGTTGGGCGTTGTTTACTCGAACATGGGCAGAACCGAAGAGGCTCTGCAAGAATTCCAGTGGGCAGTTGAACACGCCCGTGTGCCTGCCGCCGTTGACTCCGCCAATGCGAGCCGGACACTCATGATCCTGGGGCGTTTTGATGAGGCAAAAAAATTACTTGACCAGTGGTGGCAGAAAGGTCCTCTGCAGCCATTTCAAGCGGAGCTGCGCTACCGCATCGCCCTAATCGAAAACGATGCTCCAACCATGGAACGCCTTGCCAGCGAAATTCCTGCGCATGACAAGCTCTGGCTTGGCTTGCAACAGCAGCTAGCGTTCTATCGCGGCGATACCGGCAGACTACGTTCGCTAAGCGAAATCTTGGTGAACCAACAGACACGCGCGCAACGGATGGAAAACGCGGCCGATGAGCTTGCATGGCAGGCCAGCGTTGAGTCCTATTTCGGAAACTATGCTTTGGCGCGCAAGCTCTGCCGCCGAGTCGCCGAAGCCGGTGACGAGAGCAACTTAGCGCTCGCGCAGTGCGCAAAGGCGTTGGCTGAAGCTGGAGAGTCGTCTGAAGCCGAGGCGCTCGCGGCGAAACTGGAGCGGTTGCGTCCCGAGGATACGCTAAACCGCGAATTCCATTTGCCGCTCATTCGGTCCATCATTGCGCACAAACAAGGGAATGGTCCCAAGGCCGTCGAGTTACTTGTTCCTGTCGCGCAATACGAACAGGGCGAATCGCAAGTTCTTTATCACCGCGCGCGAGCCTACATGGCTGCCGGAGAATATGCGAAAGCTGTCGCCGAATATGAACGGCTCCTTGGCCAGCGCGGGTGGTTTGGGTGGGGAGTTTTCACGCCGCTGGCGCAACATGGTCTTGCGCAAGCATACGCCCTGCAGGGTGACCACGAGAGCAGCCGCAAGGCTTACGAAAAGCTTTTCTTCATTTGGAAAGACGCGGCCCCCGATATCCCTAGGCTCCGCCAAGCCAAAGCCGAATACAGGAAACTCTTCGCCTCCGCGCCAGTTGTCAAAGAGTAGTAGACACAATTTACAGAAGTGAACTCCCGACTATGCGGGGGCACGCATCGTCCGATCCTTTGCGCCCACGATCAAGAACCACAGGATGCTGGACGGTTCGCCGAGCGTTAAGGCGATGCTCGCGAAACGGTTCACTGCTTTCACGTAACCCGGCAGAAGGAATGGCACAAGACCATCCGCCAGGTAGCCGAAACATGCGGCAATCAGCAGGACGCCCAGGAAGCGGGGAAGGAAGCCCGACTTAAATACGAGGACCCCGAAGTGGAATAGCCAGAGGCCAAGCATCCAGCCGACCACGTAGCCGTAGCTGTGCAGATCCAGGAAGAGCATGGCCAGGGATTCCCTGTGCGGTTTATCGAAGACCGAGAGGAACTCCGCGCCGCGCAAGAGCGTGAAGGCGGCGATTTCGTTTAGCGTGTTGAGAAGCATGATGGGGACGAACACCAGACCAAAGATCACCATCAATGAAGCATGCGTTTTGTTCACCTCGACGAACAAGCGGTAAAGAACCCAGAGCAGGAAGACAAATTCGGTGGCGCAAACCAGTTCAGAACCGATGCCGAGGCGGAATAGACGCTGGGAAGCGAGGATATTGGCGGCCGTGGCGGCAGCATCGCCGGATACGATCAGCTTGCCGGGGACATAGACGATGCTGAAAAAGCCGGTTATTGCGTTGACCAGATAGAGGACCCCCGCGAGCCTTGCGGTCTTTTTGGTGGAGTTCATGTCGCCTCACTTTTGGAGTGCGGCAGCCCAGCTGCCGCCTACTCTTAGCCTTCTCTGTGGTCTTTGTGTTCTTAGTTCTGTATCCTCTGTGTTAAATCCTATTCCTGTTGTTCTCTTCGCGGCTGCTATCTTCAGCCCAAAACTTGGCACGCATTCGAACGACCTTCTATCTCGAGCGAAACGCGGCACTTATAATTCATTTACAAATAGTAACTTGTTGATAATATGACCCATTGTTAGAGCGCCCGTGGTTTGCGCTACTCGTCCTCTATGTTCGCCCGCTTGGAAGACCTTCAAGACCTTCCAAGCAATTCCCCGCCCACGCCGTTTACCTTCTTGGAAACAGCCTGCTCCTCTAAGTCCTTTCCCTGCTTCACTTACAAACACTCCGCATCAATATGATTCCGCGGCACTTACACCTCTCTTGCTTTCACACTCTTGCGCACCCTTGTGCTCTCACCAAAATGCTATCGCCTGCGTTTTCAATCCTTTGCACACTCTTTGTGCAAAACACCGGGGTGGGGGTCCTCTGCGCTTCTCAATGCAAAGGCTTCTCTTGAACTTTCGAGCGCCTCGGCGCCACACGCAACCTCCCCGCGCTCGAAAAACCGCTTACACCGGGCGGCAAAAATATGCTTACCATTGTGGATTGGTTGAACCGTTCGCAGACGTTCGAGCGAATTGCGGACGAGACACGGAAGGCGATGGGGGAGGAAAAATGGCGACACCACAGGCGGGAATTCATATCAGCAATCCACAGGCGTATCGCGAGAGATTGTTTGCACTGGTGGGAGAGCGGGAGCCGCTGGAGGTGATGGCAGAGTCGGCAGACAAGATGGATGAAATTGTGCGCAAGTATCCGGCAGCAGTGCTACGCAGGCGTCCGTTTGCAGAGAAATGGACGCCGAATGAAGTGCTCGGGCATTTGACGGACAGCGAATGGACGTATGGCTTCCGCCTGCGGCTGATTCTCTGCGAAGAGAATCCGACGATTCTGGGCATGGACCAGAATTTGTGGGTGACGGGCCAGCGGCACAATGAACGCGAGCCCGCGGCTCATGCGGAAATGTTCCGCAGGTTGCGCGAATACAATTTATCTGTGTGGAGGCGGGCGACTCCGGAGGACATGAAACGGACGGGGATGCACAACGAGCGAGGGCCGGAGTCATTTGGGCTGATGTTGCGAATGCTGGCGGGGCATGATTTGTCGCATTTGGTGCAGTGCCGCCGCTACGCCGAGGCGGCGGAGAAGATGTAGAGCGGAGGAAAAAAAAGAAGAGTCGGCAAGATGCTGGCACTACTACATGCTAGCGCGGGATGAATTTTTGGACGCGCATGCCGTGATAGACGTCCCCGACGTAAACGGCGCCATCTTTGCCAATGGCAAGATCATGGCCCCAGTAGATTTGGCCGTCATAGTTGCCGAAGCGGCTCCATTTGGCGAGGATTTTGCCGGAGAGGTCCAGCTTAAGAAGCTGACCGCGGTCAGGCGGACCGGGTTTGAGATCGCCTCCGTCGACTACGTAGAGCAGGTTGTCGGGACCGATGGTGAGCGACCAGGGCCTGCCGAGTTCTTCCGACTTCCATACTTTTAGAAATTTGCCGTTGGCATCGAATACCTGAATGCGCGAGTTGGAGCGGTCCGCGACATACACGAGTCCTTGAGCATCCACGGCGACGCTATGTGGCAGATCGAATTCACCCGGCTCGCTGCCTTTGTGGCCCCAATCGAGGAGAAACTTTCCGTCCGAGGAAAACTTCGCTACGTGATTGTTGCCATAGCCGTCGCTGACGTAGATTGACCCATCAAAAGCAAAAGCGATATCGGTCGGCATGTTGAAGTGAGTGGCATCGAGACCGGGCGTTCGCTCCGTGCCGATCGTGAGGAGAAGCTTACCGTCGTGAGAAAACTTGAAGACTTGGTGAAACCGGCGATCGGTGACCCAGACATTATCGCTGCGGTCTACGCGAAGACCGTGAGGTTCGAGGAAAAGATTCTCTCCCCAGGAGGAAACGAGTTTGCCGGAAGCTCCGTCAAAGCAAAGGATCGTGGGCGACGCAATGACCTTCGTTTTGTCGGACCAGGAGTTTTCCGCTCGATGAAAGACGAAGACATGATTGTGAGAGTCGACGGCTACGCCGGAGACCTGGCCTAGGACGAAGCCGGGCGGAAGCTGTGGCCAACCGTGGACGACGGAATATGGTTCGGATTGCTGTCCGAAAGAGAACGCGGAAATCGAAGCAAGTACGCTTGCGAGAAAAGCGATGCGACCAAAGAGCTTGCGAGACATAGCGGACCTCCCGTAGTTAGTTGTGATCGGTGGTGCAGGAGAAGTTAGAGGCGTCGGTGGGATCGCCGGACCCTTTGTACTTTGCGGATTGGGGATAAGGGCAAAGAGGTCGCGTCAATTTAACGGTCCTGGGATCGCCGACATATTTTGTGGCGATGAAGGAAGAGGGAGTAGTTCCCTTTTCGACCCATAGTTCGAGAGCGGTTTGCACGTTGTGCTGCGAATCTTTCGGGCCGGGGGAGTTGAACGCGCCGAAGGAACCCGGGCCGGGACCACCGTTACAGTGTTGCATGCCAGGAAGCATGTAGAGACGAACGAAGGATTCTGTTTCACTGGCGCCGAGCTTGGCACGAACGGCTTCCCAATAATCGATGGTATTAAGCGCGGAAATCGCGGGATCGTTCCAGCCGTGATAGATGATGAGTTTGCCGCCGTGCGCGTGGAAAGGTGCGAGGTTGGGATCGGTAGCGTTTAGGATTTTGGCAGTTTTTTCGTCGGCGAGTTTTACGGATTGCGAGAAGTCCGCGGATTTGGGTGTCCATTCGCGCTTTTCATAAACGATGTTTGCGAAATAACCATAGGTGAAAGCGCCGATAAGGCTCTTGCCTTTTTCCGGGCCGGTAATCCAAAGTGGCCAGCCGCCCTCGCCTTCCTCTGCTCCGGGAAGGAAGCCGGGAAAGACCTTCTTTCCATCCTTGTCGTGTGCGCCATCGTAGATTTTCTTCAGCGCGATGATTTGCGATTGGGTGAGGCAATCGTTTGCGTCGCCATTTTTGCAGAGCATGGTTTCAGGCTTGAAATTGCATTTGCGGGGATCGTTCAGGATACCGTCGCTAACGCCGTCCTGCGCGTCGCACGCGGCGTTCACGGCTTTTGCGATTGATGGGATTTTAGCCGCAGGAATGTAGCTGGCGTCGTCGTTGAGAAGTGCCTGCTCGTCCCATAAGCCGCTTGAGACAAGATGCGACCAATAGCTAGCAGGAGCTCCGGCGAGGATGCCGTTGTAATCGTCGGGAAAACGCTGCGCTTCCATGAGGCCCTGGCGGCCACCGTTCGAACATCCAAGAAAATAGGAGTATTGCGGCGCGTTGCCATAACGCATGCCAATCAGTTCCTTTGCGACGACCGTCATCGCGTGAACAGCGCGGTAGCCGAAGTCGGTGACCTTTTCCGGATGGCCGAGAGCCCAGGAGGCGTCCGTGCCTTCGGCGGAGTGGCCAGTGTCCGTATTTGCAGTGGCGTATCCAGCAAGAAGCGAAGCGGCGAGATCAAAGTAGTCGATTTGACCGGCGAAGCCGCCGTTGCCGTGAGCCTGAAATTTTCGATTCCAATTTTCGGCGGGAAGCCAAACTTCGACTCGAATGTCACTGTCAGAAGACGGAGTTGCCTGCACAACGACGCGACAAAAGGCAGGCAAGGATTTAAAAAGCTTTTCGGCGTTGGGGAGCCAAGGCGGGAGTGGCGTTGGAGATTTGAAGGCGCCGGTGGGGATGCTTTCGGCGCCCAGAATTTTTGCTTGCGGGAAAGAAAGTTTTGCAAGGGATTCGCAAGAGGTTTGGGCGTGGGCAGCAGAAGCAGATGTGGAAAGAAGAAAAATCGTGATGAGAGACTTCTTCATGGTTTGTTCCTCGACGGAGCGGAAAGAACATAACACAGAGAACGCAGAGTTCAGAGCACCCGAAAAACAGTTGCGGTGGTCGTCGGACACGGAGAAGAAGAAAGTGCGAAGAGAAGAGCCCCACCCTTCGCAAAGAACGCGAAGGATGGGCCACCCAAAATCAAGAGGGGCACGACGGTCGTGCCCCTATGCGAAAGAGAGATTGCAAAGCGCCTCAGGTGTTGACGGGAGACTGGAACCAGCGCAGGACGCGGTGGAACGAAGACGTACCAGCGGTGACGCGCATCGGAGTCTTAAGCCAGCCGATGAAGCCCGGGCCAGAGGAAACTTCGTGGTAAGGGCTGCTCGCGCTCGTGACGAATTGGGTTGTCGGTTGCGACGGAGTGGGAGGCAGCCAGTATCGGCTGACTTCCGAGGCAGCATGCGAAAGCGGAGCGGATTCGGCGTGGCGTTCAGGTGTGATGCCGGAAACGGAGAGTTTCAGCAGGGCGCCGACCTGCTCTTGGGAAGCGCGCAGGGTTTTGATGATTTTCCCGGCGAACCAGATCGCCGCGAAGAGAAAAGCGATCTGTACGAAGAAACTGCCAAGTTGATACCAGTTGCCTTGCATCCAACTGCCGAAATCGCCCATGGCCGCACCTCGACTTGCGATCAATCCTGAGTAGGGACTGGGATGAATAGAGAATATCTGGAGGGGAGGAGCTGGGAAACTGGCTGAAAGGACAAGAAAGGGGCAAGTGGACGCGCGGGTCAAAAAGGGCCGGAAGAAAAAAAAGACCCACCCTTTGCAAAAACCGCAAAGGGTGGGCCACCCAAAAGCAGGGGCGAAAGCTAGAGGTTCCAGAAGGAGGCGTCAGGTATGTCGAAAGCGAGGCCAACGTCCCATGCTTCGTGATCGCGCCAAACGACTTGGGCTTCGGCGGCGCGGCCCGTTTTGGGATGGATGAGTTTGACGCGCTGGTGGAGAGGGAGCGGAGCGCCGACAATGGCCATACAGCCGGAATGGCTGACGTCCACGGTGACTCCGTTAGCGCGCTGGCATTCCGCGCCTTCTTCCCATTCCACCTGAAAGCGTACTTGCGAAATGATGCGCTTGTGGGTGCGCATCTTTGCCCAACGGTCTTCCATGTCCTTCTTGATTGGTCCTGCGATGACGTTCGTTACCATGGGACTACCTCGCAGTGAATTGAGGTTTACCGAGGGAGGGGCAAGCTCCAAGGTAAGCCCGCAGGGGGCAACGGGTCAATAGTACTTGAACAAAAAATCAAGGGGTCACAGACCTAGCAAAGGGCGGGTTCAGCCCTTAATCAGCAAGCAGCCACCAACGAAAGACAGCAACCCCATCAGGATGGCGGCACCCATTGCCGCGAAAAGGGCGAGGCCGTGCATGCCGTCGTGTCTGTTGTGCGAGTAAAAGTGATGAACCCCGTGGCTGAGGTGCAGTGTGGTGATGATAACGGCGATTCCACAGACGATTTTGAGCGGGCGCATAAAGGCTCCTTTTGAATGGCGTTATACACAAATCGGCGCTGAGAAGAAAGCGGTGAAGCTGAAGCGACCTGTCCGAGCGGACAGGATACTGGAATGAGACAAAAAGCGGGAGTTCTCTTGCCGCCGACGGAAGCCCTTCGGAAAATGGAAGCACTATGAGAAACATAAAACTACTGGGTCTTTTTGCAATTTTTGCCTTCGTGGCGTGCTGCGGCACGGCGTACGGGCAAGACAGAGTTTTCGACTGGTTGCCCGCGAATCAGGAAAATGTGCGGCTTGATCCGGCGAATTATCACACAGCACGGACGTACCACCCGAGCTCGCCCGGTGCAAACAATCATGTGGACATCAAAGCAGAGCAACCGGTGACGATCTTCATGGCACCGGAGGCAGATTGGAATGCGGTGCTGCAAAATCCGCTGAACTTTGGGCAGCTGCGGCGGTACTGCGTGCAAGAGCACGTGACGATCATTACGTATGTTTGCGAGATGCCCGTCGAGCCGATGACGCTGGTCATCCTGGACGATCGCCGCGGCGGATCCGGCCAAGTGGCGTTCGCGGGAGTTGGCGCCGTGCTGGATCAAGGCACTACAGAAGTCGAGCACAGGCTTGGAGCCGGGATTGGCGCGATACTGGCTGCCAAGGCTGCAGCGCCTCGTCACTTTGTTTCACCGAATGACGTCCGCATTCAATATTTCCGGTGGGACTGCGTGCAATATTGCGTCCAGCCCGAATTTGCTTGGTCGCAACAGGTAAAAGAGAAATACCAGCTCAGTAGCTTCTTGAAGATTTATGGCGGATTTGCAGCGGACCACGATCAAGAGCCGGTGAGCATCAAGATCAAGGCGCCGGTGCCGATGCTGGTGGCAATTGTGCCGTCATCGGTCGCAAATCAACTGCATGCACGACCAGAAATGCTGGAGCCGGCGCTGGAGAAAGTTACGTGCCAGCAGCGAGGCGTGCAAACGATGGAATTCCAATGCAAGTTTGACGTGATGGACGGGCCGCAGTCGTTGATTGTCGTGCCGGAAGCGGGCGAGAAAGTACCGCACAAGAAGGCCGAGATTGCGATGTTTGCGTGGCGCTGCACGGACAATTGCGCTCTGCTGGAAAGCAAGAACAACCCATAGGAAGTTTAGTCTTCTAGGCCTACTGAATCAGTGAGGCCAGCGCCAGCCGAAGGTGCCCGCGGTGAGCGCAGCATAAATTATTCCGTCGAACGCTTCGAGAAGAACCATCTTCCAGGGATGGCCCTTCCAGATGCCGTTGCTGAGGCCGCCGACGCCATAGGCAAGAAAAGCGGTCGTGCCGACAACGCGAAAAACATGGCGATACGGCGCACCGGGCGTGACAACGTGCACGGCGAGGTATGCCACGAAAATTCCGACCAACACACAGAAAAGAAACCACTGAATCAAAAATTTGGGAAGAAATACGGGGCCATTCGGAAGAATGATCATGTGGCCGACGGGACCTTCCGTGAACTTCGCTTTCATCTCATCGGAATTCAAATCCTTTTGGGTACAGAAGGGAAAGTTGTACATGCCGGGGGAGGGATTCGACGCGCGAATCGCGGCCCGGACTTTGTCTTCGTCCGAGAGTTTGCGGTAGCTGCTTTTGTGATAGGGCAAGACCATGTGAATGATGGAGCTGGCGATGAAAACGATCACAGCAGCGAGAAGAATGGGGAGCCACAAGGCAGAGAGAGAGACCACGGCAACCTCCTGAATTTGTACTTGAAGGAAATGGTTGGCGAGAGGCTATCGCGGGCGAGGCGAAGGGTCAAGGGCACAGTTTGGTGCTGGCGGAAGCGCAAAATCAGGGCTGGTTCGAATAAAGGGTTTTGCCGCCGCTTTCTGCCACCAGGTGGAGTTGGGCGGAATTTACGAGCGCCCGAAGATGCACGATGCCATCACCGTCGGAGAGGACATAGCAATGCCCGGCGCCGGACCATTTCGCCAAGAACTGTTGATCATTAATGAAAACGTCGGGGCTGCCGGGAGCGTAGGAGCCATACTCCAAATTGTTGACTCGGCCGTTCCACAAAAGCGCAGTGCGATTTGTGTAGAAGAAGACGGACGAAAATGCGTAATACTGGCCGTTTAGAATGAGCTGGCCATCGGGCGCGCGAAGTAGAGCTTCTGCAAGCGGGCGCGAAGACATATAAGGATCGAAAACAACGAGCGCGTTGCGAGCGGCGTGATAAAAAATAACCATCATCAAAGCGACGGCGAGGTAAACGCGGCGAGAGCGCAAGGTCCAAGTTGCGATTGCTCCCAGAAGAAAAGCGATCCCAGCGAGCAGAAGCGGCCCCTTCAGATAGGCGAACGATTGCAGAGTCAAATCTCCCAGGTGGCCGAGTGAAAGCGTGTAAGCGTCAGGGTGCTGCTGAAGCGCGCGGGAAATGTCGCCAGGTGCGCTGATGTTTCGCACCAAATAAAGCAGAGTAAATACGGTTATCGCACAGACGGTCGAGACAGCGCCCAAGAGTCTTGTGCCTACGCGGGTCCAGGAGTCTTCAGCATCCATAGCGCTTCCGAGGAGCAAGGCAAGCGCAGGGTAAAGAGGCATCGAATAATATTCCTGGGTTGTAGAAAACGTAAAAAACAGCAAGACGAATGAGGCCCAACAAACGGCAAGGAGACGCGTCCGGCTCGCCCGATCTTCAAGCCGAAACTTCAGACGAAGCGCAGCGGGAAAATAGACACTCCAAGGAAACAGCCACAACAGATGAAGAAGCCAAAAAGCGGCACGAGGCACAGTATTGTAGTCCCGCGGATAGCGGAGATTTAGAAAGCGAAGCACGTGTTCGTTGATGAAGTAAAACCAGAAGAAGCCGTGGTATTCGCCAGGGCCGCTGTGCATAGTGAAGTCAAAATAGGGTGGCATGCGGCGCATTGCGAGAATGTGCCAGGGCGCGGCGATCAGAAGCATAGGGAAGCCCAGAGTGAAAATGTGAAGGCGGTTCCAAACCGCACGAGAAAGCAGCTGCCGTGTGACGAGAAGGAAAAAGAACATCGCGCCTGCTGGAATCACCACCGCGATCAAGCCCTTGAGCAGCAGACCGATTCCAAAACACGCGCCAATAACAACCGCCCAGCGGCGCGAATCCGCTTCCGCTAAATCGATCGCGCGCTGGAAAGCCCAAAGGGAACCACAAACCGTTGCGGTTAGCATCACGTCGGGAATTTGAATGCGGGTGAAGAGAAAAAGCCCGATGCAGGTGAGCACGACAAGTCCGCAATAGAGCCCGGCGCGGGGACCAAACGCCCAGCGCCCATAGCGGTAAGTAAGGAAGCCTAGGAAAATAGCCGCAAGAGCTACCGGGATCCGGGCGGCCCAATCGTAAATTCCAAACAACCGCATACTTCCCGCAATCAGCCAATACACCAGAGGCGATTTTTCAATGTAAGGAACGCCATCGAGATGGGCAATGACCCAGTCACCTGACTGGAGCATGTTGCGGGCGATTTGCGCCTGCACGGCGTCGACGTCGTCCATCAGCGCAGGCGGAGAAATGATGCAGCCGAGAAAAATGACGACGCCGACGAGAAGTAAAACTAGGCTGGACTCGAGGCGAGAGATAGCGTGGTCTCCTCTGCCAGCGGCAAGTCGTTGGTGTTAATTTTCCACTGCTTTAGCCAAAGGAAAAGGACGAGCAATCCCCAGAGGTGGTAGCCAAGGTTGGCGCGGCCTTGCAGATGATCGTCAACTAACTGGCGAATCGCCGAGGGACGGAACAAGCCCATTTGGCCCACAGCATCGGCACTTAAAGTTTCTTCAAGCAGCGGTCGGAGGGCGCCTCGGAACCAATCATGGGTGGGAATATCGAGGCCCGTTTTGCGGCGGGTGAGCACGGAACGCGGCAGCTTACCCCGCATCAAGTGCTTGAGAACAACCTTTTGTCTTCCCCGGTTGAGCTTCATCTCATCCGGCAAGGACGCCGCGAACTCCAGGATCCTGTGATCGAGATAGGGAGGGCGGACTTCCAAAGAATGGGCCATGCTCATGCGATCGACTTTTTGCAAGAGATCGTCCGTCAAATAATAGCGCTGGTCGAAAGCGAGATAACGGGTGAGGTAGCCATTGCAGTCTCCACAAGGAATCTCCCGCGTGTAGAGATCCTTAACCGAATGGCCCGCGCTGGAAGAGAGTAACGCACATTGCTGTTCGTGCGAAAATGCGCCGTTCCAGTAGGCGTGGGCTTCGTCGGAGTGTAGTAAGGAGCCCTCCAGGAAACGTTTGACCTTGTATTCGAAGCTGATCTTTTCGTTGGATACAGGCCAGAATTTGAGCAGCTTCAAAAGTGATTTGCGGAACACTCTCGGGATGCGCCGGATGATTTGGGCAAGTTGATCTGCGCGGTAGGTGAGGTATCCGCCGAAGAGTTCGTCAGAGCCTTCTCCGCTGAGCGCCACGGTCACCCCTTGCTTGCACAGATGGGAAAGAAACCATACGGGAACGGCGCCCGCGTCAGCAAATGGTTCGTCCGAATAATAAACGATATTGTGAATTGCGTCCTCGAGATCGAGCCGCGGATTCAGATCGAACTCGGTGTGTTCGGCCCCATAAAGCTTTGCAATTTCGCGGGCGTACGAACCCTCGTCAAAAGAACGGCCGGCAAAAGTAATGGAGTAAGTCTTAATGGGCGAATGACTAAGCTGGCTGGTATAGTGGAGGATGGCCGAGGAATCGACTCCGCCGCTGAGCCATATTCCCAAGGGAACATCCGAGATCAGATGTTCTCGGACCGATTCCGCCATGAGCTGATCGAGGGCTTCGGCGGCGGAATTCAGGGTCCATCGGGAATCCTTTTCGTAACTCAGTTTCCAATAACAATCGTTGAGAATTACACCGTTGCGCCATTCGAGCCACGAACCGGGGGCAAGTTTTTCGATTCCTCGAACAAGAGTGCGGGGACCGGGCACGTAGTTCATCGCCAAATAGTAACCGAGCGCAACCGAATCAAGTTCGCGGGGAATTTCTGCGTGAGCGAAGAGTGACTTCAGTTCGGAAGCAAAATAGAGCTGGTTGTCAAAAGCACAGATGTAAAGAGGCTTGATACCAACGCGATCTCGGGTGAGGACGAGACGTTTCTCTGCCTGATTCCAAATGGCGAGGGCAAACATGCCGCGAAGACGGGAGAAACTTGCCGTGTCCCACTGCAAGAAAGCGCGAAGAACGACTTCCGTGTCGCAGCGGGAGATGAAGCGGTGTCCTAGATTCTCGAGTTCTGTGCGAAGTTCGGCGTGATTGTAAATTTCGCCGTTGAACACAAGAACAGTATTTCGATCTTCAGAGAAGAAAGGTTGGTCCCCTCCCTGAAGATCGATGATTTTCAGCCGGACCGCGCCCAAAGCGATTCGATCGCTACAATAAACGCCGCTTTGATCGGGCCCACGATGGTGCAGCACATCGGTAGCTACACCAATACGTTTTCTTACGCTATCGCCCGCGCGATGCGTAAAGCCAGTGACTCCGCACAATTAGGCTGAACTCCGTCTCCTGAAGACTCCTGCAAATCTTCACCGGGCTCAGATGTTTTCCGAACAAACAAGAACTGCTGACAACTCTTTGGTTGCTTCCACAATTAACCGAGAATCGGCAGCCGAAGAATTGAGAGAAGGATACAACAAATAAAGTTAAATACCAGATAAATCGGAAAAAAAGCAAATGGAATAAAAGAATAAATTGTAGGTTCGCCCCGCATGAATGACGGCAAGAATTTCTATGGGAACGAGCGCGGCCCGCGTATCAGGATTTCGCACTGGGTCCGACAACAGTGGCTGCGCGCAAAAGGTCCAGGAATTTGCGTGCGGTGTCACTCAACGGGCGATGCCGGGAACGAATCACGTCCAGATTACGGTGAAGGGGTTCCACGTCGGTGATTTGGATGGAGCGGAGTTTGCCGTTTTTTAGTTCGCTGGTGACGGCCAGCTGGGGAAGGAATCCGACTCCCAACTGACGAAGGATCATCCGCTTGCAGGTTTCGATGCCTTCGACTTCGAGAACAACATTCGGCAAGAGTCCCGCGCGGCGGAAGAGTCCATTGGTTAACGTCCAGTCGCTCGAGCCGCGATCGTAAAAAATTAGCGGTAGCGACTCGGCCGTTTCCAAGTTGATCTTGATCTTGCGCGTGGCGGGGTGACGTGGATGTCCGACGAGCAACAACGGATCATCGCGGAGGCTCTCGGTTTCCACTTCCGGATGATGAAGAGAGCGGGCAAGCCCCAAATCTACTTCACCATCCACGACCATTTTGAGCACCTGAACGGAATTGCCGGAGCGAACGTTAACCATGACCTTGGGATTAGTCGAGTGATATTTCTTCAATATGTCCGGCAGCAAATAAGTGCTGATGGAAAGCCCCGCGGAAATGGAAAGAATGCCGGAGGCAATGGGCTGTTGTTCGTGGACGGCCTGTCGAGCCAGCGATAAAGCGCGCAAAAGGGATTCGGCATGAGGGCGAAGTGCTTTTCCAGCCGGGGACAGAGTCACGTGCGTCTTTGTGCGGACAAAGAGCGCGGCACCGAGCGAGTCCTCTAACATTCGGATCCTTGCGCTCACTGCGGGCTGGCTGACGTGCAGGGCTTTCGCGGCGCGATGGAATCCGCCGAAAGTCGCCACGGCCAAAAAGGTTTCGATCTGGTCGATCTCCATAAGTTCGCAATCCAGCCAACTGAAACTGGTTCTAGTATTTTCCGGCTAGTGATAACAAATTTTTATCAAGATGATATCAATAATCAGTTTGACTGACCACTTATTTTCTTCCACACTTCGGTCCAGAAATAACGCGCTCTGCCTGCAGGTTAGACAGGCAACGGCGCAACCGGAGGCAGTATGACCGCTCGTTTGGATCTCCAGGCCACTGAATTTCAGTGGGAAACGCATCCCCGCTGGCATGGAATCACCCGGCCGTACCGGCCGGAGGACGTTTTGCGGCTGCGCGGCTCGATTCGCATCGAACACACGCTGGCGCGCATGGGCGCGGAGAAACTTTGGAACCTGCTGCACACGGAACCATACGTCGGCGCGCTTGGTGCGATGACCGGCAATCAGGCGGTTCAACAGGTGCAGGCCGGCCTGAAGGCAATTTACGTTAGCGGCTGGCAAGTGGCGGCGGATGCCAACGTTAGCGGGGAAATGTATCCGGACCAGAGCCTTTATCCCGCGGACAGCGTGCCGAACCTGGTGCGACGCATCAACAAGGCGCTGCAACGAGCGGACCAAGTGCATCATGCGGACGGGAAAAACGATATTCAGTGGTTTGCGCCGATGGTTGCGGATGCGGAGGCGGGTTTTGGCGGAAACCTGAACGCGTTTGAATTAATGAAAGGAATGATTGAGGCCGGTGCGGCCGCCGTGCATTTTGAAGATCAGTTGTCTTCGGCGAAAAAGTGCGGGCACCTGGGCGGGAAGGTGCTGGTGCCAACAACAGAAGCGATTCAAAAATTGGTGGCAGCGCGGCTGGCGGCGGACGTAATGGGCGTTCCGACGCTGATCATGGCGAGGACCGACGCGGACAGCGCAGGGTTACTGACCAGCGACGTCGATCCGCGAGACCGCGAATTCCTGACGGGAGAACGCACTTCGGAAGGATTCTTCCGCATGAAATCCGGATTAAAGTGCGCGATCGCTCGGACTGTTTCTTATGCGCCGTACGCGGACCTACTCTGGTGCGAAACGTCCAAACCGGATTTGAAGGAAGCGAAGGAATTTGCAGAAGGAGTGCATGCGAAGTTCCCAGGCAAAATGCTGGCGTACAACTGCTCGCCTTCGTTCAACTGGAGAAAGCATCTATCTGAAACGACGATTGCAAGCTTCCAGCGCGAGCTTGGAGCGATGGGCTATAAGTTCCAGTTCATTACCCTTGCTGGATTTCATTCGCTGAATCTTTCGATGTTCGAACTTGCGTGCGGATACAAAGCCGAAGGTATGGCGGCGTATTCCCGCCTGCAGGAAAGAGAGTTCTTCTCCGAACAGGCGGAAAACTATGGCGCCGTGAAGCACCAGCGCTTCGTTGGAACCGGATATTTCGACGACGTGCAGAATGTCATCACCAGCGGAACGTCATCCACAACGGCGCTCGAGGGCTCCACAGAGACCGCGCAGTTCCTGGATCCGGCCACGGCGCAGAAGACGGCGCTGGAATCTCTACCGCTTTAAGAGGGATACTCATGGCCGCCACGACGATGATGCGATCGGCTGTGAAGGGATTCTCTACAAACTGCGCGCCTGAAGGCGCTCGCGAGCGCGATCTTCCAGCAGGTTTCCTGGAATTCTTCCTGCCGCTCCACAAGAGATTTGCGCCACGGCATCGCCAGCTTGTGCAAGCAAGGCGGGATGCGATTGAAGAGTCTTTGCGCGGGAGTAAACCTGCCCACCTTTTCCCTTCCGCGATGACGCGGGACAATTGGCGCATTGAGGTGCCGGAATGGTGCCAAGATCAACGGAATCAAATGACGGGACCTGCCGATGAGGCGGAACTTGTAGTCAAAATGCTGAATTCGGGCGCTCCGGGAGTGATGCTGGATCTGGAAGATTCCATGGTCAATGAGTGGGATCACCAGCGGCTTGGTGTTAAGAATATCTTGCAGGCGCTGCGCGGAACTCTTACGTATCAAGATGCAAAGCGAGGCGGAGTCGTCGGAATTCGGCCGAGCAAAACCGTAATCTGGATTCGCGCACGGGGATTGCACCTCCATCAGGCCGGAGTTGTTGAGGACGAGCTTTGTTCAGCTTCTTTATTTGATGTGGCGCTGATTGCATTTTCCGTCGAGCCGGCGGAATTGAAGCATCCTCTGTCATTCTACATCCCGAAGTCAGAGTCTGCCGAAGAAGCGCTTTTCTGGCGCGACGTGTTTCAAGCGGTTGCGGAGTTGCGTGGCTGGCCAAGGGATTACATCAAGTGTATGGCGCTGGTTGAATCACACCCGCTCGCCTACCAGATGGAAGAGTTTCTGTATCACTTGCGCGAACACATCCTGGGCTTGAATCTGGGCCGATGGGATTACATGGCAAGCTTGATCCATTTCAATTTGGATGATCCGCAATGGGTTCTGCCGGATCGCAACACAATCCCGCATGACGTGCCTTTCTTTCAGAACCTGCGCGGGCTCTTGCCGGAGATTTGCCACAAACGGGGAGCGCTGGCGATCGGGGGTATGACTGCACTTTTTCCGAGCCGAGAGGACGCCGAGCTGAACGCGCGCGCCCTTGAGGTTCTGCAGAAGGACAAAAAGAATGAAGCTAATTGCCTGATGGATGGCGCATGGACGGGTCACCCGGACCAGAATCAAATCGCGGTTGAACAGTTTCCCGAGCCGAACCAGTTGCAGTCGAGGCGTGCTGGAGTGGACCGCTACCCGGATTTGCGGCCGGTACCAATGGAGATTGGAAAACGCACGCTCACGGGAACGCGTGCAGCAGTGCGCACTGTGATTCGCTACCGAAATGGTGTGCTTAACGGCAAAGGGGCAAGCCTGCTGGATGGGTACATGGAGGACCTGGCGACGGATCGAATCTACCGGCTAATGCTTGCGCAGCGATTGGAGCACTCCCGTGTGACGCCAGTGCTCGACGAAGACGGGAAACCGGTACTGCACACTCCAGAACTAGTGAGCAAGCTTTTCGACGAAGAGCTGGATAAGCTGCTTGCGAACCTTCCGCGAGGAGAACGCGGAACGCCAGAAACGCTTCGTGAGGCGCGGCGCATTTCGGAGGCGATGGTCTTCAATCGGGAGTTTGATCCCTCATAGAATCAGGGCCAGCCCATTTTGTTGCTCGCCACGCAAAAAAGGGCGCGAAAGCAAAACTAATTTCTTCATGATGGGTTGTTATTAGGTTTTGCGCTTCTATGAAGAGTGTCAGTTTTTCCTGACAACTTTTTAGCGCGAAAAGACCTCACAATTATTCGCTTTTCTCTTGCGCCATTCTTTGCACAAAGGTAGCGTCCAACAATCGGCAACTCGCCGATTGCGTTCTTAGATCCAAATTCAGACAGGTAGGCTTCGCGTATTGCTGTCTGAATTCGCCCGGGAGGACCTTATGCGACGGTGTCTATTTCTCT
>Ga0126376_10000303_pt1 | contig 23225 bp, 21 predicted proteins | sample PanSoiMetPlot_15_FD_92760 | JGI IMG/M metagenome (GOLD analysis project Ga0126376, IMG submission 92760) | Tropical forest soil microbial communities from Panama - MetaG Plot_15 | ecosystem: Environmental > Terrestrial > Soil > Tropical forest > Bulk soil | place: Panama | collected 2016-02-17 | reverse complement strand
GATGCCGGCCAAAAACGCCTCCAGCGCCCGCCGCCACACCTGAAACACCGTAGCCACCTCGTCCGGCGCAGCGGCCGCCAGCGAGCCCACATGCACTTCCTCCGACACCACGCGCGCCAGCCGTGCCGATCCCGGATGCGCGAGCATGAAGCAGACCAGCTCGGTGAAGCGGCGCGCCTCCCGATCGACCCGCGCGGGCGCCGAGCGCGGCCGCACGCCGGCCAGCCCGCCCGCGATGGCGTTGGCCGCCAGGACCCGGTAATGCTTCTGCAGCAGCGCGACCAGCCCGGGCGGTTGCGCGGTGCGCTTGACCACCTTCCGATTGACCCTGCCCAACCTGCCGCCGCGTCGTGCCAAGGCAGCCTCCACGATGCTAGTCATGGCTTACCGCATCGTAGCAGGTGCCCGCAAGGGCCTCGACCGCTACGCCCGCAGCGGCGATCTCCGGCCCACCAGCAGCGCCAGCAGGCTGGCCACGTTCTGGTCGCACTCATCGGCCCGCTCGTCATAGCGAGCCGCCACCAGAGGGTTGCGCGCGCGCGCCCGCTCCGCCATCTGCCGCCACACCGCCGCCCGCTCTTCGAGCGCCCGCAGCGCGGCGTACAGTGCGCGCTCGATGTCTTCGATCTGCTCGACGCCCAGGCTGTGCGGCAGCGACGACGGCACGGCGCCGGGCTGCGCGACCGGAGCTCGGGTCAGGCGCTCGATGAGCGGCCCCATGGCGGCGAGTGGGACTTGATAGTCCACGTCGACGTGCGCGAGCGCGCTGTCGGGCATGCCTCGAAACGCGGCGTCCGCCGGATCCTGTACGACCGCGATACCGCCGGCCGCCTTGACCGCCAGCAGGCCCGCGGTTCCGTCATCGAGCAGGCCGGTCAAAATCACCCCGACCACGCGGGCGCCGTAGGCGTGCGCAGCCGAGCGAAACAGCGGGTCCACGGCCGGACGCTGGTGATTCTGGCGCGGTCCGGTCCCGATGCGCACGCGACCCGCCTCGACCAGCAGGTGACGGTCGGGGGGCGCCAGGTAGATCCGACCGGGCCGGATGGGCTCGCAGTCGACTGCGTCGGCGGCCGGGATGCCGGCCGCTCGCGCCACCATTTTCGTGAGGATGCCCCCGGTCCTGCGCGGCCGATGTACCGCTACGAAAGCGGCCGCCTCGAGATCGCGCGGCAGAGCCGCCGCCAGGCGCTCAACGGCCTCGATACCCCCACCTGAAGCCCCCACCACGATGATGTCGTGACCAGCCACTTCAGGTAGGTAGGGCGATCTGCGGTCGAGTCAAGCCTCGCCCAGCTTGAGGAAGACGAACTTGGGAGGAACCAGCAGCCGGTAGCCTCCCCGTTCGAAGCGAATCGAGAGCCCACTGTTACGAAGTGCAGTGCGCAGATGATGCACGTTTACCTTGATTGGGTTGTCGTGGAGCGCGCGGTTGTAGTGGCGGTGCCACAGCGCCTGCGCCAGCTCGGCGCGCGAGATCACCTGACCGGGCCGGGCCGCCAGCGCGTACAGAAGTTGCCGCAGCATGGGCCGCTCGCGCAGCGAAAGCGTCCGCTCGCCGACCCGCAGCTCGCCCTCGGGCCCGTCGAGCACGATGTCGTAGTGGGCCGACAGGTCGCGCAGGCCCGAGGCCACCCGCTGGGTCGACGAGGTCACCACGCGCGGTTTCTGGACCAGGCGCGCCAGCGCTTCGAACAGCACGGCATCGACGTTGCCCTCGGCGCAGGCGGCGGCGGCGGCCGCGATCGAGGCCTGGGTCTGCTCGGGTTGGTCGGCGTTGCGCGCGAGCGCCCCCGCGGCCAGGTGGGCCAGCATGCGCTCGAACGCGAGATCGGGCGTGGCCAGCAGGGGGTCGGGAATCAAGAGCGGCGCCGCATGCAGGTCGCGCCCCGAAAGAGCCGCCTGCAAGCCGACCGCGAGGCGCGCCCGGAGCCCGCTCGCGGTCCCGGTCGCGGTCGCACCTCTGGCGATGGCCTCTTGGTAGGTACGCTGCCACAGGACGGCATGCGCATCGAATACTCCCGAGCGCTCGACCATGGCAACGAGCCCCGCCAGTTGGGCCTCCTGGGCGCGCGTACGTACATCCTCGAGCCGCCGCCAGCCGGCCCGACGCCGACCGGCGAGCAGCTGCACGCGGCTGGCCCAAATCTGGGCCCACAGCGCGCCCGGCAGCGCACCCCGGTCCGCGAGCAGCTCCGCGATCGACTCGTACTCGGCGCCCGCCCGCTCGCGCTGGCCGCCCTCGAGCGCCAGCGCGGCCACGAGCACCCGCACACAGAGCCCAAAGGCCGGATCGCTCGCCCCCGGCCGCAGCGCCCGCAGACCCGACAGCTCACGCTCGGCCGCGGCCAGCTTTCCGTCCTGGATCGAGAGTGCTACCGACAGCACGGTCGCCGTGATCGGGTCGGCTGCCGCGGGCACGGCCTGGGCAAAGCGGTCGCGCGCCTGCCGCAACCCGTCCCGGGCCGCCTGCATGCGCTCGTCCCAAAACGAGGTCAGCGCGTGAGCCAGCCACAGCGAGCCCGCCGTCCGCGCCGAGCCCTCGCTCTGGGCTGCCTGCTCCAAGAGCGGCCGCACCTTCTCGCCGCGTCCGCCCAGAGTCCAGGCCAGCGCACGAATCTTCAAAGCCGCGACCTGCAGCGCGTGCAGCGCGCGCCCCGATCCGCGGCCCAGCAGCGACGTTGCGAGCTCGTCCGCGGCTGCCAGATCGCCCCTCCAGAGCGCCCCCTGAGCCGCCGCCAGGATGGCCGATGGATCGTTTCGGCCCAGCTTCGGCCGCAGCGCCGCCAGGGCCTTCTGCGCTTTCGTCAGCTCGAGCAGATGCGTGAGCGCGCGGGCATGGGTCACGCGCAGCGCAGGCGTGCGCAGGCGTTCGGGCATGGCTTCCAGTGCCAGCCGCAGGTCGCGCGCGTGCCCGCTGCGAAGCAGCTCGGACGCCAGTTTCGGAGCGCACTCCACCAGGCAGCGCCAGGCGGCCCGCTCGAGCCGCCCGCGCGTCGCTGGGTCGAGGATCGCGCGCACGGCCTCGGCCAGCTCACGGTCGATGCCGCAGTGGCCGGTCTGCTCGCGCTCGACGATCAGCTTGCGCTCGAGCGCGTCCAGGGCACGACCAGCGCGTCCTGCCGGCAGCAGCGCGCGCAGCGCATGGTTCGGGACCGGCACCCGCACGAGCGCCAGCAGGCCGGCCAACTGGCGCTGGTCGCGCGGCAGCGATCGGTAGAGCGCGGCGGATGGGTGCGGGCCCCGTAGCCCCGCGTGCGCGTTGCGGAGCGCGAGCGGATTGCCGTGCGCGTGCCGCAAGGCGTCGGCGAGCCCGGCCCGCGCCGGGCTCAGCTCGTCGAGGCGACTCCACAGGCGCCGTGCTTGCGCCTCCTCGAGACCGCGCACGCGCAGCTCGAGCGCGTCGATGTCCGGATGGTCGAAAGGCAGGCGCTCGCGCGAGATGGCGATGATGGACCCACGGCGAAGCCGACGCGCGGCGTGGGCGAGCAGCTGCTGCCCGGCGGCGTGCATCTGGTGCATGTCGTCGAGCAGCCATAGACCCGGCAGCGCGTCGAGCCGCTCGAGCAATCGCTGCACAGGTTGGCGATGCGGGCGCACAGTGGGCGCGAGCTGTCGGAGCGCCCGCGCCGCCAGCGTGGCCGGCCGTGCGCGTGAAGTCGCCTGCGTGTAAACAAACGGCCCACCGAGCGCGCTCGCAAGTGCTTGGGCCAGGCTGGTCTTTCCAACGCCGGGCAAGCCGACCAGCCATACGATCCGTACCTGCCCCAGCGCCGACTGCAGCCGGGCCAGCTCGTCCTCTCGACCCACCAGAGCTTTCGGTGGAGCAGCAACCGGATCCGCCATCGTGATCAACCACTTTCATAGCCGCCGGGGAGCCTTCAAACAAGGGGCTCACTTTAACCAGGTTTAACTGCGGGGAAAGGGGAGCTGAGCTTACATGATAACGGATGGAGCACGGGATCCCGAAATCTGGCGGTTTGCCACGCCGTCGACGGCGATGGTGGGACGGCCGCCCACCCGAATGGTGTCCGACCTGCGACAACATCGAGCTCAATCATTTCGAAAGCATCATCGGGCTGTATCGCTGTCCACAGTGCGGCATCGTGATGCTCAAAGACGAGGAGCGGGGACTGGTCCCGGTCTCCGAGACAGAGAACCGGGGGTAGCTGAGCCCCTCGAGATGTATGCGATGTGCGCACATTTGACAAATCTTGTGCGAATACTTCACAGCACTTCGCCCCCATGTAAACCTCTTTACAACGTTTGCGCCCCTGCTCGGCGGAGACTTCACGATTTCGCGTGGTTGCGGTTGGCATGAAGGATGCTCAGAAAAAGCGCATGGTAGCGTTTGCGGGTGCCTTTCCAACCGAGGATGTGATCCCGTTGAGCCACCGCCGGCTATGGCTACGCCTTCCCGGCGTTGCCGAGCCGGTGCGCGTGGAGACGGCCGAGCGGGCGCCGCAAGGCGTGCTGGTCGACTGCGAGCTGCGTTGGCTTCCGGTGGGCGAGCCGGTCGAGATCGAGCTCGCTCCCGGCGAGTGGCATCGGGCCGTCATGCGCTGGGTAGGCGCGGAGCGGCCGGCGTCGCAGCCGGACAGCCCCGGCTTTAAGATGGCGCTTGCGTTCGGGAGCCCATTGGATGGCGTCTGCGACCCCGCCTTCTTCGCGCGCGCATCCGCGCTTTCGGGGGCGTGCGAGGAGGCGTACGAAGACTACGCAGTGCTCATGCGGCCGCGCCGTCGACGATCGGCCTTCTTCGCCGCCCTGGCCGGGCTCGCTCTCGGCATCGCGATACTGCAGGTGCCGGCGGTGCAGGCGCTGGTGGCGCGGGCCGCCAGCTACGGCGCTGCCCAAATGCGGGCGCACGCGGGCGCGGGGCACTCGGTTCCGCGGGCGCACAAGTAGCTCCTCTCGGCGCGTCGGTGCGTCTCGACAAAGCCAACAGCACGACGTCCACCCCGGGAACGTGCGACCAGCTCGAGGAAATCTTCAGGGCGACGGCTCGCGCTCATCGGGCCGCTGATTGTCGCGCATCAACTGGGCGCGGCGGCGATACCACTTGAGCTCGAGGGTCGCGGTGACGAGCGTGGCCATCATGCACAGGCCCCAAAGCTCCAGGCCGACCGATTTCGTGTGCGGGGAGATCGCTGCCGGCCAGAGGGTGAGCAACCAGAGCCCTGCGCCGAGCAGCGCGAGCACGCCGACGAAAAAGCGGCGCGTCCCGCGCAGCCGTTCGTAGTTGAAATGCGCCGTCAGCACGTGGCGTAGGTATTGCGAATGTGGATTCTCGCCCAGCTTGAAGTGGATGAAGTCCGGATCGGTTGACATGCCGTGCCCACCACCTCGCAGAGCACGGGCCGTGCCGCATCCAACGCATGGAAGTCTCGGGGGTTACGCGGAGCCTTCGCTCGCTCCTTTGCAATCAGCAAAACGTAGCGCTTGCTCCTCCTTGCAATTCGCAACGTCAGAGCTTGAGAAGCAGTGCAATCGAGAGGCGATCCTCATCCTTGACGAGATCAGGCGTAAAGCCGGGAACCACGGAGCCAGGCGGGCCCTGATTGCCGCCGTCCGGCGTCACGCCGTTCGGGCCCGAGAAGTAGGGCACGTTGGCCGCGCGATGGTTGTACTCGAGGCGGAACGTGACGTAGCCGGTCGGCATGTAGTCGCCGGTCAGCTGCACATCCCAGGCGACGAATTTGTCGCCCGGATTTTCGGTGAAGTAGGGCGTTCCCGAGAATGCCGTCGCGCCGTTGATCGGCGGCAGCAGCACGAGATAGCGACCGGGGTTCGTGATCGCGCCACCACCGGTCGTGAGCCCGAACCGATCGTGATCGAACCACAGCCGGTTGTAGGCCATGAAACCGATGAAGTACTGCGAGCCGCAATCGACCATGCCGCCGAACTCGCAGCCGATGTCGAAGGTCAGGGACGCAGCAGCCTTGTCGAGCCAGCGCGCTTCTTTCTCGAGGTACTTCACCATCACGCTGTCGTCGCTGTGGAAGCGCTTGCGATCGGGCGTGTTGAGCGTATCGGTTCCGAAGTATTGGTTGCCCAGAATTGAGAGCCAGCCGGTCGGCCGCCAGAGTACCTGCAGACCGAGTCCAGGAAAGTTGTTGAACTTGCCATAAGACTGCCAGCCGTTGACGAGCCAGGGCTCGATCTTGAGCTTTTCCGTCGGGAAGATCTGGACCCGCGCGCCATTGAAGAACCAGGGCGTATTCGACGACACGTACGAAGGCTGGTACGTCCAGTTGTCGAAGTTGTAGTAGCTCCACAGGCCGATGTACGACATGAAGATGCCGGCCTGGATATTGATGCCGTACCACTTGTCGATGTGGTATCCGCCGTACATTTCGGAGATATAGCGATAGGCGCTGTCGAGCTGCCACTGGCCGCGGCCGGGGCTCGCGTCGTTGCGCGGCGTGGTCTGCGAGTACATTCCGAACTGAGTCATCAGCCGCGCCTGGACGCCCTTGTAATAGAAGTCGCCGCCAATCCCGAGCTGGGTGACCTGAAATTCGCCGTGCCGAAACACCTCGCTCGAGCCCGAGATGGTGTCATCTTTGGGCTCGCTGAAATCGTAGTGGTAGACCGTGTCGACCCGCAGCTCCAAAGTGAGTACTTTGTTCGTGAGGGGCCGGTAGGACGCACCGGCGTTGCCGGGTGCCCACGAGAAATCCGCAAAGCCAAAGGGCGACTTTTCAGGGCCGGTCGGCTCGGTTGGAGCCGCTTCCTGGGCAGACGCTGCGCGCGCGAAGGCGCCGAGAAAGATGAGGACATTTTTTAGCATGATGGCAATCAACGGGTGCTCTGTTCGGCCGACTTCTTCTCTTCGGTCCGCTGGACTGCTCCGAACTGCCGATCGAGCGCGAGGTTGAGCAAGAGGACGTTTACACGGGGCTCGCCGAGGAAACCGAGGTCGCGCCCTTCGATGTTCGCCTCGACGAGCTGCCGAACCCGCTCCTGCGACACGCCCCGCGCCCTGGCCACGCGCGGGACCTGCCACATCGCACCGGCTGGCGACAGATGCGGATCGAGCCCGCTCGCCGATGCAGTCACGAGCTCGGCGGGAACGTGGCCGCGCGCATCCGGATTCTGCTTCTTGAGCTTGGCGACCGATTCGGTCACGCGATCGCGCAGCTTCTTCGAGGTGGGGCCGAGATTCGAGCCGCCGGAGTTGGTCGCGTCGTAGCCCTTGTCGCCGGCCGCCGACGGCCGCGGCCGGAAATAGCCCGCCTGCTCGAAGTTCTGCCCGATTAGCTCGGAGCCGACGACCTGGCCCTTGTCGTTTGTGACCATGCTCCCGTTGGCGCGGTCGTGGAGAAGCGCCTTCGAAATGCCAGTCATGACGAGCGGGTAGATCAAACCGGTGACGACGAGCGTCACGGCGGTCACGCGAAGAGCGACGATGAGTGTCTTCATGGTCACACCAGACGCAATCCGACCAGGATCAGGTCGATGAGCTTGATGCCGACGAACGGCGCGATGACCCCGCCGAATCCGTAGATCAGCATCGAGCGCCGCAGCAGGCCCGCCGCGCCGATGGGCCGATAACGCACGCCCTTGAGCGACAGCGGAATGAGCAGCAGGATGATGATGGCGTTGAAGATGACCGCCGACAGAATCGCGCTCTGCGGCGACGCCAGCCGCATGATGTTGAGCGGCGCGATCTCGGGGAACACGGCCACGAACAGCGCTGGGATGATTGCGAAATACTTCGCGACGTCGTTGGCGATCGAAAATGTCGTCAGCGCGCCGCGCGTCATGAGCAATTGCTTTCCGACCTCGACCACCTCGAGCAGCTTGGTCGGATTCGAGTCGAGGTCGACCATGTTGGCGGCCTCTTTGGCCGGCTGCGTGCCCGTGTTCATGGCCACGCCGACGTCGGCCTGCGCGAGCGCGGGTGCGTCGTTGGTGCCGTCGCCGGTCATCGCGACCAGCTTGCCCTTGGCCTGCTCCTCCCTGATCAGGCGCATCTTGGCTTCGGGGGTGGCCTCGGCGAGGAAATCGTCGACACCGGCTTCCTTCGCGATCGACGCGGCTGTGCGCGGGTTGTCGCCCGTGATCATGATGGTCCGAATGCCCATCGCACGAAAGCGTTCGAACCGCTCCTTGATCCCGCCTTTGACGATGTCCTTCAAGTGGATGACACCGAGAATGCGCGACCCCTCGCTGACGGCGAGCGGCGTGCCGCCGGCGTCACCGATCTGGTTCGCGATCTTCTGTACCTCGTCCGAGGGATCCCCGCCCAGACCTGCGACGTGCGCGAGGACCGCGTCGACTGCGCCCTTGCGGATCGCGCGGCCGTCGAGATCGCAGCCGCTCATGCGCGTCTGCGCGGTGAACGGAATGAACGTCGCGCCCATCTTCTCGATGTCGCGCGCACGGAGCTGGTAGCGCTCCTTGGCCAGAACGACGATGGAGCGGCCCTCGGGCGTCTCGTCGGCGAGGCTCGACAATTGCGCCGCGTCGGCCAGGTCACCGACGCGCACCCCGTCGAGCGGAATGAGCTCGGTCGCCATACGGTTACCGAGCGTGATGGTGCCGGTCTTGTCGAGCAGCAGCGTGTCGACGTCGCCAGCCGCTTCGATGGCGCGTCCCGACATGGCGATCACGTTCTTGCGAATAAGCCGATCCATGCCGGCGATGCCGATGGCCGAAAGCAGCCCGCCGATGGTGGTCGGAATCAGGCACACCAGCAACGCGACGATGATGGTCGACGACGGTGCGATACCCGAATAGATCGCGAACGGCACCAGAGTGACGCAAGCGAACAGGAAGATGATCGTCAGGCCGACCAGCAGGCAGTGCAGGGCAATTTCGTTCGGCGTTTTCTGCCGTGCGGCGCCTTCGACGAGCGCGATCATGCGATCGAGGAACGACTGCCCCGGATCAGCGGCAATGCGAACCACGATCTTATCTGACAGCACTTTGGTGCCGCCGGTGACGGCGGATCGATCGCCACCCGACTCGCGGATGACCGGCGCTGATTCGCCGGTGATCGCCGATTCGTCGACCGAGGCGACGCCTTCGATGACCTCGCCATCACCCGGGATGAGCTGACCGGCTTCGACGACCACGATGTCGCCCTTGCGCAGCGAGGACGCCGACACGACCTGCTCTTTGCCGTCGACCAGCTTGCGGGCCTCCGTTTCCTTGCGCATCTTGCGCAGCGTCTCCGCCTGCGCCTTGCCGCGGCCTTCGGCGACCGCCTCCGCAAAGTTCGCGAACACGACCGTGAACCAGAGCCAGACGGCGACACCAAGCGTGAACCAGGGCGGCATCGCGCCCTTCGGATGCGTGATGACGTCGCGGATGAAAACGAGCGTCGTCAGCACGCTGCCGATCTCGACGACGAACATGACCGGATTTTTCCAAACATGCTGCGGCGCCAGTTTCTTGAAGCTCTCCTTGGCGGCGGCTTTCAGGATCGCCGGATCGAAGAGCGAAATTTCTTTCGTGCGGGCCATGTCAGTAGACCTTTCCGGCGCGGCCGGCGAAGTGCTCGACGATCGGGCCGAGCGCGTCGGCGGGGAAGAACGTCAGCGCACCGACGATGACGATCACCGCGACGAGCAGGCCTGTGAAGACCCAGCCATTGGTCGGGAAGGTACCCAGTCCCGGCGCGACCGTTTTCTTGCCCACCATCGAGCCGGCAATTGCGAGCGCGGGCACGATCATCGCGAAGCGTCCGAAGAGCATGGTGATGCCCATCGTGACGTTGTACCAACGGTTGCCGCCCAGGCCGGCGAACGCCGAGCCGTTGTTGCCGGCGCCGCTGGAAAACGCATAGATGATCTCGGACAGGCCGTGGGGCCCGTTGTTGCTGGTCGTCGCGAGCCCGTATTTGGCGACGCTGGACCAGGCGGCGAAGCCGAGAATGATGAGTGGGAAGATGAGGATGTAGAGCATCGCGAGCTTGATCTCGCGTGATTCGATCTTCTTGCCGAGATACTCGGGCGTTCGTCCGACCATGAGGCCCGCGATGAACACCGACAAGAGAGCGAACATCAGCGCGCCCATCAGGCCCGCGCCGACGCCGCCGAAAATCAATTCGCCGAGCTGGATGTTCACCAGTGGCACCAGGCCGCCGAGCGGGTTGTAGCTGTCGTGCATCGAGTTGACGGCGCCGCACGAGGTGTCGGTGGTCGCGGTCGCCCACAGCACCGAGCTGGCGATGCCGTAGCGGGCTTCTTTGCCTTCCATGTTGCCGGCCGATTGATCGACGCCGAGGCCGGCCAGGGCCGGATTCGGATGCACCTCGGACCAGTACGCGGTCGCGACGCCGCCGAAGAAGAGCAGCGCCATCGCTGCGAACAGCGCCCAGCCCTGCTTCTGGTCGCGCGCCATGCGGCCGTAGGTGTAGGTGGTCGCGAACGGAATCGCGAACAGAAGGATCATTTCGAAGAAGTTCGTGAGCGGCGTCGGGTTCTCGAATGGATGCGCGCTGTTGGCGTTGAAAAAGCCACCGCCGTTCGTGCCCAGCTCCTTGATGACTTCCTGCGACGCCACCGGCCCCATCGCGATGGCCTGCTTGACGCCTTCGAGCGTGGTGACCTCGTGATAGGCGGAGAAGTTCTGAATCACGCCCCCCGCGACCAGCAGCAGCGTCCCGACCACGCAGATCGGGAAGAAGACGTAGACGATGCAGCGGGTGAGGTCGACCCAGAAATTGCCAAGCGTCTTCGGCGCGTCGGGGCCCGCCCTTCGCGTCAGGCCGCGCGCAAGCGCGAGCGCAACACCCATGCCGGTAGCCGCCGACGTGAAGTTGTGCCAGGCGAGGCCGGCCATCTGCGTCAGGTAGCTCATCGTCTGCTCGCCCGTGTAGAACTGCCAGTTGGTGTTGGTCGTGAAGCTGACGGCAGTGTTGAATGCCGACGTCTGCTCGACCGGGCCGAGCTTCTGCGGATTCAGCGGCAGCACGTGCTGCAGCCGCTGGATCGCGTAGGTCACCAGCACGCCAAACACGCTGAACGCGAGCAGCGCAGCGGTGTAGCCCAGCCACGTCTGCTCTTTTTTCGGATCGACGCCCGAGAGTCGATGGAGGAAGCGCTCGAACGGCCCCAACACGCGCGGCAGCGGCTGGCGGTCGCCTTCGAACACGCGATACATGAACACGCCGAGCGGCTTCGTCAGCACGAGCAGCACGACGAAAAAGAAAATGATCTGAAACCAACCGTTGAGGGTCATGGCTAGAACCGCTCGGGCTTGAGCAGCGCGTAGACGAGATAGAGCGTCAGCAGCGCCGACAGGATTCCACCGACCAGATACTCGAGGTTCATGGTCAGAGCCTCTCGCAACCGCGGCTGTAGGCGTACATCAGGCCGAAGAACACAACGGTGACGAGGACGAGGATCGCGTCCAACATAGGCGACCTCTCAAGGCACTCGCCGTGCCAAGGCAGGAACTATATAGCTTTCACCCACCTACACAGCGGTTTCCGAAGCCGGGATTGCTCGTTGCAAGACGAAACGGCGAGGAAACTTGCAGCCTGCAAATCGGCGCCCCCATCAGGGCACGACGGTCACGCTGCGACTGCCGCATCGCGGCGCGGCCGCCCCAGCGTCCACTTGAGCAACGCCGGCGTCAGAATCGTCGTCAGGAGCACGACGCCGACGAGCGCCGAGTAACTCTTCGAATCGATCAGGCTGGTGCCGTTTGCGATCAAGGTCAGGCCGAGGCTGGCATAAATGAGCGTGACCTCGCCGCGCGGAGCCATGCCGAACGCGACCGTCAATCGATTGACGCCGCGGCCGGCGCCGAGCGCGCAGGCGAGCTTGCCCACGATCGCCGCGACCAGCAGCGCCACCAGCAAAAGGAGCGCGCCGGCATTGGCGAACATGCGTACATCGGCGCGAACGCCCATCAAGACGAAGAAGATCGGAACCAGGAATCCTGAAATCGGCTCGATGAGCTGAGAAAGCGACCGTTCGCCGCGTGCAACGAAGGCAGCCGAGTGCAGATCCTCGAGCACCAGACCCGCTGCAAATGCCCCGATGAGAGGAGCGAGTCCCATCGCACCGGCCGCCCAGGCGAGGAGGAAACAGAACGCGAGCCCGACCGCCAGGAGCGCGCCCCTGGTACGCAACCGAGCGGCGGCGCCGAACACGCGCGGCGTGACGCGAACGCCGAGGAAGATGGCGACCGCGAGAAAACCCAGCGTCTTGCCGAGAATCCACAGCAGGGACGCTACCCCTGCGTGGCCGTTGGTAATCCATGCGCTGACGAGCGCCAGGACCACGAGGCCGATGACGTCATCGAGCACCGCTGCGCCGAGGATCGTGCGCGCTTCGGGGCTTCCGGCTTGACCGAGATCCTTGAACACGCGCGCGGTGATGCCGACGCTGGTCGCGGTCAGGGCTGCACCGAGGAATGCGTGCAGCGCGAGCCCACTGTGCGGCGCCACCAGCAGGGCGGCGGCGAAGCCCGCGGCGAACGACCCGAGGGTTCCGAGCGTCGCAACGGCGACCGCGGCCTTGCCGACGTGCAGCACGTCGCGCACGGTGGATTCGAGCCCGACCTCGAACAGCAGGATGAGAACACCGAGTTGCGACAGCATGTCGACGGTGCGGTCGGAGCCGAGATTGCGAAACTCCGACCAGGGTAGCGCGCCGAGAAGCAGTCCAGCCAATAGCTCACCGAGCACCGGCGGCTGGCGCAGACGAGTCGCGATCTCCCCGCCGACCTTCGCGGCGACGAGCACAACTGCGAGCAGAAGAGCCAGGTGCGCGACCATCCGCTTCCTACATAGCGCGTTCGGGTAGCGCCGTCATCGAGAAGCGGATGTCATGGATTTCTCGGCGGGTTCTTCGGGCACCGCGTCGTCCGCGAAGCCGAGTGGTCTTCAACTCGGCTTCGACCGGCGCGACCGGTGTGCGAAATCGAAGCGATGTGAGCTATTTCTTCGGGCTCTGGTGAAGCGCGAACGCGGCGCCCTGAGGATCCATGAGCTGCGCAATCCGGCCGCCGCCGGGAACCTCCATCGGGCCGTTCATCAGCTTGGCACCCTGCTTGGTCGCCCGTCCAATCGCGCTTTCGAGTTCGGACGTCTCCGCGTAGTAAATCCACATAGGGGGCATCGCTGTTCCCTTGGGCGCCGTCATCATGCCGCCGAAGGCCGGCTCACCCAGGCCAAACAGGCGGTAGGTTCCCATGGCCCCCATATCCATCTCCTGGACGATCTTCCAACCGAAGATCTCCTTGTAGAACTTGAACGCGGCGACGGCGTCGCTGGTCAGGAGCTCGTTCCAGCAGAACTCTCCTTCCTTCGACGAATCGTGAAGCGTCATCGGGCCATTGGGCTTGAAGCATGAGATCGCGGCGCCCTGGGGATCCGCGATCACGGCGAACCGACCCACCGTCGGGATGTCCGTCGGCTCCTGGTAGACCTTGCCGCCCAGCTTCTTGGTGAGCGCGGCCGTGGCGTCGACGTTCTCGACCTGAACGTGTCCCATCCAGTGCGGCGGCGCGCCCATCTTGGCCGCTTCCTCTGGGAGCGTCATCACGCCACCCAGCGGCCCTTGGCTCGCGACCCACATCACGTAACCGCTGTCCCCGAACGGCTGCGTCTTCCAGCCGATGACCTCGCCATAAAAGGCGATCGCCGCCTTCGGATTCTTCGTCAGGTGGTCGTGCCAAACGAACTGCCCGTTGCTCGCATTTGCCATGAGAGACCTCCCTTTTTATCCGCGCCGATGGCGCAAGCTTGGTTTTCGCGGCTGACATGCTAACTCCGAGGCCCCGCCCGCGCCACCTACATCTTCGGGGGCGGTGGGTGACAGATAAGATTGCCTCTCAGAGTGCGATTCTTTCGAGAAACCGTTCGTACTTGGCGGGCCTTAACCCTCGACCTCATCAGCCATCGTGCCTTAACATCCGAACGAGATCACCGTGCGCACGGACATCCGTAGGGAGCAGCCAGAAGATGCACCGTCGATTCGGCGCGTGCACGAGGCTGCGTTTGAAAGCTCAACAGAGGCGAGCATCGTCGAGCGGCTCAGAGCCGCGGGCGCGGTCTCGCTGTCGCTCGTGGCCGAGCAGGACGCTGAGCTCGTCGGCCACATCCTATTTTCTCCAGTTACGATCGAAGGGGTGCCGGTGCGCGCCGTGGGCCTCGCGCCGATGGCGGTCGGGCCGGCAGCGCAGCGACGGGGCGTGGGCTCGCGGCTTGTGCGCGCCGCACTCGAAGAGCTGCGGGATAGGGGCTATGAGATCGTTGTCGTCGTCGGACACCCCGCGTACTATCCGCGGTTCGGTTTCGTGCGCGCCAGCGAGCTCGGTCTGCGCTGGGAGCACTCGTGCCCCGACGAGGCGTTCATGGCGCTTGAATTGCGCCCGGGCGCACTGGCAGGCCGGTCCGGCCTGGTGCGCTATCGACCGGAGCTGGGCTGAACTCGGACTCACTCGACGATCTCGCGAATGCCCAATCCCCCTTACGACGATTTCCAGTACGTGCGACGCGCAGGCGGTCGGCAGCGCAGGCACCGTTCTATGCTTTCGTTGATCGAGCTACGGCAGCTTGGCCAGCGTCTTGGCGGCAATCGCCTGCGCGGTCTTCAAGCCGCCCAGGTCCGATCCGATTGTGAGATCCACCATGTGGTTGCCCTTGACTGCGCGGAGCGTCCTCGGGGAATTATCCCAGAATGCCACCTCGCCCAGCCCGCTGACCTCCTGCGGCTTGCCCGCATTATTCTTCGCGATGTCGTAGACACCGCGGGCTTGGCCGGGCGCGCTTCCACTGAAGACACCCAGGCTGAGATGGATGTCGGTCGGCCTACCGCCCAGCATCGGCATCTCGGGATTGCCGTAGACACACACCGAAAGTTCGGCGGCCTCTTCCTTGTGCCCATCGGTGACCGGCTTGCCCACCAAAGCTTCGACCTCCGCCTTGGTCAGCACAGCGCAGGCATCCACGCGTGGTCCCGCGGCCGGGGCAGAAGGCTTGGCAGCCGGAGCCGCCGGAGCGGCCTTTTCGGGCGGCGCTGTGTCCGTCTTGCCGCGACACGCCAAGAGCAGAAAAGAACTCAGGAGAAGCGTTCTCATCACGCGCGCGCAGTATACACCGGTACATTCCGGCGGACACCATAGACCCCACAAGAATCACTCGGCCCATTGGGGCGCGTGCGCCGGTCGGGCTGTCCCCCGCGACGCAAACCTTCGGCGACCTGGCCCACGCCAAGCGCGGCGTCATCGGCCTGGCCAAAGTCGTCAGGTCTCCGGTGCCGCGCCTCAACCTTCGCGGCGTATCGGCGTCCACCCTGCGCCAGGGCCAACTTCCGGCCTTCCCGCGCTGAGACGCGTCGATCCGTTCGCTCGGCCTCCAAATCGCGGTCCCGGTCGATTCGGAATCGTCCTTACGGTGGCAAGACAGGCGAACGCTTGCGGATGGCCAGCGCGCCGCTCAAACACCTGCGAGGCGCGCTCCGGCCTTACGCGATCTGTCCGACGCTCCAAACTCAGTAGGTCGGCTGACCGTTCTCGATCGAGCCACTCCCGTTCGGTAAGTATCGTTGCAATTTGTTTTTGGCAGCCTATTGTCGCATGTCACCCCACTTGTGGAATCAATGTTTGTGTCACGCATTGATGCATTGAAAGTCCTTTGCTTCAATTGTCAACAATGATACAGTGCTGCCGATCCGAGGAGGGCGTCATGACATCGACGGCGCGCCAAGCCCTGGCACCAACAAAGGAAGGCCATCCCCATGGTCCGCAAAAGCACTATTAATCTCGGCCTCGGGCTGAGCGCGGTCGCGCTGGGCGCTGCGGGGTTGGTGGGTTGGAGCGCCCTCGCGAAGCGGCACGCCAGCGACCAAGCGGTCCGCGAGCTGCGTGGCGCCAACGAGGAGCTGGCCGGCGCCATCCAGGGCGCGGCCGAAGCCGCGCGGCTCCGGGCGACCGAGCTGGCGGCGCTGAGGGTCGTGCGCGCAGCGGTCGAGACCGACTCTGCGACGTTCACGGATCTCGCGCATGGAAACCCGCACTTCATGGCGCGCCCCGACGAAACCGTCGAATATTTCCAAACCCGGGACGCGGGCGCGCTGCCGCTGTTGCGCGTGCCGAGCGCCGGGCCGGCGCTCTCCGCGGCCAAGCGAGTCGACGCGGCGGGGGCCGCCGTGCAGGTGATCGAGGTGGCTCCGGTCAGCCCGATCTATCCAGGTTTTCCCGGGGGCACGGTCGCGGTCGCGCGGCGCATCGATGCGAGCCCGCTGGTGGTACGGTTGGCGGTGCGAGGGCTGGACGCGCACATTGGCTCCGAAGGCAGCTTGGCCGTCGAGAGCACTCGGTCGCAGTCCGTGGGCATCGAGGCCGAACGGGTCGGTTACGGGCTGCTGGGGCTCGCTCTGATCGGGCTGGCCGCGCTCGTCTTTTCGATCCGGCCGCGCCGCGAGCCAACCGAACGCATCCTGGCCGAGCTGGCGCCGCCGCCGACCGATCGCACGCAGCTTTTGGGTGGGCGCTATCGGCTGTTTCGGCGGCTCGGGGGCAGCGGCTCGGCCGAAGTCCACTTGGCGCTGTCCTTTCAATTGCCCGGCGAGGCCGATGAGGTGGCGCTCAAGATCTTCCGCGACGTGTCCCCGTCGGTCAGCGAGCAGTTTCTGCACGCGGCACAGGCATTGAGCCGGGTCTCGCATCCGAATTTGGTGCAGGTGCTCGATTTCGGCGCGCTCGGTGGGCTGTGCTTCGTTGCCATGGAGTACGTGGACGGGTGGAATCTGGAAGCGCTGCTGGGCGAGCTGCGCGCGCGCCAGGAGCCCATGCCGCTCGAGTATGTGCTCACGATTGGGCTGGACTTGTGCCGCGGGCTCGATGCGGCCCACCGTGCGGTCGACGAGCAAGGCACGCCGCTCAAGCTGGTTCACGGCGACGTCCGGCCATCCAACGTGCTGATCGCCCGCAATTGCACGGTCAAGCTGATCGACTTCGCGGGCGTCGACCCGAAGACCGGCAAGCACCCCCGTGACTACACCGCGCCCGAGCAGTACCACGGCCGGCCGCTCAGCGAGCGCTCCGACGTGTACGCGGTCGGTGCGGTCCTGCATGAGCTGCTCACCGGCAGCCACGCGCGCTTTCGTATCGTGGGCCCGCATGTGGGACGCCGCGGCCTTTTTTCCCGGCCCCGCGTGTCCTCGCTGCGCCCCGAAGTGCCGACGCGCCTGGACGCCGTGATCGGGCGCGCGCTCGCGCACGCGCCGGGCGACCGCTACGGATCGTGTCGCGAGCTGGCCGCCGATCTGGAGCGAGCCACAGACGCCACGAGCGCGCCCGGCGGCGTGGGCGACTGGGCGGGAGGTCTGCGCCATCTGTCGCGTCTCATCATCACGGGACGCAAGCAGTAAGGTCGCGGCCGACAAGCGCATCAACGGCCAGCCCGAGTGGCGTGAGCGCTACTCGCGGTCGGAAGGATCGTTGAACAGAACCGTCACCTTGATGCTGCCGTGGCCGAACTGTGGAAAGTTGGGGGTGGTGCGGTCGCCCGGATCCAGATTCGACGCCGTGTCGTCGGGCGGGAACAGAATCAGCGAGCCCAGAAAGGCGAGCACCTTGCTGCGTTCGGAGTCGGACAGCTGCTCGAACGCATCGCGCGCTGCCTGCGCCTCGCCACCGTGGCGCAAGATGACTTCGGTCAGGTTGATGCTGCGGCCGTCGTGACCGTAAGGCGCGGTCGAGCCCACGCCCCATAGCGGCGTGGTCAGGAACTCCTGACGAATCGTACCGTCATAGTTGCGCTCCCAGAAGTTGGGGCCCAGATTGTGGCGCTTGAAGTCGGTGTAAATGTTGCGCACCAAGAATCGGCCGCGCTGGGGCCGCTTCAGCGTGGGCAAAGCGGGATTGTCGCTCGACTCGATGAACAGCGCGGTCGCGGTCGCGAACAGCCGATTGAAGTTTCCGCGGCTGGGATCGAAGACCGTCTCGAGGTCCGCAACCCGTCGGTCATGTTCGATCGGTAGATCCGGGATGTGGCAGCTCGTGCAGCCCAGGTCGTCGAGCTTGCGCCGGCCTTGCTGCACCGTATTGGTCTGCTCTCCGGTGCCAGGCTTGAAGTAGTGGAGCAGGTAAAACTCCATATGATCGACGATGCTGGTCGGGATCTCGTTGGTCACGCCGTCGCCATCGGGATCTTCGCGCTCCTCACGCGCGGGCGGCGCCTCGATGCGATCGATCGAGCCGTCGAGCACCATGCCGGAAGGAGTCACGACCCGTGAACCCGCAGACGCCGCCGCGAGGTCCGGATCGACCGCCTGCAGCCCCATCTCGACATTGAAGGCGCCAACCATGAATTCGCGGATCGAAATGGTGCCGCCGTGCAGGGCAAACGGTCGCACCCGCAGGTCGCTGTCTACGCCCACAATCCCCGAGGTCGCGAACAGCCCGGTCGGCAGCGCGGTGATGTTGCCGAAGGAGATGCCCTTGCTCACCAGCGCCATTGTCACCGGCAGCCTGGTCGCAATCGCCTGCGCGCGCGCCGCGCTACGAATCGCGCGTAGATCGGCCGTGATCTCGTCAGCCAGCATCTCCTTCAGGCCCAAACCGAACAGCTGCGGCGCGTCGCGGCTGTCGGGCCGCGTCACCACGTCGCCGCCGAAGCCGGCCGAGCCGCGAGGCCGTCCGTGGCAGCCGGCGCAGCTGTCGGCCAGGCCAGCGCCGATGGCGATGTTGGTGTTGATGTCGCCGGCGCCGTCGCCGACCCCGGGTCCCTGGCCCTGCGAACGAGCGAACTTGCGCTGGAAAATCTGGCGACCGCGACGGATCGCGCGGAATGGATCACGGGCGATGATGAACCTCGATGACCCGGGCGTCATGATGTCGCCGCGGCCGGTCCCGACTTCCTGCGCGAACGATTTATTGATGCCCTCGTTCGCGAGATTAGGCGCTCGCGTCTTGTCGATCAGCTGCGCGATTGCGACCCGCCCCAGCAGCACCATCGTACCCACCCACAACAAACGTGACACAATGCGGACTAAAGACGATTCTCGTTTCGGCATGCCTTGCCCCTAACCCCGGTGGACGGTGTTTACCTCGACGAGACGGAGTCTCGCAATATGAAAAGACCCGTCGCTCACAGTGCGCCCCCACACACAGCGAGGAATACAAGGCGACACAACAGGTTAGGGCATAAATGCGCTTCATCAAATAGGGGCCGCACAGAGTCGGCGGACGCAGGTTGGCGATCGGTCGGGCCGGGTCCCAGCCGAGCGCCTCCCAATCAGTGGGCGTTGATTCAAGGGCGCGGTTTAACGCGCGCGCCTGCTCGCCTGTCTTTCGGATAGAGGAGCGCTTCGATGATGAGAGCCGCCTCGATGATAGGTGTCGGGTGTGCGATCGCCTGTACGGCGCCGAGCAAGCCGACCACCAAGCCGACCATCTGGCTGACGCCGTCGCCGACGATCGATCCAACCGCGCTGCCGCTCGGCGATCAGAAGTACGTGGCCGATGCGCCGCGCGCGGGCGCGATCTTCACATGCGATCCGCGGATGTTCCAGATGACCGGCGGACCGGGGCCGGTTGCAGTCGGCGCGTGGGTCGACAGGTCCGCGGGCACATACGACGTCACCCAGAAGGTGTGGGTTGGAGGCGAGGTCGAATTCCCTGATGCGAGCTTCGCGATCGCGGTCGACGGCGATCGCCGCACGATCCGCGGCAACGGGCTCCCGGTCGCTGAATCGACGGGTGTCTATCCCGTCGGGCCGAGCGATCCAGCATACCGCTACGATCCCAACCCGAACCCGATTACCAGGCAGGACATCGCATTTGCGATTCCGGCCCAGCCAACGCTCGCGTCGACGGTGTCGTGCACCTATAAGGAGGTCGGGATCACGATCGACGGGGTCGAGTTGCAAGGTCCGCTCAACTCGACCGGCAACGACGAGCTCGCCTATAACATCCAGGACTCGTGCAGCGGCGGCTCGCAGCCGGGCGGGCGTTATCATCGCCACTCGCTTGGCGACTGTGTGCCTCGGATCCACGAGCGCAACGCGCTGGTCGGCTACGCGCTCGACGGCTTCGGGATCTTCAGCCCGTACGATCGCGACGGCAACGAGCGGACGAGCGCCGACCTCGACGAGTGCCATGGCACAACCTCGGAGATCGAGTGGGACGGCAAGCGCGTGACGATGTACAACTACGTCCTGACGCGCGACTATCCGTACACGGTTGCATGCTTTCGCGGCACGCCGACCCGGAACGCGTTTCCGTCGCTGCCCGGCGAGCCTCCTCAGAGGTGAGGATCCTGGGCGGAGCGATGTATCTTTGCAGAAGACAGGCGAGCTGGTGCGGCGGTTAGCGCGGCGACCCGTCGGGCGCGGGCGGCATCAAGCCGGGGGGATGCGGGGGCGGCGGGGGCGCTGGGGGCGGAGGAGGCGGCGGGGGCGGCATCAAGCCCGGCGGCGGAGCGCCGGGAACGATGCCGGGCGGACGCTTCGCTTTGAGCTGGTCGAGCTTCTTCTGCTGCTCCGGCCTGAGAATCGCCCGCAGCTCCTCTTCCATCTGCTTGTCGATGGCGCGCAGTGTTGGAAACGTACCTTTGATGACCGCCTCCAAGTCCGGACGATGCTTGTCGGCAATGATTCGCGCCTGCGCCTCCTGCTCCGGCGTGAAGCCGAGAAGGGGCCACTCCGGTGGCATCGAGGGCGGGCCGGGCGGACCGGGCGGTGGGCCCCATGGGGGCCGCCCGGCGGTCTCGGGCAGCGACACCCAGCGGTAGACCGCCACGCCGGTGAGCACGCCAGCGGCGTAGATGCCGATCAGAAGGAAGGCGGTGAGAACGTGAAGCGTGCGCGCCTCATTCACCATGGATGACCTCCAGGAGCTCATAGGCGTTGGTGGGCGTGCCGCCGCGCGACCAGCTGATCACGTTGGCGATGGGGTTCGCTTGCGCCGCCGCCGGCCGAGCCGAGGGCGTGCAGCCGCGCAGCGCCGTCGCGCCCCACGTGATGAGCGCAAGCGCCGCCGCAGCCGCGAGGCCCGGGCGCGACCAGAACCGCAGGCCGTCGGCCCGCTGTGGCCCTCGGCGAGCTGCCAGCGCGCGCGCGGTTACCGCCGCGATCTGCTGCTCCCAGCGCGCCCGATCGCGCGACGGATCCAGCGCCGAAAAATCGATGCGGTCGTCATCGTGGGACTCGCTCACGATTCCACCTCGGATGGCGCGTGTTGCGCCAACCAGCCACGCAGCGCGCGCCGAGCCTGAAACAGATGTTGTCGGGACATGAGCTCTGACATGCCGAGCGCACCGGCGATCTCGGCGTGCGTCCAATCCTCCAGATCGTGCAGCAGCACGACCTCGCGCTGGAGGGGCGACAGGGCCGCCAGCGCAGCAACCAGCCGCGCACGTACCTGGCCACGCTCCACGGTGGGCAGCTCACCGGCGCGGTCCGGGCTCTGGGCCTGCCGGGGGACCTCGCGCAGGCGGCGACGCTCGACCCAGTTTAGGGCTCGGGTGCGCACGATCGCGAGCAACCATCCAGCGAAACGCGCTGGCTCGCGACAACTGACGATCTTCTCCAAAGCCACCACGAACGCCTCCTGCGCCACATCCTCCGCATCGGTGGGGCGGGCGACCACCCCGAGCGCCACGGCGTACGCCGCTCTGAGAAACGCCCGCGCCAGAGGGTCGAAGGCCGAAACGTCGCCATGCTGAGCGCGCCGAACGAGCGCGGCCGTAGCGTGGTCGGTTAGCGCGCGCACAGGTGTCTCACCAATAGGACAAGCGAGCCGCCACAAACGTTAGTCCTGCGGCAATGACAGGAATGGTCCGCGCGCTACACTCCTCAGTTGCTATGAAACGCCTGGACTTACACCACCTGCTCTCGGATTTGGCGATGGGTCGCTGTCAGCGCTCCAGCTCGAGGAAGGTCAGCGCTCGCCTTCGGCTCGCGCTGCTCGAGTTTGGCTCCGCCACGCCCGACAACCGAAGCTGCACGGGCCGTCTCGAATACGGTCAGATTCGACCCGCCGGTGCCTGGGCCAGCAAAGGCCGCGGCATCAAAATCAAGAGCCGGCCTATCCCCTTGTCGAGGCTGACGCATGCGATCGAGGACATGACGCTGCCCGATGCGGTCAAGAAGCGTTGCCCGAAGCTGACCGAGCGACAATGGGATGCGGCGATGCGCGCCGTCACACTCATCCTGTTGGCGCTCGAGTCGTAGCCAGGCGATGTGATATCGTGCGGCGTCTTTCACAGGATAGGGAGGATCCATGAAGCGCGTAAGCCTGCTCATCGCATGTCTGGCCGCCCTCGTTCTCCTGGCACCGATCCGAACGACCTACGCGTGCGGGTCCGACTCGGACTGCAAGGTCGGCAAATGTTCGGGCGGCAAGTGCGGCTCGTGCGGCTCCGACTCGGATTGCAAGGGCCACAGCAAGTGCTCGAATGGCAAATGCAACAGCTGCGGCTCCGACTCCGACTGCGCGGTCGGCAAGTGCTCGAGCGGCAAGTGCGGCTCCTGCGGCTCCGACTCCGACTGCAAGGGCGGCACCTGCTCGGGAGGGAAATGCTCCAACCGCGACGACTACACGAAGGGTTAACGACGCGGCGTGCCGACGACGCAGTGCAACGTCTGGGGGTTCATCCCAGGTCCTGCTTCTTGTCGGGCCCCGCGCCAGTAGGGAACAGCAGATAGACGGCAAACGCCTCAGCGGCGAGACAAACGACCCGTTGCGGGGGAATCGAACCCTCGGCCTCTAGCGTGCGATTTTAAACGGGAGTCGTGTTTTCGCGAGCCGACTGCACAGTTCATGGCCCCCACAGCGTACGAGATCGCGCCGCAATTTCTGCGCCCATGGTTCTCGAGACGGGGGCATGACGCAGATTGTGCGCGAGATTCGTCTTTTTCGGCCTTTTTTGCGGGCACACGGATTGCTGTTGGCTCGGGTCGCCCATGGATGCTTCGATCGAGGAGGATGCGTCCATTCACCCCGCGCCGGTCAAGGATCGTGGTTTCCTCGGTTGTGGCCTTTCGGGCGCGGCGCTGCTCGCGATTCTGACCATCAGCGTCGCCATTTTCTTGTTCTGGGGCGGTCCGCTGTGGTCCACACGGCCGGGCGCGACGCACACCGGACGCATCGTGGCGTCGTATGCCGCGGTCATCCCGCTCGTCGCCGCTTGCTTCCTCATGATGCGGCGCTGGAGCTGGGTGCAGCTCGCCAGCTCGGTCGCCGTGGTCTGGTCCGGCAAGCTGATCGTGACCTCGTCGCTGTACGCCTATTTCGCCACCGGCTCCGTGCAG